>Ga0256832_1002779_pt1 | contig 11962 bp, 8 predicted proteins | sample 134614metaG_FD_190534 | JGI IMG/M metagenome (GOLD analysis project Ga0256832, IMG submission 190534) | Hydrothermal vent microbial communities from Lau Basin, Pacific Ocean - 134-614 | ecosystem: Environmental > Aquatic > Marine > Hydrothermal vents | place: Pacific Ocean: Lau Basin | collected... | reverse complement strand
GTCACTGTAGGCGAGAACTCAAACACAGGCTGAGCCTGGAGAAGGCCCGAGCAACGGCCGTTCTCGGACGGGGGTTCGATTCCCCCCGCCTCCACCAAAAGAAAAGGCTGGGCGAACTTTAAAAATGTGCCAAAAAACTTTAAATTCCTCTGAGTTCTTGATAAATAGATTCTATTTCGTTTAAAATCTCAGATAATAACTCATCAGGATGTGGTAAGTTTTCAATATCATCTAAAGATTCATCTTTAAGCCATGTTATATCAAGATTAACTTTATCTCTGTTTATTAGCTCTTCGTAGGTAAAAGCTTTAAATCTTTCTGTTTCTTCTCTTTCAAGTCTATTCTCTGGATTGAAACATTTGATAAAATCCTTTAAATCTTCAAACTTCAGAGGATTTTTCTTTAATGTAAATTTTTTATTAGTTCTAAAGTCGTAAATCCATAGTTTCTCTGTCCAAGGTTTTTTTCTGGCTGGTTTTTTATCAAAGAACAAAACATTAGCTTTAACACCCTGAGCATAAAATATACCAGTTGGAAGTCTAAGAAGTGTATGAACATCAAACTCATCTAATAATTTTCTTCTTATTACTTCTCCTGCACCACCTTCAAATAAAACATTATCAGGTATAACTACAGCCGCTTTTCCATTTATTTTCAAAATTGTTTTAACATGTTGTAAAAAGTTAAGTTGTTTGTTTGACGTGGTAGCCCAAAAATCATCTCTTTGATAAAGTAACCCTTCCTTATCTTCTTTACCATCTCCATTAGTTATAGTTATACTGCTTTTTTTCCCAAAAGGTGGATTTGTGAGAACCATATTATATCTTTCTCCTGGATCAACGGCTAATGCATCTTGAACAACTACAGGGACACTATTTTCTCCACCTATTCCATGTAGATAAAGATTCATTGCACATAGTCTGGCTGTATTATCAACTATTTCCCAGCCTTTAAAAGCTTCATTTTTTAAAAACTCTTTTTGCTCTTTATCTAAATCATAATGCTTAGTTATATATTCATAGGCGGCAATTAAAAAACCTCCTGTTCCACAAGCAGGGTCGCATATTTTCATATTAGGCTGTGGTCTCATAACTTCAACAATAGCTTTTATTAGAGGTCTTGGAGTAAAATATTGACCAGCTCCACTTTTTGTGTCTTCTGCATTCTTTTTTAGTAGTCCTTCGTAAATATCTCCTTTAACATCTATTCCAAGTCCTACCCAGTTTTCTTGGTCTATTAAAGAGATTAATCTTTTAAGTTTAGCAGGGTCTTGGATTTTATTTTGAGCTTTTCTAAATATTAGCCCTAATAGTCCTGCTTTTTTACCAAGTTCTTGGAGGATTTTTATATAGTGTGATTCAAGGTCAGCTCCATCTTTTGATTTTAAACTTTCCCAATCAAGACCTTTAGGAATAATAGATTCTCTGTTATATGGTGGTTTTGAATACTCATCAGCCATTTTTAAAAATATCAAATATGTGAGCTGTTCTAAATAATCACCATAACTAACTCCATCATCTCTTAAAACATTACAGTAATTCCAAACCTTTTGGACTATGTCTGATTGAGTCATTTTATTAACCTCTTGAGGTAATTTTATTTATTATTTCTATTATTAAATTTTCAAGTTCTTTATATTCAAGTGTTTCTTTCCATTTATTGTAATCTTCTGATGAATTAATTAATCTAATTGCATTTTCAACATCTTTTGCTTTATATTCTTCAGGTAAATAATCTTCAATCTCACCTTTAGATAATATATAGATATTTTCTGATTTTTTACTTTCTATAAAATTATTTATTTTCTCTTTTTCCTTATCTTCTAACTTTTCTAAATCAATTTCTTTTCTTAAATATTTTATATATTCCCATAACTCTTTTAATTCACCACAATCACAATTTTCCACAGCTTTTTCTAATTGGTGGACTAATTCTTTACCATCTTTACTTCCTTTATTTTTTATTACATCTTTATAAATTTTTTCTTCATTGGTTTTAAATATTCCTTTTATTTCCTCAGAACCATCTAAGTTAGTAATTACGTCAAAATCTCCAATAAAGAAATTAGGAATTTTTAATCCATCTAAAAATTTTCTAAATTTTTTTCTATTTGATTTCCCTCTAACTTCAATTATTTCAATGTTTTTATCACTATTAAAATCATATAATATTTTTTGAAAAACTATTCTGTCAGTAATACCTTCAACTAATATCACAGCATCTGCAAAATAGATTTTTTCATTATTTGTTGTATTTATTAACTGTAATAAGTCTTTTACTTTTACTTCAGGCATATCTTTGATGGTAATTGCTCTACTGACATTCTCATGATCTTTGTATATTCTAAAAACATGATTATAAGTTTTTTCATTAATAAAAACAGGTGAATGTGTGGAAATAATGAACTGATTACCAGTTAAATTTGATAACTCAATAAATAATTCTAACAATATTTTTTGCCACTTTGGATGTAAATGAAGTTCTGGTTCATCAATAATAATTAATCCATTTTTTATATTAAAAGCAAATATTCCAAAAAGAAAATTTATGATTTCTCTTTCTCCTGAACTTGCTTTATCAATCGAGATAACTTGATTGTCTTTAATCAATTTTATTTCATAAATATTTTTTATTTTATCTATTAAGTCTATTCTCCAATCATACCCTAACTTATTTAAATACTTACTAACTAATTTAACTTCTTCGTCTTCTATCCAAGCTTCTGTTTTTGATTTAACTTCGAAATCTCTCATTTTTTCTCCAAAATAAGCTATAGCAAGTCTTGTTAAATTTAAGGTGTCTTTAGAAGAAGATGTAAATAATTTCTCATATTCAGCAGCATAATTAAAGTTTGACAATGTTATTGAAAGATTGTTTACTTCTAAATTTCTATAAGGACTAAAAAACAGTAGTAAAGGTGGAAGTTCAAAATTTTCTATATAATTACTTGCAATTCTTAAAACTTCATAACTTCTAAAAAGACTGTGTAAAAAATGAGCAACATGTTGATTAATATTTGCTTCTGAAAAATTTGGCTGATTATTAACAAATTTGAATCTAATTTCTTGTCTTATAGGAATAGAACTAAGGTCGAAATTTTTTAAAACGTTATTTATAAATACGTTTATGTTAACACCAAAAGAAGGTAAATTTTTTCCATTACTGAATTCATTTTCAAGCACTGAGAGTATTTTGTCTGCATGATTTTGAATAAGTTTTATTGTTTCAATATCTTGTTCTTCTAAAATCAAAGTAAACTCGATAAACGAAATGTCATTAACATATCCATAATATTTTTCTAATTTTTCAGATAATCGAGCAGGCGAAATAATATTAATACTTTTTATAGTTTTTGAATTTTGAACACCTTCACCAACATAATATCCATTAAATAAAAAATATTTTAATCCTATAGAAATAATATCTAATAAATTACTTTTTCCTCCACCATTTGGCCCAATAAATATATTGAAATCATCATGAAAGTTAAATTCCGTTTCATCTCTAAAGCTTTTTACATTTTTTATTTTTAAACTTTTTAATTTCACTATTTAGTACCTATTAAAGATTTTTGTTTTACTTTAGGCTTCTTTTTCTGTTTTTCAAATTTTTCTTTTTCAGCTTTGATTTTTCCTAATAATTTATCTACAGAGTTTTCACCAGTTATTAAATGAAGGTTTTGTTTTCGCCATTCTTCGGTGAGTTTTCCTTCAAATGCGGATTTTAGATAAGATTGTTTTAATTTTTCTGCTTTTTCTAAAAGTTTATCAACTGTTTCTTCAAGTTTATCAGCAATCGATAGTCTGTACTCAATCTCTTCAACGATTTTTTGTTGTTCAGACAAAGATAATAAAGGAAAAGGAATTAAATTAAATATTTTGGCAGAAACTTCTTTGAATGTAGTTCCACTTCCCATATTTTCTATCAATTCTTTCGCAAATTTTAGATAATAATAGATAAAGTCACTTAGAATACTTTTGTAAGGATATATGTTTTTAAATCCTTGATTAGTGCTAACTGGATTTGATGCTATAGCTACATACCCAATAGGTGCTCTGGATGAAAATAATACCGTTCCAGCAGGCATTAAAACTGCTGAAGAATTTTCTAATCCTAATCTTGAAATAGATTTTCTTCCTTTGCTTATATATTTCTGTTTATAAACTGATAAATCTGCAGGAGTTATCCAAGGTATTTCACCACCCCAATATTCTGGTATTTTTGTAGAAGGTGTTCCTCCTGAATAAATAGTTCCTACTTCCCCTAACCTTACCCATCTCCACTCTCTTGGTATCTCTGGTAGGTTTTTTAACTCTTCTTCAGTTATCGGTGGGAGTTCTTTTGGTGGTTTTGGTTTTGGTGGTTTCTTTTTACCTTCTTTTTTAGCTATTTCGCATGCTTTTTTCCACTCTTCAAGTTCTTGTTGGTATCTTTCTTCTCTTTCTTTTTTAATTTTTTCTATTAGCTTTTCTGCTGGTTCAAGTTTTTCTTTATTTTCTTTTCTCCATTTTTCAGTGAGTTTTCCTTCAAAGGCATTTTTTAAGACAGACTGTCTGTATAAAGAAAGCAGTTTTTTTATCTTTTTTAGTCCTTCTACTCCTGCATCAATTTTGCTAAATGCCTCTTCCAAAATCTCAACAATTTTTTGTTGTTCAGGGAGAGGGGATAAAGGAAAAGGCATTGATTTACTTGCATGCAATGGAAGAGTCAATCTTCCTGTTCCTGTAGCCTTTTCATGAGAATATTTATTTACATAAGGAGTATTCATATAATATTCAATATATTTTGGTAATACATATTTTTTTATTGGTTTTACGAGACCTAATCCTACAAAAATTGAAACTTCTTCATCAAAATCTATTCTTTTTGCAAAACCCAAAGTTCCTATCCTTGGAAATAAAATATCATCTTTTTCTGGTTTTGCTCTTTTTATTAATTCTAAATGCTCTTCATAAGAAATATATTTCTCGTAAGCCTCCCAATTAATAGGTTCAAAAGGTTTTATATTTGCAATTGATATAAATCTTACACCTTTTTCTTGATATTTTGGTGTTTTATGTGTTCCATCAGTTATTAAATATGAGACTTCTTCTAACTTAACCCATCTCCACTCTTTCGGTATCTGTGGCAACTTATTTTCACTCATGCAACTAATTCCTCATTTAACTCTTTTAATATTTTATCCATCTCATCTCCAAAAAGATTATAAAACTTTATCAGTCCTCCTTTTTCGTTAAATGGCGGATAATCAAAGTCGTCTTTTGATATTTCTACACTTGTTGCTATGTGGTCTTTTATCATTTTCAACCACTCTATCTGCTCATCCGTAAATTTTCTACCTTTTTTCTCTTGCTCTTTTAACCATTTTTCAAAATTTTGATTAACTATATCTGGAAAATGCATAAGAACTTCATCTATTCCAAGTGTAAACCTGATAAGTGATATAATGTCAGTCAATAGTTTAACACTTCCTGCTCCTTTAACTCTTGATTTTTCAAGCTGCTCATAAGCTTTCCATACATGCTCTGGAGTTAGATTATAAGGTGATTTTTGTATTTTTTCTGCAAGTTCTTTAATCTGCTTATATGTAATATGTCTTTTTGAATATGGCTGATTATATAATATCTGCAATGCATCTATTTCATCTTTGTTTTCTTCTATAAATTTTTTAAAGCTTTCTATCGTTTTCTTTGCCCTCTCTTTTGCTTCTTCGTCATATCCTGCATAAACTACCTCATCAATATTTATATCATCTATTATTTGTTCATTTGCTTTTCTTATTTCTATAAGAGAATTTCTAAAATCTGGATTATCAAAAGGTTCACAGGCTTTGTTAATTAATTCTTCTTCTGCTTTTTTTATCTGCTCCTGTGTTGGGTTTTCGGTTTTAAATAACTCTTTTGCTTTTTCTATCTTTTCATCTGGGTCAACTGCATTGAACAAGCTGTTTATTATATCTTTTATTGGTTTTCCCGCTAATTCTTCTAACTCTTTTTGTTGTTTTGAAGACAGTGTTCTTTGAAGTCTTGCTAATCTATTTCCTAAAGAAAGTATAGTATCCTCGTCTCGTATTCCTAAAGCCACATTATGCAGAAGTTTTTCAAATGGAATACTTCTCTTTCTTTCTAATGGTCTTGAATCTGTTTTATCATTATCAGTAACACCTACAGCATCTATGATTATAAAATGTGTTTTATGTTTTGTATCTGGGGTAACAGCCTGCAGGTCTTCAGAATTAATTACTCTTGTTCCTCTTCCCTTCATCTGCTCAAATAAAACTCTTGATTTTACATCTCTCATAAAAATAAGACACTCAACTGGTTTTATATCAGTTCCTGTAGAAATCATATCAACGGTCACTACAATTCTGGGATTATATGAGTTTCTAAAGCTTGCTATTAAATCTTCTGGTTTTTCTCCTGTGGTTTTATAAGTAATTTTTTTACAGAACTCATTTCCTTTTCCAAATTCTTCCCTAACTATATGGACAATATCATCAGCATGGGCATCATCTTTCGCAAAAATAATAGTCTTGGGAACTTCTTTTCTTCCTGGGAACAGTTCTGTGAATAGTTTTTCTTTGAATGTTCTTATAATTGTTCTGATTTGGTCAGGAACAACAACACTTCTATCAAGCTGCTTTGCGTCATATTCTATATCTTCATCTAAAAGTTCCCATCTTTGCTGTCTCGTTAATTTATCTCTTTTTTTAACATTAAAACCAGCTTCAATTTTTGCTCCCTTTTCAGAAATTTTTGTTTTTATTCTATAAACATCATAAGGAACATTAACACCATCAGCCACAGCTCTTTCGTGTGGATACTCCATAACTAAGTTTTTATTAAAAAAGGCTATTGTATGTTTTGAAGGTGTTGCGGTAAGCCCTATCAAAAATGCGTCAAAGTATTCTAAAACCTGTCTCCATAGATTATAAATTGAGCGATGGCATTCATCTATAATTATAAAATCAAATGTTTCAATTGGAACTTTTGGATTATATTGCACTTCTAATGGTTTTTCTATCTCTGTTGATAATTCAAACAGAGATTTTTCATCTAATTCTTCTTCAAGTTCTTCACCTTTAAGTATTGAATACATTCTTTGGATAGTAGATATACATACCTTACTGACAGGGTCTATAACTTTTGAGTTTAATAACTGAACATTGTAGAGCTCAGTAAATTTTCTGCCGTCATCTGGAGTGATATAATTTTGAAATTCTCTTAATGTCTGCCTTCCAAGGTTTGCCCTATCTACAAGAAATAAAATTCTTTTAGCTTTTGCATACTTAATTAATCTATAACTTTCAGCTACAGCAACATAAGTTTTACCGCTACCTGTTGCCATTTGAATTAAGGCACGAGGTTTATTTTGGGCTAATGAAATCTCAAGATTTCTTATTGCTTCGTATTGGGCTGATCTTAAACCCTCTTTCTTCAAGGGATATTTAATAGGTAGTTCTTTTAATCTTTGCCGCAGTGTTATTTTATCTTCTGCCCATTCTTGCAAAGTTTCAGGTTTATGAAAATGAAAAACCCTTCTTGAGCGGTAATCAGGGTCTCTAATATCTCTAAAAAATATTTCTGCTGCTGAGGTTTCATAAGAAAAAGGTAAAGGAAGTTTATAATGAGGTATATTCTCAGGTAAAGATTCTAAATATCTTTGTGATTGTTCTGAAACTCCTCCAAGAGTAGTTCCTTCAGGTTTAGCTTCTATTACTCCAACGGCTTTCCTATTAACAAATAATAAATAATCTGCTGTAATTCCGCCTTTTAAAGGGAATTCTCTTACAGCTATACCTAAATTTGAGGAAAGATTTAAATTTTTATAATCTTGAACTTCCCACCCAGCCTCTTGAAGTTGCTTATCTAAAAGTTTTCTTGCTTTTTGTTCTGGTGTCATTTTATCGTTTTTAATTTAAATTTATGTTGTAAAGAATATAATATTTTCAAAAAAAATATTCAATTGGAGATTAATATTGGAAAACAATAATTTAATTAAAGATATAGAAAACAATCTAAAAAATATTCTTAAACAAAAATTAGAGAGTGTAACTGTTATCAAAGGAAAATGGGGAATAGGGAAAACTCACTTTATAAAAAACTTTTTAGATAAACTTCTGATAGAAGACGAATACAAGTTTAAATATGTATATGTGTCTCTTTTTAATAAGAACTCATTAGATGATATAGAAAAAGAAATAACAATAAAGCTTTATACATCTGTAAGAGCCATCTCATCTGTGAAAGACAAAATCAAAAATTTAGGTTTTGTACTTGGAATAAAAGCTGATGATTTTAATCTAAATACAGGCTCAATAGGTTCTATAATTAATTTAGGTTTATCTATTTTTGAGAATAAAGACTTTGAAAATATAACCATTGTTTTTGATGATTTAGAAAGATTAAGTGAAAAATTATCTTTTGAGCAAGTGTTGGGGTTTATTAGTGTATTAAAAGAAGATAAAAATTGTAAAGTCATAGTTATTATGAACGATGATGAATTGGGAGAAAATCAGAAAATTTACGAGAAATTTAAAGAAAAGATTGTAGATTTTGAATTTACTTATAATCCTACGGTTAAAGAAAATTTTGAATTGATCAAAGATAGATGCAGATGTTTTGGGGACGAAATAAAAGAGTTTTTTGTTGTCAACAACATAAATAACATTCGCAATATGCTTCAGGTTAGTTATGTTATTAATAGAATATGTGATCTTAATGTTAACAGGAGTTTATTAAAGGAAGCTGTTAGATACTTAATTCCTTTCATTTATCTGAAAAAAGTAGAAAACAAAACTATAGAGACAACAATTGAAATCTTCCAAAAATATAATTTTTATAATTTTACAAAAGATTCAGAAGAAGAAAAATTATCCGAGGATATAAAGAGAGTGATTAATTTATTTTCTCATTTAAAATCCTATGATGAATTTTTTTATATCTCGTTCTTTCCTGACTTTATAACGCCATTTTTTAAATACATTGATACAGAAATACTGACAGATAATATTATTAGAGAAATTCATTTCAGCTTTGAAGAAGAGGTTGAAAGAAGAGAAAAGTCATCTATAAAATTAGCTATTAAAGAAGAATTTGAAAAATATGTACACTCTGTTAATTATAAAGATAGGGATATTATATCAAATATATGGGATATGTTTAAAAAACATGAAGATAATATTTTAGAGATTTTTTCCTTTTCAGAACTATATAGATGGATGATAAAAATTTTAGGGAAAATTGATAGCGAAAATAAAAATAGATATGAAGAGTTCTTTTCAAAGGTTTTTATTAAATTTCTGGACAAGCTTTACAAAGAAGATAAAGATAAATTTTTAGAATTTGTAAAAAATGGAATGATAGGTATAAATACTGTTAAATTCATTATCAAGAGTATTAAACCTTTAGAAAAATATTACCAGGAAAAAATTGAAGAAATATACAAAGAAATATCCTCTTCATGTGAAGATATTAAAAATATAATGTTAAGAATATTAAAACATTCAGGTTATAACAAAGAAGATATAGAAATACTAAATAATATAACGGAGGAAACACTCAGAAAATGCATAGAAAATCCAGAATTTGTTGAAGTTCTATTATCATTTATTAGAGACCAAAGAGTTGGTTCTTCATTTTCAGAATTTATACAGAAATTTGATAATCTTTTGGGAAATCTTTCTAAGGAAAATCCTGATATTAGAGAAAAAATAGAAATTTGGAAGATAAGAAGTAATTAATTTCTTTTAGCTGGCCACCAAAAGAAATATTGATAATCCTGGATAACAAAAAAATTTCTAATCCTTTATAAAATTTTTTATTTAAAAGTTTTAATAGAACAATTTATTCTAATAAATTATGTTATTTTATTGATCAACTGAAATCAAAAGACATGTGATAGGGTTTTTTGGGCAGAATTAAATGATGATTAAACCTTATATTGAAATTCTGAAATTTTTGCTTGAAAAAAATAGGTATGTAAAAACAGCTGATATACAGGGATTTTTAGAAAACAGAGAGTTACTTACAAAATCCTACACTTCAAATAGAAGACTTTTACAAAAGTATCTGGAAAATTTAGAATACGAAGGCTATGTAGTCAGGAAATACGAGAAAACAAAAGGCAGGCAGTCGCAGGAATGGAAAATAAACTCTAAAAGCTTTCCTAAGATAGTAGGAATATCAGATAAGGAGTTAATTTCATTACTAATAGCGACCAGTTTTATGCCTAACGATTATAAAAAATTAAGCTTTTTGTCAGACATTGAAAATATAATTAATAGAACTGCTTTTGAAATAGATGAGGAGAAAAAAGAAATTATAGAAAATTCTTTTAAATATGTTCCGGAGTTCCACGAAAAGTTTTCAAATTTTAATCCGTATCTGCTTGAAAAAATATATAAAGGAATATTTGAAAAACTCTACATAAAAATAGTATATAAAGATCAATGGTTAAAAATAGCTCCTATTAAGATATTTCTTTATCAGGGGATTTTATATATATCGGCAATAAATGATAAAAATCAAAAAGTAAATTTAAAATTTAGCTGTATTAAAAACGTAATATTAACAAATGAAAAAGTTCAGGAGTTTTATATTAAGAAATACATAAAGCAAAACTTTGGATTTAAAGATGAAAAGCCGTTTATTTTTGCAGTAGATATTCCAAAAGAATATGTGATTTGCGAGGATCTTAAAGATTCAAAACTGATAAATGCGCAGTTTTTTGCTGAAAAAAATGGAAAGTATGTGAAAGTTTATCTAATTGGTTATACAGGCTGGAGGTTTCCTTCAAGAATGTTTGTTCCACATATTGAGAAGATTTACAAACCAGATGAAGAAATTTTAGAAACAGCAAAAAAGTTTAAAAAACAGATAAAACAGATAGATGAAAAGATTAGTTTTTCTTTAGATAAAAACTTAAAAAGATTTAATGAATTTTTGAAAATTTTTGGAGAATACTTAGAACAAAGGAAAAAATTATTAAGCTGTTAAAGATCTAAATCTTTATAAATATCTTTTCTTTTCCCGACTCTTAATATAAGGATAATTAGTTTGTCATCTTCTGTTTCAAAAATTGCTCTAATTTTTCTTGATATAACATATCTATAGTATTTGTCATATCCTTGAAGTTTTTTAACTTTCTTTGTTCTTTTTAAGACTTCAAAGTTTTCTGCAAGATATTTTAACTTTTCAGCTATAAAAATTCTCTCATCAACAGAAAACTTTTCTAAATCTTTCTCTGCAACTTCAGAAATAAGAAGTTTATACATCTATGCCAAGCCTTTTAAACACTTCATCAGCTTCTTTGACTTTTATTTTACCTTCTTTTATTCCTTTACTTACCTTTTCTGCTATTATTCCATCAACATAATCCAGATAAAAATCAAGTGCTTTTTCTACTATTTCACTTTGGGAAGTTCCCAGAATCTTTGATACATTTTCCAACTCTTTTGCAAGGCTTTCTTCCATACTGATTAGTTTTTTTACCGTTGCCATTTAAATCACCTTTTAGTTTTTTATTATATATCTTATAGTATATCTAATTTTATATCTAAGTCAATTTTTTATATATGCAAGATTATTAAAAAGCCCTTTATATAGAACATAACATTCTAAGAAGTTTCATATACTAAAACCAAATAATATTTAGGGGGTTGAAAGATGAAAACTTTTGTAAAGGGATTAATTTTAGGTGTTGTTTCTTTTTCTATTATTGCCTGTTCCTCAAGCACTCCAAAATGTTCTGATGGTAGAACAAAAGAACTTGTGATTAATATTGCCAAACAAAAACTTTTAAATATTGGATTTGGAGATGTAATTGATAAACTTTATTTTAAAGTAGATAATGTAAGAACAGTTGAGTATCAAAAAAGTATAGACAGATATTCATGTCAGGCTGATTTAATCATAAAAAATAAAGAAAACAATCAATCAAAAAATTTTCCGATAACCTATAC
>Ga0256832_1002778_pt1 | contig 11962 bp, 14 predicted proteins | sample 134614metaG_FD_190534 | JGI IMG/M metagenome (GOLD analysis project Ga0256832, IMG submission 190534) | Hydrothermal vent microbial communities from Lau Basin, Pacific Ocean - 134-614 | ecosystem: Environmental > Aquatic > Marine > Hydrothermal vents | place: Pacific Ocean: Lau Basin | collected... | reverse complement strand
ACAAGCTCTTCTTGTCCTACTATAATCTTTTTTACTTCTTCTTTTATTTCGTTGATTTTATTCATAGATATTATAAATCCTTTGATTTTTAGAAGAATTATACAGTAAGATATTTTTTTACTTTGCTACTTTGGTGGCATATTGCTAATTAATTTTTATTTTCTTTTACATTATCTCCTCTATCAGCTACAATGACTACTTTATCAAGGTTGAACTTCCCTTTGAGGTTATCTAATACCTTAACCATTGTTTTACTATCATCTGATATATCTTCTCTTTAGATGCAAAGTAGTTATAGAGATTTCCTACTGACATCTTTAGTTTTTTTGCAATATCAGGTATGGTTGTCTTATGAAACCCTTGTGTAGCAAAGAGTTGAAGTGCTGTTTGTATGATAGATTCTCTTTTATGTGCTTTTTTTTCTGATATTTTCAATATAAATCTTCCTCTTAGTAATCCATGGTTGTAGCATAATTATAGTTTATGAATCTTTACATAATTTAAAAATTTATCTCTTTAGCAAAGAGGCTAATTTAACCTGCTGACGTAGCCAATCTCTATGCTCTATGGCAGGGAAACCTGCATAGGTTTTTCCACCTTTAAGTGGTTTTGTTACTCCACTCTTTGCTGCAACCTTGACAAAGTCTCCAAGCTCTAAATGTCCACTAATAGCTGATTGTCCACCTACAACTAAATTCCGACCTGTCTTCGTTGAACCTGCAATTCCTGATTGACCTGCCATAAGTGAGTACTCACCAATATCACAGTTATGCCCTATCTGAATAAGGTTATCTAGTTTAGTACCCTTTCTAATATAGGTTGTTCCAAATACTGCTCTATCTATTGTAGAGTTAGCACCTATCTCTACATCATCTTCTAACACAGTATTACCATTTTGATAAATTTTGACATGCTCACCTGTTTTAGTATGGGCAAAACCATAACCATCTGAACCTATCACTGCACCAGAGTGTATAATACAATTTTTACCTATTTTAGAGTGATGATAGATACTTACATTTGGGTAGATAAGTGTATTTGAGCCAATTTCTACATTGTCTCCAATATAAGCTCCTGCCATAATGATTACATTGTCACCCAATACTACACCTTTTCCAAAAGAGGCTTTTGGGTCTATATCACAATTTTCACCATGAGTAATCTCTCCTGACTCAGTACCTATTTTATAGGCAAAAAGTTTTGAAGCTAGAGCTAACTTAAGATATGGTTCATCGGTTATTAGAGCAATTACCCCTTCGGGTAACAGTTCAGTATACTGCTCCTCTATGAGAACAGCTGCAGCTTTTGTCTTGGGAAGCTCTTTAAGATACTTCTTATCATTAAAAAAGGAGAGATGAGATGAGTCTGCTTCATTTAGTGTATGAAGCCCTCTTATCTCTACATCATCTCCTGAAAATTCAAGACCAATCTCTTTAGATAGTTGAGTTAATTTCATAATTATCTCTCAATGGCAACAACACCACCTCGTACAACTTCCATTGGATTGTATCTTTTTGATGCTTCTATAAAATGTTTTACGCGACATGGCTCATCTGCAACCATACCAATAATCATCTCTTCTCCAACATTAACAATACCTCCATTATAAGCACCACAAAGAACTTGAATATCAGCTAAATTCTGCTCAATAGGAAATTTAATAAGCACCATCTCCTTTTCAACCATCTCATTATGTTCAATAACTTTATAGACAGGTATAAGCTTATGTAACTGCTTTGTAATCTGCTCTAAGGTCTTTGCATCACCCTTTGTTGCAATGGTTATATGTGAACGATTAGAGTCAGGAATTGGTGCAACAGTTAATGTCTCAATATTGTATCCACGCCCAGCAAAAAGTCCAGAGATTCTTGAAAGTACAGAACTCTCATTTTCTACTAAAACGGAGATTACTCTTCTTACTGCACTCATTACTTTGTCTCCTTTGCTTCTATTTGTTTAGGAGCTAACATCATATTATATAAAGCCCCATTTGCAGGTACCATTGGATAGACATTTTCAAAACGAGCAACCTGAACATTGATAATAGCTACTTTATCTTGTTCAATAGCATCTTTAAGTGCTGTATCAAACTCCTCTTTGGTCGTAACATCATAACCAACTCCACCACAAGCCTCTGTAAGTGCTTTAAAGTTTGGCTGAAAGCTTAAATCTGTCTCAGAGTAACGCTCTTCATAGAAAAAAGTCTGCCACTGTCGAACCATTCCTAAAAAGTGGTTATTTAAAATAATATTAATAACAGGTATCTTATACTCAGCAGCTGTTACCAACTCTTGTATATTCATTAAAATAGAACCATCACCTGTAATATTAATAACTCTCTTATTAGGAAAAGCCTTTTTCGCTCCCAATGCAGCAGGGAAACCAAATCCCATGGTTCCTAAACCACCAGAGTTAATCCACTGTCTTGGTCTGTCAAATGGATAGTGTTGAGCAGCCCACATTTGGTGTTGACCAACATCCGAAGTAATAATAGCCTCTTCACCAATAGACTCACCAATACGCTCAATTACCCATTGTGGTTTAATCACTTCATCAGAATCTTCATACGCTTGAGGATGTAGTGCATCATAACGTTCTAAAACTTCTCTCCAGTCATTATATGCTTCAGCATCTACTTGTCCTTTAATTCCAGAAATAAGCTTTTCAAGAACTTCACTTACATCTCCAACAATTGGATAATCAACATTAACTAGTTTTCCAATGTTTGCAGGGTCTATATCAATATGAATAACTTTTGCATATTTTGCAAACTCTGAGAGTTTACCCGTTACCCTGTCATCAAATCTAGCACCCAAAGAGATGATTAAGTCTGTCTCTGACATTGCCATATTTGAAGCATAATTACCATGCATTCCAAGCATTCCTAAGAGTAGAGGATTCTTTGCACCCATTACCCCTCGTGCCATCAGAGTCTCAACAGCTGGTATTTGTGTAATCTCTGCAAATTCACGAATTAAATCACTTGCATTAGAGAGAACTGCTCCACCACCAATATAGATAAGTGGTTTTTTTGCTTTAACAATAGCCTCTATCGCTTTTTCAATTTGTCTTTTATTTCCCTTGAGTGTAGGACTATAACTAGGAATATTAACCGAATCAGGATAAACAAACTCACCTATTTCAGCAGTTATATCTTTAGGAATATCAACTAAAACTGGACCTGGTCTTCCAGAACGAGCAATATGAAAAGCCTCTTTTAAAATACGTGGTAAATCTGACAACTCACGCACTAAAAAGTTATGTTTTGTACAAGGTCGAGAGATACCAATAGCATCTATCTCTTGAAATCCATCTGTACCAATAAGTGACAGAGGCACTTGCCCAGAGATAACGACCATTGGAATTGAATCCATATATGCAGTTGCTAAACCTGTTACAGCATTGGTAAAACCAGGTCCAGAGGTAACCATAGCTACACCAACCTCACCACTAGCTCGTGCATAACCATCTGCTGCATGAACAGCAGCTTGTTCATGCCTATTTAAGATATGCTCAAAGCCATCTTGTTTATATATTTCATCATATACGTTCATGATAGCACCACCAGGGTAACCAAAAACGGTTTTTACACCCTCGGCTATCAGTGCTTCACAAACCATTTGTGCACCGCTCATCTTCATGAATTCAGCTCCAATCGTCTTGTAATTTTGGGGCTGATTTTAGCTAAATTAGAATAAAAACGGTCTGAAAAGTTTAAGCTTTATACTGTTAACTATTAGGACAAGAGATTCCAGAACCCTCCAGACAGAAACTCTCTTTACACTCTGCACCCTCATAATCACTACAACATTTACAGATTTCTGACTCTACTAATGCTTCATCTTTCTCTAAATATTTAGAAAACTTATCTTTTACAACAGAAAAGACAAAGCTTGAAAAAGAGGAGGCATCTGAATTACTCTTTTCATACATTCCCTCTAGTGAAGTTAAATTGGGTTTAACTATCTCATTAACCTCTTCTCGAATCTCTTTTTGAAGTGAGTTAAGCTCCTCTTTTTTTACTTTTGGTCGTGTAAAGATATTAATAAAAATTTTTATAATATTTAAAAAGAATATAACTCCTACAATTGCACCAATGATATATAAAATTGTATTATCCATGTTTTTTAGCCTTTTTTTTCTTTTTTGCTTCTTTCTCTTTTTTAAGATTCCTCAATCGTATTTTACCTTTAAATTTTTTACCAAAGTAGCCCTCATTTGCCATCCACCTATAAATCTCTGCAGCAATTGGTCCAGAGGCACTTCCTCCATGTCCTCCATGCTCTACTAAAACAGTTACTACATATTTTGGGTCTTTAAAAGGAGCGTAGGTTGTCAACCATGCATGAGAACGACTATAGTAGTCTAGTTGAGACTCTTTCATTCTCTTCTTTTCACCTTGAGGAATCGAGACAACTTGAGAAGTACCTGTCTTTCCTGCAACAACAATAGGAAGATGAGACATTGCCCGTCTTGCTGTACCACGTGGAGAGTTACAAACATCATACATACCCATCCGAATCGTATTTAAATCTTGATGGTTAACTTCAAACTCTTTATACTCTGGTTTGACTATTTTTCCTGCAATATCATGAACAAAATGAGGTGTAGGTAGATGCTCTGTAGCTAAAAATGCTGTATATCTTGCCACCTGTAATGGTGTTACTAAGTTATATCCTTGCCCAATTGCTGAAATAACAGTTTCACCTCTATACCATGGCTGTTTATAGCGTCTCATCTTCCATGCTTTATCTGGAATAACTCCTGCTTTTTCATGAGGTAAATCAACTCCCGTTTTAACACCTAAGCCCATTTTTCTGAGAGATTTTGCCATATTGTTAATACCTGTATCTAATGCCTTATTATAAAAATAGACATCACAACTCTCCCTAATTGCTTTACGTAATCCAACTTGACCATGCCCATAGTGAGACCAACATCGAAACTTATGTTTACTCTTTCCTAAAGTAATATACCCTTTACAAAACTCTGAACGATTAACAGCTGTTCCAGCTTTTGAATAAGAGAGTGCCATTCCCATCTTAATTGTTGACCCAGGAGGATAGAGTCCTGAAATAATTTTATTAGTAAAAGGATGATTTAAATCATTAATTAACTCTTGCCAATCTTTGGAAGAGATTCCTCCAACAAATAGATTAGGGTCATAAGAAGGATAAGAGACCGCAGCTAAAATATCACCATTAACATTCATAACAACAGCTACACCAGATTGCCCTTCAAAGAGGTCATTAATCCGTTTTTGTAGTCGTAAATCAATATTTAAAACCAAGTTTTGATTATCCACTGGTTCAACCTCTTCTATCTGTGCGACCTCTTTATTTGTTGCAGATACTTGTACAAGTCTGTATCCGAGTTTACCTTGTAAGATACTATTGTATTGTTTCTCAAGACCTGATTTACCAAGTACTCCAACCCGTGCAACAACAGGGTCTTTTGCATTATCTTTTTTATTTGAACGACCAACATACCCAACAATATGTGTTGCTAATGCCCCAGCAGGATACATTCGTTTAGTCTCCGATTCAATTTTAAGGTCTTTATTAATACTTAATTTAGGATATGAGCCTATCATGCCTTTATAGGGAATAAAATCAACAATAGGAATAAACCGATGGTTATACGGAGAATCTTTACTTATATAATTTAAGGTTAGCTTCTCTTTGGATAAATCAGGAAACTCTTGTATAATAATGTTAAGATTTTTTTCAAGCTCTTCAGTAAGATAACCTTTAAAAAGTTTTGTCTGATTAATATCTGGAAATCGTTTAACGACTCGTAAAATTCTTCTACCAAACTCATTTTTTGTATGTGCAATAGCTCGACTTAATTGAGTCTGATTGATATCGGGGAATAGCTCACTAATATACTCCTTAGTAGACTCCATCTTTTCGTTAGTATGTTGAGAGAGATGAGCTTTTAATTTAATTGAAAAACCAATATCATTAACAGCTAAAAGTTTTCCTTCTCTATCTAAAATCTCACCCCTAACAGGTTTAATATAGTACTTTCGTTCAATATTCATCTTTGCTAAATGGTCGTAGTAGTAGTTAGTTTTAATACTAATTTGATAAATACGAGAAATCAATAAAATCCAAAAGAGTACAAATACAGTAATAACAATAACAAATCTCACAGCATCATCCCAAGTAAAATATCTATAACAATATAATAAACCAATAACATATCTCCAACAACTGTTGAAGCATTAAAGATAAAATCATAAACAAAAAGAGTCATATAATATGTGAGGTCAATAAGTACAATAAGTACAAAAAGCAGACAGACCTGACAACGAACCAAACGCTTTAAAGGTTCATAGATAAACATTAAAATCAAAACAGAAATCGCTATTGAAAAGAAGAGTGGGAGTGTTAAGTTTAAATCTAAATTGATTAAATAGAATAATGCACTTATTGAGTAGATTTTTTTACTCTTTATATTAACAATAAAAAGATATCCAGCTAAACCAATTAAAGGTGGTAATATCGTATACATTGAGACAAGCATAGGATAGAAAAAGACAAAAAAGAAGAGTAGTAACTTTTGAACAAAATTTAAACTTTTTTCATCATCAAATTTTTTATAGTTGCTTAGTGCCATTTTATCTCTATCCTACTAATTTGTATACTAAAGAGACTTCATTACAAATAGGAAAATGGATACACTTAATACAGTCTGTCCAAATTTTATGTTCAGGGATACTCTCTTTCGCAATCTCTATAAAATTCATTTTTTTAAAAAACTCTGGTAGATAAGTTAAAACCAATACCTCTTCTCTAACACCTAACTGTTCTGCCTCTTTTAAAGTAAACTCAACTATCTTTTTTCCTATACTCTCCCCTCTATACTTTTCTGAAACAATTAAAGAACGAATTTCAGCTAAACGTGAAGAGTGAATATGCAATGCTGCATAACCTACTAATTCATCATCTATCTTTGCTAAAACATAGGAACGGATATTTGTTGCAACCTCATCTTCATTACGCTCTAAAATAATCCCATCTTTTACCTCTTGTTCTACCATTTCTTGCATGAAAGGAATATCTAAAAGTGTTGCTTTAACTAATTTGACCATTCATTAACCCCAAAGATATGTTCAAAAATTTTTTGATGAATACGTTCATAACCAATCCTTTTAGAGTTTGAGATAGTAATAGCCTCAGGAAATTTTCTCTTAAGTGCTGTTTTCTCTTTCATATTTAACTTGTCTATTTTTGTAAAAACATTTAAATAGAGTTGGTCACCACGAATAAACTTCTTAACATACTCATCAACATCTTTATCTATCTGAGCATTAGGATGACGTGCATCACGAAGGTGAATAAAAACACGAATAGAGACTCGATGTTTTATAAACTCAACCAAATTTTTTTGCCAAACTCCTTTAAGCTCTTTTGAGACTTTTGCATAACCAAAACCAGGTAAATCAACAAAACGAATATTCCAATCTTTTTCATCATAAATATAGCGAATATCAAAAAAGTTAATCAACTGAGTCTTACCTGGTGTCGCTGAAGATTTTGCCAAATTTTTACGAGAAGTTAAACCATTAATAGTAGAGCTTTTTCCTACATTGGAACGTCCTAAAAAGACCACTTCACTTACAGTATCGTCTACTGAATCGCCCAATGCCTGAGCTGACTTCATAAAGTGAGCATCTACAAGTCTAGGTGTTGCCATTATTTTCTATCCTCAATTTCAAATCTAAAATGTACAGGTTTTTTTGAACTTCCTTTAATATCGGCTAGACCTGTCTTTAAATCTAAAGAGACTTTATCTGCCTTTATTGTTCTATTATTGGTTAAATCAATCAATGTCACATCTCCTATAAAATAATATTTTGAACTTGATGGTGCATAGATAATCTTATTAGAGACTCCTCTATAATGAATCCCTTTTTCAGTTAAATCAAATTTAACAGCTCCTTGGGCTTCATACTTTAAGGCTTTTTTTTGCTCATTAAAAAAAACAGTTACTTTTGAAGCATTTATTTCATTGCTCCCCTGTTTAATCTTTGCACCTCCCTCAAAGAATGCTTCATGGTTAATATTATTTGCATAGAAATGGTCGGCTTTTATATCTACAATATCTGCAAAAAGAGGTGAATAGAGGAGTAACATAAAAAATATAACTAGTTGTTTCATATAAAATATCCCATTTTTAATGTTATTATAGCGTGTTAGAAAAAAATGATAAAGAGTTTAGCCCAATTTTAATACAAAATTCTAAAATATAAACTGCTATAATATCGCCAATTATCATAAGGAATATAAACTTACATGAAAAAACACTATACTTCCATTATCTCTAATGCTTTTGGGCATTTTGCTTCAAAACAATTTCCACGACCTATTCAACAACTCATCAACCATGGGTATGTTAAACTTATGGGCTTAGACATGAGTGAATTTGAAAATCCCTCTTCCTACTTAACCCTTAACAAACTTTTTACAAGAGCCTTTGTTACTCCACGAGAGATTATTGCAGATGAAAAGATTATGATTTCACCTGTTGATGCTCTAGTTACCGACTATGGTGAGATTAAAGAGGGGAAAGCCTATCAGATTAAAGGTATGGAGTACAATATTGATAAACTCTTTGGCTCTTATCATCAAGAGGCTTCTAAAGCTGTAGATGGTGGACAATTTGTAAACCTCTATCTCTCACCTAAAGATTACCACCGTTATCATACCCCTGATACCTTAACTATTAAGTCTATAACCCACATTCCAGGAAAACTCTACCCTGTTAATTTTCCACTTCTAAGAAATAAAAAAGAGCTTTTTATAGAGAATGAACGTGTTATTCTTGAGTGTTTAGACACAAAAGGAAATACTTTTGTAATGGTATTAGTAGGAGCTTTAAATGTAGGAAAAATGATAATCACTTTTGAAGAGCGTATTAAGACTAACTCAGATATTAGAGAACCAAAACATTATGAATATGAGAATGTAACTTTAGAAAAAGGTGAACTCTTTGGATGGTTTGAGATGGGTTCTACTATTCTACTCTTCTCTCAAAAAGGGGTTTTTACTCCTAAGGTTACCATTAACCAAAAAGTAAAATTTGCAGAACCAATAGGAGTTTTACACTAATGAAAAGCGTAAAAAAACTAGTCATTTTTGATATGGATGGTACGCTTGTAGACAGCTCTATTACCATTGTCAATGCCATTAACTATGTACGTTCTAAACTCTCTTTGGCTCCTTTGACAAAAGAGGTTATCTTAACTAAAGTCAATGACCCAGAGCTTAACCCTGCCCTCTTTTTTTATGAGACAGAGGAGTTTTCTTCACAACAAGAGGAGTGGTTCTCTGAGTACTACACCAACAATCACGAAAAAGAGTTACAACTCTATGATGGTATCGAAGAGCTACTCAAAGAGCTAAAAGAGAGAGGCTACTCTCTTGCTGTGGCTACCAATGCCTATCGTGGTTCAACACTTGAGTCACTTAGTCACTTAAAGATTCTTGAGTTCTTTTCAAGTATTGCTTGTTATGATGATGTAGGACGAGGAAAACCTGCTCCAGATATGTTAGAGAAGAATCTCAAAGATACCAATGTTAAGGCAGAGGAAGCCATATTTGTAGGAGACAGTGAACGAGACCTGATGGCAGCTAACAGCTTAAATATGGACTATATTATGATAAATTGGGGCTTTTCAGACTATGAAGATGCCATTCATTCAATTGATAAACTAAAAGAGAAAATATTGGAGTTATAGATGAATATTTCAAAATCGACTTTGACTGATGTTCTCTCTGTTGCACTTATTGGTGTTGGTTGGGCTTCGGGTGTTAACCCTATTCTCTACACAGGTCTCTTTGCTTTTTCAGGAGCCATTACCAACCAACTCGCTATCTTTATGCTCTTTAACAAAGTCCCTCTTCTTTATGGTTCAGGAGTTATTGAGGAGAACTTTGAGAGCTTTAAAGCCTCTATAAAAGATATGATTATGAAGCAGTTCTTCACAAAAGAGCAACTCTCTGCTTTTTTTCAAGGTGAAGAGAAAAAGATAGACCTTGCTCCTTTGGTTGAGTCTGCTGACTTCTCTCCTGCTTTCAATGCCCTTAGCCAAAGTGTCATGGAGTCAAAACTTGGAAATATGCTCAATATGTTTGGAGGAGAAGAGGCATTAGAACCCCTTAGAGAGCCATTTTCAAACAAACTAAAATCTGCTGTAGTTGGCATTGTAAGTTCTGATACTTTCAAAGCACAAATCAACCACCATTTAGAAAACTCTTCTCTAAATGATGACGTTCTAAATACCATTGAAGAACTTATTACAAATCGTCTAAACGACTTAACACCTAGTATGGTTAGTGACTTAGTACATGAGCTTATACATACACATTTAGGATGGCTTGTTGTTTGGGGTGGTGTTTTTGGTGGTATTATTGGCTTTATCTCTTCATTTCTAGTTTAAAACCTGAGTTCGATGAAGTAACATCGAACTAAAAATCTATTCTACTTCACAGCTTTTCCTAAATCCCACATAGGCATAAAGATTCCAAGTGCCATTAAAAGAACCAACCCTGCAATAAAGAACATCATAATAGGCTCAATATAGGTAGCCAAGTTATCAATAAGGTCTTGGAAACGTGCATCGTAATACTCTGTTACCTTGTCTAACATGGCATCGAGTTGACCACCCTGCTCTCCTGCTCGTATCATCTGTAGAAGCATATTTTCAAACAGCTCTGTCTGCTCAAATGCATCAGAGAGTGAGATACCTCTTGCAATGTTAGCATTGACTGTTAAGAGTTTATCTTTGATGTAGGAGTTATCTACCATACCAACTGCTGTATCTAGGGCTTCAGAGACAGGAATTCCTGACTTCACCAACTCTGAAAAGACCAAAGTATATTTATGCATAGTCGCAAAAAAGATAACTTTATGAATCAGATAAAATTTTGGATGAACTAAGAGCTTATCAATTTTATATTTAAATTTTTCATCATTTTTATAGTAGTGCAATAGACCATAGACAATAGCTATTAGGCCTCCAAGGACATAAAGTCCATAGTTGTTAAATATGTTCTCTAAAAAAAGAAGTATCTGCGTAGGAAGAGGTAGAGCATGGTCAAACTTTTCAAAAATCTCTTTAAACTTTGGAACTACTACCATAATCATAATGGTAAATGCAATTGCCATCGCTCCAAGGGTAATAAGTGGCGTACGAATCGCTTTTTTAAACTTTTTGAGGTTGTCTCGAATATCTTCTAAAATATTAGCTAACTTTGAGTATGCCCCAGAGATATTACCTGTCTGCTCACCAAGCTTAGTCATAGCAATAGCAACATGTCCAAACTCCTCTTTATAGGGGTCGATAGAGTCTGCTATAGATTTACCTGCATTAATATCGTTCCCAATTTTTAAGTAAATCTCTTTTAGTTTAGGGTTCTCCATATTGTTTCCTACTTCGGTAATGGCATCGTGAATCGAAATCCCTGCATCGGTCATAACGGCAATTTGACGTATAGAGGAGATTTTTGAGTTGAGGTCAATCTTCTTTTCAAACCCTTTTTTAAAACCTCCTAACATCTCTTCAATTTGAGCTCCCATTGGGGCAGGTATCTCTTCTGCTTTTTGAACCATCTGCCCAGGATTGGCTTTTTTTACCATCTTAATAGCTGCCATCTTATGCTCTGCTTTGACCATCTCAAAACGTTTTCGACCCTTTGAGAGTACGGTTACATTAAAATACTTCATTATGAACGTGCCACCCTTATAATCTCTTTTACGGTTGTTTTTCCCTCTAAAGCCTTTTTCAATCCATCTTGAAACATAGAGACAAACCCCTCTTTAACTGCCTGTTTGGTTAACTCCTCTTTGGAAGCACCCGATGCAATCATGCTCGATAGTGTCTCTGAAATAGGTAATACCTCTGAAATCATCTCTCGTCCAACATAGCCAGAGTTATTACAAACAGGACACCCTT
>Ga0256832_1002777_pt1 | contig 11962 bp, 9 predicted proteins | sample 134614metaG_FD_190534 | JGI IMG/M metagenome (GOLD analysis project Ga0256832, IMG submission 190534) | Hydrothermal vent microbial communities from Lau Basin, Pacific Ocean - 134-614 | ecosystem: Environmental > Aquatic > Marine > Hydrothermal vents | place: Pacific Ocean: Lau Basin | collected... | reverse complement strand
CATCCGCTGGGCTGACGAGATCGCGCGACGCCCCGCGGTCCAGCGCGGACGCAAGGTCAACCGCGTGTGGGGCGACCCCTCCAGCCAACTCCGAGAGCGGCACAGCGCGGAGGATTTCGCTCGCCTGGGAGCCCCAAAGGGCGAGGAATGAGCGGCACGCCCGTCGCGCACCGAGGCGCGCCACGCCTTCCCAAGACCGGCCCCCTCCTCCAAGGCGAAGGGAAGCTCACTCGCCCGCGGGCTGTGCGAGCGCCCCGTAGTCCCCCGCCCGGGTCGGCGCGCCTTCGCACGACCAGAGCCGCGCGGCGGAGATGCAGAGCGTCGACAGGCAGCGGCCGCCCCGGTACTCGGCCCGGCAGTCGAGCTCCGTCCGGCAACGCGAGGCCCCAGGCACGCACTCGGCGCCCTCGCCGAGCCCCGTGACGCACTCGAAGCCCCGGAGCGCGAGGCCTCCGTCGAGGGCCGTGCGCGGGACACATGCAAGCCCCTCGTCGCAACGATCGCGTCGCCCGTCGCAGCGCTCGCCGCGGCCGCGCACACGCTTGGGGAGGCAGCCTCCCGGCCCGCGGGGGGCCAGGCAGCAGACCCCGCAGCGCCCGTCGACGGGTGGCTCGCCGGGCCCCGGGCCCTCCTCGCAGAAACCCGCGACGCACACCAAGCCACGGGCGCAGCTTCGGCTCGTGCGGCAGGGCTCGCCGAGCTTGGCGCCCGGCGGCGGCAAGCAGCGCATGCGCCGCTCGCCGTGGCACGTCTGGCCGTGGCCGCAGTCCTCGTAATGCACGCAGCGCCGCGCCGGGACGCAGACCCCACCGCGGCACGTGAGCTGCCCGTCGCAGGCGTCGCGGTCCTCGCAGGGCTCGCCCTCCTGGCGAGGCGGGCCACAGCGCCCTTCGACGCAGGCCTGGTCCGCGGGGCAGCCCCGGGACGCCTCGCAAGGCATGCCCTCGGAGAGCTCCGGGCCCATGCAGCGCTGGGACCCGTCCGGCTGCGGCTGGCAGATCGCGCCAGCCCTGCATACCCACGACTCTTCCGGGAGCGCGCCGGGCGTCCGTACCCGCAGGCAAGGCTCGCCGACGTCGGGCTCGGGGCGGCAACGACCGTCGGCACACACTCCCCCGCGGCAGTAGCTCGCGTCGGGCGGACACGGCTGCCCGAGCTCCACGGGCGCGACGGCGACGCGGAAACAGACCTCGGGGAGCGGCGCGTCCCGGCAGCGGCGCAGATCGTCGCGGGCTTCGGCGAGGCACTGCCGCAGGCGGTCCCGGTCCAGCGTGCGAGGCGCCGAGGCGCCGAGGAAGCCGCACGCCAGCGATCGACGGCAGAGGGCGCGCTCGCGCTCCTCGCATTGGAGACGCTCCTCGGTCGCGCAGCCGCAGGCCTCGCGCGCTTCGCACAAAGCGCGGGCCAGCGGGTGACAGAGCTCGGCTTCGAGGGGGGTGATGTCTTCGGGCAGCTCCACCTCGAAGGCCGCCTCCTCGAACTCGAACTGAGCGGGGTAGAGCTCCGGCCGCTCGACGGGCCGGCCGTCGGCCCAGCGCGGGCCCGCGTCGATTCGTTCCTCGGAGTCCGCGCTCCCGGAGACCTCTGCGGGGCCGTCGTCGGGCACCGCCGGGCGCCGCAGCAGCAGCGCCAGACCAAAGGCCACGACGCCCCCAAAGACGATGCCGATGCGTCGCCGCGACACGCCGGGAGCGTAGACGCCGGCGAGCCAGGCGTCGATGGGCGACACGTTCCGTTTCCTCCTCGACGCCCTGCTACAGCGCCTCCGCATAGGCAACGTGGGCGTCGGAAATCTTCGCCCGCTGGCTCAGACGATGGCAGCGAACTCGCGGCCAAACTCGAGGGCGGTCGGCCGGTCTCTCCAGTCGCGCGCCGTCGCCGCCCGCAGCAGCTTCACGAGAGCCGCAGGATACATCCGGAAGTCCTGGTCGTTCTCCATCGGATCGCGGCGCATGTGGGCGACGATGCGCTCGCGCTTGTCCTTGATCTCGTCGAAGAAAGTGCGGCCGGTCGTGACGTTGTAGATGGTCCCGGCCAAAGCGTAGACGTCCGCGCGACCGTCGAGCTCCACCGGGTCGAGGACCTGCTCGGGGGCGATGTAGCCCGGCGTCCCGGCCACGAAGCGTCCTCCGACGTCCGCCGGCACCCTCGTCGCGCGGACCATCCCGAAGTCGATGATGACCGTGCTGAGCGGCTGCGCCTTGGCCGGATCGCGATGCTCGCCGGGGTCGAATCGCACCCCCCGCTGGAGCGGTAGCCGCAGCCAGAGGTTGGCGGGCTTGATGTCGCGGTGCACGAGGCCCGCGTTGTGCAGCGCCGTCAGGCCCGCGGCCGTCTCGAGCACGACCTTCCTGAGCTCGAAGAGGCTCATGGGCTGGGCGCTCGAGTACATCTTGAGATCGGCGCCGATGAGGTATTCCAAGACGAGGTAGGGCATGCCGTCGGCGACGCCGCGATCGATGATGTTCGCGACGTTCGGGTGGTACAGCCCGGCCAGCGCTCGCGCCTCTTCGGTGAACGAGGCGAGGATCCCTTCGCGTTCGGTGTCGCTCGCGTTGGCCAAGACATCGCCCTTGGGGATCTTGAGGACGAAGAGGCGGTCGGCGCCCGGCTTGCGCACGAGCCAGACGGTCCCAATGCCTCCCTCGCCGAGGGGTTTGACCAGCTCGTAGCCCACTACCATCTTGGGCTCGCGCTTCTTGGGCGAAGGCGGCGGCGGAGGCGTCTTGCGAACGGCCGCCTGCACCGCCGCTTCGACGAGCTTGGAGGCGGTGGGCCCAAGGGAGGCGAACCACACCTCGAGCAGCGTCAGATCGCGGGCGCGGATGGCGCGCGCGACGACCGAGGCCATCCGCGGGGCGTTCTCGCTCGTCGCCTTGCCCAAGGAGTCGTCGCTCGGGGACGCCTTGGCCACGTGGAGCGCACGCACGGGATCATGGAGCGCACGCTGCAAGCGCTCCGCCGCCATCACGAGGTCGATGCACATCGCCTCGAGGTCCGGGCGGGGTCCGGCGGCGTCGGCGAAACCTTGGAGGGCGTCGGCGAGCCCCAGCAGGGACACCCCGAGCTCGGTTTCCTCGGCGCGGAGCTCCGCGAGCTGGGTGGCGATCTCGCCGCGCCAGCTCCCCCGGGCGTCGCCAGCGGTGAGGGCCCCACGGATCTGGTCGGCGACACGGCAACACTTGTCCAGCACGCCCTCGGCGATCATGGGGAGCGCCGTGGTGAGCTGCTGAAGCACCTGCGGGCGGTCGATCACGAGCGCCCACCACGCCGCGAAGGGCCCAAGCCATTCGACGTCGTCCACCTCGCCCAGGGAGGTCCCGCGGGTCGTGTCCACCAGTCGCCAAAAGAGCGCGGACAGCGCGCTCTGAAGCGGCGGCGGCATCTCCCGGGATCCGTCGATCAGGCCGTCGAGCTTGCGCAACCACAGGCAGGTCTCGTGCGCCGTCTCGCCGCGCCGGGGCCCCATGTGGTGCTCCTCGCCGCAGGCGTCGAGGGCGTAACCGCCGAGCTTGAGCGCCACGACCTCGAGGGCGACCTCGAAGCGCTCGTCGCGCTCGTCGCCGGCACGAAGATCGCGCACCACGTCCAAGAGCTCCGCCGGCGAGCGCGCGAGGTTCTTCCAGGTCTCCTCGAGGTCCGGCTCGCTCATGGCCTCCCCCCGAGGACGCGTGGCGAGCATCGGACCCCACAGCCGCAGCGCGAGGGAGCGGGCGCACCCCTCCAAGGCGTTGATCGCGCCGGCCCGTCGCCGCAGGGAGGCTTCGCTGAGAACGAGCTTCTTGGCCTCCGTAAAGGCCATGTCGATCGTCATCGCGAAGCGCGCCGCGCGGGCGTCCCCTTCTTCGTCGTCGTAGTGGGCCGCAAGGCGTACGAGGTTCTCCAGGCCCGTCTCGAGGTCGAGGGGATCGCGCTCGGCGTTGTCGATCGGATCGGTCACGGCGATGAGCTCGAGCCACCGACGCCAGTCGTCGACGTCATCCGTCTCCGCCTGCCGAGCCATCCGGCGCAACCGCTGAAACGGGTGGATGAGCGTCCCGCGATCCTCGTGGCGCCGCCAGAGGGTCGACAGCCCACGCCCCAAGGCGCGGGCGGCGACGGCGCCTCCGTCCCCCTCGAAGATGCGGGTCGCCAGGCGCTCCCAGAGCGTGCGCCGTTCATAAAAGAGGTAGGGCGTCGCCGCGGCGGCGGCCGCCAGCCCCCACGCCTTCTCTTCGGGGTCGTCGAGGATCGACTCGAGCTCGTGACCGAGGAACGCCAGACGCTGCGCCGGGAGCGAAGCAAAAGCCGTGAGGGCCCGCTGCCGCAACACCTGCGAGCCCCGGTGGACCCAGTCCAGGAGCGTCCCTTCGAGGGGCTCGAAGACGCCCGCGAGCCGCCCGAAGGCGCGCGCGGCGTGGATCCACACGATGGGTTCGGGGTGCAGCAGCAGCGGCTGCATGACCTGGAGCGTGCGCCCAACGAGCTGCGGGTCCGTTGCCGGCGACATGCCGCAGGCGGCGACCTCGAGGCAGCGGGCGGCGAGCACCCGGCCGCGGAGCGAACCCCGCGCCGGCGTGGCGATCACGGCCTCGAAGGTCGCCGACGTGTCCCAGATCCAGCGGCCGAGGTCCGGGAGCTGGAGCGCGCGGGCGCCCGCTTCCCAAAAGAGGATCTCCATGCGCGCGACCGCCTCGAAGTTCGCGGGGTCGGCCAGCGCGTTCCCGTCCCCAAGCAGCGGGACACAGCCGAGGGCGTCCTGCAGCGGTCCCTGCACGACGCGGTTGCGCGCCAGAATGCGCGCGCGCGGCCCATGTTCCGGGTGCGCGACGGCAGCGGCCAGGAGGTCCCGCATCCGCGCTTCGGGGTTGGCGGCGTTGGCGGCGCACCAGATGAAGAGCAGCTCGCTCTCGGGCCCGTCGAGGGCGCTCGTCAGAACGGACGCGTAATCGCCGAAGTGCCCGAGGGCGTGCTCCACCCGGTCGGCAGCCTGCGCCAGCTCCTCGGGCGCAATGCTCGCCGCTTCGCCCCGAAGCTCCTGTCGCCACCGGTGGTGCAGCTTCGGGGCGAGCTGCGGATCGGCGGCGAGGGCGTCGCTCAGGCGTTGGAGGTCGGCGGCCAGGTCCGGCATTCTCCGCCATCCTACACGCTGGCGTGGCCTGGGCGCGCGTCAGACGTCGCGCAGCGCCCGGGTGTGAGGATAGTCCAGGACTTCGAAGGGGGTCGCGAGGGCGTCGATGGGTTCGCCGAGCTGCTCGATGTTGGACTCCAAGATGGGACCGAGGAAGCCGGAAGCGAGCGCAAGGTAGACCGCTCCCAAGGGGTTGAGGCGCATCAGCCTCACGCAGGTCGCGTCGAGGGCCGGGAGGTTGCGGCTCATGACCAGGCACCCGAGCGGCTTGGGGTCGCCCATGATGGGGCCGTCGCCGTCCATGCCGAGGATGCCGTCCGCGATGGCAAAGTGCGGCCGCACCGTCGCGTTGATGTCGACGATCGACTCGTGGATGCCCTGGTGGTGAAGCACGTTCTTCGGCCAGCCGTAGACGACACCGGGCACGACGCCGAAGAAATTCTTCATGGCGCAGGTGACCCCCGCCCAGTGATGCGTCTTCACCTTGGGGAGCGAGACGATCCAGTCGGCTTCGAGGAGCGCGTTGGGCAACCAGAGGGAGTGAAGCCGGGTCAGACCGCCGGCGTTGGGACGTTCGATGGGCTCGTCGTGGTTGAGGTCCACGAAGGGCAGCTCGCCCTCGTCCAAAGCCGCGGCCATCCCCGACTCTTCGAGCACCAGCCAGCTATCGCGGCGGTGCCCCTGGCCTTCGGCGACGAAAGGCTCGGCGCCGAGCGTGCGGAAGGCGCGCGCGACGGCGAGGACGACCTTCGGGTGCGTGTTGATGTGGGGGTGGCCCAGGGCGGTCTCGACGAGGTTCGGCTTGAGCAAGACGCGTTTGCCACGGAGCTCGGAGGCGGTGACACCAAGGCGCGCAAAGCCGTCCAGCACGACCGAGGTGAGATCGACGTCGTAGCTCTCCGCGCGCTGGATGCACACCTTGGCGCGCATGCCCGCCTCGTGGCGGTCGATCAGCCGCGCCACGCTGAGGGCGCCCGCGCCCGTCGCCACCGCTCCGAGGCTTCGAAGCAGGCGGCGGCGGCTGATCTTCGCGTCCACCTCAGGGTCCATCGTGGACCTCCCGCCTTGGGTCGGCGACGAGCGCTTGGTCCGCCGCAGCGAGCAACAACAGAGCATCGTGCGTGGGGTCCGGCGGTCGTCGCCCGGGCTCCAGCGCGCACCGCTCGAGCCATTCGAGGGCCTCGTCCGGTGCCGCGGCCCACGCCCGCAATCCGAGGACGGCCCACCCAAGCGAGAGGGGTGCCCGCAACGTTGGGGCGACCTCCCGGAGGTAGGCAAGGGAGCGGTCGACCTCCTCGCCGCGGCCTTCGCCGGCGAGGGCGACCAGCGCGACACCGGTCGTGGCCGGGAAGGGCCGGAGCACGTGGTGCATCACCCGTGTGTTGCCGTAGTTCCAGCCCCCTTCGGGGAGGCAGCGGTCGAGGAGCACCCGGACCCCTTCGCGCACACGCTCATGGGCGGCGCGTCCGGTCGCGCGCAGCGCCGCCACCGCCCAGGCCGTCGGCTCGACCCAGCTGTGGGTGTCGTCGACCCACGCCCACCCCACGAGCGTCGGGTCGTGCCCGAAGAGAGGCGTGCGGGAGAAGCTCTTTCCTCGGTGACGCAGGAGGTAACCAACCGCACGCTCGCGAGGCTGAGCGAAGGCCTCCCCGCCTCGTGCCCAGGCCAAGAGCGCGAGCGATGTGGGCCAACGCGGGTTGGGCACGTCGTCGCGAATCGGCACGCCCCCGTCGCTGGCTTGCAGGGCGGCGAGGCGGTCGAGGCCCTCATGCACCAGGCGAGGGGCGCGCTCGTGGGCGGTGAGGGCCAGCGTCGCGAGGGCGGTGGCTTCGGCGTCGAGGCCTCGACCCCGATAGCCGTAGGCCCACGCGCCCTCGTGGGCTCCTTCGATCAAGCGTTGCAGCAGTCGCTCGACGAACACCCGCCGCAGTGTAGCGGACCGCCGACGCAACCGAGCGCGTGTCACAGCACATTGAGGCTGCCGCGCCGGTAGCCTCGCGGGTCCACGAGGACACGTTCGAAGCCGCAGCCGCGCACGGCCCGCTCCAGCTCCCCTTCGCGCCCATGCAAGCGAGGGAGCTCCTCTCGGCCGACCTCGACCCGGGCGGTGGCACCAAAGTGCCGCACGCGAACCACCCGAAAGCCGAGCGCCCGGACCGCCTTCTCGGCGGCCGCCACCTGCCGCAAAGACGCCGGCGTGATGGTCGTGCCGTAGGGGAAGCGGCTCGCGAGACAGGCCAGCGCCGGCTTGTCCCATACCGGCAAATCGAGGGCCCGCGCCGCGGCGCGAATGTCGACCTTACGGAAGCCCAAGGCGTCGAGGGGCGAGACGACGCCGAGCTCTCGCGCGGCTCGGCGGCCCGGGCGGTGGTCGGCGCGGTCGTCCACATTGAAACCGTCCGCAACCGTCTCGATGCCGAGCTGGTGGGCGAGCGCCCGGGCGGCACCGTAGACCTCGGTCTTGCAGAAGTAGCAACGGTTGATGGGGTTGCTCGCGTAGCGGGCGTCGTCGAGCTCGTGGGTGTCGACCATGCGGTGCCGCGCCCCCAGGCCCTCGGCCAGGCGCCGAGCGCTCTCACGCTCCTCCGGGTCGAGGCTGGGAGAGACCGCGGTGAAGGCGACGGCGCGCGGCCCCAAAACAGTCACGGCCTCTGCCAAGAGGTAGGACGAGTCGACGCCGCCACTGAAGCAGATCAGGATGCTCTCACGCTCGGCGAGCCACTCGCGCAGCCGCTCAACTTTCCCGCGGACCATCGTCGCCTCCAATCGCCGCGAGGGTCGCTGCGAAGACCTCCTTGAGGGGCACGCCGTGTCGCGCGGCGGCGGCGCGGCAAGCCTCGAACTCCGGAGCCAGGTTGCGAGGCAAGCCATCCCCCTCGGCGATCTTCACGGGGATGGGTCCGAACCGCGTCGCCACCTCCTCGACGCGGCGGGGTCGCCGGACCCGGCGCACAGGCACGATCCGCGCCCCGAGGGACGAGCTCTCGGTGAGGAGCGCCCGCAGCACGGCTTCTTGGCGTGAGTGGTCCACCAAGGCGCCGACAACGACGGCCAGCCGCCCCTTCTTCATGACGACGGGCGTCAACCAGGCATCGAGGGCGCCGGCGGCGAGGAGGCGATCGAGGAGGTGCGCACCGAGCTCCGGGGTCATGTCGTCGATGTTCGACTCGAGCACCCGCAGCTCCTCGACGGACGTCTCGATCGCGGGCTGGCCCCAAACCAAGCGCAGGACGTTCGGCCGGTCGGGGAAGGTCCGGGTGCCCGCGCCCCAGCCGGTACGCTCGGGGCGCATCGCCGGCCAGCGCTCGAAGCGTGCGGCCGCCGTGGCCACGAGGGCGGCGCCGGTCGGAGTCACGAGCTCGCCCTCGACGCCGCCATCGACCGTGGGCACACCCCTCAGACAACCAACGGTCGCCGGCGCCGGCAGCGGGAGGATGCCGTGGGCGGAGCGAGTCGTGCCGCGCCCCATCGGCAACGGCGAGGCGACCACCGTCGCGTCGAGCAGGTCCAAGGCGACGGCCGCCGCGACGATGTCCACGATCGAGTCGACGGCGCCGACCTCGTGAAAGTGCACGTCGTGGGCGGCGACACCGTGGACCTCGGCTTCGGCGTCGGCGAGACGCTGGAAAGTCGCGAGGGCGCGGGACCGCGCGCCGTCGCTGAGCGTGGGGGCGTCTTCGAGGAGCCGTCGAATCGCCGCCCACGAACGCTGTGGCGGCGTCCCTTCGACGTGCACCAAGAACTGCCGCGCGACGATGCCCGAACGCTCGACGGTGGGCACCTCGATGCGGTAGGGGCCGACGTCGAGGCCCGACAGTCCATGCTCCATCGCCGCCAGCGGCACGCCGAGGTCGAGCAGGGCCGCGTTGAACATATCGCCGGCGACGCCGCCGCCGGTCGCGTCGACGTAGAGCAGGCCGCCGCGTTCGGGGAGCGAACGTACGGGGGGCGGCTGGCCGTGATCACCGTGCGGCATGGCACATCCGCGCCGCCACACACGCGGCACCGAAACCGTTGTCGATGTTGACGACGCACACCCCCGGGGCGCACCCCGACAGCATCCCGAGCAGGGGCGCAAGGCCGCCGAAGTGGGCGCCGTAACCGACGGAGGTTGGGACGGCGACGATGGCCCGCGAGATCAGCCCCGCCAGGACGCTCGCGAGCGCGCCCTCCATCCCGGCCACGACCACGGCCACCCGGCACGCTTCGATCGCGTCGCGTTGGGCCACGACGCGGTGAAGCCCCGCGACCCCCACGTCGTAGAAGCGTTCGGGTCGAAGGCCGAGCACCTCGGCGGTCACAGCGGCCTCCTCGGCCACGGAGAGATCGCTCGTGCCGGCGCTCACGATCGCCACCGGCAGCGGGTCGTCGGCGGTCGACTCGCCTCGCAGGACGAGGGCGCGGGCGGTGGGGTGGTGTTCAACCTCCGGCAGCGCGTCTCGTACATGAGCGGCGGCGTCGGGGTCGACCCGCGTCGCCAACGCCGTCCGCCCGCCACGGGCGAGCTCGGTAAGAATCGCGACGAGCTGCGAGGGCGTCTTGCCTGCGCCGTAGACGACCTCGGGCATAGCTGTGCGCAGAGCACGATGGTGATCGACCTTGGTGTGCCCGAGGTCGGCGAGCGGAAGCGTCGCCAAGGCCGACATGACGTCGTCGACGCCGACCTCACCGGCTTGGAGTCGTGCCAGGAGTGCCCGGAGCAAGCGAGGGTTCACTGCCAGGACGATAGCAGCCCACCGAGGAAGGCTACCGGACGGAACACGGGCTGGGCGCTCAGGGGAAGCCGCCGCCGAAGCAGCGCGTCTGGCACACGGCGCCGGAGAAGCCGAACCTCATCACGGGGCAGCACATCGCGGCCTCGTCGGTGCAGTCGCTCGCGTCGTGGCAGAGCTCGAACTCCGAGAAGCTGCCCGAGCCGCCGCAGGGTTCCGTCGCAGCGCGGCACTCGACACTCAGTCCGTCGAAGCTCACGGTCCCGCAGCACACCTGACCTCCGCTGCAGTCCTCCGGACCGTCGCAGTCGACGGTGCCTCCCTCGCAGGTGTCGCCGCGGGGGATGCACGCAGCGCTGGCGCCGCCGAAGCCTCCCGTCACGCAGCACTGCTCGGTGGCGGCATCGCAGCTCATGCCCATGCAGTCGATCGTCGTCCCGGCGCCGGCGTCGGCGCCACTGCCCGCGTCGGTCGTAGAGCCGGCGTCGGTCGTGGACCCGCCGTCGATCGCGCCGGCATCGGTTCCACTGCCCGCGTCGGTCGCGGAGCCCGCGTCGGTCGTGGACCCACCGTCGATCGCGCCGGCATCAGCCCCAGGGCCTCCGTCACCGCCCCCGCCATCGGTGACTCCGGCGTCGTCGACGCCATGAGATGAGCCGCAGCCCAGGACGAGCGAGAGCAAGCAACAGAACAGACAAGCGCGCATGAGAGACCTCGTGTTCGAAGGCTTCGAGGATAGCTCAAGAGCCCCCCCGCGCTCAAAAGCGGCCGGTGCCCATCAGTCCAGGCCCCAGGTCACGGTCTGCGCTCCCCAGGTGAAGCCTGCGCCGAAGGTGGCAAAGAGCACGCGATCGCCGCAACGCACCCGACCCTCCTCGCGCGCGATGTCGAGGGCCGTGGGAATGCTCGCGGCGGTGGTGTTCGCGTAACGGTCGATGGTGATGACGGTCTTGTCTCGGGGCACCTTCAGCCGGTCCATCGCCGCGTGGATGATGCGAACGTTGGCCTGGTGCGGCACGAAGAGGTCGATGTCGTCGACGGTGATCCCTTCGCTTGCCAGGTGCTCACGCACGACCGAGATGATGCCACTGACCGCATGGCGGAACACCACGCGCCCCTCTTGCTTGACGAAGTGCAGGCCCTCGTCGAGGAGCTGGGGCGTGAGCGGCATCGCGCCGCCGCCGGCGGGGATCTGGAGATGCTTGGCGCCGGTGCCGTCGGCGTGGAGGGTGGAACGATGGACCGTGCCGGGGTGGTCGTCGTCCACTGCCTCGACGAGGACGGCGCCGGCCGCGTCCCCAAAGATGATGCTGGTGTTGCGATCCCGGAAGTCGAGGATCGACGACATGTGGTCGGCCCCGATGAACAGCACGCACTTGGCGCGGCCGGACTCGACCATGCCCGCGACGACGTTGAGGCCGTAAACGAAGCCGCTGCAGGCCGCTACGAGATCGAAGGCCCAGCAGCGAGCGCCCAGCGCCGCCTGGACATGACAAGCCACGGAAGGCAGCGGCTGGTCTGGCGTCACCGTCGCGACGACGATCGCGTCCACGTCGTCGACGCTGCGCCCCGCATCCTGGAGACAGCGCCGCGCGGCGGCCACCGCCATGGTCGAGCAGGTCTCGCCCGGGCCGGCGAGGCGGCGTGTGCGGATGCCTGTGCGCTCGACGATCCAGTCTTCGGAGGTGTCGAGACCGAGCTCTTCGTAGAAATACGCGTTCGTCTCCTCACGTTCGGGGAAGTACCGGCCGGTGCCCGTGATCGCTGCCTTCATGCCTTGGGTATGACGAGCCTGCGGGCCAATGGCCAGCGGGACACGCTCTTGCGCCACGGGACGGGCGCGCAATGACGCGTCTCATAGGTCACGGTTCGCTTTTCGATCGCGCGTTCGTCGCCTTCCGCAGGGAGCGGTCGCCTTCGCCGGCTCCGCGCCTTCGGGGTGGGACAAGGCTCTCGCGACGGATCGCGGACTGGCTCGCCGGCGCGAAACGATCCGTCGCGTCGGTTCGGTCACGACGGCCTGGGCACGCGCGCGGGGGGCACTCCCGGAGGCAGCCCGGCGTGACCCTCCGTTCGGAAGAGCCAAGGTCCAAGGGTCGACCCGCCGGCCTCCTGTTTTTCGCAGTAAATCTCGATGGGT
>Ga0256832_1002776_pt1 | contig 11965 bp, 10 predicted proteins | sample 134614metaG_FD_190534 | JGI IMG/M metagenome (GOLD analysis project Ga0256832, IMG submission 190534) | Hydrothermal vent microbial communities from Lau Basin, Pacific Ocean - 134-614 | ecosystem: Environmental > Aquatic > Marine > Hydrothermal vents | place: Pacific Ocean: Lau Basin | collected... | reverse complement strand
AGGCGCGTTTTTGTGATTTACAACAACAACTACGGCACCCAGGGCGTGGAGGCGGCGGCGCTCTTCATGAGGCTCGCCGGGATTCGCTGGCGTCCTTCGGGAGAAGGAGGGTGAGCCTCCATCCCTGGGGAAGGAACCGGATAACCGGGCGAACGGGGCCCCTCAAGCGAACGGCGACGAACCGCAGCCCTAACAGGCGGGGGCGGATTTCAGCGGGCATCGACGTACTCCTGGATCGCGGTCCAGTAAGGGCGGGCCTCCCGCTCCAGCCAGGCGTAGACGGGGCTATGTGGGCTGGTTTTGAGGAGGACCCAGAGCACTTCCCGGCCGGCGGCCTCGTGCGTTTGGGTGCGCCACTTGGCTTCCTCGACGGTCTCGCGGTCCTCCTCCCAGATCTCGTAGACGCGCTCGAGGCCGTCCACCTGGGCCGCCACCGGGGTCCACAGGACCTGGCCGTGCCGGGTCGGGAGCGGGACGTCGATCCGGAGACGCTTGACCCGGCCGCCGTATCGACGGGTGAGCTCGTCGGCAAGGGCGTGCTTGGTGAGGTCCCGCACGCGGCTCGACGCGAGGGGGCAGTTGCTCGATGGTTTCGCGTGCACGAACCGCCAGGGGCCGAGGTCGCCGAGCTGGGGTTGTACCGGCCCGCCGCAGGCCGGGCAGAAGAGCGCCCCGGCCCGGGCGTGGTCCAGGAGGCGTTCGCGGATCGCTGCCAGCCGGCGGGGATTATGACCCGCTTCCTGCTTTAGCGCAAACAGGTCGAGCCTACGGGATCCGGACGGGGTTTTGAGGAGGGCGGTTACCACGGGAACCTCCGCCTATAGTTTACACGTGTCAATACAGAGGGGGAGGCGGAGGCGATTCTCCGGGTAGACCCGGAAGGGAAAACCAACGAAGAGCGGGGGGAGCCCGGGGGCACGGAGTTCCCAGGCCTCCGAGCCAGGTAGGGGGCGAACCGCCACCCCGCTGCCCCGGAGAGAACGCAGGTTGGCTCTGCCCCGGCGCTTTTCCACCAGGTAGTAGGAGCCGTAGCGCCAGACCCGGCGTCCCTCGGCCAGGGCCTGACGTGCCTCCCGGGGCATCAGCCAGCGGACGGCCTCGGGAACGGTGGCCACCCGCCCGGGTACCAAGAGGGGTTGCCAGTCTTCGTCCCGGAAGAGGTAGAGCAGGCGGACGCCGCCTGGAGGGGTGCCTTTGGGCGGGGACAAGAGCTCAAAGAGAAAGCCCGGGGGACTGGGGGAGGCGTGGACAAGCTGGAGGCGCCCCCGGGGCCTTACGGGAAGGGTCGTTAGCCGCACTTGGACCAGCCACAGACCAGGCAGGTGAGGCAGCCCTCCTCGACTTTCACCGGGCCGCCGCACTCGGGGCAGGTGGGGCCCTCGGCGACGGGCTCGCCGCTGGCGGAAACGGGGATCTCGAGGGTCACCGGGGGCGCCGGCTGGGGCTTTTCCTCGGTCTCGGCCTTGAGGGTCAGGGGGTGGGCATCGCCGTTCGCCAGCTTAAGGCTTTGCTCTAAGGCTAGGGCGATGAGGTCGCCCTTGCTGGCCACGAACTTCTTGAAGTAGCTGCCGTAGAGGCCCCCGTTGATCCCCCTCAAGGTGCGGATGATGGCCTCGGGGGGCACCCCGTACTGCAGCGCGATCGAGACCACCCGCCCCAGCGCCTCGGCGTCGGCGTTCTGCTCGTCCCCGGCCTTGCCGGTGGTGAGGATGACCTCGACCGGGTGCCCTCCCTTCATGTTGACGGTGACCAGGTAGGAGGTCCGGGTGCCGTCGGAGGCGGTGAGCTTCACCATGTCGGTGAACCCGAAGAGCCGGCCGTTCCGCTCGAAGGCGGGTTGGTCAGGGGAACGGACGGGTGGGGTTGGGTTTCGGCTGGCCATGGCGGCCTCCTTTGCCTTTCCTTGGGCTTCTTTCTTGGTAACGGTGAGAACCTGGAGCTGCCGGCTGCCGTCGCGGTAGACGGTGATTCCTTTGCAGCCAGTTTTCCAGGCTTCGTGGTAGGCCTGGGCCACGTCTTCCACCGTGGCTTCGTGGGCCAGGTTGATGGTCTTGGAGATCGAGTTGCCCACGAACGGGCCGTCGTCGTAGGTGGACTGGATCACGCCCTGCATTCGGACGTGGTCCTCGGGGCGGATGTCGTGGGCCACCCGGAAGACGCGGCGGAGTTCCTCGGGGAGGAAGGTGAGGCCTTTGAGGCTGCCATGGTTTTCCTGGATCTTCTCGACGACCTTCTCGAGGTCCCAGCCTCCGTTCTTTTCGTAGTCGGGGTGGGGCGGGTAGGCCTCGAGGAGCTCCTTGAAGAGCGGGTGGATGAGGGGCTTGTATTCCCCGCCGATCCGCCGCCAGACGAAGGGGGCGAAGACCGGCTCGATCCCCGAGGAGACCCCCATCAGCATGCTCGTCGTGCCCGTGGGGGCTACGGTGAGGATGGCGACGTTCCGCCGGGGCTCGATCCCCTTGGCCCGGAAGAATTCCTCGTGTTCAGCGTAGAGGGGGAAGGGCCCGCGCTCTTTCGCCAGCTCCTTGCTCGCCTCCAGGCTAGCCTCGCGAATCGTCGCGATCATTTGCCGCGCGGCCTCCCGTCCCTCTTCGGAGTCGTAGGCGAGACCCATCCGGATCAGGGCGTCGGCGAGGCCCATCACCCCGAGGCCCAGCCGCCGGAGTCGCCGCACCTGCTCCTCGTTGTCCTTGAGGGCAAAGCGGTTCGCGTCGAGCACGTCGTCCAAAAAGCGGGTCGCGAGCTTGGCGTCCTCGGCCAGGGCCTGGAGGTCGACCTTTCCGTCTTTGACGTAGCTCGCCAGGTTGAGGGCGCCGAGGTCGCAGGCCTCGCCGGGAAGGAGGGGCTCCTCCCCGCAGGGGTTGGTCGCGCGGATCTCGAACTCGGGCCCAAGCCCGAACACTGCGCTCTTTTTGTTCACCCGGTCGATGAAGATCAGCCCGGGTTCGCCAGTGGCCCAGGCGTGCCAGGCGATCTCGTGCCAGATCCACTTGGCGGGGACCCCGCCTTTGTAGACCGGGACCGGGCGGGCGCCGTCCTCGCGCTCGGGGAGGTTGGGGAGGGTGCCCCGGTAGTCGCCCTTGAGGGGGACCGGGTAGTACTTGCCGGGCACCTCCCTGGGCTCGAGCGGCCAGAGGGCGTCGGCCTCGAGGGCCTCAAGGAAACGGTTGGGGACCAGGATGGAGATGTTGAAGGTGGAAATGTCCCCTTCGGCTTCCTCGCGGTCTAGGTCCTTGGCGGTGAGGAAGTCCAGGAGGTCGGGGTGGCCGACGTCGAGGGTGGCCATGCCGGCCCCTCGCCGGGTGCCGCCTTGCCGCACGACCCGAAGGACGGGAGCGTAGGCGTAGCGAAGGGTGGCCACCGGACCCGCCCCGGGCCCGCCCCGGTTCGCCCACTCCAGGAAGTTGTCGAAGATCTCGATCAGGTAGCTGGTGGGGCCGCTGGCGGTGCCCCCCGAGCTCTTGACCGGGGCCCCTTCGGGGCGGAGGTTGCTGAAGTCGACCAGGGGTGTCTCCCCGGCCAGAGCGAGGCGGGCGGCCTCGGCGGCGGCGTCCATGATCCCGCCCATGTCGTCGGCAACCTCGATTACCTGCTCGGGGCGGTGGGAGCGGGTCTCGACGCCGTGCTGCCGGGCCAGGGCGGCGAGCTCGGGGGAGAGGGCGCCGTAGACCACGCGGCGCCAGTTGCGGACCGGGTGGGGTTCCTTCTCGCCGTCGGGGTTCGTGGAGGGACGCATCAGCCCCTTGATGAAGTCCTCGACGTCGGGATGGTCGGCGCGCAGGAACGCGAACCCTTGGATCTGGCGCTGGGGGGCTTTGGGGTCGTAGCGGTAGGGGTCGAGGTTGACCCCGTTACCGCCGCCCACCTTGGTGACCAGGGCCAGCTTCTTGGCCACCTCCATGATCCCCTCGAGGCTCTCGGGGGGATGCTCCTTGGCCGCCTGCACGAAGCAGTTCAGCACGTTCCCGTGGGGGGTGCCGGCCCCGGCTAGGACCCGGCCCCCGGGCAGGAAGCGCTTTTCGGCCATGAGGCGGTAGAAAGCCTCGGCCATCTCCTCCCGTTTATCCTCGGGTTCGGCTCGGGCCACCCAGTCGGCGACCCGCCGGAACATGTCCCAGACCGTTTTCTCTCCGGGCAGGAAGTATTGCCGTCGGGCGATGGCGACGGCGTGCTCGTCGAAGGGGTTGGGCATCTAAAAGACCTCCTTGGCGGGGGAAGGGGCGGCTCGTGGCCGCCGGGGTTCGTTCTTAGGTTAGGGGGCAGGGGCTGCTTTCGCCCCCGCGCCCTACTCCAAGCCGTAGACCTTAAGGAGCCGCCTGAGCACGGCGGGGTCTTTGGGGAAGTCCTCGGGCTCGCCCCCGTTGGGGGTGCGGGTGACCCCGAGCACCTGGAACACCCCCCTGGGCGTGGGGTCGTCGTCGACCTCGTAGACCAGGAAGGTGCCTTCCTCGTTGGGGTTGGGGCCGTAGACCAGGTAGGTCGGGTGGCGAGCGGGGTCCCGCACCGACCGCACCCCGCGGGCCTTCAAGCGGGCTACGAGCGCGTCGCGCTCCATAAGTTCCCACCTCCTCACGGGAAGAGGGGGCTTTGCCCCCGGTTTCAACTGGGAGGAAGGGGGAGGCCTTCGGCGAGCCGGGTGAGGTGCATGTTCCAGGCGGCGAGGGCAGCCAGGGCCAGGCTGACCAGGAAGAGCGCTCGGCGGAGAGGGAGGGGGAGCGCTGCGGCTGCGGCCGCCAGCCCCAGGGCAGGGAGGCTTGCGTAGGCCGGGCGGGGGGCCAGTGCGAGGTGCAGGGGCGAGGGCAGCCAGGCGGCCCAGAGGTCTTTTCGCCGCAGGCTCGCAAGGAAAGCGGGGAAGAGCAGGGCGGCGGAAAGGGCAGGGGGGAGGAGCGCCTCCTGCCCGCTCACCAGGAAGGAGAGGTAGCGGGCGGGGGTGGAGATGGCCCGGTCACCGACCGCGTGCACGATGGCCCGGGCTGTGCCGAGCTCGGCCAGGGCGTAGGGGAGAAGGAGCAGCCAGAGCGCGAGGTAGACCGAGGTCCGGCCCGGGTGCTTTGCTAGCGCCTGGAGGACCCGGCGTCCCCCCAGGGCGAGAAGGGCGAGGGCGACTGGGAGAAGGTCGAGGCGGAGCCAGACCAGGACAAGGGCGGAGCCGAGCACCAGCCAGGGCCGGCTTTTCCGGAGCCCCAAGACCCCGGCGAGGAAGGCGAGGGGAGCCAGGGCCTGGGGGCGTGCGTACCCGTCCAGCACGGTGAGGGCAGGGGAGGCCGCTACCATCAGTCCCAACCACACGCCCCCGACCCGGGCGGCGAGCACGGCCCCGGCGGCGGTCAGGAAGGGAAGGACGAGCTGGGGAGCATTGCCCAGAAGGGCCTGGGCCGGAGTCATCAGGAGGTAGAAGAGCGGGGGGTGGATGTCGCCAAAGGATCCCAGGCCGCGAAAGACATAGAGCCAGCGCTCGTCCCCCACCGGCGGCCCCCAGGCGGCCACCAGCCGGAGGACGAGGGCAAGGGCGTAGAGCCCTAGTTCCTGCCGGAACGGCACCAGAAGTAGTAGAGGTCGACGCCAAGGGGGAGGTAGCGGTTCCAGCATCCCAGCTCCCGAAGTTCAACGTAGGCCTGGTCCATGTAGCGTCCGATCTCCATGTAGACGGCAGGACCGAAGTGGTAGAGGAAGACCGGGATACCCGATTTGGCCTGCCCCGCGGCTTTCTCCGCCGAATCAGGGGCGATCATCTGGAACTCGGTGGGCCCCCGGTGGTAGTACCGGAGGGCGATCAGGCGCCCCCTGGAGTCGCCGTAGAGGACCGGGGGGGGCGGGCTTTTTTCCTCGACCTTACGCAGAATAGCTCGGGCCAGGTCGTAGTGCTCGTTGAGCGGGGGCGGCGGCCAGAGGGCCGTTCCCGCCGCGCTGGCAGCAAGGAGCGCCAGCATCCCCACCCGGAGGGCCGGGTTCCACCGCTGGGAGGCCAGGCCCAGCACGAAGGCCGCCGGAGGCATGATCGCCCCCAGGTACCGAAGACTGGCCAGGTTCACCACCAGGCTGGCGCCCCACCAAAGCACCATCCCGAAGAAGGGGAGGAGGTAGAAGACCGCCTCCTGGGGGTGATGGCGGCGAAAAAGGGCGGTGAGGAGGAGGAGGGCTACCAGTGCGAGCCCGAGACCGTAGCCTCCGAAGTCGTTGAAGGCGGTGAGGATGATCAGGGGGTCGGGGCGAATAAGCGGGTTCGCTGCTCCGCGGCCGAGTTGCGAAAGGAGGGTGGGGAGCTGGACCAGAAAGAGCAAGAGCGGCCAGTAGGCCGTGAGCGCGCGCCACCGGAACCCTTGGGTCCACCAGAGCCAGAGGTAGAGGGGGACGAGGAGGACGAACGCCAGGTACTGGGTGAGGAGGGCGCCGAGGCCGGCCCAGGCCGCGAGCGTGGGGCGCCTCCGCCAGGCGGCGAGCAACGCGAGCACCCAGAAGAGGCCGAGCAGCGGGTACATGCGGTACTCCCGCACCTTCAGCCACCAGTCCGGGCTGCCCCACAGGGCGAGGACCCCCACCGGCCCCGAGGCGGCGACCGCTGCCGAGGCCAGCGCCCCGTTCAAAAGGGAGAGCCGCCGGGACTTGACCTCGACGTCGGGGGGCGGCCCCTCTAGCGCCTTTCCCCAGGTGCCCACCAAATGGCTCCAGGCCAACGCCTCCAGGTAGAAGAGCGGGGGGTGGGCGTCCTTCTCCGCCACCAGCCGTACCACCGTGGCCGGCGACTGCTGAAAGGTCACCAGGTTCGCGGTGAAGACCTCGTCAAACCAAAACGGCGTGCTCGGGAGCGCGACCAGAAGAAGGGGGAGCACCAAGGCGGCGAGGAGCCCGAGCCGCTTCACTCTTCCCCCAGGAGGTCGAGGGCGGTTCGGAGCGCCGGGCCTTCCAGCGTGGACTCCACGTAGCGGCGAAAAGCGGCTACCTCCCGGTTGGTACCGAGCTCCCGCCGGAGCAGGGCGAGGGAGGCCAGGAACCCTTTCTTCGTGAGGATGACCCGGGCCCGCTCGGGGCGGTCGCCGCCGACCCCGGTGATGTAGAGCACCGCGGGGATGTCTTCGCGTCGCACGCGGATCGTCATCGTTCACCTCCCCGTTTCAGGGTAGGGGTTTACGCGAAGGGGCCCCGGCGGTCCCGGGGCCCCAAGCCATAGCCCAACTGCCCGTTTACTGGATCCCGTCGGGAGTGACCGAGACCTGCTGGCCGCGGTTGTCCACCAAAAAGGAATAAGTCGTGCTGTCTGCGCTGCCAGCGGTGATGCTCATGCCAGTGCACGGCTTAAGGATCCCGGAATCGAGCTGGGTGGTGTCGGAAGTGTAGGTGTTGTTATCGATCTGGTAGGTTTCTTCAGCGATTGCAAGAGCCTTCGCACAAGCCTGGGCCTGGGCCTTGTAAGCCCGCTGACGAGCGGCCAGCAGGTTCGGGATCAGGACCGCTGCCAGGATGCCGATGATGGCGATGACGATCAGCAGCTCGATCAGGGTGAAGCCTTTCGCCTTGTTCTTACGCATGCTTTAACCTCCTCGCTCGTTCTTTGACCCGGGGCATATCTATGTACAAGTGCAGACCCCTACTTGCGACCCCGAGGTCGGAACCATTTTTGCAGCTAGCTCCGCGTTTTCGAATCCCCCAAATGGGGGGTCCACCGGCGGGCCTTGAGGCCGAGCTCGAGGTAGGCCCGTACCGTGGGCCAGAGCTCCATCTTGCTTTCCCCCGCCTTCTGGTCGTAGCGGATCGTGGTCGGGACCTCGACCACCCGGGCCCCGAGCGTCCGGGCCCGCAGCAGGAGTTCGGTGGCGGCGGCGAAGGCCTCGGTCTCGAAGAAGTCCGGGAACCGTTCGGCGTAAGCCCGGAGGAACTCGGCCCGGTAGGCCCGGTAACCCGTGGTGTAGTCGGTTACCCCGGGCACCGGGGCCATGAGGCTGAGGTAGATCCGGGCACCCCAGGAGAATAGCCGCCGGGCAGGGGAAAGCCCCCGCGCTCCGCCTCCCCGGAACCGGCTGGCGATCACGATGTCGGCCCCGTGTTCCTTGCCCGCCTGGATCATGCCCGGGGCCTCGTAGGGGTCCATGGTTCCGTCGGCGTCCATGGTTACCGCCCAGTCGCCTTCCTTGGCCCGGGCCAGGAACTCCCGAAAGAGCGTTCGCAGGGCTTCGGCGAGGCCCCGGTTGGTCTCGTGGCGGATGACCTGGGCACCGAGCGCCTCGGCCACCCTTGCGGTTCCGTCGGTGGATCCGTCGTCGACCACCAGGGGGATGAGGTTCGCGCTCAGCCCCCGGCGGATCAATTCGGGCAGGTTCTTTTCCTCGTTGTAGGCGGGCAGGAGCAGGTAGGTCACGGGCCTCCTCAAGCGGGCGCGAGCCGCCGCCACACCGCTCCCGCCAGCGACCAGGCGGCGAAAACGAGAAGAGCAGCGAGGAGCGGCGCGACGTGCAACCCGAGCCAGGCTCCGGCGATCGCGGCGATCGGGGCGCCGGTACCGGAGGTTCTAAGCCAGGCTTTGTAGACGCGGGCAAACGGCCACACCGCGGGAGCCGCCAGCCAAAACGGCAAAAACGGCAGCGCGACCGCGGCCGCCTCGGGGGGCACCGCCCCCGCCCGGCGGCGCCAGCTGGCCGGTAGCCACCGCCCGAGGCGCTGCCCCGCCAGGGCCAGAGCGAAGGGGAGGAGGTAGTAAAGCCCGAGAGCGGGGAAGACGAGAACCGGGGTCTGGGCGGCGATGTAGGCCAGCGCCGGGTAGGGGGCGACGAGGAGCAAAAGCCAGGGCATAGGTGTTCCCAGTTTCGCAGCCCCCACCCGGTCTTCGCATCCCCCTTTTGGGGGATAGCTGCTTTCCTTACACGGAAGCGCGCAGCTCATCTAGGGCGGTGGCAAGCTCCCCGTCTCCGAGCTCGCGGACCTCCCCGGTGGCCAGGAAGACCAGCCGGACCTTTGGGGTCTTCCCCAGGGCTCGCCGGACCACCTCCCGGTAAAGCGCGAGCTGGGCGAGGTGGAGTTTGGGATCGGGCTCGCGGTCGGTTTTGTAGTCCTCCAGGTAGAGCTCGCCGCCAGCTTCGTACAGGCGGTCGATGACCCCGTACCAGGTTCGGTTGCCGAGGGTGAACGCGGCCGGAAGCTCCTTACGGTCCAGGGTGCGCTCTTCTAGGGGGACGAGCCGTCCGTCGGCGAGCATGGCGTGGTAGGTGGTGAGGAAGCGCTTCACTTCGGCCCGGACCGCGTCCTTTTCCCCGTTGGGGAGGTCCGCGTAGATCCGCTCCCTGGGTAACACCGCCTCCAGCTCTTCGGGTCGCCAGCCGCGTTCGATTCCGGCGTGGACGAGGGTGCCCACCACCTGGGCGCGGACTCGGCGGGTCGCGTCGCCTTCTTCGAGGTCGGGTTCGGCCAGGCGGTGCTCCCCGGCGGCTTTGCTGGGGCTCTCGAGGGCCGGAGGCGCGGGGGGCAGGGAAGTGGGGAGGGACGCCCGGTACACGGCTGGGGAATCCGCTGGCGTGGCGGTTGGGGGGTGTGCGCCGATCTTCTTCTCGGTCTCCTCGATCTTTTCGGGGAAAACAGCCTTGAAGTGGGAGGCCAGAGGGGTTTTCAAGAGCTTGAGCCAGGTGTTGTCGGGGTCCTTCCGGTGGTTGGCAATGCCGGTGACCACCAGCTGGGACTTGGCCCGGGATAGGGCCACGTAGAGCAGGCGGTGCCACTCGTGCTTGCGGCGGTTTTTCTCCTCTTTCCAGAGGTCCTCGAAGGCCTTCTCTCCCTCCACTGCGATCCGCCCGCTACCGGGCTCGACCAGGAGCGGGGGCTTTTTCGCGCTGAACTCGCGCCCGGCGTCGAAGACCAGCACGCACTCGGCTTGCAGTCCCTTGGCGCTGTGGACGGTGAGGACCCAGACCGCTTCCCCCTCGCTGGTGGCGAGGAGCCCCTCCTCGCCGTGGACCCGCAGCGCCTCGAGGGCGGCCAGGGCCTCGCCGGGGTCGTCGAAGCGGGCGAGGCGGGCGAGGGCGACCAGCACGCTGTCCGCGATCGCAGGGTCGAGCTCTTCGAGGTAGCGTCGCTTCTCGATCAGGTGGGAGAGCGCGCGGGGGGCGGGATGGGCCTCGAAGGCCTGGCGGATTTCGGCGAGTTGTTCGGCGGTGGTGGGGTGGTGTTCCTGAATCCAGGCCCCGGGGTCCTCCGAGGTCGCCGCCTTGGCCGCCTCGGCGGGGTCCATGCCTACGAAGGGGCCGGTGAGGAGGGCGGCGAGCGCTGGGCGGTCCATGCGGTAGCCGGCCAGGGCGAAGGCGAGGAGGTGCCTGAGCTCGGCCACTTCGGGCTCGCGGTAGAGGTCGGTACCCCCCTGGACGGCGTAGGGAATGCCCCGGGCCCGGAGCTCGGCAAGGAGCGGCTGCGCCTGGTAGCGCTTCTGGACGAGCACCATGATCTCCCGGGCGGGGACGCCCAGTTTGAGCCAGTGTTCGATGATGCTGGCCCCGAGCCGGGCCTCGAGGCGGCGGGCCTCGTCGGTGCCGACCCCCTTGGGGCGGGCAATCTCACGGACCGCTACCAGTGGGGGGAACGTTCCCCCCCCTTGCCCGACCACGGGACCCTCACCGACGAACCCGGGGATGCCGCTCTTGTTCTGCGCCTCGACGTAGGCGTTCAACGCGGCGGCGAGCCTCTCGTGGTGGCGGTGGGACTCGTTCAGCGTGTCCAGCTTCTCTCCTTCTCGGACGGCGGCGAGGAACCCCTCGGGAACGGCGTTTCGGAAGGAGAAGATCGACTGCTTGGGGTCCCCGACCACTACCACCTCGACCCCGGCAGCGTCCAGCCCCTCGAAGAGGGCCTGCTGCATGGGGTTGGTGTCCTGGTATTCGTCGACGAGGACCGCGGTCAGGCGGCTGGCTACCCGCTCCACCGCCGGGCGGTGGCGAACGAGTTTTGCCGCCATCCGCTCGGCGTCCCCGGGGTGAAGGACCCGGCGGGCCCGGCGGGCGTAGACCGAAAGGGTCTTGTTCATCAGCTCGAGGAGTTCCCCGCTCGTTTCCCCTTCGGGCTTGAACGTCTCGGCGAGGACCCGGGCCTTGAAGAGGGCGAGGAGCATCCCCTCTTCCTCCTCGGTGAGGGCCCGGCCCTCGGTCCGGGCCACCCCCCGGGCGGCCTCCAGGAACCATCCCTCCAGGCGGCCGGGGTCGCCGACCTCCAGCCCGGGGTCGAGCCCGAGCAAGGGGGCGGCTAGCCGGAGCACCATCCCCGAGAAGCCGTGGATCGTGTCGATGGGGGCCTCGAGGACCTGACGGGCGTAGGTTTCCCTTTCAGCAAGGACTTTAGGCGGGAGCTCGCCGCCTTCGATCTTTCCGGTCTTTAAGGCGGTGTAGATCCGCCCCTTGAGCTCGGCCGCGGCCCGGCGGGTGAAGGTGACCGCGGCCAGCCGGTGGGGCGGGTGCCGGTCCAGTCGCTTGAGGTACTCGAGCGCAAGCCGGGTGGTCTTCCCGGTGCCGGCGCTGGCGGCGATGACCTTCATGGAGCCTCCTTTCTCCGCTCGGCGCTCCGCTTGCGACAGATGGCCTCGAGGTTGCACCGGTCGCAGACCCCGAAGGCGGTGGCGATCAGCGTCTCTCCCCGGCGGATGCGTTCTAGCCTTTCCAGAGCCTCCCGTTCGAGGCGCGGCCTGAAATGTGCCCGGCGCGCGGCGGGCAGGTTTTGAATGGTCCGGCTAACGTAAAGCCTTCCGTAGGATTGGTGGTAGACGGCGACGGTGAGGGTGGCGGCCTTGGCGGCGTCGGCGAGCGTGATCGCGGCCAGGGCCTCGGCCGGGTGGGGCTCGTACTCGTAGCCCGGGAAGACGGCGAGGACTCTCCCGTCCTTTTCCACCACCAGGGGGATCAGGGCAGCGATCTTCTGCCCGTCGAGCGGGACCCGGACCCCCACCCGAGCAAGCTGCCGCCCGCCTTTGAAGTCCTCCGGGAGGTCGAGAGCCTCAAAC
>Ga0256832_1002775_pt1 | contig 11965 bp, 11 predicted proteins | sample 134614metaG_FD_190534 | JGI IMG/M metagenome (GOLD analysis project Ga0256832, IMG submission 190534) | Hydrothermal vent microbial communities from Lau Basin, Pacific Ocean - 134-614 | ecosystem: Environmental > Aquatic > Marine > Hydrothermal vents | place: Pacific Ocean: Lau Basin | collected... | reverse complement strand
ACTACTTTACCCGATTTAGATAAAAAAAATTCAATATGATAAGTAAATTGATTCTCAGATTTAAGATAGAAAGTTTTTCTCTTAGAAGAGTTATTTTTTAACTCTAATTTTGCCCAATAGGCCTTACCATAGTTGGAGAGCGTATTAAAAGACTTTTTATTCTGTTCCCATTTTTTTGTAGCTAATATATCAGGTGTTTCATTTAAATCTTCTGCCAATGTATAAAGCATATACCTTTTAGTTTTATAAAAATCTTTAGAGCCAATCTCTAATGTTTCAGCATGAAGAAAATGCAACAAAAAGAGAAAAGTTAGTAAGAATGCCTTTTGCATTATCTCCCCAATATAAACTATTTAAAGCATTATATAACATTTTATATATATATTAACTACTCAACTCTCTATTTAAGCTCCCTAATCGTTCAGGTGTTCCAATATCGTACCAAGCACCAGAAAAATACTCTGTTGTTAAACGATTAGCCTCTATAGCCTTCAAAAGTAAAGGAGCCAATGCTTGTTTTCCATAAGGCAAACTTTTAAACATCTCTTTTGAATAGTAACCAATACCTGAAAAAGTATATCTCTCTTCTGTACCATCTAAAAGAAAATCTCCCTTTAAATTATGTTCAGGATTATCTATCAATATTAAATGAGCCAAACTACCAGCAGAGAGAGTAAAACTACTCTCAAAAGGATAATCCGTCCATACATCACCATTGACTACTAAAAAAGTATCACTTAAGCGTGGCAAAGCCTTAACAATGGCTCCTGCCGTCTCTAAAGCACCCTCATTTTGTTCATCTGAAAAGCTTATCTTTACTCCATACTTTGAACCATCACCTAAATAGTCTATAATCATTTGACCTAAGTAGGCTACATTTATAACTATATGCTTAAATCCAGCATCACGTAAACGTTCTATATGCCAAACAATAAGAGGTTTCCCTCCTATCTCTAAAAGTGGTTTTGGAGTATGGTTGGTCAGTGGTCGCATTCTTGACCCTAACCCTGCTGCGAGTATCATTGCTGTCATATTATTGTATCTTATCTAAAATTTTTTCTAATGGTTTAAACTCATCATACCGAGCAATATTTTCTCGTATATAACTCAATGTCATAGGAATATCTTCTATATATGCAGGTTTATTATCCCTTATCTTCAAACGAGCAAAAATACCTAAAATCTTTATATGTCTCTGCATTGCCATAAAGTCAAACCAACGGATGAACTGCTCATCACTAACATCTTTAATACCCTTTAAAATTTTAAACTCTAAGACCAGTTCTACTATTTTTTCTCTATCAAATTTAACATAGACATCGTTAAGAAGTGAAGCCAAATCATAAGTAATAGAACCTATAAGAGCATCTTGATAATCAATAACCCAAACTTTACCTCTTCCAGCAAACATAATGTTACGAGAGTGAAAATCTCTATGCACAAAATAACCTTGAGGTTGAGCAAGTACTTCGTCTTTTATAAGATTTAAAACTCTAGAAAGTTCACTTTCTTCTTCACTATTAAGCATAATACCCAAATGTTTTTCTAAATACCACTTTTGCATAAGACTCATTTCAAACATTAAAAACGATTCATCATACACATCTAAACCTGAGGTATCTGCTTTTTGCATTTTTAAAATCTCATAAATAGCTTTAGTATAAAGTAATTTACAACTCATCTCATTAAGCACATTAATAAGATGAATATCTCCTAAATCTTCAATGAGTAAATAACCCCATGATAAGTTTTGTGCATAGACTCTTGGTATCTGAACATCAGCCTTAAGTAGGCGTACACTAACATCTATAAAAGGATAAATACTCTCAACCTGCATAGATGAATCCATAACAATATAGGTTCTACCTTTTATAAAAAGACGATAATATTTTCTATAACTCGCATCAGCAGAAACCACTTCTAATCTATAATCACTATACCCTAAATTCTCTATCCATGCTTCAACTTTTTGCATATACCCCTCCTAAAACAGTACTTCTTTTTGCTCCTGTTACACTTTTTAATGCGACAGGTTTCTCCTCTAAACGCATAAATGCAAACCATGCAAATATCATCGCTTCTAAATCATCACCACTTATATTATAATCATCTGTTGTTCTTACTTTAATGGTTGGTAATGCTTTTTGTAGTTCACTCATTAAAAAAATATTTTTAGCACCACCACCACAAACTAATAACTCTTGAATATTAAATTTTTTTACCTCATTAGCAATAGAGTATACTGTTACTGCTAAGAGGGTTGCTTGAATATCTTTAGAGGATATTTTACCAAATGTTTCTAAATATTTTATTAAAAATTTCTTATTAAAATATTCTCTTCCTGTACTTTTAGGATATTTTAAGTTAAAGTAGTTGTCATTCAACATATTTTTTAACAATTCACCATGAACAGTTCCCGATTTTGCCCACTCCCCATCTTTATCATATGCAAGATTTTTATGTTCACTTATCCACATATCCATTAATACATTTCCACAGCCTATATCGTACCCTATGAGATTTTCACCTAAAATAGATATATTTGCCATACCTCCAATATTAAGTACAGCACAAGATTTGATATGCGAAAAAAGAAATTGATGAAATGCAGGGGCAAAAGGAGCCCCCTGCCCTCCCTGTGCCACATCTTTAGCTCGAAAGTCAGCAACAACGTCTATACCTGTTTCAACAGCCAGTACAGAAGGATTACCCAACTGCATAGAGAATGGATACTTACCATTAGGCTCATGCCAAAGTGTTTGACCATGTGAGCCAATAGCTATTATCTCTTCTGACTTTATATTCTCTTTGTTTAGCAAGTCATTAACAGCTTTGGCAAAAGCAAGTGCTAACCGATGGTCTATCTCTCCTATCTGTTTTATAGTCGTTAAACCATTTATAACAAATAATATCTCCTCTTTTAAAGAATTTTCAAAGGGCATAAAAGATGAAGCTTCTAAAGTACATGTCTCTTCTGATACTTGACATAGTGCTACATCTACACCATCTAAAGAGGTACCTGACATAATACCTATATACAAACCTTTAGCCATTTTTATCTTTCTGTGTCATCATCATTAGAAAAGATACTAAAGTTCCAGCAACCATCATAACCGAGTAGTCTATTTTATAATCCAGTAGTTTACCAATTACATATGGTTGAGATATTAAAACAGTTAAAAAACCTCCTATTAGTGCATACTTAACTGTCTCTTCTGAGCCACGTTTAGTAAATATAGCTGCAGCATACACACCCAACAGAGGAGCATAAGCAAATGCCATAACACCCAAAGCAAAACTCAGTAAATCTAACTGTGTATACTGCTGCCAGTAGTAAGATAGGAGAGCCATAATAGAGAGTAAAACTGCAAAAACCACAACCATAATACGCCCTGCTTTTAAGAAGTGGGTCTCTGGTTTATCTTTTGATACCATAGGTCTATAGATATCTTCCACAGCCACCGATGACATGGCTGAAAGAACAGAGTTACTCGATGAAAGTGCAGCTGCAACAGCCCCTACTGTTACCAAACCTCGTAACCCCTCTGGCATCTCATTTAAGATATAAAACATAAAAATAGTCACACTCTGCCCATCTACATTTTGGTCTATACAAGCAGATTTTATACCCGAAATTTCTGGATGTTGATAAAAGAGGTATAGAAGTAAACCAATAACCAAAAAAATTACTACTACAGGAACAGTAAAAATAATAGAGTATATCAATGACTTTTCACCCTCTTTTTTATTTTTACAAGTTAAGACCCTCTGTGTCATATCTTGGTCAAGTCCATAAGCAGCGATATTTAGAAGAAAAAAACCTACAAAGAGTGACCAAATACTAAAAGAGCCAGTAAATGAAAAATTAACCAAGTTAAGTTTATGGTTCTCGTTTAAAGTTGTTACTATGGTTGAAAAGTCTGTATTGAGACTAGTATAAAGATAGACCAAAACAGCTATACCTGCACCTATGTAGGTAATAGCTTGAATAATATCTGAAAATATAACCGATTTTACTCCACCAAAATAGGTATATCCTAAAGCACCTATCATTAAAACGGATATCGATATTACCATATGACCTACGGCGATATCTGAAAAAAGAATCATTGAGATAGCCAATGCACCAATGTAAAGTCTAGCACCTGATGCAAAAAGTCTTCCTACTAGGAACATTACCCCTGCATAACGTTTAGAACTCTCACCATAACGATACTCTAAATACTCATAAACAGTAATGGCATTAACTGCATAAAACTTAGGAACTAAGACTTTAGCTACAAAAACAACAGCCAAAAAAGCAGAAACATAAAACCCTAAAAAAGTAAGATCACCTTTATAAGAGGACTCTGGTCCTCCCAAAAAAGTAGCAGCTGACTGAGAGGTAGCTAACACAGAAATAGCAACAGCCAACATAGGCATACTATTTCCTCCTGTAAAGTAGTCTCTTGAACTTTTAACCTTTGTCTGGCTTAGCAATACCGAAGTAAAAATAAGTATTAAAAAGTATGAAGCGAAAATTATCCAATCTAGTGAAGAAAAATTTGATTGCATTTATGCCCTTATAACTGTAATTTTTTTGCTATTATAACAGAAAAAACAGACTCTTTAAATAAATTCCACAACTCTACTAAATATTGTTATTTAGGGTTTTAAATGAGTTACACAAGCACTCTAATTTTACTATTTCAACCCTTTTTTATAACAAAATAGAGAGAGACTAATTACTTTATGGATAAAATCTAATTCATTATTAATTTTAAGGATATTAAATGAGATTTATACTCATTGCATTTATTCTAACTCATACTATATTAAATGCTAAAACAGATGAACAAACAACTATAAAACATAAACTCAACTGTAATATGACAGTAAAATATAACAAAAGACCTAAAAATGTAGATAATTTAAATGACTTCATTAGGGAAGGTATCTTCTATGGTCGAATCCGTCTAAACAGTTTTAAGTTTGACAATACAGATGATAATAAAGATTTTTTTATTGCTGGTCTTGGTGGAAGCCTTATATACAAAACTGCTTACCTAAACAATATAGGTTTAACAGCTGGACTCTATACCTCACAAAATATAGGAGATAAAAAACAAGATTTGGCAGCGGACTATCGTTCTGCAAAAGATGTATTAAGTAGGTATGATGTAGCAACAGATGATACATTTGGATTAACTGCTTTAGCTCAACTCTATGCTGAGTATAGAACAAGCAAAAACCAACTAAAAATAGGACATTTCCCTGTTGAAACGATGATTGCTAAGAGTAATGATACCAAGATGATTCCTAATACTTTTGAGGGCATCTATTACAAAAACCTATCTATACCACAAACATCTATTGAAACAGCCTTTCTACAAAAGCAAAAACTTAGAGACCATACCCATTTTCATCACATATTAGCCTATGGTGATGACCCTACAGATAGTTACAGTAAATGGACGCAAAATGATGATGGTGCAATGCATAGAGGGTTAACACTTAGCAAATTAAAAGCAAGAAACATTAAAGATGAAATGTTTTTAATGGAGGTCAAAAATACTACAGTAGATAACTTAACAATAAAATTTAACTATACAGAGCTTCCAGATTTACTCTCTTATGCTATTTTTGATACTAAATATAAGATAAACTCTAATGATTTAATGATTATACCTGCCTTTCACTACATGCAACAGTTTGATAATGGTGCAGGTTCTATTGGTGGAGCAAACTTAAAAAACAACACCGTTGGCTATAATGATATAGATAGCTTAAGTGCTGCACTTATAGCTGGTCGTCTCGATATTGTTAAAGATTCATACAGTCTACGTTTAGGATACTCTAAAACATCCGATAAAGGAGATTTTGTGACTCCATGGCGTTCATTTCCCACAGCAGGATATACTAGAGCAATGGGACAAACCAACTGGTATGCCAATACAGAAAGCTATATGGTACGTATGGACTATGATTTTTCAAAAGCTAAACTTCTTCCAGGAGTACGAGCCATGATGCGTTATGCCATTCAAAATTTTGACGATAACAAAGCTGGTGTTCAAGCAGATAATCGAGTCTTTACATTTAATATTGTCAAACGTTTTACCTCTATACCAAACTTTAGAACAAAATTACGTGCAGCATTTGTCAATGGAGATAAAAATACCATTGCTCAAGACAACTCTAAAAAATCAGACCCATCATACAATGAATTACGTTTAGAGTTTAACTACCTATTTTAATCTATAAAAAGAGTTTTCTGCTATAATTCGCTTAGGTGTGATAGGTAGTTGCTGGTGACATTAGTCACGAGAGGAAAGTCCGTGCTACACATGAGACAGAACTCCATCTAACGGATGGCCAGAGTAATCTGAGGGCAAGTGCAACAGAGAGTAGACAGCCATCTATTGAAAGAACTGACAAAGACATTTCGTCTTTTTCTTCCCTATTTCCTGAATGAGTAGATAGATGGTGATGGTGAAAGGGTGAGGTAAGAGCTCACCAGTACTTATGGTAACATAGGTAGCTAGGTAAACCCTGTTCGTAGCAAGAAGCAATGGTATCAAGTCTCATTACGCCATTGGATTGGCAAAACTGCTTCGCTTGAGCGTATGGGCAACCATACGCCTAGATAAATAACTACCCACGACAGAACACGGCTTATCGTCACACCTATCTAACAGTAAATGAAACCTTTATAGAATAAGGTGTTGATTTGCTATGTCTCCCTAACCCTATCTTTTTTAACTGATTTAAATATTGAGATAAACTTCCTCGTATACTACCACTACCTTGTATAATCCTATAAGAAAACTTACCACTATTATAGATGGTCAAAGCAATAGTCACACGTTTACCCTTATGGGCAGGTGCTGCATTCCAATTATTCATATGACGCTTAACTTTAGCAATGTACGCGTTTTTAATACCTCTATCACGGTTTGCATTAGAAGTTCTACCACTTTGATGTGAACTTTTAATTCTATCTGCCACTGAAGAGCGATGTTTAATAGAACTACTCGGTTGCTTTGGTCTAGTAGTTCTACTTTTTGGTCTATTTTTACTAGGTCTCTTTTTTACATCTTTTGTCTTTACCGAAGAGAATAAATCTTTAGCACTTTTTTTAGGTACTTTCTTTTTTGGCACCACTTTTTTAGGTACTTTTTTCTTTGGTACTTTTTTTACAACTTTTTTAGGAACTTTTTTCTTAGGAATTTTTTTAACCACTCTCTTTGGTATTTTTTTCTTAGGTACTTTCTTAACAACCTTTTTGGGTACAACTTTTTTAGGAACTTTTTTTATAACCTTTTTCGGTATTTTCTTTACGACTTTTTTAGGTATTTTTTTCTTAGGTGCTATTTTTTTAGGAATAACTTTTTTAGGAATAATTTTTTTAGGAACTTTTTTAACTACTTTTTTTGGTATTTTTTTAACAACCTTTTTGGGAACAGTTTTTTTAGGTACCCTCTTTGCTACAATAGCTCTTTTTTTAGGTTTAGGCTTCACAATTTTTTTGGGTTCTACTTTTTTGGGTATAACTATTTTTCGTGGTATTCTCTTCTTTGGAATAGGCTTAGAAACTCTTTGAATTTTTTTAGGAGTTACTTTTTTAGGAACGCTCTTTTGTGGAGTTTTTAAAGGTACAGGTGGAGTTACATGTGGTGTTGGTTTGTTTTTATTTGAAGATTTATCACTTCTATTTAAAACTGTTTTATCGCTATTTACTAGGGTTACCGTAACCCTATTCTCATTTTTCTCTACATAATTTTTTGCTTTAACTTGATGAATATTATAGAAAAAGAGAACTGTCAAAATCAATAACATATAAATAAAAAGTGCTGCAACACCTGAAAACATCTTGCCACGATTCATTATCTCTCCCTTCTATTGTAAACTATCATACTTATTAAATTCTAGCATCTATTCGTGTAGAAAAAATTTAATCTACTGTGTCAAAAGTGATACTTTAGTAAAGCCACTCTGCTTAACAACTTTGAGTAAAAAAATTACTTTCTCATAGGCTATATCTTTATCAGCATTAATAAAAATTACCTGTTTTTTATCTATATCAGCTGCCTTAAGTCTAAATGCATCAGGAAAAGAGTCTAAAGTAAAAGTATCATCTTTATAATAGATAGTCAACTCTTTATCAATTCTAATGGTTATCGCTTTAGTGTCTGAGACAGCAGCTTTTTGAGAGCCATCAGGAAGATTAATCTTCTCTTCATACTGCATCACAGGAATGGTAATCATAAATATTGCCATAAGTACCAACATCACATCAATTAATGGTGTAATGTTTAAATCAGGAGCTTCATCCCACTCATACATACTTAAGCCTTTTGAGAAAGAATCAAGTCAGCTTGACTATCTAGCAATACATTTAACTCATAGGCTTTTCTTTTCAAAATTAAGTGAAAAGAGTAAGCAAATGTGGCTACTGCAATACCAGCAGCAGTCGCTACCAATGCTTCTGAAATAGCAGGGGCAACGATAGCAATAGAAGAGCCTCCACTCTGCCCACCTAATTTTGAGAATGTCTCTAAAATTGCAACCACCGTACCAAAGAGTCCAATAAAAGGTGAAGTAGAAGCTATAATAGAAAGAGCTGTAAGACCACTTGTTGCCTCTTTTATAGCATCATTTTTGGCAACAGAAAATATTGAGCTATTAGGAATCAGCACTTTAGAGAGATAACCAAAAAGTAGAGAGTCTTTCTCTACACTTTTAGAGCGTCCCATATAGAGTTTTTTTAAAGATTTCTCTTCTCTTGAAACCTTGCTTTTTAATGAAAAATATCTATATATAAAAATCCAAAGTACAAGAAAGAGGTAAATAGAGAGAATGGATAAAACAAAAATTGTAATAGCCGAACTCTTATCAAGATAGGCAAAGAGGCTGTCTAAAAGTCCCATATTTATTTCCTTTTTTTCAATCTAAAAAATATTAACATATTTGTCCTCTCTAAAGGCTTGTTAATTTATATAAATATATATTTTTTTAATTATGTCTTAAATTAACACATATGAACATCTATTGTAAATAATACGCTCACAATTTAATATTTTTATTTAAATTAATCAAAAGTTTTTATAATTATATTAATTATAAAAAAACAATCATTAGTATATAGAAAATACTATTTAACAGCCCATAATAATATACTTTAAAAAGATTCTATAAAAATAATTTTTTCTATTTTTTTCACATTTACATCACAACTTTACTGCTATACTAAAATTAGAAAAATAAACTACACTAATATTTTAATTTTTAAGGAGAACAACAAATGAAAAAAACAACTTTAATCAATCTAATGCTACTCACCTCTGCTACTCTTTTCAGTGCTTGTTCAAGTAAAGATGATGTAAAACCAAAAAGTAGAGCTGAACTCTTTCAACTTCAACAAGAACAAATAGCTAAACTTCCATTGGCTACCACATACCCAATAAATGGAACAGCAGGTATGACTCAAGATTATTATGATACAGCTCCACCTTATGAGATGCAACATATAGAAGTTATCGATGTACCTACTTCACCAAGACGATATTCAAGTTACCAAAGAAATCAACATTTTCAACCACAAGCTCAACATCTTGCCTATACTAATCACAGAAATAATTTGTATAACATAACTCGTCTGATAGAAACTAACTCTAAAAAACTTTTAGGAAAAAAATATGTATGGGGAGCAACTGGTCCTTATAACTATGACTGTTCTGGGTTTACTCAAAAAGTATATAGAGATGCAGGAATAAATATACCGAGAGTCTCTCGTGACCAAGCAAGAGTTGGACAATATGTAAGCTATGAAAATCTAAGAAAAGGAGATATGGTTTTTTTTGATACACATAAGAGAAGAACTGGAAAAGTCTCCCATGTTGGTATCTATCTTGGTAATGGAAACTTTATCCATGCAAGTTCTGGTGCAAAAAAAATTGTAATATTTAACTTCAATGAAAAAGAGTTTTATAGAAAACGTTTTTTATGGGGAAGAAGAGTAATTAGAGACAATACACATATGGCATCTCTATAAAATTATTATAGTTGGCTATTTTAGAAGAAGTTTAGTCGGGAAAACCCGACCAAATAAAGCTACTTTTTAATACTCTCTACTTTAGAGATAGCAGCAGCAATAGTAGTACTAGAAGATTGAGCTTTTTCTAATAGCTCTTTTGCTTCGCCAATGGCTTTAGCAAGGTTTGTATCGTCTCCTGAGAGTGCTACAGCACCATCAACCATACATAAAGTCTTCTCTTCGTCAACTTTAACATAACCACCATTTACAGCCACAGAGACAACTCGGTTGTCTTTACGCTCAATGCTAATTACACCTGTATCTAAAAGAGAAACAACAGCAGCGTGTCCAGCTAAAATACCAAACTCGCCTTCGCCACCAGGTACGGTAACTTGTTTTACTTCATCATCGAAAATGACACCATTTGGTGTCACAATTTCAAGTTTCATGAGTTCCATAATAAAACTCCTTAAGCTTTGTTTTTCGCTTGAATTTTCTCATTCTTCGCAATAGCTTCGTCCATGTTACCTACCATGTAGAATGCTGCTTCGTTCATATCGTCGTATTTACCTTCGATAAGACCTTTAAATCCTGCAAGTGTATCTGCAAGTTCAACGTAAACACCAGGAGACCCAGTAAATACTTCAGCAACGTGGAATGGTTGAGATAGGAACTTCTCAATCTTTCTTGCTCTCTCAACAGTGTTTTTGTCCTCTTCTGAAAGCTCGTCCATACCAAGAATAGCAATGATATCTTGAAGGTCTTTGTACTTTTGAAGAATTGACTGAACACCACGAGCAACATTGTAATGCTCCTCTCCAAGAATTTGTGGGTCAAGCATTCTTGATGTTGAATCAAGTGGGTCAACAGCAGGGTAGATACCCTTTTCAGCAATAGAACGGTTAAGTACTGTTGTTGCATCTAAGTGAGCAAATACAGAAGCTGGGGCAGGGTCTGTCAAGTCATCAGCAGGAACATATACAGCTTGAACAGATGTAATTGAACCTTTTGTTGTTGATGTAATTCTCTCTTGGAGTTTACCCATTTCAGATGCAAGAGTTGGTTGGTAACCAACAGCTGATGGAATACGACCAAGAAGAGCTGACATCTCTGAACCAGATTGTGCAAATCTAAAGATGTTGTCAATAAACATAAGAACGTCTAGTCCCATCTCATCTCTAAAGTACTCAGCCATTGTAAGACCTGTAAGTGCAATACGGTTACGTGCTCCTGGAGGCTCACTCATTTGACCGTAGCACAGTGCAACTTTGTCAAGTACGTTCGACTCTTCCATTTCGAAGTAGAGGTCATTACCTTCACGTGTTCTCTCACCAACACCAGCAAATACAGAGTAACCACTGTGTTTCATAGCAACGTTGTTAATAAGTTCCATAATAATAACGGTCTTACCAACACCAGCACCACCAAATAGTCCTACTTTACCACCTTTGTTGTATGGAGCAAGAAGGTCAACAACTTTAATACCTGTCTCAAATACCTCTGTTGCTGTACTTTGCTCTTCAAATGGTGGTGGGTCTCTGTGGATTGAACGGTACTCTTTACAAGTGAACTCACCTGCATCATCAACAGTATCACCAATAACGTTGAAAATTCTTCCAAGAACCTCTTCACCAACTGGTACTTTAATCGCATCACCAGTTGCTTTAACTTCTTGACCTCTTACGAGACCTTCACTCATATCCATTGCAATGGTTCTTACACGATTGTCACCTAACTGTGCTGCAACTTCTAAAACCAATCTCTGGTCACCAATTGTTGTCTCCAATGCTTCGTTGATTGCTGGAAGGTAATCCGTAAAATCAACGTCAACAACGGGACCTAGTACCTGTACTACTTTACCTGTCATAAATCTATTCTCCTTATTATTTCAACGATTCCATACCACTGATAATCTCAATGAGTTCAGTCGTAATCGCTTCTTGTCTTGCTTTG
>Ga0256832_1002774_pt1 | contig 11965 bp, 12 predicted proteins | sample 134614metaG_FD_190534 | JGI IMG/M metagenome (GOLD analysis project Ga0256832, IMG submission 190534) | Hydrothermal vent microbial communities from Lau Basin, Pacific Ocean - 134-614 | ecosystem: Environmental > Aquatic > Marine > Hydrothermal vents | place: Pacific Ocean: Lau Basin | collected... | reverse complement strand
AGATTTCTCAGTCGCTCTTTCTTCTAAAGACAATTAGAAGTCTTATTCTTTTTTCTACCTTTTTTGATTAATAAAGATTTCAAATTTAGTCAAATTCATTTGCTTTTGCAAACATAGGATGAGCAAAGTAACATTCCGGCTGAGTATCTAATAGCAAAAACAACTATATATTAGTCCAATAAACCGTTGCTTTTTGGTATTAATAAACAAAACCTTATTTTACCCCTTCAACCAAAATCTCAGCTATATCTAAAACTTTAACTTCTTGTTCTTTGTTATAGTGTTTAACACCGTCTGTAATCATAGTATTACAAAAAGCACAAGCCGTAGCTATAACTTTAGGATTGGTTTCTAAAGCTTCCCGAGTACGCATCACAAATATTTCTTCTTTTTGCGGTTCGGCTTCTTTAAACATCTGTGCGCCACCGGCACCGCAACACAGGGAGTTTTCTTTATGATGCGCCATTTCTTTGATATCTATTTCCAATTGTTGTAAGACACTACGCGGCGCTTCGTATTGCCCGTTACCCCGTCCCAAGTAGCAAGGATCATGGTAAGTAATGTCAATGCCATCATAAGAACCACCTTCTACTTTGAGTTTACCTTCGTTTAATAAAGATTGTAGCAATTCCGTATGGTGATATACTTCATATTTTCCACCCAAATCGGGGTATTCATTTTTAAACGTATTGTAACAATGCGGGCAAGTCGTCACAATTTTTTTAACATTGTAGCCGTTCATCACCTCAATATTCATCGATGCTTGCATCTGAAACAAAAATTCGTTTCCGGCACGTTTGGCGGGGTCACCGGTACAACTTTCTTCGGTTCCCAAAACCGCGAAATCCACACCAGCTTTATTTAACAATTTGGTAAACGCTTTGGTAATTTTTTTGGCTCTGTCATCAAAACTACCGGCACAGCCCACCCAAAACAATATTTCGGGTTCTTTGCCTTCGGCGGCTAATTCCGCCATAGTTCTTACTTTTATTTTTTCTGACATAATTTTGGTGGTTTAATAATAATATCACCCTTTTGGGGTTCAATGGTTTCTCTATTGTTTTATCTGCTTACGTTACAAATGTATCACCTCGTCATAAGCCGCAGCCACGGCTTCCATAATGGCTTCACTCATAGTCGGATGCGGATGAATGCTTTTGAGCAAGGTATGACCGGTGGCTTCGGCTTTGCGAGCCGCAACTATTTCGGCAATCATTTCGGTAACATTGGCACCAATCATGTGTGCCCCTAAAATTTCGCCGTATTTTTTGTCAATAATCACTTTGATAAAACCATCCGTATGTCCGGCAGCTTTGGCTTTGCCACTTGCAGTAAACGGAAATTTACCCACTAATATTTCGTATCCTGCTTCCAAAGCTTGTTTTTCGGTATAGCCGGTTGAAGCTATTTGCGGTTCGGTATAAATAGCCCCCGGTATATTGTTGTAATCAATCCGTTCGGGGTCTAAACCGGCAATTTTTTCTACACAAGTAATGCCTTCCGCCGAAGCTACATGTGCCAAGGCAGGTGTATTAATCACATCGCCTATGGCATAATAACCCGAGACATTAGTTTGATAGAAATCATCGACCACAATCTTATCCCGTTCCACTTGAATACCGGTTTCTTCCAAGCCGATATTTTCTATATTTGACTTGATACCGACTGCCGACAACACCACATCAGCTTCCAATTCTTGTTCACCTTTTTTGGTTTTGACAATAGCTTTAACTTTATCACCGGAAGTGTCAACCGAAAGTAATTCGGAAGCTGTCATGACTTTGATTTTCGATTTTTTAAACGAGCGGGCTAATTGTTTAGAAACGTCTTCATCTTCCAGAGGAACAATGCGGTCTAAATATTCCACAATAGTCACTTTGGTACCGATAGTGTTATAAAAATAGGCAAACTCAACACCGATTGCTCCGGACCCAACTACAATCATAGATTCGGGTTGCTGTTCCAAGGTCATGGCTTGCCGGTAACCAATGATTTTTTTGCCGTCAATAGGCAAGTTTGGTAATTGTCTGGCACGAGCACCTGTGGCTATAATGATATGATCCGCATCAACAACCGATTCCAAACCATCTTCGTGGGTGATATGCACTTTTTTTCCGGGTAAGACTTTGCCGTAACCTTTTATAACGGTAATATTATTTTTTCGCATCAAAAACGACACCCCTTTACTCATGCTTTCTGCCACCTCCCGGCTTCGCGAAATCATTTTAGGAAAATCTGCTTTTGGTTCGTTTGTAGTAACACCATAAGTATCGGCATGTTTGATATAATCAAAAACTTGAGCGCTTTTTAATAAGGCTTTGGTAGGGATACACCCCCAATTTAAGCAAACACCACCGAGATTTTCTTTTTCGACAATAGCGGTTTTAAAACCCAGTTGTGCCGCTCTGATAGCCGTTACATAACCACCGGGACCACTGCCTAATATAATTATATCGAATTTCATTAATTGAAAATTTTTATGTTAAAAATGTAATAGTTATTGAATAAACTTATTTGTTATGAGTTATAAAAAATAGCCTATTTGCCACAAATATAAAGAAATATTATGCATTAAGAACTGATTTTTCACGATAAATTTTCTATAAAAAACCGGCAGATTGAATTCCGCCGGCTGTGCTTATGAAGCTTTTCTGATTTTATCCAATAATGTTTTTGATAATTTTTGTTCGACATATTTTTTATCAACAACCAATTTTTTACGTTTGGTTCCGGGTAAAGCAAACATATCATCTTTAAGCGTCGCTTCTACCAGTGAACGTAAACCCCGAGCACCTAATTTGTATTCAATGGCTTTGTCAACTATATAGTCTAAGGCTTCGTCTTTAACAATCAATTGGATGCCATCCATTTCAAACAATTTTTTATACTGTTTGATTAAAGCATTTTTTGGCTCGGTTAAGATACGTTTTAAAGTATCTTTATCCAAACTGTTTAAGTATGTTAAAACCGGTAGGCGTCCAATAATTTCCGGGATTAGCCCGTATTTACGCAAGTCGGTAGGAATGGCATAACGCAAAATATTATCTTCATCGATTTGTTCTTGCTTTTGTGCTTGATACCCCAAAGGTTTCATATTGATACGCTTGCTGATAATCTTATCAATACCGGCAAAAGCGCCGCCAGCAATAAACAAAATATTTTGTGTATTGACTTTGATAAATTCTTGGTTGGGGTGTTTGCGGCCACCTTGTGGCGGCACGTTAACTGTTGTGCCTTCCAAAAGTTTTAATAAAGCTTGCTGCACCCCTTCACCGGAAACATCACGGGTAATAGACGGATTGTCTCCTTTTCGGGCAATTTTATCTATTTCATCGATAAAGACAATGCCACGCTCGGCTTTTGCCACATCGTAATCGGCGGCTTGTAGTAAGCGTGTTAATATAGTTTCCACATCTTCACCGACATAGCCGGCTTGTGTTAAAACCGTAGCATCTACAATGGCAAAAGGTACATCAAGCATTTTGGCGATGGTTCTTGCCATTAAGGTTTTACCGGTTCCGGTTTCGCCAATCATGATGACATTACTTTTTTCTATTTCGACATCATCGCCAGTATCTTGTTGTAGTAAACGTTTATAATGATTGTAAACAGCCACCGCCAAGGTTTTTTTGGCTTCATCTTGCCCGATAACATATTGATTAAGGTAATTAAAAATATCTTTCGGTTTTTTCAGCTCATCTAAATCAGCGATGAAATCGTCTCCATGATTATTTTGAAATTCAGCTCGTGTTATCTCATAAGCTTGCCGGGCACAATCACTGCAAATATAGCCTTCCAATCCCGAAATAAGCATTTCGACAGATGATTCCGGTCGTCCGCAAAATGAGCAATAATTTTTACTCATAGAATCTTAATTTTTTCTGATTAACACTTCATCAATCAAACCGTATGCTTTGGCTTCATCGGCTCTCATCCAATAGTCGCGGTCGGCATCTTCTTCTATTTTTTTAATATCTTGTCCGGTGTGTTTGGCTAATATTTCGTATAATTCATCTTTTAATTTCAATATTTCACGCGCCGTTATTTCAATATCGGATGCTTGTCCTTGGGCACCACCAAGCGGTTGATGAATCATCACTCTGGAATGGGGCAAAGCAGCCCGTTTACCTTTGGCACCGGCAGCCAGCAATACGGCACCCATAGAAGCCGCTAAGCCGGTGCAGATAGTTGCGACATCAGGCCGGATATATTGCATGGTATCATAAATACCCAATCCTGCATAGACACCGCCACCGGGCGAATTGATATAGATTTGAATATCTTTACTGGCATCTAAACTTTCTAAAAACAGCAATTGGGCTTGGAGAATATTGGCAACATGGTCATCGATAGCCGTTCCTAAGAAAATGATACGGTCCATCATTAATCGTGAAAATACATCCATTTGTGCTACATTGAGTTGCCGTTCTTCAATGATGTAAGGGGTCATGCTGTTTTCAAAGGCATCGAGGCTTAAACTGCTGATGCGCTTTTTATCTTGTGCAAATTTTCTAAAATCTTTACCTAAATTGTTCATATTTATATGGTGATTTGGTTATCTGGTTAATCGGTTATGGTTATTTGAGGAAATGATGACTTATTGTGCTTCAAAGAATATTTTACTCATTAATGTTTACTATTTACTGTATACAATTATACTGCTTTTAATTTGAGGAATGAGAATTTTATAATATTTTCTATTAATCTGATATTTTTTTTATTACTTTCAGTTTTTATTCAAATAATTCTTTTCATAATTTTATCGTTTTTCCTCACTCCTCATTCCTCATTTTTTATATCTAAAAATTTATTATAACCGATACGTTTTTTTTGAACCGGCACTTGTTCTTTGTATAGTTTGACCAATTTTTTCTTGAGGATTTGATCACTTAAACGTTTAACTTCTTCTTCATTTTTTAAAACGTTTTTCGCTATTTCTTCTATTTGCTCTTCATCGGGCAATTGCTGTCCGTATTGTAGCATTTGCATTTTTAATAAATCTTTCACCAAAGCCAATAGTTCGTCATAAGTAACTTTTATGCCGTATTTTTTGGCAATGGCTTCTTCTATCAATTGATATTTCAAGCCTTTTTCGGCGTTTTTAAAATCTTCTTCGGCTTTTTCACCTGTAATTTTTCCTTCGGAATCAATTTCAATCCAACGTTTTAAGAAACTTTCGGGCAATGGCACTTCAACCGTTTCCAAAAGTTTTACGGTGACATCATTAAGCAATTGATTGTCTGATACTTGCTCTAATTGTTTTTCAATATCATCTTTTATAAATTTTCGTAAACCTTCTTCGTCTTCAATGTTACCTTCACCAAATACTTTATCTAAAAGTTCTTTAGTGATTTCTGCCGGTTTTAATTCAAAAACGCCATTGACTTCAAACTTCAAAGGCACTTCCAAACCATGCACTTTGTCATGCGAAATATTTAAGGCATGCATCATAGTGTGTGGGTCTTTATACAAGTCGCTTGAATTCAATTCTACAATATCACCTTTTTTCTTACCTATTAAGGTTTTTTGAGCTGATTCGGTCAATTCTGCCATATTTACGGTAGTTTGACTGTTGATACCTTCATCTTCGTTGATAAAAGTTCCTAAAACAAAACTGTCTTTTTTGACTTCGTCTAAATCGGAAAAACTACCGTATTGTTGTTGTATTTTGACGACTTCTTCATCAATCATTTTTTTATCAGCCGTAATTTTATAATCCGTTATGCCTTCTAATTTAGATAAATCAATGTCCAGTTCCGGTGCCAAACCAATATCATAATTAAACTCAAAATCTTTGGTTGTTGCCCAATCTATTTCTTTTTGTGTTTCGGAAGGGATGGGATAACCTAAAATAGGTATTTTATTGCCTATTAGATACTTATTTAAGGCATCTTGCATTTGGTCATTAACTTCTTGTGCTATCAAAGCGCGCTCGAATCTTTGTTTAATCAAATTCATCGGCACTTTACCTTTTCTAAATCCGGGGATTTCTAGATTTTTCTTATATTCTTGAAGTTTTTGTGCAACTTTGTCAGCATAATCTTTTTCATCTATTTTGATGTGTATTTGTGCCGTTAAATTATCTAAATCTTTTTGTTCAATTTGCATGATAAATACTATTTTTATTGTTGGACAAAAGTAGTGATTATTTGTGAATTATCTCTATATTTTTATCTGATTATTTTTTATTTTAACACCGATGTTTCCGAGCATTGTTACGATAAGCCCTAATGCTTAAAATTTTCTTTTGGATAAAAAATAAATAACATATGTATAAGTTTCATAAAAAAAAGCCCGCCGGTAAGCGAGCTTTAAATTCATCTTTTACTTTGATTTAAGCAAAGTGAGATTCTTTTTTCAATTCTTTAACAAGCACATAATAAAAAGCGACACGCATTTTTTGACGAATGTCTTTAAATTTTGCACAAGTGCCGTCCAAGGCTTTTTTAATAGTATCCTTATCTGTAACGCCTAATTTTTTAACGATAAAATTATCTTCAACTCTTTTGAGTTCGGCATCATCACCACAAGATACTAATGAAGCATCTCTTAAATAAATGGAAGGTCCTTGCGATTTAGCAATGGCTCTTAATAAAGCGTCATCGGCTTTTACACCTACTTTTTGTAATTGTTCAGCAGCTTTTGCTACTACATCATCAAATTTGCTCATAATTGTTAGTTTTTAAATTTCATTACAAATTTACTAATATTTTTCTAATATCAAAATTATTTTGCAAATAATGGTTTTTCTTTCATCCATTTAGCTATTTCATTTCGAGTATCGTGAATGATAACCTCATTTTCTATATTTTCGATAACATTATCGATAAAGAAAGCAATGCGTTCCATATCGTCTTCAACCAAACCTCTTGTAGTTACAGCCGGTGTGCCGATACGAATACCGGAGGTTACAAAAGGCGACTTGTCATCAAATGGCACCATATTTTTATTGACGGTAATATGAGCTTGTACCAAAGCATTTTCGGCTTCTTTACCGGTAACACCTTTGTTACGTAAATCAATTAACATCATATGGTTGTCCGTGCCTCCAGAAATGACCTTATAATCTCTGTCTACCAAGGCTTTGGCTAAAGCTTTTGCATTTTTACGAACTTGTAAAATATAGTCCATATAATCATCTTGTAAAGCTTCATTAAAAGCGACGGCTTTAGCTGCTATCACATGTTCAAGAGGTCCGCCTTGCAATCCGGGAAATACGGCTGAGTTTAGTACGGCAGACATTTTTCTAATGTTGCCTTTTGGTGTTTTTAAGCCCATCGGATTTTCAAAATCTTTACCCATCAAAATTAAGCCGCCACGCGGACCACGCAAAGTTTTATGCGTGGTGGTTGTCACAATATGGGCATAAGGCATTGGGTCGGACAATATGCCTTTGGCTATCAAACCGCTGGGATGGGAGATGTCAGCCATCAGTAAAGCACCGACTTCGTCGGCTATGTCTCTAAATTTGGCAAAATCCATATCGCGTGAATAAGAAGAAGCACCGGCAACAATCAACTTGGGTTGATGTTTCAAGGCGGTTTCTCTCATTTTGTCGTAATCAATTCGCCCGGTCGCTTCATCTACGCCATAAGATATGACATTATAAAGTTTCCCGGAAAAATTGACCGGCGAGCCATGAGTTAAGTGACCGCCGTGTGCCAAGTCAAAACCCATCATCGTATCACCGGGTTTTAAAACGGCAAAATAAACGGCTTGATTGGCTTGTGAACCGGAATGGGGTTGAACGTTGGCATATTCGGCACCAAAAAGTTCTTTGGCACGGTCAATAGCCAATTGTTCTATTTGGTCAACCACTTCGCATCCACCATAATAGCGTTTGCCCGGATAGCCCTCGGCATATTTGTTGGTCAAAACCGAGCCCATGGCTTTTAATACTTCATTGCTGACATAATTTTCAGAGGCGATTAATTCCAAGCCTTCGGTTTGTCTTTTAGTTTCTTTTTGGATTAAATCAAATATTTGTTTATCTGGTTTCATAGGTTAATCGGTTATTTGGTTATTTGATATCGGGGCTTCGATACATCCCCCGACGAAAATCGGGGTCGGGACACTCAGCCACCTTTAACTCTACTTCTGATTTGAGGGAATGATGATAACATTACGAACTTTTAACTTTCAATTCTTTTCAGGGATATTTTTTAAGGTTTCTTTTAAGTATTCCCAAAATTTTTGGACGGATTTAATATTCACTCTTTCATCGGGCGAATGTGCGCCTTGAATAGTCGGTCCGAAGGATATTATTTCCATATTGGGATAATGTGATTTGATAATACCACATTCCAATCCGGCATGACAAGCCACTACTTCGGGTTTGTGATGATACATTTTCTCATACAATCCGGTCATAATGGATAAAATTTGGGCGTCAGGATTGGGTTTCCATCCCGGATAGGAACCGGACAATTCAACATTGAGTCCGCCTAATTCGTAAACGCTTTTGAGTGCATTAGCTAAATCTTCCTTGGTGCTTTCCACACTGGAACGGGTTAAATTGTCAATTTGAATATTTCCGTTTGCCACATTCACACTGGCAACATTATTAGAGGTTTCTACCAAATCTTCCATATCGGGGCTCATTCTATAAACGCCATTATGGGCGCCGTATACCGTTTTAATTAACCGGGCTTGGTCGGATTGATTCATGACATTTTCGGGCAAATCAGCCGGTAGAAACTCAAAAGTTAAATCGGGGTCTTGCTTCGCTTGTTCTATTTTAATGGTATCCGCTAGGGATTTCATGTCTGCTAAAATATTATCGGCTTTTGCTTTGGGTAAAACTACCACGGCTTCTGCTTCGCGGGGAATGGCATTGCGTAAACCGCCACCATGAATCTCGCTAACCCGTAAACCCTGTTGACTGCCAAGATATAATAAACGATTTAAAATTTTGTTGGCATTGCCTCGATACAGATGAATATCCATACCGCTATGTCCACCGGTTAAGCCTTTTACTTTTATTAAATATGCTTGACTGTTTTCGGGTGTTTGTTCGGTTTGATAGGTGCCTTTTGCCGTGATGTCAATTCCGCCTGCACAACCAATATCGAGTTCGGAATCATTTTCGGTATCGAGGTTGAGCATAATTTCGGCATCTAAGATACCTTCTTCGAGATTTTGGGCGCCCGTCATGCCGGTTTCTTCATCAATGGTAAAAAGGGCTTCAAGGGGCGGATGCGGTATGTCTTTGGAAGCCAATAAGCCCATTATAGCGGCAACACCAATACCATTATCGGCGCCGAGTGTTGTGCCGTCAGCGGTTACCCAATCGCCATCAATGAGCATTTTGATACCGTCTTTTTCAAAATCGTGCTCAGTGCCTTTGTTTTTTTGGGGCACCATATCTAAGTGTGATTGGAGTGCCACGGTTTTACGGTTTTCCATACCGGGCGTTGCCGGTTTTTTGATGATGACATTCCCGATTTTATCTTCAAAGGTTTCCAGGCCGAGCTTACGCCCGAAATCTAACATAAATTGACGGACTTTTTCTTCCTTTTTTGAAGGACGTGGCACTGCATTGAGTGCTACAAAGTTTTCCCATATTTCAACGGGTTGTAATTTGGCTATTTTATCGTTCATAGTGTTTATTTTAGTTTCAAGTAACTAGAAACAAGTATTAAGTGAGGAGTAACTAGTTCTTGGTATTTAGTTATTATTTCAAATCTAAAAAGGCACGCCAAACGGCATACCTTTTCTTATTTATTTTGATTGTTTAAATGTTTTTTGACGATTTGCAACGGAACATATCTTCCTATAAAATAAGCCGTTAGCATAATTGGGATAAAATATTTTATCAATATTTCCTGCTTACCGGCTTCATTGATCAAAAGTGAAAATACAGCTATCGTCAATAAAACGATAATATCTAATGTCAATAGTTTTTGTCGTAAGGTCATGATAATTATTTTTCAGAAAACTCGCCCATTTTAGCATATTTTGCCATGCGTTGTTCGACTAATTGGTCTTTGGGTATGTTTTTTAATTCGGCATAAGTGGTTACAATTTTTTTAGCAACTGTCTGAAAAGTTTCATCGGGGTGCCGGTGTGCGCCGCCTATCGGTTCCGGGATAATTTCATCAATTAATCCAAGCTTAAGCATGTCGGGTGCTGTCAATTTTAAGGCATTGGCAGCCTGCTCTTTAAACTCCCAACTACGCCATAAAATGGACGAACAAGATTCGGGAGAAATGACCGAATACCAAGTGTTTTCAAGCATATAGACACGGTCTCCCACACCGATTCCCAGGGCGCCGCCCGAAGCCCCTTCGCCAATAATTATGGTAATAATAGGAGTTTCTAATTGCGTCATTTCCATAATATTGCGGGCTATGGCTTCGCCTTGTCCGCGTTCTTCGGCTTCAATTCCCGGATATGCCCCCGGGGTGTCTATCAAAGTTACCACCGGAATACCAAATTTTTCTGCCATTTTCATCAATCGTAAGGCTTTGCGATAACCTTCCGGATTAGCCATGCCGAAATTGCGATATTTACGCTCTTTGGTATTGCGCCCTTTTTGCATGCCTATAAACATATAGCTTTGGTCGCCTATTTTACCCAAACCGCCTATCATGGCTTTGTCATCGGCAAAATTGCGGTCGCCATGCAGTTCTAAAAAAGTATCGCCGGCTAAGGCTTTTATATAATCTAATGTAAAAGGGCGATCGGGGTGACGTGACAATTGCACCCGTTGCCAAGGCGTTAATTTCTTAAAAATCTCCTTTTGTTTTTTTTCTATTTCTTTTTCTATTTTTTTGCAACCGGCGTCAATACCGGTTTCTTCTGCTATTTCATAACACTTTTTAAGATTTTCTTCCAGTTCTTGTATGGGTTTTTCAAAATCTAAATATTCCATAGTTTGGTTGTAAATTGATTAATCGTGTAAAAGTAAAAAAATATTCTAAATTGACATAAGACATTAACATTTAATCAGTATTTTTTTTGAAATTTGAATTTAATTACAGCATTTAACATAATGATTGTCAATATAATAAAAGCACCCAAATAAAATCCTGACGACATTTTTTCTTTGTCGCCTAAAACCCAGACGGCTAAAATAATTCCGTAAACCGGTTCTAAATTTATAGACAACATGACCGTGTATGGACTTAAATGTTTCATCAAGCTGATAGATGCAGTAAAGGCATAAGCCGTGCAAATACTTGCCAAGATGATTAGATATATCCAATCGGTTATATTTGGTGCAGGCAGCTTAAATAAATCACCTTTTAAAACTAAAATGATACTCAAAAACAAAAAGCCGTAAAATAGTTGAAAAAAAGACAATTGCACCCCCGATTGCTGTCGGATATACAAAGCGTTTAGCACGGAAAACAATCCGGATAAAAATGCCGCAATTAAGGCATAGAAAACACCGGTAAAATTAATTTTTTCAACCTTTAACAACACCAAAAAACCGGCTAAAATCAATATCCCTAAGAAGATTTCATATAGGTAAACTTTGCGTTTGAATAAAAGCGGTTCTAACAAAGAGGTAAAAAAAGCGCCACTTGATAACGTCACCAAAGTAATGGAAACATTAGAAACTTTTATAGCGTAAAAAAAAGCCAGCCAATGTATGGCTATAATGATTCCGCCTATGAGGTAACGCCATTGTTGTTTGCTGTTGGTGCGACTAAATAAATGACGTTCTTTTTGTGAATACAAAATATAAATTCCTAAAAAAAATGAAGCCAACCCCATACGATACCAAGTTAAGGATAAGTAATTTAAATGAATCAAAGCGCCTAATACGGCGGTAAATCCCCATATGAAAATGATAACATGCAACCTGACATACGACTGAAGTTGTGACATCTATTTTTTTTTGATGTAAAATTACGGAAAAAGTGGAAGCTAAACCGGTTGAAAAATTGGAATTGAAATTTTTGTGACCTAATATCAATAACAACTTTATTTTACAAAAACTTCAAAATTTAAATAGCAT
>Ga0256832_1002773_pt1 | contig 11968 bp, 11 predicted proteins | sample 134614metaG_FD_190534 | JGI IMG/M metagenome (GOLD analysis project Ga0256832, IMG submission 190534) | Hydrothermal vent microbial communities from Lau Basin, Pacific Ocean - 134-614 | ecosystem: Environmental > Aquatic > Marine > Hydrothermal vents | place: Pacific Ocean: Lau Basin | collected... | reverse complement strand
GTCCACAGGGATGGCCTCACCGGTGGGGTAAAAGGAAGAAGCCAACGATTTCATAGCCGGTGCAGCTTTCAGTGGATTAGTGGAAAGACACATTTCCCAGCCAAGTTCCTTGCCGAGCCTTAAAAGAGGATAAATATCGTAGCCGTAACCAAACAGCACCACGCGCAAGGCGGGCGGAATAATCTCAATAAAGGCAGTGAAATCCTCGTAAGTTTTTACCACAGATTTATTGGATTGAAGCGCTTTGATGGCATCCGCACTAAGTTCTTCCGGCAGGTTATTATTCCGGTCAAACCGGAACATCTTACCGGCTGGAAGGTCTTCTCGGTCGGAGGAAACAATGGTGATGAGATAATGCGTTGCCCTGTCATTTATACAAGAGCGGAGGAGCTCGACCGGATTGTCGGGGGAAGCGGTATCAATGGGAGTGAGTAACACGTCGATGATGCCATTGCAGCCGAGGCCCACCCCGATTTCATCCTCTCCTTCCTTAGTGGTGTCGTAGCGCACCAATTCCGTTTTGTTGCGTGCGAGACAGTAATTGGCTTTCTTCAAAGCATCGCCCTCCAGGCATCCACCGCTAATGCCCCCCGTGTAAGTCCCGTTGTCTTGCACCAGCATGCGCGCTCCCGTTCGCCGGTAAGAGGAACCGGCGACATAGATGACGGTGGCTAAAGCCAGTCTGATGGATTTTTTGTCCAATTGGTCATATGCTTGGATGATATCTTTTATTTCTTTCATCTGCTTGCTTTTTGTCGTCTTTTAAAGGTCAGATGGAACCTTTGATGATTAAAACAATCATTTCCTGGTGAGTTTAATAATTGTTTTAATTATGTCGGTTTCATCTGCTTGCTTTTTGTCGTCTTTTAAAGGTCAGATGGAACCTTTGATGATTAAAACAATCATTTCCTGGTGAGTTTTATAATTGTTTTAATCATGTCGGTTTCATCTGCTTGCTATTTATTGTCTTTTAAAGGCCATAAAATGGTGATTTGAGTTTGTGATATGATTTACCGGGTATGAAATGGTAAAACTGGCTCTAATATATGGTACGCACTTCAAAAATAGGACATTTTTGGTTAATAAACGGACTCTACCTGTTGGGGTGTCATACAAAATACATCATTAAACGATTTCCCATCGATAATTTTGAGTTGGATTATAGAAAACCCTTGAGTATTCTTTGTGGAATTAAAATGTTTTTTTAATTTTACCGTCATATTTGCTCGAAGTGTGGTTTTTCTATTCTCCAGTAGCTAATATTCTGCTATTCCTTTTGAGCTCAACGACAATATCGAAGTTAAAACCTTTAGATTGATATGAAGATTAGTGGCAAATACGTAATGGATGCTCCTGTAGAAAAGGTTTGGAAGATGATTAATGATCCCGGTGTCTTAGAGAAAATTACACCGGGTGTCAAGAGACTCATATCCAAAGGAGACGACCAATACGAGGCGGTATCAGAGGTTAAGATCGGACCGGTTCGGGGTCGTTTTGAGGGCGCATTGCACCTTAAGGATAAAGAGGAACATCAGCGGATGGTGGTCGCTTTGGACCAAAAGAGCCGTATGGGCAATGCACTGGCTGAGATTGGGATTCAACTCCACCCTTCGGAGAATGGCCAAACGGAAATCCATTATACAGGTGATGTCAAAATGTCCGGCATGCTCGGGCGTATGGGGCAGAGGATTATAGGCGGGGTCGTCAGCACTTTGTCCAAACAGTTTTTTGCTGCATTGACGGAATTGATACAAAAGGAAGAGGAAGAATAGCCACCTGTAATTTTTGAAATAACGATTGGATACTATCATTCAGCTAACTATATAAATTACTTGAGTTATGCAAATAAAACTAACAGTCAATGGGAAGGAGTATTCCCATGATGTCGAACCCAGATTGAGTTTGACACACTATTTGAGAGAGGTGCTCGACCTCACAGGGACGCACATCGGATGCGATACCAGCAGCTGCGGAGCGTGCACGGTCCTTTTGGATGGTCGTGCCGTAAAATCATGTACTTTACTTGCCGTACAAGCGGATGGATGTGAGATTGTTACCATCGAGGGGATGGCCAATGGCAGCGAATTGCATCCCATTCAAGCGGCATTCAAAGAGGAACACGGACTACAGTGCGGCTTTTGTACTCCGGGGATGGTTATGACCGCAGCGGACATTCTCAAGAACAATCCCACGCCCACGGAAGCCGAAATCCGTCATGGATTGGAAGGGAATTACTGCCGGTGCACCGGATATCACAATATTGTTAAATCTGTTCAGCGTGCCGCTGAAACACTAAATCAATAAAAAATGGGAAAGTTTATAGGTAAATCGATTAAGAGAAGAGAAGATGCCCGTTTTTTAACGGGTAAGGGCAGATACACGGACGATATCAAATTGCCCAATATGGCGCATGCTGCATTCGTGAGAAGTCCCTATGCACACGCCAGAATACTGAATGTGGATACTACCGCCGCCAAAATAGCTGAAGGGGTGGTCGCCGTTTATACGGCGGCCGACGGGCCGGGGGATTACGGCGTACCTTGTGGTTGGCAGGTCAATTTTAAGAATGGCGATACAATGCGCGAACCCCAACATCCTCTTTTGGCAAAAGGCAAAGTTAGGCACGTCGGCGAGCCTGTCGCGATAGTGATTGCCGAGTCATTGGCCTTGGCAAGAGATGCTGCAGAGCTGGTAGATGTGGAGTATGAGGAGTTGCCTGCTGTAACCAACCCCAAGGCAGCCATGCAGGCCGGGGCTCCCCTTGTCCATGACGACTTTCCGGACAATGCGGCCTTCGATTGGTGCATCGGCAATGACCGCGCAGAGGTCGAAGCCGCTCTTGACAATGCCTATCACGTGACAGAGCTGGAGTATATCAATCAAAGGTTGGCGCCCAATGCAATTGAGCCGAGAAGTTATATTGCGGATTATGATCTCAATGGAGATAAATGGACCTTGTACACCAGTACGCAGAATCCGCACCTTATCCGCTTGTTGTTATGTGCGTTTGTGCTAGGAATTCCTGAGCATAAAGTTCGAGTAGTGTCTTACGATGTAGGAGGTGGATTTGGAAGCAAGATTTATCATTATATCGAGGAGGCATTACTCACCTGGGTTTCCAAGCAAATTGCCCGTCCCGTCAAGTGGACAGCAGACCGAAGCGAAGCTTTTCTCATGGATGCCCATGGGAGGGATCATGTCGTCAAATCCAAAATGGGATTTGATAAAGAGGGCAATATTGTAGCGCATTTGACGGACGAATATTGCTCTATGGGAGCGTATCTTTCCACCTTTGCGCCTGCAGTTCCCACCTATCTGCACGGCACCTTGTTTCAAGGGCTCTACAAGACCCCATTGATTCATGTCAACGTGACGGCGCCATTTACACACACGTGCAGTGTAGATGCTTATAGAGGTGCAGGACGACCGGAAGCCACCTACCTCATCGAGCGCTTGGTATCCAAGGGCGCTAAGGAAATGGGAATGGACCCTGCGGAAATCAGATATAAGAACTTTATTCCACCTTTCGATGGGGTGAACCAACCCGGCTACCAAACGCAAGTCGCTTTGCAATATGACAGTGGCAATTATGCTCCCGTGTTGGAAAAGGCACTTGAGGCAATAGGTTATGAAGATTTTAGAAAAGAACAAGAAGCCGCCAGAAAGGAGGGGAAACTCCTCGGCTTAGGGATTTCGACTTGGATCGAAGGTTGTGGTATCGCTCCTTCTGCCGTCGTCGGTGCACTTGGAGCCCGGGCCGGACTGTATGAAGTAGGACACGTAAGGGTCCAACCGACCGGAAAGGTGTCGGTATATACCGGAGCTCACTCGCATGGACAAGGGCATGAGACGGTATTTGCACAGTTTGTAGCAGATAAGTTGGGTATCCCGATGGATGATGTCGAAATCGTGCATGGAGATACCGAACAAGTTGCATTTGGTATGGGTACATACGGATCAAGAAGCTTGGCGGTAGGAGGATCGGCTATAATAAAAAGTATCGATAAGGTGCTTGAGAAAGGGGCAAAAATTGCGGCACACAAATTGGAGGCAGCCGTCGAGGATTTGGAGTATGCCGAAGGTAAATGGACGGTGAAAGGAACGGATAAATCCATTGCTTTTGGTGATGTTTCTCTCACTGCTTATGTGCCGCATGATTATCCGGAAGGATTGGAACCAGGATTGGATTTCTCGAGTTTTTACGATCCGTCCAACTTTACCTTCCCCTTTGGAGCTCATCTAGCTATTGTCGAAGTCTGTGCCGAGACCGGAAAGGTTACGATTAAGCGTTTTGTGACTTGCGACGATGTGGGCAATATCATGAACCCCATGATAGTCGATGGGCAAATCCACGGGGGAGTGGTACAGGGTATAGGTCAAGCATTGTTGGAGGAGGTGGTATATGACGAATCCGGACAGATGATTACCGGGTCTTATATGGATTATGCGATGCCCCGTGCAGATAATATACCGATGATTGAGACACATAATACGGTCACACCATGCCCACACAACCCGCTTGGAGCCAAGGGGGCAGGGGAGGCAGGTACCATTGGCTCCACACCGGCGGTAGTCAACGCCGTCATCGATGCGCTCTGGCATCTCGGGGTCAAAGATATACAGATGCCTTTGACTCCCCAAAGGGTATGGAAGGCTATGAATCAGAATTAACCATTAAAAAAAATTAAATCATGATACCAACAAAATTTGATTATAAGAAGGCCTCTTCTATTAGCGAGGCGGTCGCATTGCTCAAGGAGCATGGATATGATGCCAAAATACTGGCAGGTGGACATAGTCTGATTCCCGCTATGAAACTGAGACTTAATTCTCCGGGCGTTCTTATCGATATCAGTGGAATAGAAGGGATGAATAAGATTGAGGAGGATGGGGACGCTGTAATTGTAGGCGCCAATTGCACCCATCAGCAGATAGCCAGTTCCGGTTTGATACAAAAAGAGGTGAACATTTTATCACAAACCGCCTCGACCATTGGCGATGTGCAAGTGCGCAATTGCGGTACCATAGGAGGAAGCCTTGCGCATTCTGATCCCGCTGCGGATTATCCGGCGACGGTATTGGCATGTGACGCTCAAATCGTAGTAGAAGGCGGCGGAGGAAGCCGGGTGATAGCCGCATCAGACTTTTTTCAAGGCATCTATACGACGGCCCTGGAAGACGATGAAATCATTGTCGCTGTCAAGTTCCCGAAAGTGAATAAAGGATCTTATCAGAAGTTCTACCAATCCGCTTCTCGCTTTGCGGTAGTAGGGGTGGCAGCTGTTCAAGCTCCCGACGGTGGGGTACGGGTCGGAGTCACCGGTGTGGCAGATACTCCTTATCGCGCAACGGCTGTCGAAGCAGCCTACGATGGTTCTTCAAGTGCAGCAAGCCACGCAGTAGATGGGGTAGAGGTGATGAGCGATCATTTTGCGGATGCAGAATATCGAGCGCATCTCGCTAAGGTGATGGCCAAAAGAGCATTGGAGGCCTTATAGTAATAATGTTTTCCCCATAGATAGGACAGCCCGTCATAATTTTTTGTGACGGGCTGTTTTTTTCTGTGGTTCAATGTATCGATGTCTTTTATTCTATTGCAAAGCGAAATCCCCCTTCTTCACCTGCAATGTGCCATTTCATAACGTAAATGCCCACAGGGTAGCTGTCAAGGCGAATTTGTTCTTGACCTTTGGGTAAAATGCCTGTTTGTATTGTTATGCCTGCAAGATTAGTGATAGTATAGAAAAACGATTTCTGCTCTACGATCCGTAGGCCGCGATGGATATAAATACACTTTCGTTTTGGGGCATAGTATATCCCGGTTCTGGAATCTTTTGGTGTCTGAACCGCATTGGATTTGGCGGAATAGAGGCGCAGGTCCTTCCAATATCCCTTGAAGGTATGGCCCAAGCCTGCGTCTTCATTGGTTACCCGGAGGTCATTATGCATCTCAATGGGTGAGTGCAATTGGATGGAGCCGGCCAAGGTGTCATTCATGTATAGTGTAAATGACCCGACGATGGAGTCATATTCGAACCCTAGAGTATACCATTCACCTTTATCAACGTGATAATTGGACCTTATGCTCCTACCAAACCCATCCTTCTTGCTTACAGTAATTAAAACGGTAGAGTCATAGGCCACTTCCCCTTTAAGCCACCTCCATCGGTCTCCAAATACAAACAAGGTATTGGGTAAAGAATCTACATTGAACGATAGCCGGAAAGCAAAATGGGAGGTTGTTAGGCCCGACAATTGTGGGGTAATTATAAAACTTCCCCCCGGTGTAGTCCCAAGGTATTTTCCATTGGAGTAGACCCCTCCCTGTGCAAAATGAGTGTTCTGGAGTTGGATGTCGGAGTATCGACCGGTGATGTCGCGACCGTCCTTGGAGAGAGGATAATCTGCAATTTTATCGTATCTGGATAAATCTTGCCCCGAAAGGGTCAATATGCTTGCAAAGAGACAGTAAGTGAGCAGTCGTGTTTTCATAAGGCTTAATTAAAAAGTTATTGGATTATTTTCATGCACAAAGATCAAATATTTTATTTGATTGTGATTGCTCATTTTAGCTTTTGTCTTGCTCATATTGGTCAACTCAACTCATAAAATCGCCGGTCCATACATTAAAACAGGGTTTAGATGAGATGGATGGTCTCAGCTAAACCCTGTATTTAAGGCCTTGCGCCTTTTTTATAGGGATATACAGCTGAAGACTACATTTTCCGCATTCGTATATTTAGAGGGGTCACCTCCAATAGCTCATCGTCCTTGATGAATTCCATCGCTTCCTCCAATGAGAAATCTACTTTTGGTGCGATTTTGACCGCATCATCAGAACCGGATGCTCTGACATTGGTGAGTTTCTTGCCTTTGATTAGATTGACTTCCAGGTCATTGGATCTGGTGTGTTCACCTACCACTTGCCCCTTGTAGATTTCTTCTCCAGGGCCGACAAAAAATCGACCTCTGTCCTGAAGGCGGTCGATCGCAAAAGCAGTGCTTTTGCCGGTAGCCATTGATACGAGGGAGCCTTTTGCGCGCGTCTCGATATCGGCTTTGAGGGGGCCGTATTTTAAGAAGCGGTGATTCATGACTGCTTCCCCGGAGGTGTTGGTCAAGATCATATTCCGCAGTCCAATTAGTCCACGCGAAGGAATCTCAAATTCGAGGTGCTGGACATCACCTTTGGGCTCCATGACATGCATTTCTCCTTTGCGACGTGTCACGAGGTCGACCACTTTGCTGGAGTGTTCTGCGGGGACGTCCACGACCAACGTTTCATAAGGTTCATGTTGTTGACCGTCGATGGTCTTAATGATGACTTGTGGCTTGCCGACTTGTAGTTCGTAGCCTTCCCGCCTCATGGTTTCGATAAGTACCGATAGGTGGAGAATTCCTCTTCCATAGACGATAAACTTATCCTCCGAATCCGTCTCCTCCACCCGCAATGCGAGATTCTTTTCCGTTTCCTTGAACAATCGGTCGCGCAGGTGTCTCGATGTGACGTACTTGCCATCCTTACCAAAGAAAGGCGAAGTGTTGATGGTGAACAGCATGCTCATCGTCGGATCATCGATTTTAATACGGGGAAGAGGGATGGGGTTCTCTAAGTCAGCAATCGTATCTCCTATCTCAAACCCCTCCATTCCTACAATCGCACAGATATCTCCATTGACGACTTTTTTTACTTTTTTCTTGCCGAGCCCTTCGAAAATGTATAATTCTTTAACTCGGGCTTTCTTTGGATCTCCCTCCTTGACGCAGAGCATATAATCCTTACCTTCTTCCACTTCTCCTTGAAAGACCCTGCCGATGGCAATTCTTCCGGTAAAAGGAGAATAGTCGAGGGAAGTGATTTGCATTTGCAATGGCCCGGGTCGCTCGATTGGGCCGGGAATGTGCTCTACAATGGCATCCAGGAGAGGCCTGACCGTGTCGGTTGGCGCCTTCCAATCTTCACTCATCCATCCTTGTTTAGCTGATCCGTAAAGGGTATGAAAATCGAGCTGCTCTTCGGTCGCTCCCAGGTTGTACATGAGGTCAAAGATGTCTTCGTGGACCTCTTCGGGGGTGCAGTTTTCTTTGTCCACTTTATTGACGACCACGATGGGGGTTAAACCCAATTCCAATGCTTTTCCTAAGACAAATCTGGTCTGTGGCATGGCTCCTTCAAATGCATCGACGAGCAACAAAACGCCATCTGCCATCTTAAGCACCCTTTCGACCTCTCCTCCAAAATCACTGTGGCCGGGGGTGTCGATGATGTTAATCTTCGTGTCCTTATAAGTGATGGATACATTCTTGGATAAAATGGTGATGCCCCTTTCTTTTTCGAGGTCATTACTGTCCAGTATTAAGTCCCCTGCGTCCTTGTGCTTGCTAAAGATACTGGCTTCATGAAGAATTTTATCCACTAGGGTAGTTTTGCCATGATCGACGTGGGCGATAATGGCGATATTTCTAATCGCTTGCATAAATTGTTTGTGTGCATTTTATAAATGAGGCGCAAAAGTAATATTTACTTTTGATATACAACCTGTTTTGCCATTTTATATCATACGGAGTACTAGCATACTCTATGTAGAGCAAAACATTTATACCTTAGCGTTCGTTAGATACGTATCTAAATTTACTATAATGCGATATCTCTTATTTTCTTTTTTCATTTTCGTTTGCGTAAGCGCCGTGACGGCACAGGATACCACCGGGAATACCGGACTGACGGAAGCCGAGCGCTATGAGCACAATTACAAGATACGCATCAAAAAAGCCTATATTGACGGAATTTATATTCCAAGGGACGTAGAAGATGCCATAGAGGTACTTATCGATGCTTCGGATGACGAGGGGTTGGATAAGATGAAAAGTGTCCCGGAAGAAGTTGCTGCTAATGGTCTAAGGCGGGGCTTGGGCAAATGGATTGCTGTTCGTTGGGGATTTGATGAAGGCTCGCGAATCACCCATTTCATCAAAACGCATTATGGGGTCTCGCACCCGAAAGATATAACCGAGTTTATAATTCGCGCACTGCATCGCCGGCTCAACAACCGACCGCTCCAATTAAAAGAAATGGGGGAATTTATGGTAAAACGGCGCAATGAAGCCCGCCTCCGTCGATTGTCCAAGAAGAAATCGGAAGTGATATCCCGTCGCAAAGTTCGTCCGGAAGAGCGCACTTCAGACAAATCCTCCAAGTGAAAAGAAAATGATTTTCAATAAATCTGAATCGATGACATCTCCGGTCTCCTTGCAGGCTTACAATACTTTTCATATCGACGCTTCTGCAGGTCGTCTGGAGATGATTGGTGAGACGAGCCGGCTGAAGGACATCATAGCCGGCGGTCAGCCATTTCATATCATAGGCGGCGGAAGCAACATCCTTTTGACGGATGATATTCCGGGGCTGGTGCTGGTAAATCGTTTGCGGGGGTATGAAATGGTGGACAAAACCCCAGACCATATAACGGTGCGTGTCGCCTCCGGAGAGCGGTGGCATGATTTTGTCTTGTGGAGCTTGTCTATGGGGTATGGCGGGCTTGAAAATTTGAGTTTGATACCCGGCACGGTTGGCGCTGCACCTATACAGAATATAGGCGCTTATGGTGTGGAAGTTAAGGATTTGATCGTGGCGGTACACGCATTGGATATGGAGACGGGAGAAGAAGTGACACTGCGTGCTGAGGAATGCCGGTTTGGATACCGGGATTCGATATTTAAGCGAGAGGCGAAGGGGCAGTATTTTATTATTGCTGTTGATTTTAGATTGACCCTTCGAAATCACCGCATAGTGGACGATTACTGGGCGATTAAGGAATGGTTGGCAGCACACCATATTTCAGCGCCGGATATCCGGGACATCAGTAAGGCCGTCATCCAAATTCGCTCCTCCAAATTGCCGGATCCGGAGGTGTTGGGCAATGCGGGAAGTTTTTTTAAGAATGTCGAGGTGGATAAAGAAAAAATGAAAGCGCTTCGTCTTCGCTTTCCTGAAATCAAGGCGTTCGAGATGCCCAATGGGCACTTCAAGATTCCCACCGGCTGGTTGATCGACCAATGCGGTTGGAAAGGAAGACGGCTGGGAGAGGCAGGATGTCATAAGGATCAGGCGTTGGTATTGGTCAATCACGGAAAGGCGTCCGGCCGGGAAATCCTCCGACTGGCAAAGGCGATTCAAGCGGATGTCGAAGAGCGTTTTGGACTGATGATCGAGCCGGAAGTCAATATCTGGCCATAGCGAAGATAAAATAATCATACTCTATTTATGAACATTAGTAATTCAATGATTTATGGACATACTCAAGACCTTATACCGCCTGTTGTTCTTTAAGTTGACCAGGGAAGAAATGTTGTCTTTTGACATTAGACATTTTCTTCTGGGTTTAGCCGGGACTTGGGTGGTAGGAATGGGGAGGTATTGGGATGATAGTGGTGCAAAATGGGTGCAACACTTGGGGTTGGGGTCTGTTATCTATATTTTCCTGCTGGCACTGTTTATTTGGGCTATTTTGGTTCCATTTAGAATCGACCGCTGGCGTTATTTCACTGTTTTAACCTTTGTAGCCCTCACTTCTTTTCCCGGCGTGGTCTATGCTATCCCTGTAGAAAAATTCTTCTCGGTGGAGACGGCCAATACTGTCAATGTTTGGTTTCTCGCTTTCGTTGCCGCTTGGCGATTGGCTTTGCTCTATTTCTTTTTGAAACGCTTTACAGGATTGAGTAGAGGCAATATTATCACGGTCACTTTAATGCCCATTTGTGTGATTATATCCATATTGACAATATTGAATTTGCACAGGGTCGTTTTTGATATGATGGGAGGTGTGCGAAATCCGACCCCTCATAATGCATCGTATGATGTCTTGTTTGTTTTGACGGGTCTCTCATTGATTCTGTCTATACCTTTATTGATTGCTTATGTAGTTGGCATATTCAAGAGAAGGAAAGAGTTGGTGGACAAATGAGAAAAGATGCGTTTCTGATTTGAAGCGTTTTCTTACAGGTACTCCATATCATCTTTTCAAACCTGATATAAAATGCTTGAGGAAGAAGGTTTAAGGTGTTGCTAAATATCGGTTCCAGCAATGCTTCCACTGGGGATTTCTGCCACTGCTCCGGCTTTGCAATGATACACTCGGGCGGGAAATTTTTCTAACAACCGGTAGTCATGTGTCGCAAAAACCACCGTGAGCGCATATTCCTCTGCCAGGTCCCGCAACAGATATAAGACAGCATCACTGGTGGCCGGATCGAGGTTGCCGGTGGGCTCATCTGCAATGATGAGCTTGGGTTTGTTGAGGATGGCCCGGGCGATGGCGACGCGTTGCTGCTCTCCGCCGGAGAGCTCGATGGGGAGGTGCATTTTTTTATCCAATAAGCCTACCCGATCGAGCATTTCATCAATCCTTTTTTCGATGGCCTCACCATCTTTCCAGTCGGTCACCCGAAGTACGGTGGCGAGATTGGCGCGAACGGTTTTGTCGTTGAAAAGGTAGAAGGACTGGAAAATCATCCCTACCTGCCTGCGAAATGCAGGGAGGGTGTTAAAGGTTAGTGCATGGAGTGAAGTGCCCATTACCGTGGCCGTACCCCGTGCAATGGGATAATCCCCGTACAAAGAACGAAGGAGGGTAGTCTTGCCGCTGCCGCTTTTCCCGATTAGATAACAGAATTCACCCGTTCCCAACTCAATTCCCACATCAGAAAGGATTGTTTTTTTCTCACCTTTGCCACCCAATAGAGGTGTGGCCTCAAGATCAACACCACTATAATGAATAATATGCTCCATAATACGCAAAGGTAAGGATTATCCCTGATGTGAAGGGAAATCCCATTTTACGGGTGTATTACAAAATGCACTTTTTTACAACCTCACCCCCATCCCTACCGCCACAGCGGCACAGGCTCTACTCCTTCATATTCAAACTGTACATCGTATAAATATTTATGATGAAGGAGAGGGGGGCTT
>Ga0256832_1002772_pt1 | contig 11969 bp, 10 predicted proteins | sample 134614metaG_FD_190534 | JGI IMG/M metagenome (GOLD analysis project Ga0256832, IMG submission 190534) | Hydrothermal vent microbial communities from Lau Basin, Pacific Ocean - 134-614 | ecosystem: Environmental > Aquatic > Marine > Hydrothermal vents | place: Pacific Ocean: Lau Basin | collected... | reverse complement strand
TTACAAGGTTCGCAATTTTGCGAATAAATATAATTCACGAATTTTAAAATTATATGAATTGTAAGTAGTTGATTTTGCAAGCCACTAATTTAAGTGCGATTTCCCTAACTTATAGTCCTTATAAATCAATGATTAATGCGTTTTTCAGGGCTGACTAATTAAGGTAGACCAGAATATTTGGAATGAAGAAAATTTAATGCTTGAACCTAAAGATAGAAAATACCCATGACAAGTATGCATTAAAAACATCTAACAAATTGCTACTCAAATACTCCAATCTGCCGATTCTTAGCTACCTTATCCCAGACAAATACTTTGCCATTCATTGTAATATAAATATTCGCAGGCAAACATTGAACCGCTGCAACCGCAGTGCCTAAGTTAAACAGAGCATCTGAGCCTTTAAAGGCGTAAGGAATCATCGCACCTAATAGCACCACTGTTTTATTTTTTAGCTGCGCGGCTAAATGTTCCGCAGTCAGTGTCATGGTATCCGTACCGTGTGTGATAATCAGCAATGACTCATCACAACTTTGACAGGCTTGAAGAATAACCTCTCTATCCGCATCATGCATCTCTAAACTATCTTTTAGCATCAACGTTTCTATTTGAATATCAGCTTTGCAACGTGCTTGTGCTAGCATTTTTGTTATGTGCGTTTCAGCAAAAATCAACTCACCATTTAACTCATTGTATTGCTTATCTATTGTGCCACCTGTTACTAATAACCTTATTGATGTCTTCATTAGCCTTTTCCTTGCGCTTTAGCAAAGGCTGCTGCAAAGGCGTTATTAGTAGGTGCGGTATTTTGGGATTTTTGTGATGTGCGTCGTGGCTTATTTTTATTTCGTGTAGACTTATTATTGCGCGGATCAGTGGCTTTTTCTTCAAGCTTATCTTCTAAACGCATGGTTAATGCGATGCGTTTTCGTGCTGCATCGACCTCCATAACTTTCACTTTAACAATATCCCCTGCTTTTACGACTTCATGCGGGTCTTTTACAAAACGATTGGCTAAGGCAGAAATATGTACTAATCCATCTTGATGTACGCCTATATCGACAAATGCACCGAAGTTCGTCACATTTGTTACTGTTCCTTCTAAAATCATGCCTTCTTTTAGGTCTGATATTTTTTCTACACCTTCTTTAAAACTGGCTGTTTTAAACGCAGGGCGTGGATCTCGACCTGGTTTTTCTAATTCGCTGATAATATCAATAACTGTTGGCAAGCCAAATTTATCGTCGATGTAATCCGCAGGGTTAAGTTGTTTTAAAATCGCACTATTAGCGATTAAATCATCAATTTCAGCATCATTTGCAGCGACTATTTTTTTAACAACACTATAAGATTCAGGGTGTACTCCTGAGGCATCTAATGGATTTTCTCCTTGATGAATACGCAAAAAACCTGCGGCTTGTTCAAAGGCTTTAGCACCTAAACGTGGCACGTCTTTAAGTTCTTTGCGGCTGTTAAATCGCCCTTTTTCATTACGCAAAGCGACGATATTGTCAGCAATGGTTTGATTTAAACCTGCAACGCGACGCAATAAAGCAGCAGATGCTGTATTCACTTCTACCCCGACACTATTTACACAGTCTTCAACCACTGCATCGAGATTTTTAGCTAATTGAACCTGATTTACATCGTGCTGATATTGCCCGACACCGATTGCTTTCGCTTCTATTTTAACTAATTCTGCTAGCGGGTCTTGTAAACGTCGAGCAATAGAAATAGCCCCACGAATGGTGACATCTAAATCAGGAAATTCTTTAGATGCTGTTTCAGAGGCGGAGTACACCGAAGCCCCTGCTTCACTGACTATTATTTTTTGTAGCTTTAATTCGGGGTGACGCTTTATAAGATCAGCACACAGCTTGTCGGTTTCACGCGAAGCCGTACCATTACCAATGGCGAGTAGCTCGACTTTATATTGTGCCGCTAGCTTAGCAAGTGTATTAATCGACTGATCCCACTGATTGCGTGGTGCATGCGGGTAAATGGTTGTTGAATCTAAATATTGCCCCGTGCTATCAACAACGGCAATCTTTACGCCTGTACGCAAACCAGGATCAAGCCCTATTGTGACACGCTGACCAGCAGGTGCAGCTAGTAACAAATCTTTTATATTTTTAGCAAATACATTAATCGCCTCTTGCTCAGCACTCTGGCGCAAATTAGTTAACAGCTCTGTTTCTAAACGTAAGTGTAATTTAATACGCCATGTCCAACGAATTACATCGGCTAACCATGTATCAGCAGCCTTGCCTGTATTTGAGAAGGAAATATGCTCTCCGATAATAACCTCAGCGGGATGCAATACAGTTTCGTCATGCTCAACATCGAGCTTTAGCTGTAAAAATCCTTCATTACGCCCTCTAAACATGGCTAAAGCACGATGCGACGGAATATTACTCAGCTTATCTTTATTATCAAAGTAGTCACGATACTTTGCACCTTCCTCTTCTTTGCCTTTCACAAGACGAGATGTAAGGATACCATTTTCTAGCATCAACAGGCGTAAGCTTTCGCTCAAGTCAGCATTATCAGCAAAACGCTCCATTAAAATAAACTTAGCTCCCTCTAACACGCCTTTTGTATCAGAAAATGCGCCTTTAAAGGTATCATCATTATTAATGTAAGCTTGTGCTATCTGTTCAGGGTCTTGTGTACGATTTTCAAGTAAGCTATCCGCAAGTGGCTCAATGCCTGCCTCTATCGCAATCTGCCCCTTTGTGCGTCGCTTTTGCTTAAAGGGGCGATATAAATCTTCAAGCCGTGTTTTGGTATCGGCTTGGTTAATCGATGCTTCAAGCTCTGCACTTAATTTTCCCTGCTCATCAATTGTTTTAAGAATACTGGCACGACGTACATCTAACTCCCGCATATAAATAAGACGCTCATGTAGTAATCGTAACTGGGCATCATCTAAGCCTCCTGTAAGCTCTTTACGATACCGTGAAATAAAAGGCACGGTTGCACCATTATCAATTAACTCAATAGAAGCAGTAACCTGCTGTTCTTTAATATTTAATTCATTCGCAATACGTTGAGATATTTTATTCATAAAGTATTTATTATCACCATCTTAGTAGTAGTAGATTAATAGTAACAATTACTCATTAATTTTCATCACTCTTTATTTCCACATTATTAGAATGGTTTTCTACATTATCAATAAAAAAAATTTATCCTTGACTATGGTCAATGTTTATTATTTAAGCTAGAATATAAGTATATGCTTAATAAGAATTTATTAATATACCAATGAAAATATGAAGATAGATTTTATATAAAAAAACACATAGAAAAAACTTATCTTGCATAAATAATATAATTTTATGTGTACTAAAAATTATTCTTATGTTAAATTTTCACTCATAAGTTAAACATATGAACATAATTTGTATTAATGATAAGTGTTACTAAAAAAACATACATCGTTAATCAAATTATTTTAGATAAACAATGGCAACATAATATTTGGGGAAAATAGTTGTGGATAATTATGTAATAGCTGCATGGCTAGGTGGATTTTTAGTAGGCTGGTTTGTTGTTCTACATTTTATTATTTTAGGTAAAGGAGCAGGCTCTTCAACAGGTTATGCCTGTGCCATTAATAAAATGGGAAAAAATATAATGGGAATGGGGAATTTAGACCCATTAAAATTATTTTTTATACTGGGCTTACCCATAGGTGGCTTAGCTCATGCTTTATTTGTGCAACATAGCTTTAATATCTCTTTTGACATGGGAATGTATGAAGCTATTTTACCAGAAAATAATATATTCAAAGTTTTAGTATTGATCTTTGGGGGTACTTTATTGGGTTTTGGTGCTCGTTTGGCAGGGGGCTGCACAACGGGACATGTACTTGCTGGAGGTGCCGTTTTAAATAAGGCAAGTTTACTCGCTGGAGTCATATTCTTCGCTAGTGCGACAATTACGGCACAATTATTATTTCGTATATTCGCTTAAGGAATATTTATAGCTTCAAAGCAGTATTTTAAGCAATACAAGTTTGTAACTGCTCAAATTTCGCTCTATTTTATTCTAGTTTAAGGCAAAAGGGCGGAGTTTATGCGTATAAATGAACACTTTTAGCGCAGAAATCGGGCAAAATAGCATGCTAGCTGAGTAGTTACATAAGTTTTTAGATCGGGGACACCAAGTAGGGGGCATCATTATGGGCAATGATATAAGTAGTAACATAGGAAGCATAAACCAAGCACAAGACAAAAGTACAACAACGAGTACGAGCACATCGGTACTTAAACTTGCCTCTGTTGTATTGGGCAGTGTCTTTGGCTTTTTATTAGTAAGTATTGGCGCAACAACATTTGATCTTCAAGCAAAAATGTTTTTATTCCAAGACTTTCAGCTACCAATTGTGTTAGGTATGGCTGTATTCACGGGGGCAACGGGCATGTGGATGCTAGCCAGGATGGAGGCTAAATCATTAGTTCTCCAAGAGGAGATCTCACATGTAACAACTCGTATTACACCAAAGTTGGCATTAGGATCTTTAATATTTGGGATTGGCTGGGCATTAACTGCTTCTTGTCCTGGTACAGCAATGGCGATGCTAGGAGAAGGAAAGTTAACAGGTATTCCTGTTGTACTTGGTATCTTGATTGGTACTGTCTTGTTTGGTGTTTATAACAAGCGTAGTAAGTAAGATAGCAACACTCCTATAAATAAAAGGCACGACGAATTTAAACGTCAGTGCCTTTTTTTATGCACGTTCTTTATTACAACCAGCCCTGATGAATCATAATCTTTTTTAATATTTTAAATCGTTCATGCGTTGATATAGTGAGTAATTGATAATGTTGTTCTTGTGATAAAGGCAATATTTCGCTCAGACGATAACTCAACCACTCAGGGTTATCCCAGTCCTCTTCAAGACTATCTCTATACCTTCTCATTCCTTCACGCTGAAGCATCTCTTTTAGAAAATCACTAAATATTTGATATTCAGATAGAAACTCTAAATTTTCTATTGAAGGTATTTTTTCAACTTGCCCTACTATCAAGCCATTTTGATTAATTTTATAATCAAAAATCCGAACAAGCTCTTGACCTCTACATACAATCTCTAATAATCCATTATTATTTTGATTAAAATCTTTTATTGTCGCAAGTGTACCAATTTTATTAAATTTGGCAGTCTTTCCTATCTCTTGCCTCTCGCTAATTAATACAATCACAAAGGGCTTATTATGAGACAAACAATCGCTCACCATCGAAAGATAACGTGGTTCATATATTGCTAGCGATAAAACGCCACTAGGATACAACACATTATTTCGTGGAAATAAGGAAAGCTCTCTTTGCATAGCTCGATACTAAATTTTAAAAATTGAGAGGATAGTACTCTTTTTATAAAATATTCTGTAAAAATACATAAACACGTCTTAGCTCAAAGAATTCTTTTAACAGATATTACACTGTAGATTTTTCAAACACTGGCTAATACTATTTAACTTAAAATGTACAATCCGTTTCACCTTTAGTACAAAGTTTCACCTTTCCTGTAATTGAAATTGAAAGCTTCTTCGTAAGAGAAGAGCTATCTTTTCCAATTTTATAGTTAATATTAAATACTGATGGACGACCATTAAACTCATAGGTAAATTTATCTTTTGCTGCGGTTGTGTTACCAACAATTAACAATTTATTAAAGCCATCGTGCGTACTTATAATCATATCTTTATCATTTGTGCCATCACCATCAAAATCACACGTTGTTACTACTGTAGAGATAAGACCATCTTTGTTACAGTCGGAAAAAATAATCCATCCCTTAGCGTAATTATCCAAGGATGTATCACACAATATTCCATCACCACTCACACAAATACTTACGGGCAAGCTACGAGTAACTGCTTCACTGCGAGTCAGCATTAATGCGCCCATAAACTCATTTACTCCTGTTGAGAGACGATTCCGCTCAATCATTTTTGAAAAAGAAGGCACTGCAATCCCTAATAGAATAGCGGCAACAGCAATAGTTATCATCATTTCAATTAGAGTAAAACCTGTATTATTTCTATTATTATTCATCACTTATACTTTTGATAGTCTATATATTACTTATAGAAGAGCAATATAGAGTTACGGGGAGTTTTTTCTAATTAAAACATAATCGCCAAAATCATATAGAATAAATAGATGAACGGAAATATAACAATTAAGCTATTTACACTCTCCAACAAAACCTAAATTATTATGCCTAACCACCTAGAAAGTATTACAAAAAATATAAGCAAGTCACTCAATAAAAACATCCATATAAAATACATTGAGCCACTTGGTGGTGGTTGCATAAACCAAGTGTCAAAACTGACAGACGATCATGGTAGTCGTTGGTTGTTAAAAGAAAATACCCCCCATTTACTTGAAATGTTTATCGCAGAAGCTCAAGGCTTACAGGAAATACAACAGAGTAATAGTATTCGTGTACCTGAGGTCATTTGTTACGGGGAGACATCGAAAAAGTCTTATTTGGTTTTAGAATATATTGATTTATCGACTAAAAATAATAGTGAGAGAATGGCAGAAAAATTAGCTTTAATGCATTCCTACCACTCACCACAATTTGGCTGGTATAGAGACAACAACATTGGTGAAACACCTCAAAGTAATCAACATTCTCATTCTTGGGTTACCTTTTGGCAGGAACAACGTTTATTACCACAGCTAAATCTGGCATTAAAAAATGGCTACCCTAAAACATCGTATGATAATGGAATAAAATTACTAGAAAATATCCACATGTTTTTTAGCAGCTATCAACCCGCACCATCTTTGCTTCATGGTGATTTATGGGGAGGAAATAAGGCTTATGACAATTCAAGCGAACCTGTTATTTTCGATCCTGCTGTTTACTATGGAGACAGAGAAACAGATATTGCCATGACTGAATTATTTGGTGGATTCGATGCAACATTTTATGCTGCCTATAAAAACCATTATCCATTAGATGCTGGTTATCGTGTTCGTAAAAGACTATACAATCTTTATCACATATTAAATCACTACAATTTATTTTCTGGTGGATATGCTTCTCAAGCGGCTAATATGACAAAACAGTTACTCGCAGAAATAAGCGGCTAATCTTAATCTTTTACTTCTTATAAGGTCTTTTCAGCGATTAAACATGCCTCATTACGGTAGCCCTGTTTAATATCTCCTAAACTACCTTCTTCACGATAGAGGACTATTCTCAAGTCTTTACATAAAGATAATAGCTCACCTTGTTGCAAACGAAAGTTTGGGTTGCTTGGACCTGATGAGTCCACACATTGCTGTGACCATGTTTGATAAAAAAGCACTCCCCCTTGTTTAAGTGCCTTGATTAAGGATGGAAATAGGTCTCGTTGCAAAAAGTAACTAACAACAATAACATCATAATATTCAGGTGCTAAATCATCTTTTTCACTATCCCAGAGCTGTGGATTTATTGCTGCAAGATTCGCTTGTTTTAAAGACTCAATCACATTAACCGAAAAATCAAAGGCATCAACCTGAAATCCCTTAGTCGCTAAAAGTTGTGCATTCCCCGCTCGACCACAAGCCAAATCTAAGGCTCTACCCTTATTAGAAGGCAGTAAATGTAGATTTTCTTGCAAAAGGCTCGATGCAGTCGCCCCTTTAATATCTGCACCTTTATAGCAATCATTCCATTTTTTTTGTTTTGCGTTACTCATAGATACACTCTATTCAAACTAAGCTATCATTTTTAGTAACTACTCAGCTTGCACTCTATTTTGCCCGATTCCTGCGTTAAAAGTGCTCATTTATACTCATAAACTCCGCTCTTTTGCCTTGAACTCGAACCAAATAGAGTACAATCTGAGCAGTTACTGATTGTGCTGAGTAGTTACCATTTTTACTGATATTAGGTGGGTAAAACTACATAGAAAACATCCGCCTCGCCTAACGGCATCGGCAAGGGAAAAGATGAATCTTTCACTCCTTTACTTTTGCTTTCTTAAAATAATAGTAACTGCCCAAACTCCCTGCTATTTTGCTCAAGAGCAAGGCGAAAGCGCGCAGTTTACAGATGGTAAATGAGCACTTTCAACGCAGCTATTGGGCAAAAGAGCAGGGAATCTAAGTAGTTACCTATTTGTTGAATTTTTTTGGGTCTATATTTAATGAACGCATCTTACGATAAAGATGAGTACGCTCCATCTTCACCCGATCAGCAAGCTTACTGACATTGCCCCCACATTGTTTCAATTGGTAACTTAGATAATCGTGCTCAAATTGCTCTCTCGCTTGGCGCAGTGGCAGATCATATAAGCTACCTGGTGCTACTTTATCTAAGCCTTGCTCAAAAATAGGAATATTTGCTCCTAGGGTTTCTTCTACTTCTTCGAGACTAATTTCACTGTCTGTTCCTAGTATTAGGAGTCGCTGCACGAGATTACGTAACTCTCGTATATTACCTAACCAATGATAGTTACGTAAAAAGTTCTGTGCCGCGACTGAAAAGTGTCGATAGGGAAGCCCATCTTTTAATGTTTGTTGGTCAACATAATAGTTTAGCAGCTCGGGAACATCTTCGGCATGTTCTCTTAGGGAAGGAATATAAAGAGGAACAACATTGAGATGATTATAAAGTGCCTCACTAAACCGCCCTGCTTCAATATCATCACGCAGGTCGTGTTGAGCTGATGTAATTAGCATTAAATCAAGTTCTATACGCTCAAAGCTATCAACTCGCATGTAATATTGATCGCGAAGTACCCCTAATAACATGGCTTGTAATGGTTCACTAAGCGCATCAATATCTGCAAGGTATAAACACCCTCCTTGTGCCTCATCAAATAAACCATATTCTGTTTTATCGCCGTCAATACTACCAAAAAGCACGGTAGCTAACTGGGTTTCTGTTTGATTTTCAGGGAAAGAGGAAACCACTGCTTTAACAAATGGACGGGATGCTCTATCACTTTGCTGATGTATATAATGGGCAAATATTTCCTTACCTACACCTGCCTCACCATAAAGCAGAACGATATTTCCATGCTGTGCAACACGCAAAGCTTGTTCACGAAGATGCTTCATTGATTCGCTTGAGCCAATCGGCTCAGGAGGAATTTTTATTTGTTTTTTTAGGCTTTTATTTTCTTGCTCTAACTGACCTGAACGTAAAGCATTTTCAATGGTCAGTAACATTTTTGCCATTGACAGGGGCTTCTCAATATAGTCGTAAGCCCCTAAACGTGTTGCTTCAACGGCTGTCTCTATAGTGCCATGTCCTGACATCATGATAACTGGGCAAAACAAACCTTCGTTTTCTTTCCAGCTTTTTAATAGAGATATACCATCATCACCTGGCATCCAAATATCTAATAATACTAGATCAGGTCGGCGTAAACGACGCACTTCTTGTGCTTGCTCGGCACTTTCGGCAGTAATAACTTGATAACCTTCATCCTCTAAAATTTCACCAACTAACTCTCGAATATCGGGTTCATCATCAACGACTAAAATAGTCTGTTTTTCAGCCATACGTCCTCTCCTTATCAACCTTGCTTAACAATTGGCAGGCATATTGTCATTTTTGCCCCACTCTCTTCATTATTACTTGCAAAAACCTTACCTGAATGTTCTTCCACTATTTTTTTCACAATAGATAGACCTAAGCCTGTCCCTGTTTTTTTATTACTCACATACGGAGTGAATAGATTAGCTAAAATAGTTTCATCAATACCATTACCATTATCAAGTATTTCGATTATCACACATCGTTCACAAATACTATTTTTATCTTGGTTATAAGAGGTTGAGACGGTGATTTGTTTGAATGCTTGTTCTTCTGGCATTGCCTCTAGCGCATTTTTTAGCAGATTAACTAACATTTGACGAATCCTATTCGCATCAACATATAAATCAGGCACTTCTGCTAACTCTAATACTATATCAGCTTGTTGGCTATTTTCTCGATATAGCTCTGTCACTTCTTGAATCAGTGTATTGATTTTCACCTGCTGAAATTTAATTTCGGGTGTATGTGCATATTGACTAAAAGCATCGACCATTGCTTTCATATTATCTACCTGACTCACAATGGTTTTACTCATTCGCTTGAGTAGATTAGCAGAGTCTTCTGATAATTCTGGAAGTAATTTAAATTGTAGGCGTTCTGCAGATAATTGTATCGGGGTCAATGGATTCTTTATTTCATGCGCTAAACGGCGGGCAACCTCACTCCAAGCTGCCTCGTGCTCTGCTTGAATAACATCGCTCATATCATCAATCACAATCACATGCCCTTGGGAGTCACCAATTAAAGCAGGTAGCTTTGCCCCTCTACATACTAAGGTTTGATGACCATTAGAGAGCGGGATATTCAGCTCCGCTTGCCATTCTTTATCATTACTCTGTAAGTAAGGACATACAACATCATAAAGTGGTCGAAGACTTTCTTGTTCTTTACACGCTTGCTCAAAGCTCTTCCCTGTATATTGACTAAAAGCGACACCTAGTACCTGATCTAAAGCAGCATTACTGCGATGGATAATGCCATCTTCATCAATCGTCATCACACCTGAATTGATATGATCCAAGACTATATTCAAATAGTCTCGTTGCTGTTGAATTTGCTGCTGACTTCGCTCGCTTTCTTTCTTAGCTTCTGCAAGGTGCGATGTCATCATATTAAAGGAACGTGCTAATAAACTGAAATCATCTTTATCAGAAACTGGTAATTTTTTATACAAATTCCCTGAAGCAACTGCCACCGTACCTTCTAGTAGCTTTCGAATCGGCTCGGTTAGTTTTTGCGAATAAAGAAATGCCGCTAATATAGACAGTAAAATAGATAAGATCATGATTAATAATAAGGTCAAACGTAAACTACGTTTGATTTGATCACGATTATAATTGGTTATTTGATACTGCTTGCTTGCTTTTTCTACATTCGCTGTTAACTCTCTTTCTGTTTTTGAAAACGGAAAGAGTGCGGTTAAAACAGATGTTTCACCATTTATACCGAGTTGTAAGGTAAGTGCCACTCGTGAATAAAGATCATCATTTGGTGCGGGCTCTAATTGATAGGTATAACCCCGTAATGTTAGTTTACGAAAGATATCATCCATCGGAAAGTGCGGTAAAATAGTATCGGTCGTATCTGCACTATAAATTCTTACCCGATTAGCAGGGTCAAACAAAACCATCTCATAGGCACCTAATTGCAATCTTTTACGATCCATCTCTGAGCCTAAAATGACATCAGAATCTTCTAAAAGCACCATTTCTTTTGCAAACTGTTCAAGATCAAATAAATGCTGACGCATTCTTACATCTAAAGCTCGATCAGCAAGTTCTAGAGAGTCTTCTAAAGCTCCTTCTATTTTAACATCGAACCATGAGTCAATTCGGTCACCTAAAAAATTAATGGAGAAAAAAGACACCACTAAAATAGGTACAATGGTTAAAATTGAAAAGGCAGCAACTAAACGTGCGGTATAACGAGAACCTGCTTGATGTGATTTAAGTCGTGTAACAAGTTGATATAGATTATATAAAATCAACCCAGAAAGAATGATAAGAATCAGACCGTTTAGGGGAACAAGCCAAGCATTTATTTCTTTTGTTTGATGCGGGTTATTAGTGGCTAAGCTCAATAATACAAGAGAAATTGATAGCAAACTAACAACTATACCGATAGGAATCGCTTGGATTAAAAAAGCTCTTAGGGTAATTGCCACCGAACCTCCCGACTAATCAAACCATATTCATCGCTCAAAAATAGTTGTATGCGCAAAGGCAAATTTAAATTTGATGGTCTCAGCTCGGCAATCGCCGATATATAGCTCTCATCATCTTTTTCTTTAGGAGGTAGCTTAGGTAATTCATAGTTACGAATTTCGCCCATTTTTCGCAATGCTGCGGGTAGGTTAGCAAAATTCCAATGCTCTAGGGTGTCACCTCTTGAAAGTAAATAATGCCGA
>Ga0256832_1002771_pt1 | contig 11969 bp, 13 predicted proteins | sample 134614metaG_FD_190534 | JGI IMG/M metagenome (GOLD analysis project Ga0256832, IMG submission 190534) | Hydrothermal vent microbial communities from Lau Basin, Pacific Ocean - 134-614 | ecosystem: Environmental > Aquatic > Marine > Hydrothermal vents | place: Pacific Ocean: Lau Basin | collected... | reverse complement strand
TGTCGAGCTTTTCCTCGGTGACCTCGCCGAGCACGCGGATCGCGAGCCCCGGCCCGGGGAAGGGGTGGCGGAGCCGGATGGTGTCCGGCAGGCCGAGGAGCGCCGCCAGCTCCCGCACCTCGTCCTTAAAAAGGGTGCGAAAGGGCTCCAAGAGCTCAAAGCCGAGCTCCGCCGGCAGGCCGCCGACGTTGTGGTGGCTCTTGATCTTGGCGGCGCCAAAACCGCCGGCGCTCTCGATCACGTCCGGGTAGAGCGTGCCCTGGGCAAGAAAGCGAAAGGGGCCGGCCTCATCCGCCACCGCCTTGAAAACCTCGATGAAGGTGTGGCCGATGATCCTTCGCTTTTCCTCCGGGTCCTCCACCCCTTTGAGCGCCGCTAAAAATCGCTCGCGCGCGTCCACCACGCGCAGGTTGACGCCGAGCGGGCGGAGTGCGCGCTCGACCTCCGCCCGCTCCCCGAAGCGCAAGAGGCCATGGTCGACGAAGACCGCCAGGTGGTCCACGCCGGCTTTGGCAAGCAGGAGGGCGAGCGTGGAGGAGTCCACGCCCCCGGAGACGGCGAGCAACACCCGGTCCCCGCCGACCTGGCGGCGCACCTCCTCGACCATCCCCTCGAGCACCGCCCCGGGGGTCCAGTCGCGGCGGACCCCGGCGAGCTCGAGGAAGTTCTCGAGCATCTCCATCCCCTTCGGGGTGTGGCTGACCTCGGGGTGGAACTGCACGCCAAAGAAACGGCCTTCGGGGTCCTGGATCGCCGCCACCGGGTTCTCCTCGGTCTCGGCCACCACCCGCCAGCCCTCGGGAAGCCGGGTGACGGCGTCGGCGTGGCTCATCCAGACCTGGACCTCGCCCAAGAGGCCCTTAAATAGCGGCCCCTCGTAGCGGGTGAGCACCGCCTTGCCGTACTCGGCGCGGCCGGTGCGAGCGACCTCGCCGCCGAAGTGGCGGGCCATGTACTGCATGCCGTAGCAGATGCCAAGAACCGGCACCCCAAGCCCAAAGACCCCGTCATCCGGCCGGGGCGCGGCGGGGTCGAAGACCGAGGCCGGGCCGCCAGAGAGCACCACGGCCTCGGGGTTTTCGCGCTGGATGCGTGCGAGGGGCGCGTTGCCCGGCAGGATCACCGAGTAGGCCCGAAGCTCGCGAAAGCGCCGGGCGATGAGCCGGGTGTACTGGGACCCGAAGTCGAGGACGACGACCGCCATGGGCCTGAGTTTACTGTCCTTTGAGCCGGATCCTGACCTCGCCCCCGGGCACCGGCACCTCGAGCCCAAAGATAGCCGGCGAAAACCCCGGGCGCTCGACGCGAAACCGCCAGCGCCCCTCGGCATCGAGCCGCACCTCGGCGGGGACCTTGGTCAGGAACCCGGGGGCGATCTTCGAGCCTTTAGGCGCCTCGACCACGAAGAGGTCGGCCACCGCGCCCTTGGGCTCGACCAAAAAGCGAATGACCTGGCCCTTTGCGCCGCCCCCCGAGGCCAGCCGCCAGCCCTCGAGGCCGAGGAAAACGAGCAACAGTGCGGCGAAGCCATAGGCGAGCAGACGGAGCGTCGCCCGCCGCCCGGGATCGGGCTCCTTGACCTCGAAGGCGGGTTCACTGGGCTCGCCGATGCGGACCACCTCTTCAGGCTCCTCCACAACCTCGAGCCGCGGCTTCTTCTCCGGCGGGGGCTCGGCGGGGGCCGGCGGCGGCCCCTCGGCCTTCTTGGTTTTCTTGCGCACCCGCACCGTGGGCGGCGGAGCCGGCGCCGGCGGGGGCTCCTCTACGGGGGCCGGGGCGGGGGCGTCGAGCACCTCTTCCCCACCGTCGCCCTCGTTGAAGGCCAAAAGCGCCTCCTCCAGGGAAACCCGGCCTTCAGCCAGCGCCTCCAGGAGCCCGGCCCGGGGCCAGGCGGCGAAGTTCTCGCCGCCGAGCTCCTTAAAGACCGCTAAAAGCGCCGCCTCGTCGGGGGTGGGCTCGGGCCAGGGTACCCCGACCCCAGCGAGCCAGACCTCCTCGCCGCGCACCCAGAGGTCCTCGAGCGCAAGCCGTCCGTGCTTGAACCCGCCCTCGCGGAGCGCCGCCAGCACGCCCAAAAGCCGACGCGCCCAGGCCTCGAGACGCCCCGGGTCGGCATCGCCCCGCCAGCGCACCGCATTCACGGCGCCAAAGGGCACCTCAGCCACCCAGGCGTCCTCCACCCGGCCCCGCCAGGGCAAAAGCCCGGTGACGTCAAGCCGGGGCGGCTCGTCCGTAAGCGGCCTAAAGAGCAGGATCGTGCCCCCGGTCAGGGGGTCCAGGGCCTCCAACACCTCCAAATTCTTCTCGCGCTTGATTTTTTCCTTAATCCAGTAGGGCCCCAGCTGCCGCACGGGGCGATTATACCCTTTCGTTGACACCCTTTTTGCCGCCTCCTTATAATCCGGTAAGCCCGCTGGGGGCGGGGAAAGGAGCGGGTTATGGACTACAAGATCACCCTATCCACCGAGGAAATCTTGCGCGGGTTGAAGCACTACCGCCGTATCGCCAAGCAGGACATTCTCCGCGCCGCCGAGACCCCGAACCCCGAGGTCTTCAAGCGCCACGCCGAGGCCCGGCGCGAGGTCTACGCCAAGCTCTCCGAGGTCGCCGAGAGCAAGGGCCCGGACGCCGCCGTGGCCTTCGCCCTCGACCTCTACCGCTCCCTGCCCTTCGTCACCGGCACCGCCGAGGACGAGCACCCCGAGATCAAGGGCAAGGAGAACGCGCTGGAAAACTTCTTCTTAATGATCGGCCTCGATCCCAAGCTCCGTCGCGAAGCCCGCAAGGCCCGTCCCCCCCTCGGCTAATGCACCCGCTGGAAACGCTCAAGGAAAAGGCACGGCACTGCACCGCCTGCCGCCTGGCGGAGAGCCGCACCCAGGTGGTCTTCGGCGAGGGCGACCCTGACGCCCGGCTGATGTTCGTCGGCGAGGCCCCGGGGGCCGACGAGGACCGGCTCGGCCGTCCCTTCGTCGGCAAGGCGGGGCAGCTTTTAAACCGCATCCTCGAAGCCGCCGGCATCCCCCGGGAGAGCGTCTACATCACCAACGTCGTCAAGTGCCGGCCCCCCGGCAACCGCACGCCGCTCCCCGACGAGATCAAGACCTGCTCCAACCTCTGGCTGCTGCCCGAGATCGAGCTGGTGAAACCACAGATCATCGTCCCTCTGGGGTCGGTGGCGGCCCAGTTCTTCCTGGGCAAGAAGGTCCCCATCACCCGCGCCCGGGGGCAGTGGTTCGAGTGGAACGGCATCCTGGTCTTCCCCATGTTCCACCCCGCCTACCTGCTCAGAAACCCCTCCCGCGCCCCCGGCAGCCCCAAGGCCCTGACCTGGCGCGACATCCAGGAGGTCAAGAAAAAACTCGAGGAGCTCGGGGAAAAGCCCAAAAAAGAAGTCAAGGCGGTGCGGCAGGACCCGCTCTTTTAGCCATGCCCCGCCGCCTGGCCGCCCTTCTTTTCGCGATCCTCGCGCTTAGTTTTGCCCTCTGGCAAAACCGCGCCGGCTACGCACTCTGGCCCAACCTGCTGGCGCTGGCGGGGATCCTCGCCGTCTACCTCACCTATAAAAAGCGCTAGTGCCTAAAGTGGCGCACGCCGGTGAAGGCCATGGCGATCCCCGCCTCGTCGGCAGCGGCAATCGAGTCGGCATCGCGCTTGGAACCGCCGGGCTGGACGATGGCCGCGATCCCGTGCCGGGCGGCGAGGCGCACCACGTCGTCGAAGGGGAAAAAGGCGTCCGAGGCCAGCACCGCCCCCGGCGCCGCCGCCCCCGCCTTCTCAAGCGCGATGCGGGCGGCGTCGATGCGGCTCGTCTGCCCCTGACCGATCCCCAGCGTGCGCCTTTCGCCGGCCACCACGATGGCGTTCGAGCGGGCGTGCTTGACGGCCGCGAGGCCCAGCCGGATGGCGGGCAAAAGCGCCGGGTCGAGGGGGGCCTGGGTCACCACCTCCAGCCGGTCAAAAAGGCCAAGGTCCGGTGCCTGGGCTAAAAACCCGCCCCAAAGCCCCCGGTACTCGACCCGCGGAGCCAAAGGCGGCGGCGCCTCCACCAGGCGCAGGTTCTTTTTCCGGGCCAAGCGCGCCCGCGCCCCTTCGCTGAACCCGGGGGCGATGATGATCTCTAAAAAGAGGTTGCCGATGGCCTCGGCGGCGGCCTCGTCCACCTCGCGGTTGAAGGCCACCACGCCCCCAAAGATGCTCACCGGATCGGCGGCGTAGGCCTCGGCGTAGGCCTCGGCCGGGGTGGCGCCCACCCCCACGCCCGAGGGCATCTGGTGCTTGATCGCCGCCACCGCGGGCTCCTCGAACTCAAAGACGAGCCGCCAGGCGGCCTCGGCGTCGGCGTAGTTGTTGTAGCTCATGGGCTTGCCCTGCAGGACCCGGGCCCCGACCACCGGACCCGTGGCGCCGCGCTCGGCGTATAGGGCCGCGGGCTGGTGGGGGTTCTCGCCGTAGCGGAGGGCGCTTTTCCTTTCCAGGACGAGGATCTTTTTCTCTGGAAAAGCCTCGTCCTGCTGGAACCAGCCGGCGATGGCGGCGTCGTAGGCAGCGGTGTGCAAAAAGGCCTTCCTGGCCAGCTGGCGGCGGAAGGCCGCGCCCTCGCCGGCGTCCAGCGCCCGGAGAACCTCCGGGTAGTCGGCCGGGTCCACCACCACCCAGACCCGGGGGAAGTTCTTGGCCGCCGCGCGAACCAGGGTGGGGCCGCCGATGTCGATCTCCTCGAGCACGGCGGGCTCCGGCAGGCCAGCCTCTACCGCGGCCTCGAAGGGGTAGAGGTTGACGGCGACGAGGTCGAAGGGGAAAAGGCCGAGCCGCGCGAGCTCGCCCAGCTGATCCGCGCGGGCGAGGATCCCCGCGTGGATCGCCGGGTGCAGCGTCTTGACGCGGCCCCCGAGGGCCTCGGGAAACCCCGTCAGCGCTTCCACCGGGGTCACGGGAACCCCCGCCTCGGACAGGGCCCGGGCGGTGCCGCCGCTCGCCACCAGCTCGAAGCCGCGCGCGACGAGCCCGCGCGCGAACTCGATTAGCCCGGTCTTATCGGAAACCGAAAGGAGCGCCCTCACGCGGGCGATTATAATCGCGCAAAGTGGAGCTCTCGTTCTGGGCCAAGACCAGCGGTACCTGGATCAACGCGGCCAGCGTCCTGTTGGGCACGGGGCTGGGGCTACTCCTCCACGGCCGGCTCTCCTTGAAGCTGCGGCAGACGGTGGTCCAGGGGGTGGGCCTGACCACGCTCTTCATCGGGTTCTTGATGGCCAAAAGCCTCACCGACGAAAGCCTCGGCCAGGGGGGCGTGGTGCTCGGGCTGCTCGCGATCGCCCTCGGCGGGGCGCTCGGCGAGGCGCTCGGGATCGAGGCGGGGCTCGAGGCCGTGGGCGAGCGCGTCAAGGCCGCGGTCAGGGGCGGTGGCCGCTTCACCGAGGGGTTCTTGACCGCCAGCCTGCTCTTTTGCGTGGGGCCGATGACGGTGATCGGTGCCCTCAACAACGGCCTTTTGGGCGATCCCTCGCTCTTGCTGGTGAAGGCGACGCTGGACGGGATCTCGTCCATCGCCCTGGCGGCGACGCTCGGGGTCGGGGTGGGGTTCAGCGTGATCGTGCTCCTCATCTACCAGATCGGGCTCTCGCTGCTCGCCGGGGCGCTCGGGGGCGTGTTGCCCGACCCCGCCCACGACCCCCGGGTGCTGCTCGCCACCGGGGTCGGGGGGCTAATGGTAATCGGGATCGGGCTCAACTTGGTGGAGGCCACCCGGGTGCGGGTGGGCTCCTTTTTGCCAGCGCTCTTTTTGGCGCCCCTCTTCGTTTGGCTCTGGGACTTGGTAAGCTAGCCCCCGATGAAGCTCACCGAGGACCTCCTCGCGCACCTGGAAACGCTGGCCCGGCTGGAGCTCTCCCCCGAGGAGCGAACGCTTTTGCGCGCTGACCTTGAGCGCATCCTCGACTACGTGGAGGCCATCAACGCGCTGGATCTTTCGGGCTTTGAGCCCATGACCCGGCCCATCGAGGAAGCAGGCGGCTTTCGCGCCGACGCGCCCCGCCCCTCGCTGCCCCAGGAGAAGGTGCTTGCCAACGCCCCCGAGCGCGAGGACGGGTTCTTCAAGGTGCCAAGGAGCGTGGAATAGGCGTGCGGAGGGTGAGATGCAGGAGGTGGGGTGGGTAAAAGGAAGTTTTTTCTCCCACATCCCACACCCGACATCCCATCTCCCCCTTTCGAGGTGAACCGTGCTTGACCTGAAGAAGATCCGCGAGAACCCCGAGGCCGTGAAGGCCGGCATCGAGAAGAAGGGCGAGACCGAGCTCCTGCCCCTGGTGGACGAGCTCCTTATCGCCGACGCCGAGCACCGCCGGGTCAAGGCCGAGCTCGAGCGCCTCCGCGCCGAGCAAAAGAAGCTCTCCAAGGCCATCGGCCAGAAAAAGCGCGCCGGCGAGGACATAAGCGACCTCCTCGCCGAGGCCGAGCGCCAGAAGGCCGAGCTCGAGCAGCTCGAGGCCAGGGAGCGTGAGCTCGCGGAAAAAATCCGCGAGGTCCTGATCCAACTCCCGAACCTCCCCCACCCCTCGGTACCCGAAGGCCGCACCCCCGAGGAAAACGTCGTGGTCAAGGTGCGGGGCGAGGAGAAAAAACCCGCCTTTCAGCCCCGGCCCCACTGGGAGATCGCCGAGGAGCTCGGGCTGATCGACTTCGAGCGCGGGGCCAAGATCGCGGGCTCGGGCTTTCCCGTCTTCATAAACGACGGCGCCCGGCTGGTGCGCGCCCTTGAGAACTTCTTCCTCGACTACCACACCGAGCGCGGCTTCATCGAGGTGCGCCCGCCGCTGCTCGTCCGCCCCGAGGCCGCCTTCGGCACCGGCCAGCTCCCCGACAAGGAGGGGCTGATGTATGAGGTTAAGGGCGGCTACTATCTGATCCCCACCTCCGAGGTCCCGGTGACCAACCTCCACGCCGGCGAGATCCTGGACGCTTCGGAGCTACCCAAGAAGTACACCAGCTACACCCCCAACTTCCGCGTCGAGGCTGGGTCCTACGGCAAGGACGTGCGCGGGCTCAACCGCCTGCACCAGTTCGACAAGGTGGAGATGGTGGTGATCAGCCACCCCGACGAGTCCTACGCCTGGCTGGAGCGGCTCACCGAGCAGGCGGAGGCGCTGCTCGAGCTCCTCGAGCTCCCCTACCGCCGCCTCTTGATGTGCGCCGGCGACACCGGCTTCACCCAGGCGAAAAAGTACGACCTCGAGGTCTTTTCCGCCGGCCAGGACAAGTGGCTGGAGGTGAGCTCGATCTCCAACATGGAGGACTTCCAGGCCCGGCGCATGAACCTGCGCTTTCGGGAAAAGGGGCAAAAGCCCCGGTACGTCCACACCCTGAATGGCTCCGGCCTCGCCTTCCCGCGGGTGATTGCGGCGCTGCTCGAAAACCACCAGACCGAGGACGGCCGCGTCCGCCTGCCAAGGGCGCTCGTGCCCTACATGGGGAAGGAATACCTGGGCTAGGGCCGCAAGGGAATGCGGTAGGCGTAGCTCTTTCCCCGCCCGATCCATAGCCCCTTCCAGGTCAAGGGGGCAAAGAGCCTTTTTGGCAGGGGCCCGGCATAGAAGGCCTTCGGGGCCTTTTCCCCGAGCCCCAGCGCGTAGTCCCCCGGGGGCGCCTTGAGCGTGACCCAGACCCCGGGCCGCCGCACCCTCGCCGCCTTTAGGCGAAGCCCGTAACGGCCGAGCTGGTCTTTTGGGATCTCATACCAGCCGCCGGGTTTTTTCAAAAGAACGCGAAGGGCGGTGCTCTCTGGCAACTCCGCGGCAAACCGCACCAGGCCCGGGGGAAAGCGATAAAACGTCCGCTCGGCGACGAGCACGAGGCCCGGGTAGGGGCTTTGGCCAAAAAGCGCGTAGCGGGTGACCTCCCCCTCGCCCCGGCGCGTCTCGACCGTCAAGGGAAAGGGCTTAAAGGCGAACTCCTGCACCGCCAGGTAGCGCCCGTTCGCCACCCGCACCGCCACCCCCATGTGGGTAAAGCCGGGGTCGAGGAGGTTCTTGCGGTGACCGGGGCTTTGCATCCAGGCCTGGACCGCCCGGCGGGCGAAGTCGGCGGGGACGTAGGGGCCATCGAGCTCGTAGAGGTTCTCGGCCACCTTGAGAGCATAGACGCCGGCCCGCCAGAAGCGCTCCTCGAAGGGCGGGCCGTCCGGGTGAACGTGGCCGAAATAGTGCCGGCGTAAAAGGTCCTCACCCTGGATGCGGGCGGCCCTGGCCAACCCCTCGTCCCAGGCTAGGGCGGCGACGCCGTGGGCGACCCGCTCGGCGTTGGCGGCCTCGAAGATCGCCCGGGCCAGGTCGGCCTGGGCGAGCGCCAGACCCAGGACGAGAAGGAGCGCTACGAGCCGCTTCACCGGGCCGGCACGAGCTGGTACTTGAACGCCTGCGCGAAGGGTCGGTGGGCGAGGGCCTCGCCCACCGCCTCCTGGTCCACGGCCTCGAGCCGGGCCAGCACGTCCGCAAGGCTCTGATAGCGGCCGGTGTAGAGGTACTCGAGCCCCAGCCCAAAGAGCCTTCGCATCGGGGTCTCGCCGGAGAACACCACCCCGGTCTTGAGGCGGGTCTTGGCGCGGGCGATCTCCTCCTCGCTCGGGGGCTCAGCCTCAAGCCGCTTGAGCTCGGCCGCTAGCCGCTCGGCGACGACCTCGGCGTTCTCCGGCCGGGCGACGGCGTAGGCGTAGTAGCTCCCCAGGCCGTCGTTCTCCTCGTGGCCGGCGCCGGCGGCCTCGACCAGCCCGGCGTCCACCAGCGCCCAGTGAAGCCGGCCGCTGCCGCTCGCCCCCAGCACCTGGGCGGCCACTCCTGCGGCGTAGCGGCGCTCGTCCTGGGCGCTAAACCCCGGCGCCATCGTGACCAGGTAAACCTGGGCCGCCCGCGGGTAGGGCTCCGCGACCTCGCCGGGCTCGGGGGTGAAAGGCGGGTAGGCGCGGCCGGCGGTGCCCCGGGGCCAGCCCTCGGTGAGCCGGGCGGCGAGCTCCACCACCCGGTCCCAGTCCACCTTGCCCGCAAACGCCAGCACCATGTTGCCGGGCAGGTAGCGGCGAGCGTGGTAGGCGGCCATCTGGTCGCGGGTGAGGGCGATGATGGTCTCCTTGGTGCCGAGCACCGAGTTGCCGAGCGGATGACCCCTAAAGTAGCGGCGGCGGGCGCGGTCGAAGGCGGTGTACTGGGGGTTGTCCTCGTAGAGGGCGATCTCCTCCAGGATCACCTTCTTTTCGGTCTCGAAGTCCTGCGGGCGCAGGGCGGGCCGCATCAGCTTGGTGAAGAGCGTGAGCAGATCGGGCAGGAGCTCGGGCAAAACGGCGCCGTAGTAGACGGTGTTTTCCTCCGAGGTGAAGGCGTTGTACTTGGCGCCCATGCGGTCGAAGGCCAGGTTCACGGCGTAGGCGTCCATGTCCTCGGGGCCCTTGAAGACCATGTGCTCGAGGAAGTGGCTGACCCCCGACTCCTTGGGCGCCTCGTCGCGGGCGCCGGTCTTCACGAAGTAGCCCATCGCCGCAGAGTGGGCCTTGGGGTTGATCTCGGCGATCACCTTGAGGCCGTTATCGAGCGTCGTTTCCTTGTAGTTCATGCCCCCTCCACCGGCCCGAGCACCCCTTCCCAGGGCAACGTGTAGGGGTGGCGGGCCAAAAACGCGTTCAGCTCCTCCAAACCGACCGCCTCAACGCGCTTAAGGATCTCATCCAGCGACCGCGCCCGGCCGAGAAGAAAGAGGTCACGGGCGAGCGAGGCGCTCCGCGCCTGCACCGACTCCCCCTGCATCACCAGGGCGCTCTTTACCCCCACCTTGGCGCGGGCCAGCTCGTCGGCGCTCACGCCCGCTTTGAGCTTTTCGATCTCGGCCTTAAGGACCCGCCGGGTCTCCTCCGCGCGCTCGGGCGTGGTGCCGGCGTAGGCGGCCAGGTAGCCAAAGCCCTTCACCGCCCCCGGGCTGGCGTAGACGCTGTAGACCAGGCCCCGCTTTTCCCGCACCTCGGTAAAGAGCCGGCTGGCCATGCCCCCGGAGAGGACCTCGCTGGCGAGGCGGGCGGGGTAGAAGTCGGGGCTATCCGGGGGGACGTCCTCGTAGTAGAGCCCGATCTGCACCTGGGCGGTGTCGTCGGGAAAGCGGTAGCTGCCCTTAGGGGCGAGCGCAGGCTCCGGCAGGGGCACCCCGGCCCCCGCCCAGTCGCCGAAGTAGCGCTCGGCGAGGGCCACCACCCGCTCCGGGTCCAGTCCCCCGGCCACGGCCAGGATGGCCCCCTTGGGGGCGTAACGGCGGGCGTGCTCGGCACGGACGCGCTCGGGCATCAGCCGCATGAGGCTCTCCTTGGTGCCCTCAACGTTGCGGCCGTGGGGGCTTTTGAAGACCTCCTCGCGCAGGCGGACGAAGAGCTTTTTCGGCGGGTTGTCCTCAAGGCCGGCAAGCTCCTCTTCCACCGCCCGCCGGGCGGGCAAGAAGCCCTCCTCGGGCAGCCGGGGCCTTCGCACCAGATCGGCAAAGAGCCCCAGCGCGGGCTCGAAGACCTCGGCCAAAAACGCGGCGCTGAAGGTCGTGTACTCGAGCCCAGCGCTGCTCGACCGGCGCACGCCGAGCGCGTCGAGGGCCTCGGCGAAGGCGCGGGCGTCCCTGCTGCCGGCGCCCTTCCAGAGCCAGTGCTCGAGCACCGCGTTGGCCCCGAGCGCGTCCTCGGGGTCGGTGGTGGCCCCAGCGGGCACGAGCAGGTGGAAGGCCGCGCCGGGATGGCCGGGGCGTGGCTCGATGGCCAGGGTCAGCCCGTTTTCGAGGCGATGTTCGATGATCTCCGCCACGACCGCCAGTATACGCGCGCTAGAATAAATCTCGGGAGGCAGACATGCAAAAGATCCTCATGCCCACCGACGGCAGCCCCTGTAGCGAGCAGGCGATTGAGAAGGGGCTCGAGTGCGCCAAGAAGCTCGGCGCCGAGGTGACCTTTCTCTTCGTGCTAGAAAACCCGCTGGAGGCGCTCTGGGTGGCGCCGGAGGCGGTGCCCTTTGCCTTTGAGCTCGAGGAGGAGCTGAAAAAAAGCGCCCAGGAAATCCTCGACAAGCTGGTCAAGAAGGCCGAGGAGGAGGGCGTCAAGGCCTCCGCGGTGCTCAAGGAGGACATCAGCCCGGTGCACGCGATCGTGGAGATGGCCAAGGACTTCGACCTGATCGTGATGGGCACCCACGGCCGCTCCGGCCTCGACAAGCTCCTCCTGGGCTCGGTCACCGAGGCGGTGCTGCGCCAGGTGGAGACGCCGGTGCTGGTGGTGCGGTGTAAGCAGAAGAAGTAGTTCGTGGTACGTAGTGCGTGGTGCGTGGTGTTCACTGCGCACCACGTACCACCTACTACGTACCGATTTCCCCCAACACCCTCACCATCTCCACCGCCGCCATCACCGCGTCGGCGCCCTTGTTGCCGGCCTTGGTGCCGGCGCGCTCGGTGGCCTGCTCGATGGTGTCGGTGGTGAGCACGCCGTTCACGATCGGCGTTTCGGTGTCCAGCTGGGCCTTCATCAGCCCGGCGGCGGACTGGCCGGCGACCACGTCGAAGTGGTAGGTGGCACCGCGGATCACGGCGCCGAGCGCCACCACGGCGTGGATCTCGGGCCTTTCGGCGAGCTTTTTGGCGGCCAGGGGAAGCTCCAGCGCCCCTGGCACCCAGACCACGGTGAGGTCGGCCTCGTCCCCGCCCAGGCGCCGGTACATCTCCACGGCGCCGGCGAGGAGCTCCTTGGTGATGAGCTCGTTGAACCGGCTGACGGCGATCCCGAGCCGGACGCCCTTCGCGTTCAGGTTGCCTTTGATCTCGAGCATAAAGACTCCTTTCGTGCGTCGTGCGTCGTGCGTAGTAAGTATCCAAGCACCACGCACTACGTACCACGAACTACGCACCCCCTAGTCCATCCAATGCCCCAGCTTCTCCTTCTTGGTCTTCAGGTAGCGGTCGTTGTG
>Ga0256832_1002770_pt1 | contig 11969 bp, 7 predicted proteins | sample 134614metaG_FD_190534 | JGI IMG/M metagenome (GOLD analysis project Ga0256832, IMG submission 190534) | Hydrothermal vent microbial communities from Lau Basin, Pacific Ocean - 134-614 | ecosystem: Environmental > Aquatic > Marine > Hydrothermal vents | place: Pacific Ocean: Lau Basin | collected... | reverse complement strand
TGACGACTGACTCTGCGCAAAACAAGGATTCAGGGATTATGAAAGTTGCCGGTTTTACCATTGTCAGGAATGCAGTCAAATACGATTATCCCGTGCTTGAATCCATCCGCTCTATCCTTCCCCTGTGTGACGTGTTTTATATCGGTTTGGGACAATCCGAAGACCAAACGGCCCAACTCCTATCCCAACTCCAATCGCCCAAGATTCGAATCTTTGACAGTGTCTGGGACGACCGTCTGAGAGAGGGAGGTCAGGTGCTCGCGGTCGAGACCAACAAGGTTTTCCGCGAGATACCGGAAGAATATGATTGGGCCTTCTATCTCCAGGCGGATGAGGTAGTGCACGAGCGATTTCATCCGGCCATCCGCCAATCGATGTTGGATTATGTGGGAGACAAATCGGTAGAGGGATTGCTCTTTAAGTACAGGCATTTCTACGGATCCTACGATTTCATAGCAGAATCCCCCAAGTGGTACCGGCATGAAATACGCATCATCCGCAACGACAAAAGGATATTCTCCTATCGCGATGCACAGGGATTTCGAATGCATCCCAATCAAAAACTGCGGGTAAAACCAATAGATGCAGAAATATATCACTACGGATGGGTCAAAGATCCCCGGACCATGCAAGAGAAGTACGTGGATTTCCAAAAACTATGGCATGATGACCGGTGGATCGAGGAAAACATCAGCCGCAAACCGACCTTCCAATACGAAGACCACATCGAAAGGCTGTCGAGGTTTGACGGCTCCCACCCCTTGGTCATGCAAAAGCGAATAGCGCGGCTCAATTGGTCTTTCGAGGGGCACCCCGAGTTTGATAATCTGTCCTTTAAAAATCGCATTCGTGATTTCGTCGAACGCTATACGGGCTATAGGCTGTGGGAGTATAAGAATTATGAGATAATATAGCCTTGCCTGACCAATCAGTTCAGGTACCATAATACCGTGAAGACCCCTAGCGGTATCGTCAGATTGTCCCAACCACCTGTGCTCATCATCTCTACAAAGGTAACGAAGGTGGCTATTACTAACGACAATATCAATAGTGCACGCATGGGATATCCATAGCCCCAAAGGGTGACCGCGCAAAGGAGTAAGGTGGATACAAAAAAAGCCAATGACCCGATCCGGGTCTTGTCCAGCACTCTACCCATCATGTGTATAGGACGGGTCCGGTGCGCGTATTTCGTTCCGGCCAGTGCTGCCAAAGGATCACTTATGGCCAAGACCAAAATGGGCAATACGTAATAAAGGGTATTGCCGGCCCAGCGGGCGAGAAAAAAGTGCAGGTAAATGGATAGGGGCAATAAGTAACTGCCTTTGGTGTGGCGTTCTACCGAGTCGATAGATTGAAGGAGCCCGTACTTCCTGCCGGTATATAGCAGAATAAAGAAGCCCACGCCCAAAATCAATACAAACAGATGATTTTGTATAAAAAGGATCAGGGTCAAGCTAAACAGCGTCGCTAATACGTGTGCCACTTTGCGGGAAACCTCAGGAGCGAGTTCCCAGCGTTTGTAAGCATACTCTATCGATACCAAGAGCGACAAGAAAAGCAGTGCGAAAAGCGCTGTGGCTATAAGGGGGTTAGACAACATGATAGATATATTTTGCAAAGACCCATGCAAATGAACCGGCCAAAAACAAGCTATCAAATCTATCCAGTACACCACCATGTCCGGGCAATAGCTTGCTGTAATCCTTTATGCCCAGCTTTCGCTTGGCCAAAGAGGCCAACAAATCTCCTCCGAACGCTGAAAGGGCCATGGCTAATGCCAATAGAGCAGATTGGAGGGGAGTAAAGTGAATTAAATCTCTAATCCATACGGCTGTTAGGATAGCTGCCAACATGCCACCCATCAAACCTGCATAGGTTTTATTCGGACTGATATTGGGGACGATTTTCGTCCGGCCGAAGAGTTGCCCGGTCAATTGGCTAAATGCATCAAACACCGTTACGATCATAAGGGTAAAAAAGATATACCGTTCCGGAAGTGTGGTGAAGCGCAGGAGCAAATACCCCAAAGGGAGGTACACTGCCAAAAGAGCTATGCCGAGGGTATACCTTTTTTGGTCTCTTACATGGTGTACGATTTCATACAAGCCCAATAAAACAACAAGCCCGATAATCCATCGGAACAAAGTCGCATTTATCAAATTACTGATCAATAGAGCATTGACGAGGAGAAGGTAAGTGAGGTACTTTGTCCAGTTCTGTTTTCTGGCTTCTTTTGGCTTGCGCCGGTTGATAATAGACATCAAAATCGCCCCGAAGGAAAAGTAAATCAAGATGATGAGGTAAAGAAATCGTTCCAAAGCTTTGCGTTGTGCCTTTAGTTGTATTTGAAAAGCATAAAGATAGGCAATTCCGGTGGAAGATAAATGGCTATTCAAGGTTTGAAGATCTGGGTTGATTCGAGTAAATTTAGGCTGAGCATGGCTGAGAATAAGGGCATAGACAAAATTACAGCGAATATTGATAACAAAGTATGGATCCAAAAGACCCGATGATCCTCCTGATTTTCAAAATCCTACCTTGCTATCACCAACATGAAGCAGTGATCATTCCGAAACCTGCCAACTGTGGAATAGTTTTTGCGACCTGTATAGATTGTATTGCAGCATCATTATTGTGAAAGATAAACGTATTTGGGATTGCTTGCGATGCCGGAATGAATTTAGAGGATGAGACACAAGATTAAAATATTTGCTTCAGAGATCAGTTCTTTGACCGATGCGCGCTATTTCTCTGCTATTGGGGCGCAATGGCTCGGGCATTTCCCGCAAAAAACCGGTCTGACAGACGTGGAGTTTAATGCGATAAAACCATGGGTAACCGGCCCGGAATGGGTGTTTGAAAGCACGACTATGCAGGGTGCAGAAGAGAGCATGAAGCAATTGGGGATAGCGCTGTTGAAAGTCGGAGAAGAAGAGCCTGCCACCCATGCCGATTTTGTAGAGAGAAGTTTGCAGGGATGGTTGGACATGGACCTCGACATCGAAATACATGCCATACATTGGATTGTTCATTTGAAAGAAATGCCATCGGAATTTGACATAGTTCGTCTCAAACGGAGCGCCGGCATGCACAATGTGCTGATAAAGGCCCCGGCATTGGGCATCGATCACCTACTTCATTTACTGCAAAAAGTACAACCGCGCGGGTTGGTGCTCTGTGGCTCCAAGGAAGAAAAAACCGGCATCAAGTCCTACGACTTTATCAATGACTTGATCGACGCAATGGATTCCCACCAATGGATTTAGGGCTTTCTAGTGGGCACAATATAAAAAAGGCCCGAATTCACACTACTGCAAATTCAGGCTCTTCGACTAAGGTCTCAAAATAAGAAAACTACTTCTTTATATAAATGAAACGCTACCGCTTCTATATATTTCGGAATATGAACATGGGCATCATCGGTGGGATATCAAAGGATGAAATACTCGCGTACTGACCCTTTAACGGCGTAAAGGTACAAAAAGTTTTATCTTACAAAAGAAATTAATATATATTTTATTATAATTTTTAATTAATGCTGATTTAGGGGGTTACATTGGGTTAGCTCATTTGGGTGCAACGGATTGTAATTGAGATATGTCCTTCTGCGCTAAGGGTAATGTGGCAGAATACCGTGGAGGTCCGTTAGAACACAAAAAAGGCTTTTCGGTGCGGACTCCATTTTTGTAGCCCAAAGTGTCATTATACTAAGGCCAAAGTTCCTGTTTGAGCGCCTGGGTTTGGAGAGCGGATAGCTTTGGTGAATAGGGGAGGTTTTACCATTCCGGAGAACAAATGACAAAAGTAAAAGAGCTCAAAAGAACCATTTTAAAATTTGATGTGTTTTATTGCAAGTAGTGTTTATTGAATTCTGTATCTTTGCACTCCGTTTTTTGATGCCCAGATGGTGAAATTGGTAGACACGCAAGGTTGAGGGCCTTGTGCTCGATTAGGGCGTGCAGGTTCGACTCCTGTTCTGGGCACCATTTTCTCCCTTTCCCTTTTCTATAGTGTATATTTTACTATAAGCAACGCTTTGATTGAGATAGTCGAGGCTATTGGTAAGTATTTAGATAGTTCAAAAAGTCAAAGCATATACCTCCCCTTTTCCTTTTTTTTGTCCAAACCCAACCTTTTGATGCATATTGACGGTCTGTTGGGTAGAGCATTGGTAAAAAAGTCGTATTTTGTGTTGATTTTCATTTGTATTTGGATGTGAACTTGCAAATAGCAGGATATTTATGAAAAAAGAATTATGCCCAAGTTTTCGCCGGATCAATAGTTAAACTAGAATGCCATGTTGTTATAACAGCAAATAAGGATGGCCACAAAAAAGGATATACGACCACTCATCGAAAGGTGTAAACAAAATGACCGCCGTGCTCAGGAGGAAATATACCGCATGTTTTTCCCAAAGATGTTTGGGATGTGCATGAAATATCTCAAAGAAGAAGATCGCGCGATTGAAGTTTTGAACGATGGATTTTTGCGTGCATTTCAAAAGGTAGAAACCTTTGGGTTTAACGGTTCTTTTGAGGGATGGATTCGGAGAATCGTATACCGGTGTATCATGGATCATTTTAAGCGGCATTCAAAATACAGGGAGAATGTCTTACTTGAAGTACATGAAAAATACAGTGAAGAATCTGCCTTGGACAAGCTCTACTCAGAGGATTTGTTGTCCTTGGTACATTCATTACCACCAAAGACTCAAAGTGTTTTCTGCCTTTTTGCTCTGGAGGGATACAGTCATAAAGAGATAGCGGATCAATTAAACATCAGCGTAGGGACCTCCAAGTGGTTATTGTTTAACGCGCGGGAGCGCATGCAGTTATTAGTAAAACAACAAGGGTTATCTCTATGAGAAAACATTACTCCAAGGAACAGCTGCCCATAGACAAGGGTTGGGATAGGATGCAGGCACTTCTGGATAGTGCCATGCCGACACAGCCCCGGTCTGATCTACGGAGAAGACATCGTTTTGTTTTTCTGCTTATCTTATTAGCATTGGGATTCGGGGGAAGTTATTGGTTATTTGCCCCGGACTCCACCATTTCAAGCCCCTCCTCAAAGTTCTCAAGGCCTACCCCCGATGTCCGACTTTTGCCTGCGCCAGTAAAAGGCCTCTATCCGTCCAATGCCCCTAAACCGGCTCCGATTAAAGCACATCGAGCAAAGGCATCACAGCCTTCTCGGCCGATGGCTTCGGCTACGAACAAAAGGTATCATCACCGTCTCGATCAAAGGATGATTTCACTCCCTACCGGGGAGCTTGAGGTGTCCAATATTGTAAAGCGTCCTAATCCCGATGTGCTTTCGAAGCGTTCTACAGGGGAGAATCTACAACGTACCCAAGTCGCCATAAGGCGTTTAGTGGAGCCAATTGCCCTGTTGCCCGGATTCCATTGCAAAGTCAAAAGCATGGTAAAAACTTATCGTGGGATTCGACCGCCATTGGCCGGTATTGTTGCAATATCCACTTCGCGGCACCCGCATGAAATCGCTTTATTGACAGGATTTTCCAACTTTAAGCGAAGAGGATGGGCTCTTGGATTGGATTATATCCACCGTATAAATGAAAGGCTGGCCTGGACTACAGGAATAGAGCTAATCGCCGCAAAGGTTCGGGATGCAGTGGTTCAAGATGACTTAATCGACCATCGAAATGTTCCTGACATTAATGTTATTCCAAATCCTTCATATAATGGATTTGGAAGCAACACTCCATCCTCAAATGTGCTTTATGAAAAGACAACCGTTGCAAAAACAATTGCGCTGTCTGAAGATTTCAAATTGGGTCTGAAGTATAGCTGGACTCCCAAGACAGATATAGGCATCAACGGCGTACTTTCATTTTATCAAGCTAAGACAAACTATAGTGAGGATTTTAGAGCAGTTCATGAGGATAATACGCCCCCCTCTCCGTCTTTTAATTCCAATAATAACCGGAAAACGGCTACAAACTTTAGCGTTTTGTATTCTAAGTATGATAGACAAGACCTAAACTTATTAATAGGATTAGAAACGGGTATTACCCATAGGATATATAAAAACCTTTCTGTTTTTCTTCAGAATCGATGGCTGTTCCCCACCTATCATTCCGGTAAGAATAACGATTTTAACACGTATTTTATACCTAAGGAAAAGTATAAATTCTCGAGTTTTACCACCCACAAGCCGGATTGGTTTTCCGCCACTGCCGGGATTATTTACAGCTTCAAAATATAGTGCTCTTCTATTCGGCCTACATAATAACGCTGTAGCGTAATGAGTTGAGTTCGCTTAGTCTAAGAGCGACAAAGTGCAACATTCATGGTAAGCGATTTAAGACTGCCACCTGTGACGCCGTGGGCGTTACAGGCACAATAGAGCGCGACTTGTGATGCTATTGCAATGTCCCGTACTATGTTCAAAGAAGTTTTCAGCTCCCCCGATACATAAATGCAAATTTGATCGTGCGCCTATACTATATATAGCGCAGAGTAGAATTAATAATCTACATTCGTTACCCTGTTGAATATAATCATCGGGGTAAATTGGTATTCGGTGTACAGAAAAATTCTGCTCTTCGCAAGTACCTACATGATTACCAGCTCCATCAATGAAATAAAATTGCCCCACGTGAACTTTGGTGGCATTGTTGATTTTGATTTAGGTTTTAACTTACCATTTCGTGTCAATACTGATAGAAAGTCCGGTTTTTGTTTACTAATTTAGAGTATCGGAGGATGATTTATCAAAGACACTGTGATATAAGTCGCAATGGGAGCTAAACCAAATAGTGTATTTTGTGTTGATTTGTATTATTGTATTGATGCGTCATCATTAATGTGCTATTCGCACAATAAAATAGATAAGATAAAACCTACATGATTCAAACAAATATTAAACTCAAAGGATAATGATTGTTTTAATCGTCAAAGGTTCCATCTGACCTTTAAAAGACAAAAAAAGCAAGCAGATGAAGAATAAAGTAATTATCAACTGGAAAGAAGGTCTCCATTTTGAAGCGAATACCCCCGGAGGGACCATTATGCTCGATGGCGATCCCGCTTTTGGTGGGCAGGGTAAGGGGGTGCGTCCCAAAGCGCTTATGCTCGATGCTTTGGCGGGATGTATGGGGATGGATGTGGCATCGCTCATGACCAAAATGCGTGCGGATAAAGAGGTCGAAAACTTCAGCATCCAAGTGGAAGGGGAATTGACCGAGGAGCACCCCAAATACTACAAAGAGGTGTGGATTATTGTCCAATTTGAGGGAAAAGAGCTCAAGAAAGACAAACTGGAAAAGGCCGTACGCCTGTCCAAAGAACGCTATTGTGGCGTCTATGCCATGTTTAGCCACTTCGCAGAACTGCATCTGGAAGTGATATTTAACGAGGGTTAATATTTCCTCCACCCCCGGATATTTCGTTAGGCTTAACAGGATTTGGTTTAAAGACCAATATCCCAACAGTCAAGCGCATGTCATTAATACACGACAAAGCGATAAACCAATGGAGAGGATAGCTTTTCACTGGTCAATATGGCGATGTAAATGCCGGTAGTGAAGCCATTGAGATCTATTCGTTGATAGCCTTCTCTGACAGATGTTGCTTTCACCCGCTCTCCATTTAAGCTGTAGATACTGACTTCAGCGGGGGAGAGATAGGGGTAAGCGACCAAGAGTTGCCTATCGGTACTCATGTGTTGCAAATACGGAGAATATCCATATACCGGAAGATCTCCCGTCCCCTTGCATTCAGGCAATAAGACCGGGTAATCCATGCAACATTGGGAAGAGCCCTTGGCACAAACCGTGAGGATGTAAGTACTGTCCTTCTGGACAACCGGAAAATTCTCAACATGAATGGGTAAGTCAGCTATCGCATAGGTCTCCGAAAATCCATTGCCGGAAGACAGTGTAAAACTGTCTCCCACCATCCCTATCCAACTAAAGTCCATATCAAATTGTACCTTGTCTGCGGCGCTACACAACACGTCCTTTACCTCCGGGTACGCGATGGTACAGCCGTCCAAACGGTAGGTCTTTCCTGTAAAATAATCACACAGGACATTGGAGGTCGGATGAAGAGTATCCTGATAATTCACCTTCAAATAATACTTGTAGATACCAGTAGGTCGAGTCGTTGCAGAGAGTCGGATCGTATCGCCCGGTATGGTGTCTTGGTCCGGTGATATCCAATAGCCCGGAAGCTCAATCGCGCCGGGAAGACACCGTATCCTGTAATCCGTAGATCCTTTGAGGATGACCTCTCCATTATGCCCTCTCGTTGTATCGATATCCAGTCTTACTTGTGGGTCGAAACGTTCGAAATTCAGCACATAAGAAGTGTCGCACAGGGGACCATTGTTTTGGTACGGCGACTGCCAATTTACGGTAAAATCACAAATGGTGGTATCGAGTTGGGTGCCATCCTCGGCAATGAAAGTCGAGGTGTCGCAGTACAACAAATATTGTATGCCCCCGTTCCTTTCCGGAAGAAGACGAATGGATTGTTCGTAACGTGTCTGACAGCCGGATATATCGGTGGCGACATATGAACAGGGAGGGTCTATACATGAACTCGTAATTACCGTATCTGTATCTCCCGGCTTCCAATTGTAAGTATAGTGGTGGTCTTCATAACATAAGTCTATCGGGGACATTCGAACTATATTTTGCAATTCTGACCCTACGGTAATACACTGTGTTCGAACATCACATGGATCCGGGATCCCGGGCTTTAATACGGTCCAAGTCACACAAATTTCATAGGGTTCATCAAAGATTTGCCAATTGTTAATACAAGGTTGGTCGTTGTATTCAGGATGCGGCTCACCATCTATGGTCCATCGTAGTTCCAGGGTCGTATTGCCCAAATTACCAATATTACCTGTACAGATATCCACATGACCGCCGTAACAACGAGCACCCTCTATCGATAGCTTTGGCAAAGGATCCGGCAAACTATTAGTGTGGGAGTGATTGTAATTATAAAAGCCGCAAATATCGCCACAGCAGCCATCTACCCAAAGGTAATATACCTTGCCGGCCTCGAGATGCCCCGACAGTTCCAATTCACTATTTTGATCGGCGCAATTGGAAGTGCAGTCGATGACATTGCCACCGCTGCAGCCCTCTATCACACCCGCTCGAATACCGGTACAGGACATGCCGTTTTGCTCACAAATATCGGGAATCAAATTGATGTACATATTCTCTCCATTGCCATAAAAAGCCCACCAAATAGTGTTACCGGCGGTGCCCGTGCCATTGCACAGGGTAGGAGCCGGTCCTGTAGCATTGTCGCCTTCGGAAGGGGTATAGCAGTAGGTGCCATTAAGATCACCGAGGCTACATAGAATTTCAGCATCTTCACAATTGTAAGCACCGGGATAGCTACAATCCTGTGCCATTAAAGAATAACTAAACGATATGGCTATCGTTATCCAAAAGAAGAGAGAAGTCTTTTTCATCATGTTTAAATTTTAGAGAACAAAATTTGCGAGTTTGTACCCATGCACATGATTTACAAGGCAAATATAAGATAAAACTCTGAAAGAAAGGGTGTACCGCAATTGTTGGTTGTATTACAAAATGCACTAAAATGAGCCAATGCATAGTTTTGTCACTATTTTTGCATGCAACACATCTCAAGCATATAACTAATTGCGTCGGGCAAAAATACCGCTAAAACAGCTTTGGGTGTTCTTAAAATCCCCTCACATCGCTGTCGCTCGTACGGGGCTACAAAGATGGTAAACCTACGGGATCTATGCATTCGTGGCTACTAAAATACAAGGGGGAATAACTGTCGGTTTGGCCGGCAAGATATGAAATTCACCCCGATACGAAAGCTCATAGGTGCTTAAAAGAGAAAATCTCTAATCGAAACAGGATATTCGATTAAACCTAAATCATGGTTTATCAAATCGTGAATGTGATACCGTACGGATCGAATTTATTTCCTTACCTAACTCCTAATGTGACCTTATGTGCCTAATGTGGTAATCAACTACTTTGATTTGAACCACAAAGGCACAACTTGTGACGCTACAGCGTTATAAGGACACAACAGGTTTATGTCCTTTACTGACTTCAAGTAGAATTCAAAACGCCGATTTAAGAAGTGACAAATTATGCGTACACCTATACTACACATAGCGCGAGCCAAATCGAAAATCTCCAATCGTTTACCCCGTGGAATAACATATTCAACGGGGTGTTCTGTGTTCGACATTCCCATATCCCCCACTCTAGTGCTCCGCGCAAGAAATAAATATACATAGCAACCGAAGCTATTTTTCTCTGAATCGAGGCGCTCAAACGGGAGTTATGCCATAGCATAATGACTGTTTGAGCAACGAAGAGTCAGGGGAAAAGAGCGAGTTTATATGTGTAGTTATTTTCTGCGCGGAGCACTAAGCAGCGTTTTAACCTCTCGAAGGGTCTTAAGGGTATAGACTTAGGTATATACTTAAGGGTTTCCACTGAATTGCTGCTTTTTTTCCTCAGGGTTTACCCTGATTTTTAAAAAAATACTTACTTTTATGAAACTTTTTCGCCTCATAATGCATTGATAATGATATACGATACTTCATACACCCGTCCTCCTTCCGGTAGAAGTGTCGTCCGACACGATCAGATATCCCATTGTTCATATCTCCCGGATATGCTGTTTATTATTTTATCATTATTAAATTTTTTACTATGAAAAAGTTATTAATTTTTTCCGGTATGGGCTCCCGCCGCGGTCGAGCCCCCAACACCCTCCTGAATGTTATAAATAACACAAATGGGGGGGGGTAGATTAACCATTTTCAAACTTTTGATGATCGGCATTGTCCTTTGGATGGCGATGCCATCCGACACCTGGGGACAACAAAAGACAAAACCAACCAATCTTACTGCCATGAAACTACCTACCCGGTCCGCGTTTCAACACGCACTCGAGGCCTACGAGGCCGCTTACGCATCGGACGAAGCGCATCTGAAGCGCATTCGTCAAGGACTTTCACGTACCGAGATAGATCCGGATTTGCTTTCGGACGAAGACCTTCGTCAATACGCCCGTGAAGCCGCCCGGCAAGCGTTTGTGCAAGCCCACACAGAGGACTACAAGCGATTGTTCTTGCCTCCTGCTGCGGCCGCCGCTGCTTCTGTCGATGTCTGCGACAATGGCGGATTTGAAGAGGACTTTTTGTATTATTCGGGGTATATTTCGACCTTTTTTTACGGTAGTGACAGCTGTACTCCCTATACAATTGATAGCGTCGCTTCGGCCTTTATCCCTACGGCCATGCCCTTGGCCAACAGGTTTGAGATTGTCACCACCGGCAACGACACTTTGGTCGGCATTCCGATGGTCAAGTTTGGCAACAAGGCACTGCGACTGAATAACAAATATACGCACGTTAGCAATGGCAGTATGTGCGACGGTGATAATGGGGTCGATCGCATCAAGAAGCAGTTTGTGGTGACAGAGGCAAATAGAGATTTTACCGTATGGTATGCCCTCGTATTGGAGAATCCCTCCAACCATGAAAATCAGCAACCTTTCTTTAGTATCCGCTGTGATTTGGACCCGGCCAATAATCTGTGTTTTGATGCTGATATTTTGGATTGTGCTGCTATCTACACCGATACAAGCTCTTGCGTGTTTGATTCTATCGATGTACTGAATTGGACTTGTCACAAGTTCAAGATACCAAAAAGTGAAATCGGCAACACAGCCACTCTGGAGATTACCGTCTCCGATTGCGGCAAAGGGGCTCATTTCGGATATGCTTATATCGATGGGATTTGTGAATCCTGTGATTCGAGTGCTCTCGGTACGGTTATATTGGACGAAGTCCCCTATTATTGTGACATAGATACGCCTCGAATATGTGGTAATTACATCCTTCCACAGATTTGTAATCAGACTTGGTTTTTGAAAAGTTTGACCATTCCGGATTATCAAGTCACCAATTTGGAGATAGAC
>Ga0256832_1002769_pt1 | contig 11969 bp, 7 predicted proteins | sample 134614metaG_FD_190534 | JGI IMG/M metagenome (GOLD analysis project Ga0256832, IMG submission 190534) | Hydrothermal vent microbial communities from Lau Basin, Pacific Ocean - 134-614 | ecosystem: Environmental > Aquatic > Marine > Hydrothermal vents | place: Pacific Ocean: Lau Basin | collected... | reverse complement strand
CTATTTTCAATTTAGAAACAATGGAAATTGTTTCTTATGAAGTTTTAGCAAGATTTGTTGACAAAAATGGGAAAGTATTTTTACCAAGTTATTTCTTAAATATTATAAAAGGAACAAACGTTTATTTTGATTTTACAAAAAGCATTTTAAATCAAAGTTTTAAAGTTCTAAAAGAAAATAAAAATATAAAATTATCCATCAACTTATCTATCTTAGATATTTTAAATGAAGATATTTTGGAAATAATAGAAAAAGAATTAGATGAAAATACAGGAAAAAGAGTTTCATTTGAGATATTAGAAGATGAAGAAATTTTAGATTACGAGATGATTAAAAAATATATAAAAAGAATTAAGAAAAAAGGTAGTAAAATTGCTATTGATGATTTTGGTTCTGGATATTCAAACTTCATAAATATTCTCCAGCTTCATATTGATTATTTAAAAATAGATGGAAGTTTAATCAAAAATTTAGATAAAGAAAAAAATTCTTACATCATTGTTGAAACTATTAACCATTTTGCAAAAGAGATAAAAATAGGCACAGTAGCAGAACATGTTTCAAGTAAAGAAATTTTAGAAAAAGTTAAAGAAATAGGAATAAAATACGGACAGGGTTTTTATTTAATGGAACCTTTACCTTATGAAAAAATTGTTGAAAATGAAAACAACTCAAATCAAAAATAATCGCTAATAAACCTCCAAACTATTGTAAAATAAAGTATCTAAAAATTTACCAATCAGGAGAAATTTTGATGGACGAAAAACTTTTATCAGCCCATGGATTAACGTTAGAAGAATATCAAAGAATAGTTAAATTAATAGGAAGAGAACCGAATGAAGTAGAACTTGGAATATTTGGAGCATTGTGGAGTGAACACTGCTCTTATAAATCATCAAAACCTTATCTATCAGTTTTTCCAACAGAAGCACCTTGGGTTTTACAGGGACCGGGAGAAAACGCAGGTGTTGTCCAGATAGATGATAGATATGCAGTGGCATTTAAAGTAGAGTCCCATAACCATCCATCATATATAGAACCTTTCCACGGGGCGGCAACAGGTGTCGGTGGAATAATTAGAGATGTTATATCTATGGGAGCAAGACCTGTATGTGGTTTTGATAGCTTAAGATTTGGAGATCCGAGAAAAGATGGAACAAGGAAGAATATAAAAGATGCAAAACCTATTGCTCAGGGTGTTGTTAAAGGAATCGGATTTTACGGAAACTGTATTGGAGTTCCTACGGTTGGTGGTGAGGCTGTATTTGATGAAGTTTATGCAGGAAATCCATTAGTTAATGCTTTTGCATTGGGAATTCTTGAGAAGGATAAAATATACAGAGCAAGGGCAACAAAAGTTGGTCAAAAGATGGTAATGGTTGGTTCTTCAACAGGAAGAGACGGGATCCACGGAGCAACAATGGCTTCTGCAGAGTTTTCCGAAGAGTCAGAATCAAAAAGACCGAATGTTCAGATAGGCGATCCGTTTTTCGGAAAAAGGTTGATAGAATGCACACTTGAAGTTATGCAAAAAAGATTGATTGTAGGATGTCAGGATTTCGGAGCTGCTGGATTTGCAGGCTCAACATCAGAATTCGGTGAAAAATCAGGAATGGGTGTAAGGGTTTACCTTGAAAATGTTCCTTTAAGGGAAGAAGGAATGACACCTTATGAAATTCTTTTATCAGAATCTCAAGAAAGGATGCTTTACGCAGTGGATGAAGAAAATGTTGATGAAGTTATAAGAATAGCAAAATGGTATGGACTTGAAGCAGCAGTAATAGGAGAAACAACAGATACTAAAAGAATGGAAGTCTTTTATAAAGGTGAAAAGATTGCAGATTTACCAATATCTGCCATTGTAGAAGATGCCCCAGTTTATAATAGACCAAAGAAAAAACCTGAATATCTGAAAGAAACTCAAAGCTTTGATCAAAACGAACTTCCAGAAGTTGATCTAAAAGAATCTATAAAAAAGGTTTTATCTTCTCCAACAATAGCAAAAAAAGAGTGGATTTACAGACAGTATGACCATGAGGTGGGAATTAACACGGTTGTAAAACCTGGAAGTGATGCGGCAGTTTTAAGGATTAGATGGGCTGTAAAACCTGAAATAAACTCTAAAAAGGCTATCGCAATAGCTTCTGATGGAAACGGAAGATGGGTTTATCTTGACCCGTTTGAAGGTGGAAAAAGGGTTGTGGCTGAGGCAGTTAGAAATGTTTATGTTTCAGGGGCAAAACCTCTGGCGATTACCGACTGTCTAAACTGGGGAAATCCAGAAAATCCAGAAATAATGTGGCAGTTTGAACAGGCTACAAAAGGAATGGCAGAGGCATGTAAAAAACTGAATACACCTGTTGTCGGTGGGAATGTATCCCTTTACAACGAAACTGTTTTACCTGATATGAGATTGAATGTTTATCCTACGCCTGTTGTTGTGGCTGTTGGTGTTTTAGACAGCCCTGAAGAAGCAGTTCCAAGCTTTTATCAAGATGAAAATGATTTGATAGCTATTATTGGAGAAGTTGACAAAGAGCCAACTGTAAATGGAAGCGAATATCTGAAGGAAGTTCACGGAATCGTTTCAGGGTCAATTCCTCCGATTGATTTAGATATGGAGCTGAAACTTTCAGAATTTATAAGAAACAACAAAGACAAGATAAAATCAGCCCACGACGTTTCAAACGGTGGATTGATAACTGCACTTATAGAACCTGCTTTTCAAGAAGAAAAAACTTTTGGATTGGAGCTTAATATAGAAACTTCTCACAGACCAGATTTTGAGCTTTTTGATGAAATGAGAAGTATTATTGTGATTTCTGCTTCTGAAATTGATATTAAAGAGCTTGAAAATAAAGCAAAAGATATGGGGATAGGGTTTAAAGTAGTTGGAAAAGTCAAAGACAATCCACAACTTTCTCTAAAAATCGGAAATACAGAGTTGCAAGAAAATATGGAAGAACTCAGAAAAGGCTGGGAAAATAAGCTGAAGGAGTTGTTGGATTAGGGATTATAAAAATTTAATAATTAAAAAATTGGGGAGAGTTTATTTTGTCTTTATATACTGAGAATGAAGAAAGATGGAAACAACTTTCTGATATTGATTGGTTTACTGCTTTTACAAAAGTATGGATAAGTTTTAATGCATGGTACAGAAATCATTATCCTGATTTACGAACAGATAGAAAAATTTTAGAAGAGATCAAAAATTCCCACAATAACTTTAAGAGTAAATTTAATTCTTTAATAAATGGAATTGATGAAAAAAGTAATTATTTTCGTGATACATTAGGATTTTTACAATATAAGTTAGCAAATAAAGAAATTAAGCATAATGGCATTAAGTTATCTTTTGAGGAATTTGTAGAGATAGATCAAGAACAAAGGAGTAGGGAAGAAACTGTAAGAGGGATAAAGTATAAGATTATTAGAGAGATTCCTAATCTTTATACAAAAATAGTCAAATACCCGCTAATAGAAATTAAAAACTCCCGAGGTCAAGAAATTTTTAAACTAACAAATATCGAAATTTCTTTTTCAGATATAAATGAATTTATGAGAATATTAGAAGAAAAATTAAAAACTTATGAACAATTTAACAGATTAAGTGATAATCAAAAATCTAAATTCATAAGCATGTTAAATGAACTAACGCCTTTTAAAATAATCAATCTCTTAGAAATAACAGATGGGGAAAATTATTTTGAGTGCGGAAGATTTAAATTTAGAAAGGATGAAAATTTGCTCTTTTCTGCTTTAGTAGAAATATTATACTCATTAAGAAATGTATTATTCCACGGAAAAATAATTCCAGATAAAGAGACAAATGAAGTTTATGAACCAGCATATAAAATATTAAAAATGTTAGTAGATTAAGGAGAGAGAATGAAAATAGTAGAAATATTAAAATATAGTAACTATAAAATAAATCAGTCTATATTTTCTGATGATTTGATACAAGATTTAGAAAACTCAATTTATGAAAAACAAACCAAAAAAGGAAAAGCATTTTATACAAAATGTGTAATAAGAGATAAAGAAATCCAGCTAAAACCTGAAGAAGTTATAAGACAACTTTATTTAAGAAAATTAATCAAAGAATATGAATATCCAAAAGAAAGGATAAAACTTGAGTATCCAATATATTTTGGAAGAGAGAAAAAAAGAGCTGATATTGTTATCACCGAAAGGATAAGACCAGATACACCTTACATAATAGTTGAAGTTAAAAAGCCAAAATTAAAAGAAGGTAAACAACAGCTTAAAAGCTATACTAATGCAACAGGAGCACCAATCGCAGTTTGGACTAACGGAGAAAGAATAGAGTATTTTCACCGAAAAGACCCAAATTATTTTGAAAATATACCAGACATTCCGAAGGCTTATCAAAGCTTAAAAGACCTTTTAAAACAAAAATTTACAATAGAAGACTTAAAAAAAGTAGATAAGCTTGTAAATGAAAAGGTATCTCTTAAAGATATAATTATTGACCTTGAAGATGAGATATTAGCAAATGCTGGTGTAGATGTTTTTGAAGAGGTTTTTAAACTAATATTAACTAAACTCTATGATGAGCTTCAAAGTGTAAGAGATAAAGATAGAAATTTAGAATTTAGAAATTATGGTGAAACCGATGCAGAGCTAAAAGAGAAAATACAAAGTCTATTTGACCAAGCTAAAAGAAAATGGCAAGGAATATTTCCAGAAGACAGTAAAATAGAGCTTTCACCTTCTCATCTTTCAATATGTGTTTCTTCTCTTCAAGATATAAAAATTTTTAATACTAACCTTGATGTTATAGATGATGCTTTTGAGTATTTAGTTAACAAAACAAGCAAAGGCGAAAAAGGACAGTATTTCACACCCCGTTATGTTATAGATATGGCAGTTAAAATGATAAATCCTACAGAAAAGGAAACTATAATAGACCCTGCTTGCGGAAGTTTTGGCTTTCCTATACATGCAGTCTTTAAAGTTTGGAAAGATATATATGAAGAGCTTGGAATATCAGAAAAAGAGCTTTTAACAGCAGAAGAAAAACACCCACGAGCAAAAGATTATGTATCAGAAAAAGTTTTTGGAATAGATTTTGATGAAAAGGTTGTCCGAGTTGCAAAGCTTTTAAACTTAATTGCTGGAGATGGTCATTCTAATGTAATTAGACTTAATTCTTTGGACTGGGAGCTTTGGGAAGAGTGGATAAACGATGAAGATTGGCAGGACAAATATTTTGATGGTTGGAGAAAATTAAAAAGATTTGCTAAAAGAAGAGGTGATTTTTCAGAGTTTAACTTTGACATAGTTTTAACAAATCCACCATTTGCAGGGGAAATAAAAGAAAGCCGTATAATCCATAAATACGATATAGCACAGGCTAAAAATGGAAAATATCCATCTAAAATAAGTAGAGATATTCTTTTTATAGAAAGAGCATTAAAAATGCTAAAACCCGGTGGCAGAATGGCAATTGTTTTGCCACAGGGAAGATTAAATAATGCAACTGATAAATATATAAGAGAGTTTATAAGCGAGCATGCAAGAATTCTTGCAGTTGTAGGACTTCATCAAAATGTGTTTAAGCCACACACAGGAACAAAAACAAGTGTTTTGTTTGTACAAAAATGGGACGATGAAATAAATCTTAAGCTTGAAGACTATCCAATTTTCTTTGCAACAATGCAAGAGCCAAGCAAAGACAACAGCGGAGAAAAGATATTTGTTAAGTATAAAGATTTCTTAAAATGGGAAGAAGAAGGAAAAATTCCACCACTGCCAGAAGAATTTAAGAAAAAAGCATTAGAAAATCCAGAAGAAAGAGTTTTAGATAAATACGGTCATTTAATTGTTAAGCATGATTTATATTCAGTTGAAACAGAGTTTGAAGGGGTAAGAACTCCAGAAGGAATAGCAGAAGCATTTTTAGAGTTTGCAAAAAAAGAGGGATTTAGTTTTGTAAAAAAAAAGTTAAATGAAGAAGGATTTGATGAGAAAAGGTATAAAAGGTTTTTAGATAGTTTAGAAGCAGTAGAGCTAAAATTAAGTGAAGTTAAGGAGGATAATCCAGATTTAAGGTTAGATAGTGAGTTTTTTAAAAAAGTATATTTGGAAATAGATGAAAAAATAAAAAGAAACACTAAGTACATATATTTCAAAGATTGTATCAATTTATTAACAGATTATACAGCTAATGGAAGTTTTGCTTCTTTAAAAAGAAATGTAAAACTTTATACCGAAAAAAAATATGCAAAATGGATAAGAATAAATGAACTTGATAAAATGGATTTTTCTAACACAAAATATGTTGATAAAAATGGATACGAATTTTTAAGAAAAACAAAATTATTCGGAGGTGAATTATTAATTTCCAAAACAGGGGAATATTTAGGTAAAGCTTATATTATGCCTAAAATTGATGAATTAGCTACATTAGCTGATAACATATTTCTAATTAGACTAAAAGATAAATTTTCTAAAGAATTCCTAAAAATATATATAAATTCTTTAATTGGGCAAAGTTATATTAAAAGATTTTCACAAGGTGTAGGGCAACCTACGATTATAAAAAATTCTTTAAAAAATATCAAAATTCCCCTTTTTTCTCCCTCATTTCAATCCCAAATAGAAACCCTTGTAAAAACAGCTTATCAAAACCTTGAAGAAAGTAAAAAACTCTACAAAGAAGCAGAAGATATACTTTTAGAAGAGCTTGATTTAAAAGACTTTAAGCCTACAAAAGAAAATATAGCCATAGTTTCCTCAAAAGAAGCATTCCTAAACGGCAGACTTGATGCCGAATACTACCAACCAAAATATAAACAGATAGAAGATAAAATAAAAAGCTATAAAGGCGGTTGGGAATATTTGGGGAAGATTGTTAATATAAAAAAATCCATAGAACCCGGTTCTAAATATTATCAAGATGAAGGAATTCCTTTTGTTAGGGTCTCTGACATTTCAAAGTTTGAAATAAATAAACCTTCAATTTATTTATCACCAGATTTTTTACCTAAAGAAGAGCTTGAGAGGTTAAAACCTCAAAAAAACACTATCTTATTTTCAAAAGATGGAACCGTAGGAATTGCTTACTTAATTCATAAAGAGTGGGAAACTAACATAATAACTTCTAATGCTTTATTACATCTAAAAATTAAGAAAGCTTACGAAAAAGAGATTTATCCTGAAGTATTAACATTGATATTAAATTCTAAATTAGTTCAGCTTCAAGCAGAAAGAGATACAGGAGGCAGTATAATTCAACATTGGAGAATAGACCAAATTAAAAGAGTATTAATTCCTAAAATAGACCCCACAATCCAAGAACAAATAAAGCAAAAAATACAAAAATCCTTCCAATTAAGAGAAAACTCAAAAAAACTTTTAGAAATTGCCAAAAAAGCAGTAGAAATTGCCATAGAACAAAACGAAGAAAAAGCTGTAGAGTTTATATATAATGAGGTAAAAAATGTATTATCAGGACAACTTTAATCCTATACATCTTAATTTTATAAAATTGTCTTTGAATAAAGAAAAAATTTCTGTGTTTAGAAGAGAATATGAGAAGGAAGTATTTAATGATTTAAAAATCAGTTTAGGAAACAAATTTTGGTTTTATAGAGGTGGAAATTATATTTATGCGTGGGAAATTGTCCAAAATCCAGATGGAAATTTAGAAAACTTTGATTTTCATAAAGTTGAAATTACTTTAGATAAAGATTTACAAATTTTTAGAAAAATCATAGAAACAAATATTTTTAGTTATTTTAAAAATCTTTATGCTGAGCTAAAAAATAGAGGAAAAATTGATATATCCGATGAAATAAAATTAGTTAGATTTAATGCCTATGATTCGGAAATAGAAATTGTGATGGCAAAGGAGCTAAAAAACGAACCATTAAAATTTGGTGATATTCAATTAATTCCAATATTATCTCTATCAGTAAAAGGTTTCTTTTCTGTAAATTTCCATAAACCAATTTTAGGAATAACTTTTAGGAAGTTTTATAAAAGAAGGTTTAATGCTTCTCCAGAAGACTTGAAAAAAAGAGGCTTTAATTTAGAAAATTTTGATATAAAGAATGGTAAAATATCTCCCAAAACAAAAAATATTAAAGAGTATTTTGAAAATATAAATAAGAGACATTTATATGATGAAATTCTTAAGATAGAAAAAGTTGTAAAAAATAGTGATTGGAATTCTTTGTATAAAAAATTAAAAAAAGAAATTTGGCGTATAAAGTTTCCTGATGATTTAAAAATTAAAGAGAGTAAACTCCTTAATATATCCGACAAACTATTTCTCAATATAGAATTAGACAAACCTGAATTATATTTTTTAGATGGTAAAGTCGGAAAAGGAAGAAGAGAAGAAGCTTTAAAAGAAAATAAACCATTTTCTTTTTCTGATTTTAAAGAAAAAGAACTAAAATTTGCGGTTATCTATCCAAAGACATATGAAGGTGAAGTAGATATCTTCATAAAGAATTTAAGAAATACTTTAAGTGAAATATTTCATTTAAACGCGTCTCCAAAGTTTATTGGGATAGATAAAGATACTATTGAAGATTATATAGATAGTATAGAAGACATAGATATGAATAATACAGATTTAGTATTAATAATACTAAGTGAGAATTACAAAAATCTTCCTGTAAATCAATCACCATATTATATTTTAAAGGCAAAATTACTAAGCCGTGGTGTTGTATCTCAAGAAGCAAATATAGAAAAGATAATAGAAATTAACAAAGTTAATGAAAAAGAAGAATCTACACAAAGAAACTCTTATCTTAATACTATATCTTTGAATATTTATTCAAAATTAGGTGGAACTGCATGGGTTGTTCAAAGATTAGATGAAGGAAGTATTCCTGAATTAATAATAGGAATAGGTATGTCTTCAGATAATAAAGATGAAACTATTTACGGTATTGCAAATGTTTTTGATAAAACAGGTTATTATGTATATGGAGATAATTTTTTATACACTTATAAAGACAATTATGTTGAAAAGTTAAAAAAACATCTCATAAAAATCACAGAAAAAGCTATAGGAAATAGGTTTAAAAGCAAGTTAGGGGATAAAGATTTTAAAGAAATTAGATTGATTTTTCATTTATACAAAAACCCAAGTAAGAAATTAGAGCTAAAAGCTTTAAACTTATATATAGAAGAAATGAAAAGAAAATATCCAGACGTATCCTTTGATTATGCTTTTATATCCATATCGCAAAATCATAGTTTTAGGCTTATAAATGAAAATAATTCAAGTACATCCAGACTTTTGAGACTTTCTGAAGATTTAGCTTTATTGAAAATAAAAAGGAACAATTCTTTATTACTCTTAAAATTAGATAACAGGTCAACTTTTAAGGATTTGAGTTTAATAGGTCGTCAAATTCATAATTTCTCCTATCTTGGATATAGAAGTTTTTTACCTTTAAAAAGACCTATTACAGTAGAGTATCCAAAAATTTTAGCAAAGCTTTTAAACAAATTAATAGAAATAGATAACTGGGATAAAGATAATTTGAATAATTATTTATTAGATAAACCTTGGTTTATTTAATTATGAATGATGATAAGAATTTCTTAGAAGAAATTGAAAGAAAAAAAAGAAAAATAATTGAAAACTCATCATTAAAACAAAGGTTAGTATTTTGTTTTTTTAAAAATTTTGATGAAAACTTCTGCGACATAAATGAAAATAAACTTAGGACTATAGAAGAAAAATTATTTTATAGTATTTTTAGTAATAAAAAGGTTTTAGAGGATAAAGAAATTTCTCAAAGAATAAAACAATTAAGTTTAAACAATATATTAGACCTTATAGCGTATTTGAAATATTTCCAATCAATTGGAAAAAATGATAATGATATTTTCAAATTGTCTCCTATTGAAGCCTTTGTTATAAAAGCTTTGTTTCCTAATTTGGAAATCGAAGAAAGTAAAAGTTATTTAAACAACAAAAAATATTTATCTATCTTAGCTTCAAAAATGCTAAAGAAAGAAAAGATTTCCCAAAAAGAAATAATTAATGCTTTAAAGGAAATAGATGAATTAATAGATATATACATTTTAGAACAAGCTTATTTTCACTACTTTTCAAATTTAATTGATATAGATAAAAATTTATTAAAAATTGTAGTTCAATCTATATTAAATGTTTATAATTACATTAATGTAACATTAAAGATATTTATATGTTGTATTTTTATTCCTTTTTTTGGATTGATAATACATAAATATAAAGATTTCATTACAAAGTATATAAATATAATTGGTTTTGGAACTTTAATTACCATCGGTATATGGATATTTTGGTTATTTTTTACAAAAAAAATCTCTTCTCCTAAAGATATAAAAGAATTGATATTGTATAAATTAAAACATTTTACAGATTCAATTTTTGATTATTTTACTATTAAACTTATTAACATTATAGGGATAAAATTAAATTCAAAAGATATAAAAATACTAAAAAAATTGAAACTATAGGATTACCATATATATCAAAATATGAAGGATTATTATAAACTCTATAATTAGAAATAAAGAAATTAGACATAGGAAATTTATTTTTTCAGGAACAAGAATTGCCGTTGAAGATGTAGTAGAGTTTTTATTAGCAGGTTTAACTTTTGAGGAAATAAAAAAAGAATATCCGACGATTACCGATAAACATTTAAAAGATTTTATTCAGTTTTTTAGAAAAATTTTAAAGTCAGAAGTTAATCATTTAAAAGCTAATGCTAACTCACCTAAAGACATTGAAAAATTATATAGATATGAAGGTTGTTTTAATGTTTTCTATCTTCTAAATAGTCTTGGACAGATTGAAAAGCTATATAAGAAAATCCTATCACTAATACCAATAAACCTACTACAAATAACAAAGCCGCTATTGTTTCCATTCTTCTATCATATCCCTAATAGAGATAAAACCCCAGATGAAAGTAAGAATTAATATTATCGTTAATACTGTATAAATAAATATTTCCATCGTTATAACTTTTATTTTACCTTATTTGGTTTAAAAATCCAACCAATAAACCAAGTAAGCCCAGCAAAAGCTAATCCTAATATCAAAACCAGTATTATTAAAACTGTTTCCATTTTAAGTCTCCACATCTTTTTTGATTTTTAAGGCTATAAGAATTATAGAAAATATAAGCCCTAAACCTGAAAATATTCCTAATCCAATCAAAAAAGACTAATAGTTGAATTGTATTTCTGAAAATTTAAAACTAATGTTAAAGTTCCGCCAATATCAGCAACTAAAACAAAAAATAATGTTCTTAAAATTCCTTCTAAAACTTTAGCTCGTTCTATTTCCAACTTCTTAATTTCTATTTCTTTCTCGTCTTTTCCATCAATCAACCTTACTTTTTCAGTTTTCTTTCTTATTAATTATAATACGTAATTTTTATAACACTTCCAATAATGATTTTTAATAAGTTATTAGAAATTTTGATAAAAAAATTTCATCAATAGATTTTTAATCTTTTATTAACGGATTAGAAATAAATTAGCTATATATAACTTTTCTACTCCAAATAGCTGTTTAATATTATAAAAATTCAAAATTTCCTTCGTAAAAGGAAAAAATATAATAAAATTTCCTTATAAAAGGGAAGGAAATTTTTAAACAACTTAAAACTTTAAATACCTTAAATCATCTTAAATTTAACTCCCAAACTTGTTATATAATTTTTCAAATCAAACAATTTCATTAAAGGTAAAAATGGTAATAATTGGCGTAGATACAGGCGGAACTTTTACAGACTTTATATATAAAGAAGGAGATAAATGGGGTGTATTTAAAACCCTTTCTACCCCTGAAAATCCGGCAAAGGCTGTTTTATACGGATTAGAAGAAATCGCCAAAAATAAACCTAAAAATATAACTCACGGTTCAACAGTTTCCACAAACGCAGTTTTAGAAAGAAAAGGTGCGAAAACTGCATTTT
>Ga0256832_1002768_pt1 | contig 11970 bp, 3 predicted proteins | sample 134614metaG_FD_190534 | JGI IMG/M metagenome (GOLD analysis project Ga0256832, IMG submission 190534) | Hydrothermal vent microbial communities from Lau Basin, Pacific Ocean - 134-614 | ecosystem: Environmental > Aquatic > Marine > Hydrothermal vents | place: Pacific Ocean: Lau Basin | collected... | reverse complement strand
CGTTATTACCATCAGTGGCAAGACTGTTGCGCGTATCCCCGCAGGCGACTCCTTTACATCTGATTGGTTTGGTGTGCCGATTCCTGAAGGTGCATCTGATAATGTCACTATTGAGCTTCAAATTGATAAGCTTCATTATCATCTGACTCAAACGGATGCCGTCGTTATACAGGGAATGACCGGCAGCCAAACAGCGGCTCTCTCTGAGACCCCATACTATGCAACAGTTGCTAGCATCACACCTCAGAACTCATTTGGTGATGAACCTATCATCATCACAGGCCAGGCAATAGATAGAAGTACTACCAACCCACTGCCGTCGGCACCTATACAAGTAGTTGTGGTAGTGAATGGGTTTGAACGTACCGTAGATCTCTTAACGGGCATAGATGGCAGCTACACCTACACCTTCAACCCACTGGAAGGTGAATCAGGTATTTTTGAAGTCTCTGCTATCTATCCCAATCTATTGGCACGGCCTGCACAGGATCAGTTCACTATCAGCCGTGTCACCCTAAACCCAACCCTGTTGAATCTGAGATTACCCAAAAATGTTGAGCAACATTTTGATGTGGTTAAAGCAACAGCGGGTGAGGGAACAACAGCCACCAATCTGCGCCTGGAACTAAACCCCGCAGATCAGCCATCTGGCTCAGCACCTCAAGGCATCACCCTTGACCTGGGCACGCCTTTTGATCTGCAATCGCAACAATCGGCACAGCTCCCTTTCAGCATTGCCGGGGATAACACTGCTGATGCATCCGGCACCCTCTACCTCCGCGTGCTGAGTGATGAAAGTGGAGTTGCCTCTCTGGGTAAGGTGCAGATTAACTATCAGCTACAGGAAACGCACCCTTATCTCAGTTTCAAACCTAACTATATTGAAACTGGTGTGGTGCATAATGGCTCAATACAGGAAACCATCACCCTGGAAAATACCGGCCTTGCCGTAATGAGCGGCGTGAATGTAGAGCTATTGGATACCAGTGGTGGCCAGCCACCAAGTTGGATCAGCCTGCTATCCCCTGCGGCCCAAGGTGACCTTGCCGTAGGTGAAAAGCGTGAAATTCAAATAGCAGCTAACCCATCAGATGCGGTAGCAGAAGCTAACTACCCGTTCATACTCCGCGTTAGCAGCAGTAACAACACGACCATAGATATCAACGTCTACGTTGTCGTTACCCAATCAGGTATCGGTAGCATGCTATTTAAAGCAGCTGATATCTATACAGCGACTTTGGATGAAAATGGTGTCCCAATCCCTGGCCTCGCTGGAGCTAAAATCCGCTATCAACATGAGATTGATCTTGGTAATGAAGGGGTGCTGTATACAGATCAACTGGGTGAGGCCTTCTTCCAGAATATACCAGCCGGGCGCTATCGCTTCCGTGCCAGTGCCTCTAATCATGAAGACTTGTCAGGCCGTTTTACTATCAAACCGGGTATAACAGCAGTAAAGGATATCTTCCTCGACTACAACCTGATTAGTGTGGAATGGTCAGTCAGAGAGATAACCATTGAAGACAAATATCAAATCGTTCTAGAGGCCATCTTTGAAACCGATGTGCCTGCCCCAGTAATTGTGTTTGAACCCACCGGCACCATCCTGCCAGACCTACCGGTGGGCGAGGTATTTCATGGTGAGTTGCGTCTCACAAATCATGGGCTGGTTCGGGCAGATAACCTGACCTTTAATTTTCCAACCTCAGATGCCTACTTTAAATATGAATTCCAGCAGGGGCTGCCGAACAGTCTGAATGCAAAAGAGAGTCTTGTTATTCCTTACCGTGTTACAGCGCTGGCGTCATTGTCACCAGACGGAAGCGGCTCCGGCGCAGGTTGCACTGCGTATGGTAGTAGTGCCAGGGTAAATTACGATTATGAGTGTGCCAACGGTGCAGAAACAAGCGGCTCATCTTCTACACATTGGAATACGACAACATCAACCTCAAGCTGCGGAGGAACCAGTAACAGCTGGAGTGGTGGTAGCGGTGGCGGCGGTGCTGGTGGCGGCTACGGTGGGTCGGGCGGTTATACGCCAATTACAGGTCAGTCTTGCCCTAAACAATGTCCGCCAGGATCAACCGTGTGCAGTATCTGTAACTCGGGTGGCGGACAGTAACCCGTAGGTTGCTGGTGAGCCTGCGAACTCCAACAAGATCAAGGTAATGAATATAAATACTCCATTGAACTTGATAATTAAAAAAGCTGTATCGGTAATTAAAATACGTATATGCAAAACCGAGCAGGGTGTATTTAACACACAAAACAAAACTAAATGGATTTCCGTAACAACAAAGACATAATAGAATATGAACAATAGAAAAAATAAGTCGGGTAGGGTGCATTCCATGTGCCAAGCCAATAAAAAAGACAAACGGACAGTGCGATTAAACTGGAACATATCTATTGTGCTCTTGCTGCTGTTTTGTGCTCCATTTCAAGCACTATGGGCAGCCTTGCCTGCGTGCACTTCATCCCAATACCTCATGCCGGTAACCGACAGAAGCGGGCCAAACCTTGGTGAGCATACCGAAACAGTTGAAGACATGCGCATAAAGGTGCTCGGTGGTTATGTGCGTGTCACCCGAACCTGGGATTCAACGCTTGGCCGCTGGGTCATCAATCAGCGATGGGCGCCACTTATTGCAGTACAGAACGATGCGGGAGGAGATTGTCTGGGTGGAGTAAAGTACCCCACTGAACTACAGTATGGCGGCGCACTGTATAAAGGCACTGATGGAAACTACACCAATACAACCAACCCCAAACAGACCATCACCCTTAGCGAAGATGCAGGCAACTACACCTTCCGTTGGCAAAACCGCTCAGGTAATTGGATTGATTATGAAACAGTCCCCGGAACAGGTGAATACTTAAGTCAGGGCACAAGAATCAAAGCCTATGGTGATCGTAACAATGTACAGGTATCCATGCGCTACGATGCAAACGGACGGCTGAGCGGCGTACTCGACCACAACAACACCCAGATACTATGGTACGAGTATAACGGCAACGACATAACGGCAATCCGTGACTACAGCAATCGCCGTGTAGAGTATCAAGGTGCGGGTGGAAAATTCACCAAAGTGATTGACGTTCGCAAAAATGCCTGGAGTTACACCTACGATGGCGATAAACTAAAAACCAAAACAGATCCTGTCGGGCGAATCATCACCATCAGCAATACCGGCGGAACTGCCAGCATATTGGATCAAGATGGCGTGGGTTCAACATTCAGTTACGAATACGATAAGAATAAACGGGAATACTATAAACAGGAAAAAACAGCAGCCGGTAAGGTGATTGAAACCTGGTCTGATTATGAAGGGGATATGATTCGTCAGGATATCTCCGGGCGCACTGTCTTTACCCTGGTTAAAAATGGAAATACCCATACCATTACAGATGAATCGGGTAACAAAACAATAAAAGAATTGGATCAGTGGAATAACGTCATAAAGGTGACTTATCCAGATGGTAGCAACATTAGCAAAACCTATGATCCATCCAACTCAAGGGTGTTGCAGGAGACAAATGAGAATGGGGTGGTGACTAAGTATGAGTATGATGCCAATGGAAATCTAATCAAAAAAACTGAGGCTTTGGGGCTGACTGAGCAGCGGGTGACTACTTATACATATGATGCCTATGGCAATATGATGTCTGAAGCGCGTGAGGCAGATGAGGTGACGGTGGCATCAACAACTGTACGCACCTATGATGCTTTTGGGAATATAGCAACTGTTACTGATCCAGAACAAAACCAAACCAAATATCTGGAATATGATGTGATGGGTAATCCACTGCGCATTGAGGATGCGCGGGGGAAGGTTTGGGTTAATGCCTATGATGATGCAGGGAATCTAACAAGCAAAACAAACCCGCTGGGTTTTAGCACGCAATATGATTACGATGCGGTGAATAACCTGATAAAGGTGACTGATGCAAAGAATTATATTATACAATATCGCTATAACATCCAGCATCGACTGATAGAGGTAATTCTGCCCAATACAAAAAGTTATAAAATAGAATATGATGCGGATGGCAACCGTCTGAAAGAGACAGATCCGGAAGGGCGTTCTAAACGCTACAGCTATGATCTGTCTGGGCGTCTGCGAACCATCACTGATGGTAATGGTAATGTTATTGAATCGATTTATCTAACTGGATCAGTAAATGGCGCCGGCAAGGTGGGATCAATCGTATTTCCAACCTATACCCGGCTGCTGCGTTATGATCGCCGCGGGCGTCAAATCAAGCAGATTGATAAGCTGGCGGTTGACCTGCAATTGGAGGAGCTACGTGAATACGATCTTGTAGGCAACCAGACGGTAGCTATAGATGCAAAACAGAGGCGCACCAAAACTGTCTATGATGCGCTTAATCGAATAGTAAAAAACGTAGACCCGCTGAATGGCGAGACCCTCTATGTTTACGATAACCGGGATAACCTGCTTTCAGTCAATGATCCGGAAAACAACACCACAGCGTTTCAATATGATCGCGCCAATCGGAAGGTGCGTGAGACGCGTCCTATGGGTGATATTATTCAATACAGTTATGATCCGGTAGGAAATCTGTCGACTGTCATTGACGCCAAGGGTCAACTGAAGCGGTATGTCTATGATGATGGTTTGCGAAACACGGAATTCAGTTATTTTGCCAGCATATCAGCACCAACAGCAGACAAAGTAGTTACATTGAGTTATGACAACGTTGGCAATCTGATTGGCTATAACGATGGAATCACCTCAGCCATTTATAGCTATAATTCACTAAATCAAAAGCTGTCTGAGTCAGTTAATTATGGCTCATTCAGTAAATCTTACAGCTATACTTTTGCAGGCAATGGCCTAAAGGAATCCTTTACTGGGCCAGATGGCGTAATTATTCGCTACAGTTATGATCAAAACAACCTGTTAAACAGTGTGCAGATGCCAGGCGGCGCGTTTACCGTCAATAGCATTAATTGGTATATGCCAAGTAAAATCACCCTGCCAGGAGGCAGCACACAAGAGTACAACTATGACCCGCTTCTACGTCCAAAGAGTATCACGGTAAAAGATCCCGCCAAGAATACCATCATGGACTATCGCTATGTCTATGACGCTGCTGGTAACATCGACACCAAACAGACAGAACATGGCTTATACAGCTATGGTTATGATGGGCTGGATAGATTAATACAAGCCGATAATCCTGCCTTGCCTGATGAAGTATATGCCTATGATGCGGTAGATAACCGCTTGTCAGATAGTCGGGTTCCCGGAGTTTGGGCTTACAACGATAATAACCAACTTACGGGTATCGATAGCCATACCAGCTTTGTCCATGATGCCAATGGCAGCCTGACACACAAAACTAAGGATAGCGTTGTTACCAACTACCGTTATAATCTTGAAAATCGGTTGGTGGAGGTGAGTTCAAACAGCACTACCATAGCAAGTTATTATTATGACCCCTTTGGCCGGCGTCTATGGAAGGATGTGAGCGGCCAACGCACCTATTTTTTATATGCGGATGAAGGGTTGGTTGCAGAGTTTGATAATGGCGGCAGCCTTGATCGGCAGTACGGATATCGGCCGAATGGTGTCTGGGGTAGTGATCCACTCTATATGCAGATGGGTGGGCAGTATTACTTTTATCAGAATGATCATTTGGGTACGCCACAGAAGTTGATAAACGTAACAGGCATAGTTGCCTGGTCTGCGGTCTACCAAACATTTGGTGAAGTGGTGTTGGACGCTGCTAATAGCATTGATAACCGATTGCGATTTCCGGGACAGTACTACGATCAGGAGACGGGGCTGCATTACAACTACTTTAGAACATATGATCCTTCTACAGGACGTTACATCACGAGTGATCCTATAGGTCTTGAAGGTGGGCTTAATACATATAGTTACGTATACGGCAATCCACTAAGATTCATTGATTCTCTCGGACTAGCCGCAGAATGTGGTGACGATGAAGACTGCATTGAAAAATGTTTAAAAAGATATTATGGCAACATGTTCAATACTGCTTTAGGCCTCAGTTTCTTCAGTTTTTCATCCTTTGCTCTTGGCGAATATACTGAATATACAACTACAAGAGGTACAGCAGAGGCTAACCGAAACATGAACTCTGGGCGTTTTGAGCTAGGGGCACGGCAGGCAAGATCTGTTGCGCAACTAAGTCGTGTTAATGCCGTTAGCAGCGTCTTAGCGGCTGGAGCAAGTGGGTTTGTAGCAGGTGCTGTTGGTTACTGTGCAGTCCACTGTGAGCTTAATGGTGATTAGGATGATAATTCGTATATTGGGCGGTGCTGTTGGCTTACTGGAGATCCTTGTAGGTATTTTTCTTGTTTACCGATATTGGCCTGAGGCGATTCTGAAATTGGCTGGTGGCATATCGCTTATTGGCATGGGTAGCTACTTTCTAAACTACGCAATTACGGGTAGAACGAAGCTTAAGAATCAATAGGGTCAGACTCGATTGATATTAAATGTTTGATGCGTAATGTGAATAAACAGATGAGCATCTAAAACTGTATTTATGTTAGTTGCGACATAATAAATAGTAATATCATGAAAAAATTATTTATATATGTCTGTTTTGGTTTTGCTCTGTTTAAAGGGTGGGAGAAACTTGCTACACCAGACCATGTTGAACCACTGCTCGGAGAACCGTATGTCGCGGTGTATGGAAGGAATACTTGCGGCTTTACAAGTCAGATGATAAGCAATCTAAAGGATAGAAATATTAATTATAAATATTTTGATATTGATGAAAGCGATATTGCAGATACGCTTCATTCTAGAATGGAAAAAGTTGGGATATCTACACGCAGATATTTTCTTCCAGTGGTAGATGTTAATGGTAAGTTATTTGTGCGTCCTTCATTCAATGAAGTTATTGATGAGTACAATTAAAAGGTAGGGTACATTTCATGCACCAAACATGGTTGCAGTGTCACTCCGGGAGGGGTTATCGCAATAGGTTGGATGATGGTGTGAAGCACCTGCTTTAATAATAATTATGGAGAATACGCTTGGTAAACACAGGCGCATTTTAAAATGGCGATATTAAAATGAATAAGAACGCGCATGGATTAGGTTTGTGTACCAAGCATTGGCAGGGTTTGTGGCTCATGTGCTTGCTTGCATTGTTTTGGGCGCCGCAGCTATCGTCTGCTGAAGCCATCTGTGCGCAGGTAAAGATTGAGATTCGGCAAGAGCTTGCATTTGAACGCCAGGCGTTCGATGCCATGATGAAGATCAATAATAATCTCGATACCTTGGCCATTGAAAATATTCTGGTCAGTGTAAAATTCAAAGATGAAGATGGTATTATTGTAACGGCCACTTCTGACCCAAATAATACAACGGCCAAGTTTTTTATCCGTATCGATAGCATGACGGGTATTTCTGATGTGAGTGGTGGTGGCCGAGTTGAGCCAAATACTACGGGTGAAATACACTGGCTGATTATTCCTACAGTTAATGCCACAAGTAGCCCAACTGGTACGCTGTACTTCGTAGGCGCCAATTTAAGTTACACTCTTGGTGGTCAACCAGAAGAGGTTGAAATTACGCCAGATTTTATCACAGTTAAGCCACTGCCCGAGCTGGGATTGGATTACTTCTTAACCAAACAGGTCATTGGTGATGATCCTTTCACTACCGAGATAGAAGAGTCTGAACCCTACACACTGGGTGTGCGGATTAAAAACAATGGTGTTGGGCTTGCTAAGAATGTCACTATTGATTCAGCTCAGCCGGTTATCAAGGAAAACCCTCAGGGTTTATTGATTGGCTTTAAAATTACTGCTAGCTCTGTTGATGATCAACCTACGGAGCCGGTGTTGTTGATTAATTTTGGCGATATTGGAGCCAGCCAATCCAAGATGGGGCGCTGGAATATGCTCACCACGCTGGCGGGTGAGTTTATTAGTTTCTCAGCGACTATGTCTCATGCAGATGAGTTTGGCGGTGCGGCCACCTCAATTCTTTCGCAACCAAATACGCATCTCCTGTTGCGTGATGTTTTGGTTGATGCCCCCGGTAGAGATAACGTACGCGATTTTCTGGCGCTGGATGGTCAGACGTTGCGCGTGTTTGAATCTGATGATACCAATGATGTGGTGGTGCAGGATCAATCAGTCAGCGCCACACTCAGCGCCGGGAGTAGTTCTGGTTCAGATTTTGTTCACACCTTAACGCTTTCTCCTGCTGTTGGATTTACCTATGTACAGATACCCGATCCCTATGCGGGTGCCAGAGTTGTAAAAGAGGCCATCCGCTCTGATGGCAAGCGCATTCCGTTGGATAATGCCTGGGCCTCTAAGGTACGCGATCGATCGACTAATCCACCTACTTGGATCTACTTTATAAACCTGTTCGACGTAGATGCAAAAGACAGCTACCAGATACGCATGAGTCCGGTGGTTGATGAGCCGGTACCACCGAACATGCAGTTCATTGCTGATCAGACAACGGTAGAAGGTGAGCAGGTTGGTATGTTGCTGGAAGCTTCTGATCCTAATGGCGATGCTGTGAGCTTTAGTGTCTCACCAAAGCCTGTTGGTGCTATCTTTGTTGATAATGGCGATGGTACGGCCTTTTTCAACTGGACGCCTTCAGTTGGGCAAGCAGGGCGCTACACCATTACCTTTGCGGCAACAGATGGCAAACTGACTTCATTCAGATCGCCGACTATTACTATTAATCCGATTTGGGATACAGATGGCGATGGTATGGATGACAATTGGGAGATTGCCAATTTTGGGTCATTGGACCGTGATGGCACAGGTGATTTTGACGGCGATGGCGTGTCTGATCTGGATGAATACCTGAATGGAACCGATGCCACTTCAACTGAGCTTGCTGCCGAGCCTGTCATCAGCCCATTGGGTGGAAGCTTTAGTGATTATGTAGATATTGCGCTCTCTACGACGACACCCAATGCAACTATCTATTACACCCTGGATGGCAGTGAGCCGGATGAGAATGCCTATCGCTACACTGGGCCGGTGACCATTACACAGGATGCGACTGTAAAAGCCATCACTATAGGTGCTGGATATACTGCCAGTGCAGTGAGCAATGAGAGTTATGTCGTTGTCCATGCTGGCCCCTTCCAACAGGATGAGAGTTTGCAACGGTTGCTAGTGCTGGAAGCCGAGCACTTCCATACCACCAATCAATCGCAAGCAGGTCAGAGCTGGGTGCAGGATGCCACCTTTGATTACAGTGGTGATGGCGCCATGGTCGCTCAACCTGATAGCGGTAACCGGATTGATGCCGATTATGCTGCCAACAGCCCAGCGCTGAATTTCAGAGTCAACTTTTTAACCACGGGTATTCACTATATCTGGGTGCGTGGATTGGCTGCGGATATGGCCGGTGATTCCATCCATATTGGATTGAATGGTGAGCAATTTGAAAGTAGCTCTCGCCTTCAAGTAACCAACGGTGACTGGCAGATTGCCAATACAGATATGGGGTGGACACGCAGGACAGAAGAGGGAACTGTCGCCAGCATCAATGTAACCCAGACAGGTGAGCATACCCTGAATATCTGGATGCATGAAGATGGGGTGATTGTTGATAAGCTGATTTTAACTACAGACCCAGATTACATTCCCATGGGTGCTGGCCCTGCGGAGAGTTTGACCAATAGCATTAATGAAGTGCCGGTGTTGCATGCTTTAGCCGAACAAAAGAGTGTGCATACTGGCATCGTCAATACACCGGTGGTTGCGAATGATCCAGATTTGAATGCACTGGCATTCAGTGCTACTGGATTGCCAACAGGATTAACGATTGATGCCCTGAGCGGTGTAATCAGCGGTGTAATTGATTCAACAGCCGATGTATCCAATACGGTGGAGATATCAGTGACTGATGCTGCTGATACAGTAATCACTGCCTTTACTTGGAATATTACCGCACAGGATCTTATTGTACCTAGCGTGACAGCACCGGCCGATATAGTGTTTGAGGCAACAGATGTTGATTCGGTTGTTGATCTTGGTGGATCTGCAACCGCTGTGGATGATATTGATGGCGCTCTGTCAGTGGTTAATGATGCGCCTGCTCAATTCACGCTAGGTACGACTTATATCACCTACAGTGCTACTGATAGTGCTGGGAATATTGGAACGGCGGTTCAGAAAGTGACTGTGCAGGATACTACGTTACCAACGCTGGTAGTGCCTTATGATATTACAGTAATCAGTACGGAAGCTGTGGCTATTGATGTTGGAAGCGCCACTGCAACAGATATTTTTAATCCTGTTGTCGTAAGCAACGATGCTCCAGCCTTATTCCAAATTGGGGAAACTATTGTTGCCTGGATAGCGACTGATGCGAATAACAATTCAATATCTAAACAACAGACTGTCACTGTTGTTACATCAGGTATAGACACCGATAGTGATGGTGTTTTAGATAGTTCAGATAACTGCCCCACAGTAAGCAATATTGATCAACTTGATTCAGACAGTGACGGACAGGGTAACGCCTGTGATCCAGACTCTGATGGTGATGGCCTGCCGGATTCCTGGGAGCAAAATGCTTTCGGAGACTTGGATCAGGATGGCAACGGCGATGCTGACGGTGATGGCAATACGAATGGTACCGAGTTTGCTGATCAAACCAATCCAGCAGTTCCAGATGTACATCTACAGTTGCTTGCTGGACTCAATATGATTGCCTTACCTATTGATCCTCTACCCGCACGTAACTCTTTTGAGTGGGCAACTGAACTGAGTCCGAATGTTAAACGTATTAGTCGCCTTAACCCAGTTACGCAATTGATGGAAATTACTGAAGTTGTTGGCGCTATTCCTCAAGGTGCCAGCTTCCCAATAGTAGCTAATGAAGGCTATTACATTGAAATGAAAGCAGAGCAAGAACTTGTGTTAGAAGGCAGTGCCAATAGTGCTGGTGTGGATCTTGTCGCTGGTATGAATTTCGCTGGCTTCCAGCGAGTGCCAGCAGGCATGGATGCATATCAGTTGCTACAAACGCTTGGTACAGAAAGTGCTATTGCTAGCATTCGCCACTATAACCAGGAGACTGGCCGCTATGAGACGGCTGCTTACCATAATGGTCAGCTGGTTGGTACAAACTTTGTGATCCGCAGAGGAGCGAGTTACCTATTCTCAATGCGCCAGGCAGTTAGCGGGATAACATTGCCGTGAGTGAAAGATTTAACATAGGAGAGGCTTGGCATGCTTATTTGAGGCCAAGTCTGCTCCATGTGTTAAACACTACTTGCTGTTTAGATAGATATGCATACGTCAATTAAAAGAAAGTTTTCTTGTCTCATGGTGCTGTGGGTAGTGTTTGCTTTAACTGCGCATGCGGATGTAAGTGTTAAGGGTGATAATAATTTTGAAAAGAGAGAAGACTTAAGGGAAGTATTGTGGGCAAACAGCTCAAGCCCTAATGCTGTGATTGATCTAACAACGCTTCCTGATGAAAGCCGTAAACATGAATGTTCAGGGCTGGATGCAAATGGAGAGTATCTGGATGATGATCCAGATGCGTATAGCATTCTACAAAATGAAGCCAAAGCAAAAAGATTGGAGATACGGGCAAAGCAGTGCAAGAAGTTTTCTGATCAAGATATAAAGAGCTGGCGCCAAGATATTTTTACTGTTGTGGATATACGCCCAGGTGATCAATACGCTTCATGGCATGTGCCTGGTTCACTGAATATTCCAGAATATGCGGTTAAAACTAAAACGTACCTAAAATCTGAGCAGCTTGTTTTGGTGGATGATGGATTATCACATTTAGCACTGGTGTCAGCCTGCAAATCTTTGCTTGCGACAGGCTTTAAGGATGTCTCTATTGTTGAAGGTGGGGTGCAAAGATGGCGGCAATTAATTAGAAAAAAAAGAGGCAGACAAGTTGGTGACCGTATGCAGTTAATAACGCCAAAGCAGTATCTTACGGTTATGAATGAATATAA
>Ga0256832_1002766_pt1 | contig 11973 bp, 19 predicted proteins | sample 134614metaG_FD_190534 | JGI IMG/M metagenome (GOLD analysis project Ga0256832, IMG submission 190534) | Hydrothermal vent microbial communities from Lau Basin, Pacific Ocean - 134-614 | ecosystem: Environmental > Aquatic > Marine > Hydrothermal vents | place: Pacific Ocean: Lau Basin | collected... | reverse complement strand
AGTGAGTTAAATCTTCCAAAAACAACAGATAAGGATATTTTGGCTCAACTTAAAAAAGTATCTGAACTTTGGGCTTCTATGAAAAAGAGTATTGATGTAATAGCAAGTGGAAAAGTTGATAAAAAAGCACTTGAATCGATTGCAAAAGAGAACCTACCTCTACTTAAAAATATGAACCAAGCTGTTCAGATGTATGCAAAAGCAAGTGGTTCAAAACTTAGTCCAGAGATGGCGAGTACTATTAATCGTGCAGGTAAGCAAAGAATGCTAACTCAAAAAATGACAAAAGAGCTTCTTTTGGTTGCAAATGGGATTGATGCTGAAGCTAATAAAGCAAATGCTAAAAAAACAGCTGAACTTTTTGAAAGTACACTTAAAGATTTAACTGATAAATGTAAAGATGAGAAGATTAAAGCTCAATTAGGTGTTGTGGCTAAGCTTTGGTCTGATTATAAAGATATTGTAGTTAAAGCAGATACATCTGATGCTTCACTAAAAAAAGCAGAGGAGATGAATATGCCTTTACTTAAAAATATGAACAAAGCTGTAAAGATGTATGAGGCATCTGTAAAATAAAAATAGTTTATCTATCTAAATTACTTAAAACCTCAGGTGGCAATACACTATAGTAGATTCGTCTATAGTTAAGATTGTCACCAATAAATTTCCACGGTTTATCTTTCTCTTTAATAAGAATTAGCTTCTCTCCTCTTTTAATCTCTATGGTACGCTCTTTGATATTAAAAGTTATATTTTCTCTTCCATATTTATGAATAAGCACATCATATAGGTAATTCATACTAGTCTCTGTCTTATAAAGATTGTTGTTAAGTAGCAAAATCTTTGCATCACTATCGTAGTCAACTTGGCAAAACTTTGTTCCATTAGAAAATGCCTTGACTTTACCGATTTTTGTAATATTTGTATCATATTTTTGAACTACAATATCTTTTGAGTTCATCATAGTTGAGATATATTCTCGAAAATGTTGTTCATTGATAACATTAAAAAGTTTAGGATAGGTTTTATTGACAATCGCATCAACATTAAAACTTTCAAGGTCATTAAGATAGGCAATAAGCTCATTTTTTACAATCTCTTGAGCAGGAGTTAACTCACCTAAATAGGCATAGGAATTATTATGGTCTCTCTCTTCTATTTTAGGACTACTTGTTGTAGTATTTGAAATACAAGAAGAGAGAAGAAATAGAATAGAAAAAGATAAAATATATTTTAATGATTTCATACAATACTTTCTAAATGAGATATAACTTTATCAAAACTTTGTTCTCTAGCATAACAACTATGAGAATTACAGAGTTGAAAGGCATCATCATTACTGTTTTTAAATAGTATATAAGGATAACCAATTCTCTCTCGTTTGTCCATATTTTCTTTTAACAAATTAATATTTGATTTAATAATAATATCATCTTTTAAATAACGTAACACCATTTGTGTTAATTTTGGAGAGGAGAGAGGTTGTCTCATAAGATTGTATGAGTGTAGCTCTAGTGTCTTAAAGACAAACTTTTTATAGTTTACATCAACTAAAGAGGAGATACTTAAAAGTAGAGAGAGGGCAGAGCTAAGACTTGATGGTAATGTTCTATCATAAATAGTCTCTCGAATTTTAAACTCATTGGTGGAAAAAATCCACTTTGCATGTTGGTAGTAGTGTTCTACTATTAGATTTGCAAATTGAGTTGCCATAATAAGAAAAGACTCATCTAAGGTGTATTGATAAGCAACAATAAGAGCCTCTCCTAACTCTGTATAGTCTTCTAAAAAGGCTTTTATCTCTTCAACATGATAAAGCATACCATTACGATAAAAAGTGGAAAGAAGTGATTCTAAAGTCTCTAAGGCATAAATATGATATTTTTTATCAATGGCTCCTGCTTTAAAGAGGGTTTTTACCATTAAAGCGTTCCATGAACAGAGCTGTTTCTCATCTTTTAGTTTAAAGAGTTTTGAGTTTTCTCGTTCCTTGAGCATAAAGTCAATGGTTTTAAGTGCTATTTCTTTATAGTGACTATTTTGAGTTATTTGATAGGCTCGAAGGTAGAGAGAGGATAAAAGAGCATTGTCATAAGTTGTTTTTACCTCGTATGCTTCACTCCAATCCTCTTTAGTAGCATAAACATAAAATCCTCCATTTTCTCTGTCGTAAAATCCTCCATTAGCCATATTATCTAAGGTGAGTGTAATAGCATTTAAGATGTTCGGATTTTTTTCTAATAAATAGACATCTAATAGCAGTTCTAAGAGAGTAACATTATGGAATTTTGGGGTTTTGGTAAAACCTCCATACTTTTTGTCTAAGAGTTTTAGACTCTGTATCTCAATAGTTTTCATAATATTTAGATTGAGTTTTGTAGCTTGAATCTGTTCATCTTTAGGCTCTATAAATTCTAAAACTTCTTGACCCTTTTTACTTAGTGTGTTGTAGTCTGTAATATACTTTTTAGAGATAACTCGAAGTAACTCTTCAAATCCAAGTTGTTGCTCTACAGCATGAGGAGCGATGTAGGAGGCAGCATAAAAAGGTTCTAAGTTTTCTGTTAAAAAGAGTGTAAGGGGAGTTCCTCCTAGCTGTCGATTCATAAGAGAGTAGACTTTTTGGTAATATCTTTCAATATCGGGACGTTCATTTTTATCTATTTTTACTGAAATAAAACGCTCTTTTAAGAGTTCTCTAACAGAACTATTTTCTTCACACTCTTTAGCCATTTTTTTTGACCAATATGAGCTTGTTGATTCGATAGAGAGATAGATACATTTATTCTCTTTTTGGGCTTTTTCTATAAGATTTTTAAACATTTTTTCCTCTTTTTTATTAATTAACGTTCTTTAAAAGTATTATATTATAGGAGTTTTCAATAAAAAATAACAAAAAAAAACATTTTTTTCTTTTTTTCTTTTTTCACTACTCTATTTTTAAACTAATAAAGAGTCTTATTTATATATTTTTGCTATAGTAATACACATATTGTAAACATAAAACAGTGTATACTTAATTACTAGTTTTATGATAGTATTATCTTTACATTAAAAAAGGGATAAAAGAAGAATGAAGTTTTTAAAATTACTCCTACTTGTTACCACATTTATTTATGCAGGATTTGGCAATGTTAAAAGTGACTTCTTATCAGCTGATAAAGCGTTTAAAGTTACAGCAACTCAAAAAGGTGAAAATATTGAAGCTAAAATTGTTATAGCTGATAAGGTTCACATTACTGCAGATACTTTAAAAGTTCTAGTTATATCACCTGAGAAAGAAGAGCTTAGTGTAAAACTTCCTAAAGCACATGAACATAATGGTGATATGGTTTATGAGAAAGAGATTTTATTTAAAATTCCTCTAAAAGAGATATATGATGTAACTTCAGATGACTATACCTTAGCCATTAACTTCTCTGGTTGTTCCGACAAAGGTATCTGTTACAATCCTCAAAGTCGAACATTTAAATTTAAAGGTAATCCAAATCCTACTAGTACTTGGGATAAGATTAAAAATGCACTTAACCAAGCCAATCCAATGGCAATTGTTGATATTTTAATTCATGAGAGTTCATTTTTTATTATTTTCCTCTTTCTCATTATGGGACTTCTCTTAGCGTTGACACCGTGTATTTTCCCTATGATTCCAATCTTATCATCTATTATTGTCTCTCAACAATCAGAAGATGAGAGACCAAGTGCTTTTAAAGGATTTATGGTCTCCTTAGTCTATGTACTCTCGATGGCAATTACTTATACATTAGTAGGGGTTATCTCGGGAATGTTGGGTGCAGATATTCAAGGTGCAATGCAAAACCCTTGGGTACTTACTAGTTTTGCTATAATGTTCTTTGCTCTTGCACTCTCTTTGTTTGGTTACTATGAGATTCAACTCCCATCATCGTGGCAGTCCAAAATAAACTCTATAAGTGATAATGCACAAGGAAGTGGAATTGTTGGAACAGCTATTATGGGCTTCTTGTCAGCCTTTATTATTGGACCTTGTGTAGCACCTCCATTGGCTGGAGCTGTTATCTTTATCTCTCAAACAGGAGATGCTCTTTTAGGTGGATTGGCACTTTTTGCTATGAGTATGGGAATGGGGTTACCTCTTCTTTTGGTAGGTGCTGGAGCTGGTAAATTTATGCCAAGACCAGGAGGGTGGATGACAGCAGTCTCTCAAACTTTTGGTGTGGTAATGTTAGGACTCTCTATCTTTATGCTTGGTAAAGTTATCTCTGCTGAGACAACTATACTCTTATGGTCACTTCTCTTTATGGGAACAGCATTTTATATGGGAGTATTTAATGACTCCTCAAATAGAAAAGGTATAGCAAAACTTTTAAATCTTTTAGCCTTTATCTTTTTGATTTATGGAGCATTACTATTTATTGGGTACTTATCTGGTGCAAAGTCTGTTTTTAATCCTTTAGAGAAATTTACTTCAACAAAAGTACTCTCTGTTAGCTCTACAAAAGAGGCAGGAGAAGATAAATCAAGATTGGGGTACTCAATTGCTAGACTTAAAGCAGAAGTAGCTTCGTCAAAAAAGCCTGTTGTGGTTGATTTTAGAAAAAAGTCTTGTGCCTCTTGTGATGAGTTAGAGAGAGATACTTTTCCAGATGAGGCTGTTAAAAAAGAGTTAGAGCGTTTTACCTTTATAACCATTGATGTTAGTGAAAATACAGCAGATGATAAAGCATTGATGAAGTACTATCATATTTGGGGAACACCAAATATTATCTTTTTTGATAAAGAGAATAATCCACTTCCTGAAAAGACACTCTCTGGATTTTTAAATGCAGAGAAGTTTGCTAAACACTTAAAGAGTATGTAATTTTGAATTTAACCATTGCTATTGGTGAGCTTAATACCCTTCGTGTTGAGCGTGATACCGACTACGGACTCTACTTAAGAGCCGACAATTTTGAAGAGGTTCTCCTACCTAATGTCTATGTTATGGAAAATGAGATGCCTATTGGTGCAGAGATAGAGGTTTTTGTCTATACGGACTCTGAGGACAGACCAGTAGCTACTACTAAAATGCCCTATGCTAAGTTGGGTGAGTTTGGCTACTTTACAGTTGTAGACTATAAACCGTATGGAGCTTTTGTTAACTGGGGGCTTCCAAAAGATTTATTTGTTCCACTCTCTGAGCAAAAGTGTCATTTTCATATAGGTTCTAAATATATTTTAAGAGTCTGTTTAGATAAGCAGACAGGACGACTCTATGGAACACACAAAATTGGAAAGTGGCTCTCTTATGAGCCTAAAGATTTAAAGAAGAACCAAAAGGTAAATCTGTTGGTTCTCTCTCAAACTCCTCTTGGATTTAAAGTTATTGTAGAGAACAGATATGAGGGGATGCTTTTTGAAAATGAGATATTTGAACCAATTAAGGTTGGTGACCGAAAAGTTGCCTATGTTAAAAAGATTCGAAACGATGGAAAACTTGACCTATCTCTTCAACCTATTGGTAAAAAAGCAAGTGCCAATGTTTTTGAAGAGAAAATCTTGACACTCCTCAAAGAGAGGGGAGGAGCGTTGCCTTTTAACTCAAAAAGTGATGCCCAAGAGATTATGAAAAATTTCTCTATGAGTAAAAAGAGTTTTAAACGTTCATTGACTTCACTTATTTCATCCAAAAAAATAGCTTCAGATGAGCAGGGTATAAAACTTCTTTAATATTTTGCTATAATAACTTATGACAAAAACACGTGGACGACCTAAAGCATTTGATGAAAATGCAGTATTAGCACTAGCGATGGAGTATTTTTGGGAGCATGGGTATGAGAACTCTAGCTTAGATAATCTTCTTGAAGTAATGGGGATTAAAAAAAGTTCATTTTACCACACTTTCAAGAGTAAAGAGGAGCTTTTCTCTCGCTGTTTAGCTCTCTATACTGAACAAAATATCCATTTTTTAAATCGCCTAAAAGAGGAGAAGGGTGCTGTTGAGGCACTACTTAGTTTAGCTCGATTGACTATTGAACAGCTTAATGAAACAAAAAAAGTTCGTGGTTGTCTTATTATTAACTCTGGAAAAGAGTGTTATAACAAATATCAAGAGCTAAGTCATCAAATCAATGCAGGATTTAACTCAATACATCAAACATTTATCTCTTTTGTTGAGGAGGCACAAGAGCGTGGAGAGATTGGCTCTAAACTAGAGGCACAGAAGATAGCAGGTCGCTATATGAATGCTTTAAATGGTCTTATTGTAACCATCCAAGCAGGAGCAACCCAAGAGCTAATAGATGACCTTATGGAGCATCTACAAGAGATACTCTCTTAATCTTCACTCATTAAATCTAAAGTATCAAAAAACTCATCAACTCCTTGATAACCATAGAACTGATACTCTTTTTGCTCCTCTCCTTCACTGTCAAAAAAGACAAACCCAGGGGTTCCAAAGATTCCAAAATGCTTTTTAACCTCTAGCATCTTCTCATCTGAACGGTGTGACATATTAAGGGCAATGGCAACAAAGTGTTCATCTAATATACGTTGAATCTTTTCACTCTTATAGGTAGTTGCTTTCATCTTTTTACAAAGAGAGCAGTAGTCGGTGTAGAAGTAGATAATCATTGGCTTTTTAATACGCTTGGCTAGAGCTAACTTCTCTTTGAACTCATCCATATTATGTATGTCAACAAAGGGTTTGTCACGTTTTTGTTTAGTAGGGGCATTGGTACTTTGTGTCACAACCATAGGTTCCTCTTTTAGAGGGGTAGAGAGTGAGTCAGAGCCTTTGGCAAAACCTACTACTAAAATAGTTCCCCAAATGAGAGCGAGTAGACCAATAGCTTTTAAAATCTTATCAAAAACACTCTCTTCTTCAGTAGTAGTGGTAGCTCCAAAAAATACAGCTAAAATAATTAAAAATACTCCCCAAAGAAGAAGCTCAGATACCAGATTGAGGCTAGAGAATAGTTCAAGAGCAACTGCCATAAGAAGTATTCCAAAGAGGTACTTTATTCTGTCCATCCACATCCCAGCTTTTGGAAGAAGTTTTCCTGCTCCAAAGCCCATGATAATAAGTGGAACGCCCATCCCAAGTGCCATGGCAAACATCATAACAGCACCAAGAAGAGCATCGCCTTTAGCAATCGCTACCCCTAAAAATGAGATAAGCACAGGAGAGACACATGCCCCTAAGATGAGTGCAGAGATAGCCCCTAGTAAAAAGACCATAGGCAGAGAGCCACCTTTGATGCTATCAGATTTTAAACTTAGTTTAGATTGGAGAGAGGAGGGGAGTTGAATGGTAAAGAGTCCAAACATGGATAGAGCCATTAGCACAAAGACAAAACTCATACCTCCTATCACCCAGACATTTTGAAAATAGGCTTGAAGTTGCTCTCCTGTTGCCCCAGCTAAAGCACCCATAATGGTATAGGTAAACGCTGTTCCTAGAACATAGGCTAAAGAGAGCATAACAGCTTTTTTAGTAGTAATGTTCTCTCCTTGTCCTACAATGATTCCTGAAAGAATAGGAACCATAGGAAGAACACAAGGGGTAAAGGTTAGAAGTATTCCTGCTACAAAGGAACCAAAGATGAGTTCTATCATAAATATTATCCTTTAAACTATTTACATGATAGTATCATGATTTATGTGTATTGTTTGTTTGATGAAGCACTATTTAATCTTTAAAAGTTAGAGATGATAATATAGTTCTCATAATTTTTTAGCTATACTAAATGCATTTAAATAAACAAGGATAAATAATGGATTTAACAGAGTTACTAAAAATGGGTGCAGATATTATTCAGGGAAATAGTGATGATGCAACAACAGGACTTGATGCAGATAGTATTACTAACGCATTAGGTTCTTTGCTTGGTGGTGAGAATGGTTTAGACCTTAGCTCTATTGTCTCAAATATGACCAATGGAGAGGGGCTAAGTGAGATTGTTGGTTCATGGTTAGGTAATGGTGAAAATATGCCTATCTCTATAGACTCTATTACTGACCTATTGGGTTCAGATAAAATCTCTGAGTTTGCTTCAAACTTAGGTTTAAGTGAAGAGTCAGCAAAGGGTGCATTGGCAGATGCTTTACCAAATTTAGTTGACCAAGCAACCTCTGGTGAAAACTCTCTTGTAGATAGTATGCTTGAGAAGATAGGTGGTGCTGAGGGTGCTATGGATATGCTTGGGAAGATGTTTAGATAACAGTTGAGTAGAGTGAGTAAATACCCAAGAGGGCAGTTATTCACTCCTATTATTTGTTATATCTTTTTTAGATTCTCTATTGTCATTTTAAGTTCAGGAATTAAATATCTCAAAATATTATCAATCAATCCCAACTCAACACCCTAATAATCATGAGCAATAAAATTTCTTACATCATAAGCACCTTTTACAGATAACTCTTTTCTAATCTCTTCATATTTAATTTTATGAAGTGTCTCACCTATTTGCATTAAACACAATTAGTAGTGCATGTTTTCCAATACGACTATTTAAAGCTTTACTCAATGAGTTGTTTTCTTTGATAATAAACTCTATATCCTCTATCATCTCCAAAATAAATTCAAGTCGTGATGTATCTGAAATTTTAGACATATTTTAAATCTTTCATAATATATTTTTCTGCTGTCCTACTCAATCCACTCTTAGCAGATATATCTACATCTACTCTCAAAAATCTTTTTAACTCCTCTTTAATCTCACTAAGCCTAGAAAAAGCTAAAAATCCCTTATAATTTTTGATAAACTTTTCATTAAGTTCATACAAAATATCTATATCACTTTGAGGAGTTGCTTCTCCTCTTGCATAAGAGCCAAAAAATCCAAGTATATTAAATCCTTCATTTGAATAATACTCTTTTGCTTGTTGTAATAATTTTAATGTAGGTTCTTGCATTTATTCACTCCTATGATTTGTTATGTGTTAGACTGTAGAGGAAATCTTTCAGGGTGTTCTATCATCTCCAAACTCAAATCTACATCTAAATTTTCCCAATACAAATGTCCTTGTCCAAAACTCACAACTTTTGTAATGTCATTTACTGTTTTATCTTTAAACCATGGAAAATTTTCATAAGATAGAAAAAATTCCTTTCCATTTGATAGTATCCATAATCCATGACTTGATATATTAGTTACTTCCGTTTCCAAAATGTTCCTCCCATGCTTTGATAAATTCTTCATAGTGTTCTTCAATTATCTTTTCAATTTCGTTTAGCTCTCTTCTTGATAGTTTGTAATTTTTTGCTAATTAAATTTGAGGGTCAAGCCCTTGTGCTTATAGCACTCTCTGTGAGAAAATTTAGCTTCACCTTTTTGGCTTTGTATATGAATATGTTGTCTTAACTCCTCTCTTGAAAAGAAGAAGAAACGATAGCCTTTAACTTTTAATACTGTTGGCATTTATATTTCCTAGCTATTTTTTTCTCTCATTTTAACATGTTTTGTCACTCTGATGTCTTTACTGATTTTTGTAATTTACTCTTTTATGAATTTTTTTATGATTTAGGTGTCTAGTTTTTTGGGACACATCATTTTATTTTTTTACTTCATCTTTATCTGGATTGATACCAAAAAGGAATCTAAAAAATCTTCCTATCATACTAAATAAAAATACAAAAATATCACCAAAAAAGCTAAGTATTCCAATTAGAATTAGGATTTTTCCTATAATCAAGCTACTAACTGGCATATTTATAAGAATAATTCCAACAATCACCATAACTGCACTAAATAACATAATACACCCCTAAAAAATAAATTTATCTAAAAAGATATAGCAAAATTTTAAAATAATATGACTTCTTAGACATAACGGTTGAGTAGAGTGAATAAATGCCCGAGAGGGCATTTATTCACTCCTATGTTTTGTTATATCTTTACGCTACTTTTTCAAGTGAAACTCTTAACATACTTTCTATACTTAAATGATAATCGAGTGCTTCCCATTCAATACCTGTATTTAAACAGATAAATTTATAATCTCTTAGTTGTTCTATTGTGGCTTTTTGTAATGGTTTATACCATTGAATAGGTGTAGATATAATTCTGTCATCTTCAAGTTTTACATGAAGATACTCTTCATCAAAATGAACCTCTTTTCCTTTAATTAAACCATTCATCCCAAATCCTTTCAAATTCATCTTTATTTTCTTTTATGATTTCAAGTGCTAACTTTAAATCTTTTGGTTTTAAGTAATTTTGAACTACCTTTAACTCTTTTAATTCAACTTTTGCAAAGCCGTCACTTCTTGCCACATGAATATGTTTTGGTTCGTGTTCATTTGCATAAAAGAAAAACTTAAAACCATATTTATTTAATAAGGTTGGCAATATTAAGTCCTTATTTGAGTTTTGAATATTATATCTAAAAAAACTGATTGTTTCTTACCTATTTAATAAGGCTTAAAGTATGAATTTTATCTTGCTATCCAAGTTGTTGTACCTATTGGCATTTTTACAAGTAAACCTTTTGTATATCCAGCATAATTTTTATCAAAATTCTTAACTTTAATTATTTTTAAATTCATACCTTCTGTTATATTTTTACAATCTGCATGACTTAACCAACCAGACAAATAGGCATTACCATATTCCATACCTTTTGATTCTGCTATTCCTTTTACTGCATATTGTATATAATTAAAACTTGAACAAGATAGTTCATCTTTTGATGTAACAGTTGAATCTTGTGTGAGGACTAACGCTACTAACAATCCTATGACAACTATTCCTAAGGTTAATTTTTTCATCTGAAAACCTCTAAAATTAAAATTTACCAATTTCTTTCAAAATAGGCATATTCAAAATTCCAGAGATATTTGGATTTTTGGATATAACGGTTGAGTAGAGTGAATAAATGCCCGAGAGGGCATTTATTCACTCCTATGTTTTGTTATACTTTTTCGTATAAATATTCAGGTGCTATATCTGCTCCATTATCCCAAACCAATGTTCTATGTACTTGAAATTTTTTAAATTCATTAACATTTTTTAGTGGTTGGAAAAATGGATGTTTTTTTGAATTGATGTAATTCTTTAAATCAACAATTTTTTCTAATCCATCGTTGAATAAAACTTTAATTTTAAAATCATTAATATAATCTGCTTTTACAACATTTAGTATCATTTTACATCTCCTTTTAATCTAATGGTGGAACTTTTTCAAAAACTTCATCATTTTGAATTTGTTCCCAAGCTTTTAATATATTTTCTTTTTGTAATCCATACCATTTTTTGATTAACTTTTTAGCTGTTTTTGGCAATTCCCCATTTATCATCTCTCCATTTTCGATAGAAAATACTGCTTCGTATTCTCCATATTCTGCATGAAAATGTGATGGTGGATGGTCATCAAAATATATTGTTATTCTTATTCCATAAAATCTGCTTATTTCTGGCATTTGTATTCCTAAAATTGTTTAAAACTTTTTGTTTATTATATCAAAAATAAGTTGATTTATATTGTTATTAATGTTCTTAACTAGCTAATCAAGTTGAATATAAATATTTGCATCCATAGTTGTTTGTATTTTACTTTTATCAAATATTTCTTGTATTTTTTTTGCACTCAATCCAAGCTCTTCTAAAGACTCTTTTAACTTTGTTTGATTAAATCTATTAACTTCTCTTTCTTCAACAAAGTAAACTCTTCCTCCATTACATTGAATACCACCTTTAGCACTATCATATAATTCTAATTTTATAATGTTCTGTTCATTTTGCAATTTTTTTATTTCTAATTTTGCATCAACAAGTTGTTGTGCTAAAGTTTGAATTTCACTTTGTGTCATAATTTTCCTTTGGGTATAACGGGGGCGCGGGTGAGCAGTGACCTCATTGGGAAATTAAAATTTCACGGTGAGGTCATCTGCTCCTCCCGCTTGTTGCCTGGCGCGAATGCGCCGGGTAACTAGCGGGTGTTCAACCCGCGCCCCCGTTGCCTCGGTAAGCGAAGCGTCCGAGGCAACTATTTATTCAAGGAACACTATAGCAC
>Ga0256832_1002765_pt1 | contig 11981 bp, 10 predicted proteins | sample 134614metaG_FD_190534 | JGI IMG/M metagenome (GOLD analysis project Ga0256832, IMG submission 190534) | Hydrothermal vent microbial communities from Lau Basin, Pacific Ocean - 134-614 | ecosystem: Environmental > Aquatic > Marine > Hydrothermal vents | place: Pacific Ocean: Lau Basin | collected... | reverse complement strand
GAAGCAGGCCTTGATCGCTCCGCAGTCGGAGTGTCCGCAGACGATGATGTCGCTTACTTCAAGATGGCCTACAGCGTATTCGATAGCGGCAGCGGTGGCGTGGTAATCATTGTCGGGAGAGAAGGGGGGAACAAAGTTGCCGATATTCCGGACGATGAAAAGATCCCCCGGACCGCTGCCGGTGATCATCGCCGGCATGACCCGGCTGTCACTGCAGCCGATGAAGAGGGCTCGGGGATTCTGCCCCTCCTCTACCAGCTTTTTGAAACGCTCTTCGTTCTGTTTGAATTTGACCGTACGGAAATACTGATGGCCTTTCTCGAATTCACTTAACTTTTCCATGACTTATTTCTCATCCTTCACTCTTCACCCTTCACTTTTTCATTCGACGCTGACAGCGTCGATACTCCATCCGAGCTCTTCGCCGGCGAACATGGGGACCACCTCTCCGTACTTTTCAGGGACCCGCATGGGAGTATCGGTCAGTCGCACCTTTTTTTTCGGAGGATTGAGGCCATAGATCCGCTGCGCGTTGCTGCTGACGAAGTGTTGGAGATTCTCCAGTTTGCCGTGTCGGGCAAAAAGCTCCGCCAGAGCCGGCAGTGCGATGGGGGCGGTGAAGACCCCGGCGGCACATCCGGGACACTCTTTGGCGTGCTGCGGGTGTGGGGCACTGTCGGAACCGAACATTACTTTGGGATGGGCGTCCAAAGCTGCCTGCAGCAGTGCCTCCCGATCCTCGGGGCGTTTGGCGATGGGCTTGCAGAAGAGGTGGGGTTGGAGCATCCCTCCGGCTACGTCGTCCAGGGTGATCAGCAGGTGATGCAGAGTGATCGTGGCGTAAAGATTGGGGTGGCGATCCAGGGCCGCGACGCTCTCGGCAGTGGTGATATGCTCCATGATGATGGTCAGGTCGGGAAAGGCATCGGCCAGTGCCTCGTAGATAGGGACGAACTCCTTCTCCCTGTCCATGACGAAACCGCCGGTCTCCCCATGGATGCACAGCGGGATCCCCAGTTCGCTCAGGGCACCTAGCGCCGGGCGAAGCTCCTCGATATCGAAACCGCTGACGCCACCTTCGCTGTTGGTGGTGATACCGGCGGGATAGAGTTTGACGGCGGTGAGCTCTTCGGCCATAGGGGCGAGAAAATCGAGATCGTACTCCGGCTTGAAAAAGAGGGTCATGTAGGGCTCGAAAGTCTCGTCACCGATCGCCTCCAGGATCCGCTTCCGGTAGGCGCGCATCGACTCTGCATCGGTGACGGGGGGGACCAGGTTGGGCATGATCAATGCGCCGCTGAAGCTGTGGGCGCTGAGCGGTGCGACGGTGCGAAGCATGGCTCCGTCGCGCAGGTGGAGGTGCATGTCGAGAGGTTCATGGAGGATGATCTCAGTCATCGAAGGCCTTTAGAATGAGGTGTTCCCCTGTACCGAGAGGGACGATCCAATATTGTATGTCGATTTCCCTATCAGAGGGATTAGTCCTGGGGAGAGGGGCGAGATTCCGGCCGGGGGGAGAGAGAGGATTGGCCACCCGTGCCGGGCTGGGCGGCTGCCAGTGGACCCTGGGATAGTCGATCCCTCCCGGAAAGAGCTGATTGCAGCGCAGGATCCGCAGCGCCGTTGCCGCGAAAGCCCGATCGGGACGGTTGAATTCGAACTGCCATTTGGCGTATTCGCTGCAGGTGGGATAGTAGCGGCAGCTGGCGGGCAGCATCCGGGAGATATATTGGTACCCCCGAATGGGAGCGATGAAAAAGCGCTTGATATTCATAGGAACAAGTATAGCTCAGAATCGAGTATTGAAACCGGAAATATAATTCTCAATCGAACACCCCCTGTTTCCCATCGTTACACCCCGCAGAGCTTTTTGCAGTGCGCTCCGAGCGGCCAAACCCCTTTAAATAACTTTCTGTTAAGATGTGGCACATTGTGCACAGCATTCTCAACAAAAGGGTAAGACCATGACACATCTGGTGACCGATCATCCCTATTTCGGTGTCTTCGTTCTCTTCTTGATCACGGTGGTGGCCTTTCCGGCGACGCTCTTTCTGGCGCGCTTCGTCAGCCGGAAACTGGCCCGCCTCGATACGGAAAAGCTCAAGCTCTCCATCTACGAGTGCGGCCCGGAGCCCAACAAACAGCCCAACCGGATCTCGGCGCAGTTCTATCTGATCGCGCTGCTGTTTATCCTCTTCGACGTGGAGATCATCTTCATGTTCCCCTGGGCCATCGACTTCAAACTCCTGGGATGGTTTGGGTTCGCGGAAATGATCCTCTTTATCCTGCTGTTGGCGATCGGATTTATCTATGCATGGAAGAAAGGAGCACTTGAATGGCACAGCATCAAGTAAACTACGCCTCCTCGGGAGGCCTGCCCGTGGCACTGACCACGGTGGACAAACTGCTCAACTGGGGACGCTCCAACTCACTCTGGCCCCTGACCTACGGACTGGCCTGCTGCGCCATCGAGATGATGGCCTCCGGGGCGAGCCGTTTCGACTTCGACCGGATGGGGGTGATCTTCCGGGCCTCTCCCCGTCAGGCGGATGTGATGATCCTGGCCGGGACCCTCTCCAAAAAGCACGCCGAGTTCGCCCGACGCCTTTATGACCAGATGGCCGAACCCAAGTGGGTCATCTCCATGGGCTCCTGTGCCAACACCGGAGGGATGTTCAACACCTACGCCACCGTTCAGGGGGTCGACCGGATCATTCCGGTGGATATCTACCTCCCCGGCTGTGCCCCCCGCCCTGAAACGCTGCAGTACGCCATGATGATGCTGCAGAAGAAGATCCGCCGTGAATCGGCCGACATGAAAAAACGAAAACTGCAGAGGTTTGTCTGATGAGAAAATATACCCCCAAAGACAACGTCCAGGCCAAAGCCAAATATACCGACCGCTTCTGGGTCGCGCCCCAGGTTCCCCGTCTGCCGGTAGAAGAGGATGCCCATTTCGCAGCGGTACTGGAGAAGATCAAAGGAGCCGTTGAGGTACTCGACGCCTATATCGAGATCGGTCAGCTGGTGATCCACATCCGTCCCGAGCAGAACATCGACGCCCTGCGGACCCTCAAGGAGGAGTGCGGCTACGCCATGTGCTCCGAACTCAGCGCCGTGGACTACCTGGCCCAGGACGGAGAGTTCGAGATCTTCTACCAGATGCTCAATCTCGACGAGGCCAAACGGGTCCGCTTCCTGACCCGGATCAAAGAGAACCAGGCCATCGAAAGCATCGTGCCCCTCTATGCCATGGCCAAGTTCGCCGAGCGGGAGATGTACGATATGTTCGGGATCGTGGTCAACAACCACCCCTACCTCAAGCGGATCATCATGCCCGACGACTGGGAAGGCCATCCCCTGCGCAAGACCTATCCCCTGGAGGGGGACGAGTTCGCCAGCTGGTACGAGGTGGACAAGATTTTCGGCAAGGAGTATCGCGACATCATCGGACCCGAGCTGCGTGATCCTGCCCGGGTCGACCGCTACGACACCCAGCGCTTCGCCCGGATCGGCCATGAAGTTCCCTTCGGCGCCGATCCCGAACTGGTGGACGAGACCGAAACCCCCATCGAATACAGCAGCGACTTTCTGTCGGACTACAACAAAGGTCCCCACAAAGTCCTGGATAAAAGAAAGTAGGAGCCGTCATGCAGCAGCAGCCTAACAAACTCAGACCCTTCTTCGAAAACCTCAATTTCGAGCGTGACGACAACACCATGGTGATCAACTTCGGTCCCCAGCACCCCTCGGCCCACGGTCAGTTGCGGCTGATCCTGGAGCTCGACGGCGAGCAGGTGGTCAAGGCCTATCCCGACATCGGCTATCTCCACCGTGGGATCGAGAAGATGGCGGAAAACATGATCTACAACGAGTTCCTCCCCACCACCGACCGGATGGACTATATCGCTTCTACCTCCAACAACTACGCTTTCGCCCTGGCGGTGGAGCGGCTCATCGGGCTGGAGGTCCCCCGCAGGGCCCAGGTGATCCGCACCATGCTCCTGGAGCTCAACCGGATCATCTCCCACCTCTTTTTCCTGGCGACCCATGCCCTGGACGTGGGGGCGATGTCGATCTTCCTCTACGCCTTCCGGGAGCGGGAGTTCGCCATGGACCTGATGGAAGACTACTGCGGAGCGCGCCTGACCCACTCGGCGGTCCGTATCGGCGGGGTGCCCCTGGATCTGCCGGAGGGGTGGTTGACCCAGCTGACCGACTTCATCGACCGACTCCCTGAACAGATCAAGCTCTACGAAGATCTGCTCACCGAGAACCGGATCTGGAAGATGCGTCTGGAGGATGTGGGGATCGTCACCCCCGAGCAGGCGCTGGAGTGGGGATGTACCGGCATCATGCTCCGGGGCTCGGGGATTGAGTACGATGTCCGCAAAGAGGAGCCCTACGAGCTCTACGGCGAGCTCGATTTCGATATCCCCGTTACCGACCGTTGCGACAGTTACGGACGTTATCGCCTCTATATGGAGGAGATGCGGCAGTCGGTGCGGATCCTGCGACAACTCATCGGGATGTATGCCAAGACGGAGCCGCAGCTCATGGCCCATGCGCCCCAGTACATCTCCGCTCCCAAAGAGGAGATCATGACCCAGAACTACGCGCTGATGCAGCATTTCGTTCTGGTGACCCAGGGAATGCGGCCTCCCAAAGGGACCGTCTACGCTCCTACCGAGTCGCCCAAAGGGGAGCTGGGCTTCTGGATCCGCAGCGAGGGCGAGCCCTACGCCTACCGCCTCAAAGCACGGGCGCCCAGCTTTTTCCACACCGGGATTCTCCAGGACATCCTGCCGGGAACCTATATCCCTGATGTGGTCACCATCATCGGAAGCACCAATATCGTCTTCGGTGAAGTCGACCGATAGATCAGACGGCCAGAAAGGAACGAGTATGAAACGATACGATTTGCGACACCTTCACGACAACTTCTACGACCGGATGATCGAACTGATCGAGACCGACCTCAAACCGAGGGAAGTGGGGATCTTCCTCTTCGAGATCGGGGATTTCTCTCCGATTCAGAAGAGCGCCGACCTGGTCAAAGAGCACGGTCACGAGCTGATGAACTCCCTCAAGTTCACGGAAGTGGACTGGACCATCGTGGTCAAAAGAAAGGGTGACTGATGGCGAAAGTGGTATTCTCCACCTGGAGGGGCGAGCGGATCGACAACCGTGGCAAAGCCCCCGAGGCGTGGGAAGAGTCCGCCTTCAAACTGCCGGAGAACTATGACGAAGGCACCCCGTCGAAAGCCTTCATCGGCTGGGACGGGGTGGCGATCTTCGACGAGGAGATCGACGCAGTACGTCTGGCGACAGAGTACGCCGCGACCTATCAGGAGTACTCGGAGGCTTGCGGGCGCTGCGCTCCCGGACGCTGGGGCGGACGGATCCTCTACGACCTGCTGGACAAGATCGCCCGGGGTGAAGGCAGCTTCGAAGATGTGGAGCATCTGCGGGAGGTCTCCCAGACCATGATGCTCACCTCCAAGTGCGAAATCGGCCGGACCGTTCCCAAACCGATCCTCGATCTGATGGAACATTACAAGGAGCAGTTCGATACCTGTATCGCCGAGCAGAAGCCCTCGGTACACTATGGCCGCGACGATCTCAACTACATCGCCAAGGTCACGGCTCCCTGTATCGATATGTGCCCCTCCCATGTGGACATCCCTGCCTATATCGAGGGCGTAAGGGATATGGTCTTCACCGAATCCCTGGAGGCGACCCGTCAGACCATGCCCCTGGCCCACACCTGCGGCCGGGTCTGTCCCCACCCCTGTGAAGATGCCTGTCGGCGGGCCAACCTGGACGAGCCGATCTCCATCATGGAGCTCAAACGTCTCGGTGCCGACTACGAGACCGATCACGGCCTGGGCTTCCTGCATCCGCAGGAGCCCAAACCTCTGCGCAACGACGGCAAGAAAGTGGCGATCGTCGGGGCGGGTCCCGCGGGGCTGACGGCAGCCTACTATCTGGGGCTCGAGGGGATCAAGGTCGATATCTTCGAAGAGCTCCCCGTTCTGGGCGGTGAAGTGGCTGTAGGGGTTCCCCAATACCGGATGCCCATCGAGAAGTACAACAAGGATATCGAGCTGGTCACCTCCCTGGAGGCCGTGGATGTCTACACCAACCACCGGGTGGACGCTGAACGGCTCAAGGAGCTCGATGCCGAGTATGACGCGGTGCTCCTGGCCTTCGGTACCCGCCTCTCCAAAAAGGTCCGCGCCGAGAACGAGCGGGAGGATATGGAAGGCTATTGGGGTGCCATCGCCATGCTGGACAAGGTCAATCTCTGGCACAAGTACGGGATCGGCTCTCCTGCTTCCAACGAACTGAAGGACAAGACCGTGGTCTGTGTCGGCGGGGGTTTCACTTCCATGGACGTGGTGCGCTGTTCCGTCCGGGAGGGGGCCAAGAAGGTGATCATGCTCTACCGCCGGGACGAGAAGACCATCATCCGCAACACCACCTACGAAGAGTATCACGAAGCGGTGGAAGAGGGGGTGGAGTTCATCTTCCACGCCGCCATCGAGCGGATCGTGGACGAGAACAACAAGCTCAAGAAGCTCATCTGCAACCGCTTCGAACTGGTTCCCGATCCCGACGGCGGCCGTCCCAAACTCGAAAAGATCGAAGGGGCCGATTTCGAGATCGAGTGCGACTGGCTGATCCCCGCCGTCTCCCAGTCGGCGGATCTGAGTATCCTGCCCGAAGAGTGGGAGCTCAAACTCACCAGCTGGAACACCCTGCTGACCAACGGCCGGGACTACATGACCAGCCGCCCGGGGCTCTTCGCCGCCGGGGACTGTGAGTACGGCCCCATGACCATCGTCAATGCCGTGGGGCAGGCCAAACGGGCCGCTTCGGTCATCAGTCGCTACATCTACGACGGCAAGGTGAGCCTCACCGACGAGGAGATCATGGAGGATCATCTCAACAAGCTCAAAGTCTACGACAAGAACGAGAAGGTGACCGGCTGGATGCCCGGCATTCCCCGTCAGGTGAGTGAAAAGCTGACGGTGGAGGAGCGGAAGACCAACAACAAAGAGGTCAACCTGGGCTTCACCGGCGAGCAGGCGATCGCCGAGGCGGAGCGCTGTATGCGCTGTTACTACATTTCGATGGTGGCGGTGTGAGATGAGCGAAGTGAAGAAGATGCCCGAGACGGTCACGCTGACCATCGACGGAAAAGAGGTGACGACCCGGCAGGGCAATACCATCCTGCAGGCGGCGAGAGAGAACGGGATCTACATCCCCACCATGTGCTACCTGAGCAAGGTCGAGCCCATCGGCTCCTGCCGGATGTGTGTCGTCGAGGTCGAAGGGGTCGAGGGGATGATCCTCTCCTGTCAGGAGAAAGCGGTGGAAGGAGCCGTGGTCCGGACCTCCGGAGATGAGCTGTTCCGGGAGCGCCAGAACATCATGAAGCTCTACGACGTCAACCATCCTCTCGAGTGCGGCGTCTGCGACAAGAGCGGCGAGTGCGACCTGCAGAACAAGACCCTGGAGTTCGCCGTGGATCAGCAGACCTTCGCCGCCAGAGATCAGCACCGACCGGTGAAGAACTGGGGCTTTATCAGCTACGATCCGGCGCTCTGTATCATGTGCGAAAAGTGTGTACGCACCTGTACGGAGATCATCGGAGACGACGCACTGGCCATCGAGACCGGAGGCTATAAGTCGACCATCGTCAATACGAGGGATCTGAGCGATTGCGCCCAGTGCGGGGAGTGTATGGCGGTCTGTCCGGTCGGGGCCCTGGTGAGCACCGATTTCAAATACACCTCCAACGCCTGGGAGCTGGAGAAGATCCCCGCCAGCTGTGCCCACTGTTCGGCGGGATGCCAGCTCTACTACAACGTCAAACATACAAGTATCGACAACCCCGAACCCAGGATCTACCGGGTCACCAACGAGTTCGAGTTCAGCACCCTCTGCGGCGCCGGGCGCTTCGGTTACGATTTCGAGAACCGGGGTGCGGGCAAAGATCCCAAAAAACTGGCGGCAGCCGTGGAGGCTTTCCGTCGGGCCGAGACGATCCGTTTCGCTTCGGTCCTCAGCAACGAAGAGGCCCTCTTGCTGCGTCGTATCGCCGAGAAGACGGGGGCGAAGCTGGTCTGCGACGACGCCCGGGGCTTCCAGAAGTTCCTCCGGGCCTATCAGGAGGCCTCCGGACGGAACCTTCCCACGGCCGACCTGGAGTGGATCCGCCGGAGCCGGGTGATCGTCACACTGGGAACCCGGCTCTACGACGATGCCCCCATGGTCAAGTTCGCCGTGGCCACCGCCAGCCGGCGGGAGAAGGCCCAGGTGATCTACTGCCATCCCATGGAGGATCCGAGGCTTCAGAATCAGGTGACCCAGTTCATCAAATACGAGGCGGGGAGCGAAGAGGGGGTCGCGGCACTGCTGGCGGCGACACTGATCGACGGAGAGAAGGTTCCCGAAGAGCTTGCCGCGCTCCTGGAAGGGCTGGATATCGGATACCTGAGCGCCGAGAGCAACGTCTCCGAGGAGGAGCTGGACCGCCTCAAACTGACCCTCTGGAAACGGCAGCGTTTCACGCTGATCGTGGGAGAGGATCTCTACAACCATCCCCGCACGGAGAACATCGCCAGACTTCTGGCGGCCATCGAGCGTCACAGTGAATTCAGGATGCTGGTGATCCCTCCCGCCTCCAACACCCTGGGAATCTCCCTGATCTGCGATCTGGCCGACGAGGCGCAGGGGTATACCGTGGGGGTGAACGCTCCCGGGGATTTCACCCTGAGCGCACTGGGAGACGGAGATCTGGATCTGCCGGCGATGAACCAGCAGGAGGGGACCCTGGTCAATCAGGAGGGGCGGCTGGTCCCGACCCATCCTGCACTGCCTTACGGAGGCTGGGAGCTGGCGGATATCGCCCGCGAACTGGGGCTGGAGCTGGAGCACGTGATCGATCTGACACCCCAGCTGCCGGCGGAAGAGGGCTTCCGTGCCGTGGCCTTCGACGATCTGCCCGACTACTTCGATGCTGTGGGTGGTGAGCACCGGGGATATCTGCTGGAGCGGCAGGAACGGGGCGAAGCCCTGAGACTCCCCGAGGAGCCCGAAGAGCTGGAGAGTTACGACGGAACGGTGCTTTATCGCTGTAACCCCGGGAAACAGTTCTCCCCCTTCACCGCCAAAGCCCATCAGCTGCAGGAGGAAGCGTTCCTCCTCGGTTCGGCCCAGTTTGCTATGGCCGCCCGACTGGAGGACGGAGACCGGGTCCGTTTCGTCCAGGACGGCATCGAGTATGAACGGGTGTTTCGGATTGATACGACGATGAAGGGAACCGTGGCGGTCAACCCCACATTCGACAGGGGGCTAAGGAGCTTTGCGATATCCTCTTACAGATTCAGCCCCGTAAAAATAGAGAAGGCAGGGAAGGCCGATGAGTAAAAACGAAATCACCATTACGATCGACGGTGTGGAGTGCCGGACCACGGAGGGAGAGTATATTCTCAACGCGGCCCGGGCCAACGGGATCTTTATCCCCGCCATCTGTTACCTGACCCGCTGTTCGCCCACCCTGGCATGCCGGATCTGCCTGGTCGAGGCTGACGGCAAACGGGTCTACTCCTGCAACGCCAAAGCCAAAGAGGGGATGGAGATCGTCACCCAGACCGAAGAGATCCTCGAAGAGCGACGGGCGATCATGGAGGTCTACGACGTCAACCACCCCCTCCAGTGCGGTGTCTGCGATCAGCACGGGGAGTGCGAACTGCAGAACTACACCCTAGAGCTGGGGGTCGACTCCCAGCACTACGCTATCGCCGATACGCTGCGGGAGACCAAAAACTGGTCGAGTGTCCTTCACTACGACGCAGGGCTCTGTATCGTCTGTGAGCGCTGTGTCACCGTCTGTAAGGACATGATCGGAGACAGCGCACTCAAGACCGGTCCCCGCGGCGGCGGTCCCCTGGACAAGGGCTATAAGGAGACGATGCCCAAAGATGCCTACGCCATGTGGAACAAGCTTCAGAAGTCAATCATCGTCCCCAGCAACGGCACCGAACACACCAACTGCTCCGATTGCGGGGAGTGTACGGCAGTCTGTCCCGTCGGGGCATTGACCGAGCGGGATTTCGTCTACAAGGCCAACCCCTGGGAGCTCAAAGCGATCCCCGCCACCTGTGCCCACTGCTCCAGCGGCTGTCACCTCTATTACGAGACCCGCTTCACCTCCATCGACAACCCCGAGGAGATGATCTTCCGGGTCAAGAACGAGTGGAACTTCCAGTCTCTCTGTGGGGCGGGACGTTTCGGATATGACTATGAAAATCGGGACGTGACAAAAGACGAGTCCGCTTTCGCCCAGGCCGTCAAAGCCCTGGAAAAGGCTGAAACGATCCGCTTCTCCTCGATGATCAGCAACGAAGAGGCGCTGATGCTCCAGCGCCTCAAAGAGGAGAAAGGCATTCGGCTGGTCAACCCGGAGGTCCGTCCTTTCCAGCGTTTTCTCGCCGCCTATGCCAAAAGCAGCGGCCGCAGCCTCTACGGCAGTGATTACCGGGAGATCATGGAAGAGAGCGATTTCGTCGTCAGCATCGGTGCGGCGCTGCGCAATGACAACCCCAACGCCCGCTACGCCTTCAACAACGTTCAGAAGATGAACAAAGGGGCCGGGCTCTACTTCCATCCGGTCGGGGACACGCTGGTTCCCACTTTCGGCAAGAGCGTCGAGTGCATCACCCACAAACCGGGGCAGGAGGAGCAGGCGCTCTATCTGGTTCTGGATCTCTTCGCCGACAAAGAGGCTTTGCCAGACTACCTCCGGGAGTATCTGGAGGGGTTCCACGAAACCCGCAAGAAGACGGTCAAGGAGAAGGTGATGAAAGAGGTCACCGAGATCGTCAAAGACGAGGAGACCGGCGAAGAGAAAGAGGTCAGGAAGAAGGTCCCGGAGATGGTGGAGAAGGAGGTGGAGTACGATCACAATCTCCTGGTCGAAGCCCTGGGGGCCGATCCCGTCGCCTTCGCCGAGAGTTTCGAAAAGATGATGAAGAAGAAAGAGTCTTTCGCTCTGATCCTCGGAGAGGATCTCTACGGACATCCCCGCTGGGAAAACCTGGCGAAACTGGCGGCGCTGGCGGAGAAACACTGCGGGATGAAATTGGCGATGATCCCGCCCAAGTCCAATGCCCTGGGCGTCGCCCTGATCTGCGACCTGGACGACGAGGCGGAAGGATACACCGTCGGCTACAACCAGCCCGGCGATTTCCGCCTGAGCGCCCTGGGCGACGGGGACCTGGATATGCCGGCGATGAACCAGCAGGAGGGGACGATGACCACGATGAACAAACGGGTGGTCCCCACTAACGCGGCGCTGGAGTACGGCGGCTATACCCTCAACGATCTGATGAACGCACTGGGCCTGGGCAAGCGTCTGACCGTGGACTGGACGATGGAGCTGCCGGTGGATCGGGGCTTCCAGGCGGTGGCCTTCGACGACCTGAAGGACGGCTTCCTCAACGACGGCACGGAGATCCGGGGATATGCCCTGGCCGCGATCCGGGGACGTGCCTCCACCGCCAAGGCCAAACCGGCCTCCGACGAAGCGGTTCTGGAGGGAACGATCGCCTACCGGTGCAACCCCCAGCGTCAGTTCAACGATTTCACCGACAAGGCTCATCAGATCTTCGAGGCCTTCGCCCTCTACGCTTCCCCCGAAAAGGCGGAGGAGCTGGGTGAGAAGGTGGAAGTGATCTTCGAGGAGGGCAGCCTGACCCTCGAAGTGATCGCGGATGAGCGGATGACTGGAGAGATCGTGGCGGTTCCCGACTTCAAGGCTTCGGCGGATGTCTACCGCCTCTTCGGCGAGAGCCGCTATGCCAACGTAACTCTGAAAAAGGTGTAAGTCATGGATGGATATATCATCGGAACAATCATCAAGGCCGTCCTGGTCCTGGCGATCATCTCAGCCCTGGCGGGATTCGGAACCT
>Ga0256832_1002764_pt1 | contig 11982 bp, 14 predicted proteins | sample 134614metaG_FD_190534 | JGI IMG/M metagenome (GOLD analysis project Ga0256832, IMG submission 190534) | Hydrothermal vent microbial communities from Lau Basin, Pacific Ocean - 134-614 | ecosystem: Environmental > Aquatic > Marine > Hydrothermal vents | place: Pacific Ocean: Lau Basin | collected... | reverse complement strand
GAGAAAAGCTCGCCCCCTGTTGAAGAAAAACCGGCGGTTAAAAGCAATGTGGCCAGTGATCTGGCGGATCATGTGGCCAGGCAGATTCAATCCGATTCCCCTCTGGAAGACCTGAACACCATGGTTGTCGGGAGAATACGCCGTAAGATCATTAAAAAACTGTTCAGGAAGAATGAACAATCTTTTCTCGATTTTCTCAATATGCTGAACAAAGAAGAAACCTGGAAATCAGCTTCACGCATTATTGACGATGTTTTTTATGAAAATGAAATAAACCCATATTCCAAGGAAGCCATTGCCCTTAGCGATATCATCTATTTACGCTTTTTTCCTAAGGACAAGTATGTGGGAGAAAAGAGCGATGATGTCAAGTGGGATTAATAGCAGCAAACGCTTTCTGATCATTGGCGCCGGCAACCTGGGCACTTCCCTCTACCGGCTGCTCGACCACCTTTACCCCGGAACGGTTCACCTGTATGGTCTTCTTGAAAAGAATCAGTTCCAGTCAAAATATTTGGCCGAGGACGACTACAGCAATTTTCTAACCATCGAGATGGTCAATAATCTGCAGGTTATATTTCTTGCTGTTCCCGATGACTCACTGAAAGAAGCGACACGCAAGCTGTTGCTGTTTAAACAACAGGGACGCATCGTTCTGCACAGCAGCGGTGCTTTGGGATCGGACGAGCTGGATCACGTCCGTAAACGGGGCGCCCATTGCGGCAGTTGGCACCCCATGCAAAGCTTTCCGCAAAAATTTCTCCCCCCGGAACACTGGCGGAATATCATTTTTTCTTTTGAAGGGGACGAAGAGTGCCGCCCTTTCGTTGAAGAGCTGACCGAAAAAACAGATTCTAAGCTTCTTCATCTTACGGTCGATCAAAAACTGGCTCTGCACATAGCGGGCGTTTTTACCGCCAACTATACCACCGCGCTGGTCAACCTGGCCGAAGGCATCCTGATAAACGCCGGCATAAAGGATATACCTAAAAACAAAATACTGGCCCCCTTGTTAAAAGGAGTGGCCGAGAACCTGGAGAAGGCTCCCTCCGATTCCATTTTAAGCGGCCCGGCCAAACGCGGAGACATAAATGTACTGCGTAAACATCTGCAATATCTGCGTTTAACCCAGGGCCCGGCCGACACCTATCTGGACATGGTGAAGCTGTTGCTGAAGAATCCCCGCTTTAATATCCCCAACAGCGCCAAGATCGAGGAGATACTGACAAAGTTCCTGTAATACTATGGATGCCATCGAAGCCGTATTAAAAGAATATAACACCATTGCCGTTGTCGGTCTTTCCGATAACCCCTGGCGCCCCAGCCATTCTGTCAGCGCTTATATGCGGGAACATGGCTATAAGATCATCCCCGTCAATCCCAATCATAAAACACTCCTGGGCGTTCCATGTTACCCCGATATTGCCGCCATCCCGGAACCGGTGGCAATTGTCAATATTTTCCGCCGCCCGGAAGCCGTCCCGGCCATAGTTGACCAGGCCATCGCCATCAACGCCCGGGTCATCTGGATGCAATTGGGCGTCTATCATGCCGAAGCGGCGGAAAAAGCCACCCGGGCCGGTCTGACCGTCATTATGGATCGTTGTATCAAGATTGAGCACAGGCGGATTTTCTCCGCATCGTAACGCCGACGCGTTGGAGGCTTCCGTCAGGTCATGACCTGGTTGGCGCGTGTCAGTCAATGATAAGCACGGTACATATAACTTCCCCCGCCTTATCCCCTTTTCGCAAAAAAACATACCGTTCGATAAAACTCATTTTGAAATGTAAAGCGACCTTTTTCCTTTCCGTGAACCATTTGGTTCATATCACCGGAGATTGTGTTCCATCCAGTGCGTGCCCCCAAACACGCTTTTCATCATATCATAATGTTTTTATTAAACTTACATACAAAACCCCTTTTTGGCACATTAATTGACTTAAGTAAGACATCCTGATTGTGAAGAACTCACAGGGACAAACCACGAACAGAGTCTGAAACCGCGGTAACAAACAACAGACCAGCTCATCACAACACACAATCCTAAAATGAAAGGAACAAACAATGCTATCTTCCAAACGGACACCGTTATCCATTTTAACCAGGGGGCTTATGCTTATTTCTTCGCTTTTCCTGTTTATAAATTGCGATAAAAGCAACAGCCTATCGGCAGAGGATGATCTGTACACCGACGAACAGGCCGCCGAAGCCATCGCCTCCGGTATGGCCGCGGAGAGTGGTGGCGCCGTGGATCAAATGAGCGACCTTTCCTCCCTGGCGGGCGTGGAAGGCATTCAAAACATGGCCGACGCCGCCCGCAGCCTGGCCAAGAAAAACGGAGACCGGGTAACCGCCATCGATACCTCCTATGATGAGAACAACGGAAAGTGGACGATTGCCGTAAGCATTGAGCGCGCGATACCGCAACGGAACTTTACAGCACGGTTTTACCGTGTTTACTCCGTGCAATACCTGCAGGGCGGACAATTTCAGAAATACTATATCACCAACGGGGATACGGCCAACACCATAAAGTTTGATATTGTCGAGGGCACGGGCAACGTGCAAAGCCTGCGCCTGAAACACCGTTTAAAAAGCCTGAGCGCCTCCTGGGTAGCCACCAATGCCAATCAACGGTTGATGGCCGTGGCCGGCAGCTATACCCGTTCGGCGGCGGACACTTTTTCCACGCGCAAGACCGTTTCCACCATGGATCAGTCGCTTACGCTGAACTTTGCGGGCATTTCTATCCCCGCGGATGACAGCGAAGAGGTACCCGCGTTGATTGCCGGCGTTATGAGCGGAGATTTTGTGGCCGATATCACCATTACGAAGGGCGAGGAAAGCAGTCAAAAAAGCGTCGACCGCTCTTTTTCGGTGGCTTTTTCCTCAAAGGTTATTAAGGTTGTCATAAACGGTGGGGAGTATACGGCGGATACAACCACGGGCGAACTGGACGGATAAGCAAAAAAAGAATCCGGCCAAAGGACGGGCACCCCTTGCCCGTCCTTTTTTTATTTCAGGGATTTAAGCCCAGCTTTTCGGCGACGGGCTTTAAGGCGTCTATAACAAAAGCGATATGCGTCTCAAAATCAACATCCAACTCTTCGGCGCCCTGGCGCATCTCCTCCCGGTTAACCTTTGCCGCAAAACGTTTATCCTTTATTTTCTTTTTTACGGATTTCACCTTAACCTCACCCAGGGATTTGTTTGGACGCACCAGGGTTACGGCGGTAATAAACCCACACAGCTCATCGACGGCAAACAGGGCTTTGGCCATCAGACTTTCCCGCGGCACACCGGTATAGGTGGCATGGCCCATAATAGCCGTTACGATATCTTCCTCAACACCCAGTTCCCGTAACAACTCACATCCTTTGTAGGGGTGTGTTTCCGGGAATTTTTCATAGTCAAAATCATGCAGCAGCCCGGTAACAGCCCAGCGTTCCTCATCAGCCTTAAAGTGCCGGGCATAGGCGCGCATGGCCGCCTCCACGGCATAGGCATGTTTTTGCAGGCCGGGTGTTTCCGTATATTCCAGTAATAGCTCCAGTGCTTTGTCGTAAGTCATCTCTCCCCCCGCTTAATCACACAACACACTGCCGCCGTTGACGCTCAGAACCGCGCCGGTAATGGCCCGGGCCATATCCGATGCCAGAAAAAGAATTCCCGGAGCAATATCCCCGGCCTCCGGCACAAAACCGAGGGGTATTTTTTTAAGGATCTCCTCGTGATCCTGCTTTATGGCCTCGGCGCTCATATCGGTGTTGACCCAGCCGGGAGCCAGACTGTTTACACGGATGCCGTGAGGCCCCAACTCCCCGGCAAGAGACTTGGAATAGCTGATAATAGCCGCCTTGGTAGCCGCATAGTGGGCATGTCCCTTTTCCCCCTGCTGCCCGGCGGTGGAGGAGATATTGACAATGGCCCCCCTGATACCATGCTCCACCATTTTACGGGCCACCAATGTGGAAAAATAAAAAACCGAATCGAGGTTTATCTGTAACATCTTACGCCAGATATCGACATTGATCGTATCAAAAGACGCTTCATTCCATATACCGGCGTTATTGACCAATACGTGGGGAACGCCGAACTTTTTCTCCACTTTTTGTAAAAAGGGTTCCACTTCGGTATAAACGGAGACATCGCACTCGGCAAAGAAGACCTTTCCGGAATGCTTTTCACATTTTTGAGCCAGTTCCATGGCCGCTTTGTAGTTTTTATTGTAACTGAAGGCCACATTGGCCCCGGCCCGGGCAAAAGCTTTTACCGTCTCCGCTCCTATGCCGCGGCTGCCCCCGGTTATAACCACCGTTTTGCCACTGAAATCAAACATATATTCTCCCATATTATTCGTGGAAATGGATTGCTTAGTTTAGTATAATCGCACAGACCTTTTAATGCAATGCTTTTCAGGGAAAAACACATCCGGCATACCCTGCCCCTTTGTTTTCGGGATAAGGCTGTATTTTTAAAAGGCTTTGCTTATATTATACCACTTTCAAAACAAGTTACGATATTTTATTCACGCGGAGGAGTTCATGTCATACCGTATTATTGTAGACGCCATGGGGGGAGATCATGCCCCGCACGAAATCATTAAAGGTGTCGGCCAGGCCATGCAGGAAGAACCGGAACTGGAAATAACGTTTGTCGGGGATCAGGAAGCCATACGCAGGGAACTGGAAGCAAACGGTATAACAAAAGAGGTGGAAATTGTTCATACGGACAGCTTTATCACCATGGATGACTCCCCTAAAAAAGCCTTGGCCGCCAAGCCCAATTCCAGCATTGTTCTGGCCACCAAAATGCTCAACGAAGGCCGGGGGGATGCCCTGGTCAGCGCGGGTAACACCGGTGCCACGGTACTGGCCAGCGCCAAGTTTCTGCACATGATCGAAGGGCTGGGACGTTCCGCCCTGGCCGCCATCTACCCAACGGCTAAATTCACTCCCTCCAGCCACGGTTTTGCCCTGATGCTGGATGTGGGGGCCACGCTGAAATGCACCGCCAAGCAACTGGTTCATTTTGCCTTTATGGGCCATCATTACGTGGAAGAAGTTATGGGTATCAAATCTCCGCGCATCGGACTGCTCAACAATGGCGAGGAAGAAACCAAGGGCGGCCCGGTGCTTACCCAGGCCTACCAGTATCTGAAAAGAGAGACCCAGCTCAATTTCATCGGTAATGTGGAAGGTAAGGATATCCCCAAAGGGGAGGTAGACATTGTTATTACTGAGGGTTTTGTGGGCAATGTGGTGTTAAAGTTGCTGGAAGGCGTCGGTGAGGTGGCTAAGGATATGGGTAAGTACGCCTTTAAGAAAAAACTATCGTGGAAAATCGGTCTGGCCCTGCTGGCCCAGGGTATAAAAAAGGTAAAGCGTAAAACGGACTACTCGGAATATGGCGGCGCTCCCATACTCGGTTTTAACCATCTGGTGATAAAGGCCCATGGGCGTTCCAATGCCAAGGCGCTTAAAAACGCCACCAAAATTGCCCTGCGTTCGGTTGAGCAACATTTCATAGAGCATGTGGCCCGCTCCATCCAGTCCTTTAATGAGCGTCACCAGGCGGATGATATCGCTATTTAGGCGCCTCTTGGCTTAAAGCGGAAGATGACGAAGGCTCATGCCAGGCGCAGGCCTTGTTCCTCGATCTTAATCCGCTGTTGTTTATACAGGGAACCGACGGATTTTTTAAAAGCTTTTTTACTGATACCAAACAGGGCGTAAATCTCCTCCGGGGAACTTTTATCGGTCACGGGCAGAAAACCGTTGTTTTCCACAAGTTTCAGATAAATGATTTCGCTGTTTTCCATATTGTAATTATTATAGCCGATAGCTTGCAATGAAATATCAATATTGCCGTCGGGGCGGATTCTTTTCACATATCCCTCAAGGGATGACCCGACGCGGATATCCTTGAAGACATCTTCATTAAAGATCAGTCCCCGGTGACGGTTATTGATGATAACCGAGAAGCCCAGCTCCGTCTTTTTGTAAACCAGCAGGGAAACCTTCTCTTTGTTTTGGACGCTTAAGCGTTCATTATCCAAAAACTTTTCCACCTTGGCACTGGCATACAAGCGTCCGGTTACTTTATCCAAACCGAGAAAAACCACATAAGAATTTCCCTCTTCCATGGTTTGCTTTTGTTCTCGAAACGGCACCAGTAAATCCTTTTCCGGCCCCCAGTCTAAAAAGGCTCCGATACGGGTAACGGAGGAGACCTTCAGACTGGCGAATTGATTAAGCAATATCTTGGGCCTGACCGTGGTGGCCACTTTACGTTCTTCCTTGTCCAAATAAACAAAGACCTCCATCTCCTCGCCGGGGATAAAAGGCTGTGGACAGTATTTTTTAGGCAAAAGTACATCTTCGCCATCCTCAGCCCCCAAATACCAACCGACGGAGGTTTCCCGTAAAACCTTTAACTTGTTATATACGCCAATTTCTATCATTAAATCCTCCGCCACCGGCGGATGTCCCTTATTTACTTCAGTTGATTCCAGCCCTGCATGCCACGGGTCATGTTGACGGCATTAAAGCCATTCTTTAACAAGATTTTGGTCGCCGCGCGGCTGCGGTTGCCACTGCGGCAATAAACGATAATTTCCTTATCCTTGTACGGGGCCAGTTCATCAATACGCGAACCCAATTCCTGAACAGGAATAAGAATGGCATTGTCGATATGCCCCAGCGGTCCGTTAAATTCACCCGGCGTACGCACGTCCAGAAGCACAATATCTTCCTTATTCTCTATTTTGGCCTTCACCTCCTGCGGCGATATATTCCTGAACGCCGCTGTCTGTGCCTGCGCGTCTCCACCGTTGGCTGTAAAAAGGTATACTCCCGCCGCCACCAAAAGCACCACGACCAACCAAATTATATTCTTCATCTTCCTCCTCCTTTGTATTTCCCGGTTAAAACTTTAGTGAATGATTTATGTTTCCCCTAATCAGATAAGTATTCGATTACCTCTTCCAGTGCCCGGCGGCAAACCGGATCAAAATCGACCAGCCCCAGGCTAAACATACGACAATCCACCGCCGGCCGGTAAAGACCACGCGACTCATACCCGGCCCCTTCAAAGGCCCCCACCATGCCGGCATAGGGGCTGTTGGCCAAAAGCGCGTGTTGTTGGCTTATAAACGGTTCCCGCTTTTCATAATAATCCGCCGCCAGCCGGTCCAGCCTGGAACGGGCCGTGGCCAGCTTGTCATACGCCTCCTTTTTCCAGGGCGTCGGCAAGGCGATACCGGGCGTCAGCAGCGCTTTCCATTTTATATTGTCTTTATCCAACAATGCCGTAACATTCGGTTCCCAGGGTTCCACCCCCTTGCTGTAAAATGCGTCATATCCCGTGGAGGAGCTGTAGTATTCATCGCCCAGCCCGGCAAAGGCATGGCCGAACTCATGCACATAAACATAACCCATTTGCCATTCCTGCCCGGGATGATCCACCCGCATATAGGTGGTGGTATAGAGATTATAGATGCCCCCGCCGCCATAGCGGTTATCATTGATAAGGATATTGATATAGTCATAGGGAACCAGGCCGGCGGCATCCCGAAGAACCCTGTTATTTTCCGTTAAAATATAGCGCGGCGAACCGAAGGTAAAGTACCGGCTGCCCAGGGCATTGTTCTTCCAAATCCCTTTATCGGGCCTGGAAATGCCGGATTCCGGCGAGACCACCTCCACCACCCAAACATTAAATTTATCCCGGTGGCTTTTAAAGGGCTCGGTGTTAAACATCTCCTCATTATAGGTGCGGGCATCCCGCCGGAACTGTTCCATATCTTCCGCGCTGTAGCCATCCCCCAGCAACACCAGATCCACCTTTTCCGAAGGGTCGCCGTTTTGCATCAGCGCCCAAACCCGGTAGTCTGGTTTATTTACCGCCTTATTAATCAGAGGTGTCCGCTGCGGATCAATTTCGGTGGACCAAATTTCCCGGAAGCGCATTTGCCGGTCCCGCCGGGCCACAGCCAGTTTTACAGGCTTTTTGGCAAAGGGCAGGCGGAACGTTTCATGAAAGGTTTTATATCTTTCTTTGGCTGCGGAGGTGGTCTGCCACTCGTTAAACATGGTGGAGTAGCCCCGGCTGTAAATCAATTCGCCGGAAGCGGAATCATACAGACGCACCTGGTATTCACCCAGGTTAAGCGGCGTTATCAAATGTTTTTTACTACCCGCCCAGGTTCCCGTTTCATAGATTTGATCCAGGGAGAAATGTTCCTCGCCCGCCTTGCCGCTGTGATAATAGTCCACACGCATGGTTTTAGCGGTGAAATAATCATCATAGCTGCCGGCAAAAAGCAGGGCGCCGCTTATCAATACAAAAAGTAATGTTCTCATTTCTGTCATTCTCTATTCTTCGTAAAGGATGGAACTCAAAAAAATACTGACCAGACTGATAACGATCGAAGCCAACAGGGCGGTGATAAATCCGTCCACATAAAAGCTGTCCACCCACCAGTCGGCCAGTTCCAGAATAATGGCATTGACCACAAAGGTAAACAGCCCCAGAGTAAGGATGTTTATGGGCAGGGTAAGCACCAGCAACAACGGTTTTATAACGGCATTCAGGATACCAAAAACAATGGCCGTAACGATCAGCGCCCCCGTGCTTTCAAACCAGATACCGCTGAACAGAACATCCACAAACCATAAGGCCGCGGCATTGATAAACAATCTTAGGATCATATGACGCATGATGCCCCCTATAAAAAGTGTTCTATACGTTTCCGCAGATATTTTTCCAGACGTTCCGGACGTTTGAAGCGGAACAAACGGGCGCGGATTTCCTTCAGATCCTCTTCCGTGGTATGGCGGATCACATTCTTCACCACAGCGATTGCCCCGGGTTGCATGCTGAACGTATCCACATCCAGGCTGAGCAGCAACTGTGTGTAGAGCGGATTGCCGGCAATCTCACCGCACAGGGAGAGGGGCTTCTTTTTTTTAACACACGCCCGGGAAACCTTAAGGATAAGCTGTAATACCGCCGGATTCAAGGGTTTGTAGAAAGCGGCCACCTTTTCATTATTACGATCCACCGCCAGGGTATACTGTACCAGATCGTTGGTGCCGATACTGACAAAATCAACTTCCGGCAACAACTGATCGATGAGCAGCGCCGCCGAGGGAATCTCCACCATGATGCCGATAGGAACATCTTTTTTGAAAGGGATGTTTTCCGCTTCCAGTTCCCGGCAAACCTCGCGGATCAGACGCTTCGAGGCCAGTACCTCTTCGCGGCTGGAAATCATCGGCAGCATGATTTTTACCTGGCCAAAAACCGATGCGCGTAATATGGCCCGGATTTGGGTACGGAAAATATCCGGTTTGCGCAACAGGATACGTATGGACCGCAAGCCGAGAAAGGGGTTGGCTTCCTTATGCATTTCCGCAAAGGGCAGAAATTTATCCCCGCCCAGATCCAGCACACGGATCACCACCTCGCTATCGGGAAAGGACTGAACCATTTCCTTGTAATAGCCAAACTGTTCCTCTTCGCTTAGCAGACGTTCCTTGGCAATAAACTGTAACTCGGTACGGTAAAGCCCTACCCCCTGTGCCTTATACCGGCGTGCCAGGGGCACTTCCGACATTTCATTGATATTGGCCATCAGGCGTATATTGCGCCGGGAGAGGTTTTCAATCTTCATCTCCAGGTTGGCAATCAGCTCTTCCTTATGGGCCTGGAAGGCCTGCTTACGTACAAGGTAGTCTTTAACCAAACCTTCGGAAGGTTCCACAATCAGCTTACCGCACAAACCGTCAAGGATCACTTGCGTACCGGGTTTAATATTTTTAAGCAGATTTTGAACACCCACAATGGCCGGCACTTCCAGCGAACGGGCCAGTATGGCGGCATGACTGGTAGGTCCGCCAAATTCCGTTACCAGCCCTTTTAGGGAGCGGTGATGAAAATGAATGGAATCGGCCGGGGTAAGCTCACGGGCCACCACAATACAGGACTCCCCCTCCTTTTGCTCATGGCTGTCCAGTTGCAGCAGATGATAAATCAGCCGCCGGCTGACCCCGCGTATATCGTATATGCGTTCGCGCAGGTACTCATCATCGATGGTACTGAAGTGTTTTTCGTAGAGCCCCAGTTTTTGAACGATTATGGCCTCGGCATTTTTCAGTTCGCCGCGGATGGCCTGGGGGATCTCCTCCTGAAAAAAGGGATCGTCCAGAATAAGATGATAGGTTTCGTAAATACGAGCCTGCTCCAGTCCCAGCTCCCGGGCTATGCGTTTCTGATTATTCAAAAAGATCAGGCTTACTTCCTGCAGGGCATTGGAGTAGCGTTCCAACTCGGCCGGCACCTCCATGGGTTCCAGCGTGTGGGAGGAAACATCGTCAAAATCGGTGCGGTAAACGATCACCTGCCCGATACCGATGCCATCGGAAACGGAAATACCGGATAATATATTTTTTTTTCTTAAGGGGCTCATTTCTTACCGGGTCTTTAACATGCGTAGATCACATCTTTTTCAAGAATAAAATATACTCAATTTTATGTTTTTAACAAAAAGCAGTGTGATGCCCCGCCGGGCATAGGGATCAAGGGGAAAGAATATCCCCCGGTCGCGGAATCCTTCCGACTAAAACAAAAAAAGCCCTTCCCGCAAGGAAGGGCTTTGAAAAAAACAACAGGGACGGCTATTTTACCGTAGCCAGAATATCACCCCGGGAAACAATCAGATATTCCACGTCGTCAACCTTAATTTCGTCACCGGCGTATTTGGAATAAATAATCGTATCCCCGACCTTAATATTTTCCTGCAAGTCTTCGTCCGTACCCACGGCCACAACCTTACCCATGGTGGGTTTTTCCTTGGCGGCGGTATCGGGAATAATGATGGAGCCGACTTTCTGCTCCCCTTCATCCTTGGCTTTCTCAATCAGTACACGATCATCTAAAGGCTGTATGTTCATTTTAATCCTCCTTATTTCAATCCTAGCATTTGATTAATCTTCGGTTTATCAAAGCCAACAATGGGACGGTTATTGATTAAAATGACCGGAACGCCCATCTGGCCGGTTCGTCTTTGCATATCAGCCGCAGCCGAGGGGTTACGCGAAACATCCACTTCACGGAACTTCACCCGTTTTTCGCGGAAGTAACGCTTGGCCGCTGTACAAAAAGAGCATGTGGGCGTTGTAAAAAGAACAACCTTGGGTTGTGTTTGTGTCGGGTTCATTTTCAACCTCTCTCGTTAAATGTTTCCTTTAGCTTCAGGCATAAAAAAACCTGAGCACCATCCAAATCTATACGCCCTAAAGAAAAGGATATTGACCAGGTAACATTTTTTACGAGACAGGGAATTTAAAAGGTTCAAATTCCAATGTCAAGATGACAAGGAACTATCTTTATCAATTGTAAAGTCGACCACCCCCTTTTTAGTGGTGCGGCCGCGCAAAAAGGCCACAACCTCCAGATGGGCCGGATGCTCCTGATAGCTTTTTAAATCCTCGAAGGTTTTAAAATAACTGACCAGCACAATATCCGCTCCCGCGGCGACCTCCCGTTCTTTTATCCCCACCTCGAAAGAAACGATCTCCCCGATCTTTTCCTTAAGGCTTTCCAAATTTGCCTTGATTTGATGCGCGGATACCGGCGGGGTTACGTCTTTTTTAATATCCCACATTACCACATGACAGACCATCACCTATTCTCCTTCCTCTTTTTTTCCGCTCCTCCCACCAATAAAACCAGTTCCCCTTTCACCGTGCGCGCCTCAAGGTGGTTGTGCAACTGTTGCAGACTGCCGTAAAAGAACTCTTCAAACTTCTTGGTGATCTCACGCCCCAAAACACAGGGCCGGTCGCCCCAGACTTCCAGCAATTGGCCGACCGTTTTGTGAATGCGGTGGGGCGACTCATAAAATACCAGTGTCCGCGCTTCTTCCGCCAGCATCTTTATTTTACTTTGCCGGCCCTTCTTTTGCGGCAAAAAGCCTT
>Ga0256832_1002763_pt1 | contig 11983 bp, 22 predicted proteins | sample 134614metaG_FD_190534 | JGI IMG/M metagenome (GOLD analysis project Ga0256832, IMG submission 190534) | Hydrothermal vent microbial communities from Lau Basin, Pacific Ocean - 134-614 | ecosystem: Environmental > Aquatic > Marine > Hydrothermal vents | place: Pacific Ocean: Lau Basin | collected... | reverse complement strand
CTTGAGCTGACGCTCCACACCATACTTGAGAGTGTTGCCACTGGCACTACACCCGACACATGCGCCTCCAAGCTGTACGAATACCTTGCCGTTTTTGACACCGAGCAGTTTGATATCGCCGCCATCCAAAGCGAGCATTGGCTTGATTTTTTCTATCGTTTTGGATACGGCTGGATAGAGATCCTCGTCGGAAAATGGAAATGTCATCGATACCCTTTGCTTAATTTTCTGTAAGGAATATAATCGAATTTATATTAAAAAAAGATTAAAAAGTAGAAGTAGTTGGGAGAAGAGGCCGAAGCCTCTATATGTGATTAGACGAATTCGATGAAAGCCATAGGGGCCGCGTCGCCTCTACGTACTCTTGTCTTGATCACTCGAGTATAGCCGCCTTTTCTCTCTTTGTAGCGTGGAGCGATCTCGTTGACCAGTTTTTTGGTAGCCTCTTTGTCTTGCAAATAGGCAAACACCTCTCGATGGGCATTGAAATCGCCACGTCTGGCTTTCGTGATCAGCTTTTCGATATAGCTTCTTAGTGTCTTCGCTTTGGCCTCGGTCGTTTCGATCTTCTCGCTTGTGATAAGAGCGATAGCCAAATTCTTCAAAAGCGCTTTTCTATGAGAGCTCGTTCTGCTGAGCTTTCTATATCCGTGCTTATGTCTCATTCTCTATCCTTTAAGAGTTTCTAATTTTTCTTTGATCGCTTGCTTCTGCTCTTCGGAAAGCTTCTCCACTGCTGGGCGAAGCTCTGCAAGCTTTTCATCGATCTCATCCAACGATTTTTTACCGAGATTCTTTATCTCTTTGAGCTCGTTCTCTCCCATGAGCAGCAGTTCACCCACATATTCGATACCCGCTTTGTTGAGGCAATTATAGCTTCGTGCGCTCAGTCCCAAGGTGTCGATCGGACTGGCGAAGATATCCTCCGATTGGGAGGCTACGCTTTGAGGTGTATCCGGGATGGAGAGCTCCTTGTTAAAAATCTCCATTTGAGATCTAAAGACATCTAAAGCCATTGTAAGAGCTTCAGAAGGGGTTATCTGTCCGTCGGTTTCGATATCGAAGACAATCTTTTCGTAGTTTGGATTGTCCTCCACCAAAACCTTCTCTATCTCGTAGACCGCTTTTTTTACAGGTGTGAAAAAGGCGTCCAGAGGGATATAACCTTCTGGAATCTCGGAGCGAAGCTCTTCACTGGGAACATACCCAATCCCTTTTTTTATGATGAGGGAGAGCTTGAGCTCCGCATCCTCGTTGAGTGTAGCCAAAAAGTTCTGTGGCGTCACCACTTCGATCTCATCGGTATTGAAATCTTTGCCGTAGATCTCCTTGGGCCCCTTGAACTCGTAGGAGACCTCTATACTCTCGACTTCGGGATTTTTGACTTTGAAGCGGACGTTTTTTAGATTGATGATAAACTCCGCCACATCCTCGAGCATCCCACGCACACTATCAAACTCATGCTGTACCCCTTCGATGTGAAGGGCCACCGGCGCATATCCTGCGGTACTGCTGAGCAAAAGCCTTCTTAGAGGATGAGCTACAGAGATGGCATATCCACTCTCATATGGGTAGACATTGAGTCTGATATGATTGTCTTTGATCTTCTCAACTTCCATTTTCGTTGGAACGGATGGAGTCACTTTAATTTTATTCATTGCCAACTCTCTTACTATGTTTTTATACCGGGGGAAGACCCCGGATGAATGGATTATTTGGAGTAGAGCTCGACGATCAATCGCTCTTCTACAGGGATCTCTACCTCTTCTCGCTCAGGTACGCGAGTAAATATTCCAAAAAGCTTCTCTTTGTCCACGTCGACCCAAGGAACTATACCGGTCTGGTTGGTCAGCTCGATAGAGCGCTGGATTTGTGGATTGTTTTTACTTTTTTCTCTGATCTCTATCTTTTGTCCAGGTTTTACCCTGTACGAAGGGATATTGACCCGTTTACCATCTACAAGTACATGGCCATGGTTGACAAGTTGTCTGGCAAATCGTCTTGTCGTGGCAAATCCCATTCGATAGACCACGTTGTCGAGTCGCTGCTCCAAAAGCTTCACCAGATTCTCTCCGGTGTTGCCTTCCATTCTGTTGGCCTCTTTGAAAAGATTTCTAAACTGCTTTTCAAGAACGCCATACATATATTTGGCTTTTTGCTTCTCTCGAAGCTGCAGACCGTATTCGCTGATCTTCGTTCTTCTTTGACCATGTTGTCCAGGAGGATATGGTCTTCTTTCAAGGGCGCTCTTGCCCGCCAGTCGTCTCTCACCTTTTAGGGCAAGGCTCACGCCAAGTCGTCTTTCGATTCTTTCTACCGGACCTCTATATCTTGCCATCTGTTTCTCCTACTCTCCAAATATTTCGCTCGTTTTAGGTGTACCGTCGTAAAAATTGTTATACTCGTCGTCTTTTTGGAGGTCTACATCCATTGTGTGGCAAAGGTGTGATATCTTTGAAAAAGATCACTCGAATACCTTCTATTGCACCGACACTCTTGACAGCCGTATCTCGGCCACTTCCAGGGCCTTGGACCTTGATGCCCACCTCTTTGATGCCATGCTCTTTGGCTTTGCTCATCGCATCTTCTACAGCCTGCTGAGCCGCAAAAGGAGTGGACTTCTTGCTACCTTTAAATCCAAGGCTTCCTGCACTGCTCCAGGCGATCACATTGCCCATCTCATCCGTCACAGTCACGACAGTGTTGTTGAAAGTGGCATTGATATAGACAACGCCTCTTGCGATATTTTTCTTCGCTACCTTTTTTCTCGCACCTTTTCTTTTTGCCATCTATCGATCCTTTACTTCGCCGCACCTACGGTTTTTTTCTTGCCTTTTCTCGTTCGGGCATTCGTTTTGGTTTTCTGTCCACGTACAGGCAGACCACGTCTGTGTCTCAGTCCTCGATAGCAGCCAATATCCATCAAGGCCTTGATATCCATGGCCACTTTTCGTCGAAGATCCCCTTCGACCATATAGTTGTCTCGAATGTGTCGGTTGATAGTAGCTACCTCTTCTTCGCTCAACTCATATACTCGCTTGTCGTAGCTGATACCTACCGCATCGAGAATTTTTCGAGAAGTGGTAAGTCCGATACCATATACATAAGGAAGTGCATACTCGATTCTTTTGTTTTTTGGCAAATCTACACCTGCGATCCTGGCCATTTGCTATCCTTGTCTCTGTTTATGTTTTGGGTTTACACAGATCACTCTGATCACACCCTTGCGTTTGATGATCTTACATTTGTCGCACATCTTCTTGACCGATGCTCGTACTTTCATACTCTCTCCTTAGAAATTTTAGCACTTTCGACGGTACACTTAGGCTAAGTGAGCCGACTTAGCCAATCCTTGTAAGAAAAGTGCCGCTTCTTACAAAGATTCTTCCCATAGTTTACGAAAAGGGACAAAATTATACTTAATATCTGCTTAATTTAAGCTTATTTATATCGAAAAGTGATGCGCCCTTTGTCCAAGCTGTAGGGTGTCAACTCAACTTTGACCTTATCCCCTGGTAAAATCTTGATGTAGTGCATCCTCATCTTTCCAGCTATATGGCATAGCACCACATGTCCATTTTCCAGTTCCACTCGAAATGTAGCATTTGGAAGCGCCTCTTTTACTATACCATCCACTTCGATCACATCATCTTTTGCCATCTTCACTCCTTACTTAAAATTTGGGCTTTGCCATCGATAATGGCCACCGTATGCTCATAATGACTGCCTCTAAGGCCATCTTCACTCACTACAGACCATTTGTCCTCCAAGATCTTTGGAGTCCCAAGCTTTTGACAGATCATGGGTTCCAGACAAAAGACCATCCCATTTTTGATCTTTGGGCCGCTTTTGGGCGAGCCGTGCTCCAAATAGTTTGGGATTTCGGGCTCTTCGTGAGGCTTCTTACCGATACCGTGACCACAAAAGCCATGCAAAGGCACATAGCCACGCGATCTAATATACCTCTCTATTTCGTAACTCAACTCTTTAAAACGCATTCCGGCTCGGATGATATCGATAGCGTAGTAAAGCGTATCTTTGGCTACCGAGATCAGCTCCTCATCCTTTTTGGATATTTGGCCAACTCCTACGGTGATCGCAGCATCTCCATACCAGCCCTCATACTCCGTACCGATATCCAGCCCTACGATATCTCCCTCTTGTAGTTTATAGTCTGTAGGGATACCGTGGATGATCACTTCGTTGAGGGAGGTACATACAGAGGCCGGAAAACCGTAGAGTCCTTTGAAGGAGGGTCTGGCTCCAAGACTTCGGATATACTCCTCACCCATTTGATCCAGCTCTTTGAGCGAAGTGCCGGGCTGGCACTTCGTTTTGAGAAAATTGAGAGTTTTTGCGACGATTTGATTGGCTTTGCGAAGTTTTTCGATTTCGGCCGGCTTTCGAATAGCGATCGCCATCAAAGACCTACCGCACTAAGGGTCTGGTATTTGCTCATATAGATCTGAGCCTCTATCTTTCTCATCGTATCCAAAGCCACTTGCACCACGATCAATACCGCCGTTCCACCAAAATAGAAAGGCACACCCATCGCTTTGACCAAAATCCAGGGCAGAGTGGCGATGATGGCCAGATAGAGCGCTCCCCAAAAAGTGAGTCTACTTGCCACCTCGTTCAAATAAGCAGCCGTTGGTTCACCTGGCCGTACACCCGGAATGAAGCCCCCCTGGCGCTTGAGATTCTCTGCGATATCCTTGGCATTAAAAACAATGGAAGCGTAAAAATAGGCAAAAAATATGACCAAGAAAAACATCAGCACGTTGAACACGAAACCGTTGGGATTGAGAATGTCGGCGATCTTTTGGACGATCGGATTGGTGCTCGATTGCAAAATGGTGGAGGGAAACATTAAGATGGCCGATGCAAAAATGGGCGGAATGACTCCACTGAGATTGAGTTTGATCGGAATATAGTTCATAATCCGCTTTTTTTGATTTTGCATGAGCACTTTTCTCGAATATGAGACTGGAATACGTCGCTCAGCCAACTCTACGTAGATGATAAATCCCACCGTCACTAAAATAATGGCCACAATCGCGATGAGTATCAAGAAGTTGAGTTCGCCCGTATTGACCAGATTGATAGTGCCGGCGATTGCCGCTGGTATACCGGAGACGATACCGGCAAAGATAATGAGGGATATTCCGTTTCCGATGCCACGCTGAGTGATCTGCTCTCCTATCCAGACCAAGATCATAGTCCCTGCGAGCATCGAGATCGCAGCGATCACCACGAAGGTCTGCATATCTATCATAATAGCGCTCTCGCCTCCTTTACCGGTAAGCGAATGCAACCCTATAGAGACCCCGATAGCTTGGATCAATGTGATTACCACCGTCGCGTATCGAATGATCTGCATATATTTGACCATCCCGTCTCGCTCTTTTTTGAGCTGTCCAAGAGATGGAAAAGTGGCTGCAAGAAGTTCCATGATGATTGAAGCGGTGATGTAGGGCATGATGCCAAGAGAGATGATACTGAGGCGCTGGACCGCATTGCCACTGAACATATTGAGCATTCCCAAAGCATTGCCGCTTTGGGAGTCGAAAAACTCTTTCACTACATCTACATTGACGCCAGGGACCGGCACATAGGCCAAAACTCTATACAAAAAGAGAAATCCCAGCGTAATGAGGATTTTGTTTATGAGTGACTTACTCATTATTTTTGTCCACTGTAAGAGATATTGTCATCTTTTATTTTTGAGATGATCTCTTTGACGCTACTCCCGATAAGTTTGATCTTGGTGACATATTTAGGCAATTTATAGACACTTTTGATGGTTTCGATAGTGATCTCTTCCAATGCCGCTACCGATTTGACTTTGTCTACATTGATCGCATGAGGCTTTTCTACTTTGGAACGAAATCCAACTTTTGGAAGTCGTCTTTGTAGTGGCTGTTGTCCACCTTCGAAACCTCGCTTTTGAGAGTATCCCGTTCTACTTTTTTGACCCTTCTGTCCTCTTGTGGCAGTTTTTCCCATGCCACTTCCCTGACCTCGTCCGACTCTTTTGGTCTTGTGAGTACTTCCGGGAGCTGGTTGAAGATTGTGCAATGCCATGATTTATCCTTTTATTCTCTCTAATGCTTCGATCGTAGCTCGTACCAACGTAGCAGGATTGTTCGATCCCAAAGATTTGGTCAAGATATCTTTGATACCTGCCAGTTCGAGGACCGGACGTGCGGCACCACCGGCGATCACACCGGTACCCTGACTCGCAGGCTTGAGCAAAATTTTGCTCGCATTGTATTTGTGTTCGATATCGTGAGCGATGGTGGTGCCTTTGATATTGACAGTAGTGATGTTCTTAAAAGCGTTGTCGATCGCTTTTTTTATCGCATCAGGTACCTCTTTGGCTTTTCCGATCCCATAACCGACATGACCTTTTTTATCGCCTACCACGACAAGAGCACTAAAACGAAATCTTCGTCCACCTTTGACCACCTTCGTCACACGGCTGATATTTACCACAACCTCTTCGAACTCTTCTCTGTTCCAATTTTCCATAGACTACCCCTAAAACTTGATTCCGTTTTCTCTAAGCGCATCTGCGAAGGATGCGACTACGCCATGATAAAGATACCCGTTTCTATCGAAAACGACTGTCTCTATATCGATGCTTTTAAGCTTTTGGGCCATATCCGCCGCCACTTTTTTCACATCCTCTTTGTTCACTTTTACGCCAAGCTTCGCTCCATCGCTATATGCGAGGGTACGACCTTGAGTGTCATCGATCGCTTGCGCGTAGAAGTGACGGTTCGATTTGAAGATAGAGACTCGGGGACGATCGGCAGTGCCTCTGATTTTTCCTCGAACTCTTCTTTTTCTTTTTATTCGTAGCTTGTTTTTTCTTCTTTGGATACTTTGTCTCATTACCTACCCCTTACTTCTTCGCTGTCTTACCAGCTTTTCTGATGATCACTTCGTCCACATATTTGACACCTTTGCCTTTGTATGGCTCAGGCGGTCTGAAGCTTCTGATCTCCGCTGCCACTTGGCCCACTTTTTGCTTGTCGTGTCCTTTGATCGTGATGATGTTCTTCTCTACACTGATCTGGATCCCTTCGGGAATAGGGTAGATGATAGGATGTGAGAAGCCAAGCTGCAACTCAAGCTCCTTGCCTTTGACGGCAGCTCGATATCCGACCCCGTTGATCTCGAGTTTCTTCTCAAAACCCTTGACCAACCCTTCGATGGCATTGGCCGTCAAAGATCGGTACGTCCCCCAAAAGGCTCTGCTTTGTTTGTCGTCACCTACAGGAGAAAAAACGATTTTATTATCTTCGATAGCCACTTTTACGCGATCGCCAAAATCCACCTCTTGAGAGATGTTCCCTTTTTTGGCTATCAGTTTTCCCTCTTCCAGTTTCACCTCTACGCCGCTTGGAATTGCGACTGGCTGTTTGCCTATTCTGCTCATTGCTTTCCTTTATACGATATTTCTACGATACACTCGAATGGATATCGTCTTACCATACGCTGCACAAAACTTCGCCACCAACACCTTTGGCGTAGGCTTCATCGTTAGGCAACACACCTTTGCTTGTACTGACTATAATGGTTCCATAACCGTTTTTAAATCGTTTGATTTCATCTTTGCCTTTGTAGACTCGACGTCCAGGCTTGGAAATTCTTTTGATCTCGTTGATGACGGGTTTTTTCTTCTTTCCGGCATCTTCATATTTCAAAACCACGTTGATATATTTTTTGTTTCCCTCTTCTACGACTTTGTAGCTTTCGATATAGCCTTTGTCTTGCAAAATTTTTACAATGGATTCGACTATTTTGGAATAGAGTAGTTGTGTAACTTCTTGACCTCTGATAGAGGCGTTTCGGATTCTTGTGATTGAATCGGCAATCATATCGTTGATCATTGTTTCTCCTTCATGAATATCTAATAGGGTTCGTGCCGTGCACGCTTCCTATTAGTGAATTACCAGCTCGATTTTTTAACGCCTGGCAAAAGCCCTTCGCTCGCCATTTTTCTCAGACAGATTCTACAAATCCCAAAATCTCTGTATACAGATCGTGGTCGTCCACAGATTCTACATCTGGTATATGCTCGTACTTTGAACTTTGGCTTTCTTTGAGCCTTTGCGATCATACTTTTTTTAGCCATTATTTACCACCTTTTGCAAATGGAAATCCAAGAAGCTCAAGCATCTTAAAAGCCTCTTTGTCGTTTTCGGTCGTTGTAACCATAGTGATGTTCATCCCATGGGTTTTGATGATATTGTCGTAGTCCACCTCAGGAAACATCAGCTGCTCATCCAGGCCGAAGTTGTAATTGCCTCGCCCATCGAAACCATTTCTTGGAAGACCACGAAAATCTTTCACCCGTGGCAGAGCGATGTAGATAAGTTTTTGCAAAAAGTTCCACATACGATCGCCTCTGAGTGTCACCATCACACCTACCGGCATCCCTTCACGGATTTTGAAGCCCGCTTCGGACTTTTTCGCTTTGGTCACCACAGCGTGCTGTCCGGCGATCAGGCTGATCGTATCTTGGATATTTTGAAGCAGCTTGCTGTCTCTGCTTCCCTCGCCTGCACCCACACTGATCACGATCTTTTCAAGATTTGGGATCAGCATGGGATTTTGGATCCCCAGCTCCTCTTTGAGAGCTGGAACCACTTGTTCTTTATAAGTTTGTTTCAACTCCAATGTCATGATGCGCCACCTTCTACTTTTCGAACGTTGGAGATGTGAATAGGCATCTCTTTTTTGATAAATCCACCTTCGGGATTCTCTTCGCTGGGTTTGACCGCCTTTTTGGCCACTTTACATCCAGCGACGATCACCGCATCCTTTTTGGTCAAAACTTGCAATACCTCTCCGGTCTTACCTTTGTCGTCTCCAGCGATGATCTCGACGATATCGCCCTTTTTGATCTTGAATTTCTTCGCCATTAGAGCACCTCCGGTGCGAGTGAAACGATTTTCATGAAATTTTTGTATCGAACTTCTCTGGCTACCGGTCCAAAAATACGTGTACCGATAGGTTCGTTTTTGTTATCCAGTATGACTGCCGCATTGTCGTCGAATCTGATCAAAGATCCATTCTCTCGTTGGATCTCTTTTTTGGTACGTACCACTACCGCTTTGACCACTTGGCCCTTTTTGACTTTGCCGTTTGGCAAAGCTTTTTTGACAGATGCGACAATCACGTCACCAACGGAGGCATAGCGTCTTTTGGAGCCTCCCAACACTTTGATCGCCATGATCTCTTTGGCGCCGCTGTTGTCGGCGACCGTGAGTCTCGTAAAACTTTGAATCATTATTTCACTCCTGCCTGAACGATCTCTTTGAGTCTAAAAGATTTTCTTTTGGAAATCGGTCGACATTCGATGGCAGTCACCACATCACCAACGTTTGCTTGATTTTTTTCGTCATGCACCAGATACTTTTTGAATCGCTTGACGATCTTGTGATATCTTGGGTGCATCACTTTTCTCTCTACGAGCAAAGATATGGTCTTGTCACCACTTTTTTTAACAACCGTTCCTTGTATCACTCTTTTGTAAGCCATTATCCAGCCCTTCTTTTCTCGGCTATCGCCGTTTTTATTCTGGCGATATCCTTTCTTGTTTTTCTGATTTGACTTGTGTCTTGGAGCTGCATCGTTTTTAGCTTCATTCGAAGACTAAAAAGCTCCAACTTCTTCTCCTTCAACAGTCCTTCAAGCTCTTGCAAGCTTTTCTCTTTGATCTCAGTATAGTTCATTTTCACTCTCTTGTGTCACGATTTTTGTTTTAAAAGGCAGTTTGTATCGTGCAAGATCGAGAGCCTCTCTTGCCAGACTCTCTTCGACTCCAGCCATCTCGTAAATGATCCGTCCGGGCTTGATGTTCATTACCCATTTCTCCACAGAACCTTTCCCTTTACCCATCCGAGTTTCGAGAGGTTTTTTGGTCAAAGGTTTGTCGGGGAAGACCCGGATCCAGATCTTACCGGTTCTTTTGACCTTTCTGGTCATCGCCACCCTGGCCGCTTCGATCTGTCGAGAATCGATCCGGCCATGCTCGAGGGCCTTGATTCCGATATTTCCAAACGCAAGACTGTTGCCTCTGTAGGCTTTGCCTCGGTTTCGTCCCTTTTGCTGCTTTCGATATTTTGTCTTTTTAGGCATCAACATGGTTAACTTCTCCTTCTTGGAGCTCTACGTCTTGGTTTTTCGGTAGGCTCTGGTCGGATCCCTTTTTGCAAAACCTCACCTTTGAAGATCCAGACCTTCACGCCGATCACACCATAGGTGGTATGAGCTTCGGCATATCCGTAATCGATCTTGGCTCGAAGAGTATGCAACGGTACTCGTCCCTCCAAGTACCACTCCGTTCGTGCCATCTCGGCGCCACCCAAACGTCCAGCCACTTGGACCTTGATACCCTTCACACCCGCTTTTTGAGCGGCTTGGATAGCTTTTTTCATCGCTCGTCTAAAAGCCACCCGTCGCTCCAGCTGAGTAGCCACGTTTTCGGCAGCGAGCTGGGCGGAAGCTTGTGGACGTTTTTCTTCTTTGATATTGATATAAACCTCTTTGCCCACCAGTTTTTGGAGCTTTTGCTTGAGTTTTTCGATATCGGCACCCTTTTTACCGATGATGATACCAGGACGTGCCGCAACGATGGTGACCCGAAGCTTTTTCGCCGTTCGTTCGATGATGATGTTGCTCACACCTGCGTAGTAGAGCTCTTTTTTCAAAAAATTTCTGATTTTGTAATCTTCCGCCACACGATCGGGCATTTTGTTGTAATCAGGAAACCAGCGAGACTCCCAGTTTCTGTTGATTCCAAGTCTGAGACCTATAGGATTGACTTTTTGACCCATTAGCTATCCTTCTTTTGTGCTACTTCTACATATATATGAGAAGTTGGCTTCATAATTCTGCTGGCTCGTCCTCGTGCTCGTGGACGAAATCTTTTGAGGTATGGCCCACGATCCACTCTACAAGAGACGATCTCTACCTCTTCTGGTTCATATCCGCCATTGGCTACCGCACTGGTGATCACTTTGGAGATCACCTTGGCCGCTTTGTTCGGCATGAATTCCAATGCCGCCAACGCCTCTTCCGCGTTCATACCCTGCACCTCGCGAGCAATAAGTCTCGCTTTTGTAGGTGAGAGTCGAATAAATCTAAGAATTGCTTTGCTCATCACCTATCCTTATTTTCCGATTTTTTTCTGTACGGAGCCCTTGTGGCCTCGGAACGTTCTTGTCGGTGCAAATTCACCAAGCTTGAACCCTACATGGTTTTCCGTGATATAGACCGGTACAAATTGTCGACCGTTGTGCACAGTGATTGTCAGACCGATCATCTCGGGTACGATAGTGCTTCTTCTTGACCATGTTTTGATCGGTTTTTTATCACCTGTCTCTTTTGCTTTGAGCACTTTTTTCATCAGATGGTCATCTACAAATGGACCCTTTTTAATACTTCTTGCCATCGTTTACCCTCTTATTTTTTCTTTCTTCTGGAGATTATAAGCTTGTCGCTTGGCTTTTTGCGTCGTGTCTTATAACCTTTGGTCGGTTTGCCCCAAGGAGTCACAGGGTGTCCGCTTGGTCCAGTTTTACCTTCACCACCACCGTGTGGGTGATCGACTGGGTTCATCGCACTACCTCGTGTTTGTGGTCTAATCCCCAGGTGTCTGCTTCGTCCAGCTTTTCCGATGACGATATTGGCATACTCTTCGTTGCCTACCACACCGATAGTAGCCATACATTCACCAAGTACCTTTCTCATCTCACCACTTGGGAGTCTGAGGATCACGTATTTGCCCTCTCGTCCCATGATCTGAGCGTACGCTCCCGCACTTCTGGCCAGCTGTCCGCCATGTCCAGGCTTCATCTCGATATTGTGTACCAAAGTACCCACTGGGATGTTTTTGAGCTTCATCGCATTGCCTGGGAGCACATCGAGCCCTGACTCTGCCGCTTCGACGATATCGCCTATTTTCAGA
>Ga0256832_1002762_pt1 | contig 11989 bp, 10 predicted proteins | sample 134614metaG_FD_190534 | JGI IMG/M metagenome (GOLD analysis project Ga0256832, IMG submission 190534) | Hydrothermal vent microbial communities from Lau Basin, Pacific Ocean - 134-614 | ecosystem: Environmental > Aquatic > Marine > Hydrothermal vents | place: Pacific Ocean: Lau Basin | collected... | reverse complement strand
CAAGATCCGGTCGTAACCCGGCAAAAGTGCAAGGAGAAACGCCGCTATACCGTGCACTTCGGAGATGACTGCATCGCTTCGATTGAGAGCGAGACATATCCTCCGGGTAGTCTGTATGGCCCATTTGTAACTGTTTAGGTGCTCCTGTTTTTAGGGATAAAATAGGCATTTTCGTGGATGTCGAAGGTAAAATTTTCGATACGTAGCAGCGCTACGTGAGAAAATTTTACCAAAGACAGGCGCGAAAAGGCCATTTTAGCGCAAAAACAGCGGGCACCTAAACAGTTACGCCCATTTAACCGGGCTGCCGGATACGCTTGTTTTCCGTGCTGGTGTTGCTTTTTGTCAGTGACAAAATATAGACGGTATGGCTCCGGGAAACCCGCCCGGTGTCCACGTCACGGACAAGGCGCTTGCCGGGAGGTAGCATCAGCGCCCGCTGATGCTACCCATCAATGGCCGCCGAAGTCGTCAAACGAGATATTCTCCTTGGGGACACCGAGTGAATCCAGGGTATCCAATACGGACTTCGCCATCATCGGCGGGCCGCAGAAATAGTATTCCACTTCTTCGGGAGCCGGGTGGTTTTTGAGATACTCCTCATACAATACTTGCATGATATAGCCTTTGAAGCCCTCGCCTTCCGGATCATTGATGTCCTTTTTCAGCTTCCAATTGTCTTCCGGCAGCGGATTGTCCAATGCAACATAGAACTTGAAGTTGTCAAATTCTTTTTCAATTTGGCGAAAGTCTTCGATGTAAAACAACTCTCGACGGGTCCGCCCCCCATACCAATAGGAGACCTTGGATTTACGCCATTTGAGCGTGTGAAACAGGTGGAAGATATGGGAACGGAGCGGCGCCATACCTGCGCCCCCGCCGATATAGATCTTCTCCCGTGGCGTTTCTTTGATAAAGAACTCACCGTAAGGGCCGGAGATGGTCACCTTATCACCCGGTTTGCGCGAGAAGATGTAGGATGAGCAGATACCGGGATTGACATCTTTCCAGGTGTTTTTTTCGCGATCCCACGGCGGCGTGGCGATCCGCACATTGAGCATAATGATATTGCCCTCGGCGGGGTGATTGGCCATGGAGTACGCGCGAAAGATCGGCTCCGGATTGATCATTTTCAGGGACCACAGGTTGTATTTGTCCCATTCCGTTTTGAACTCATCGGGTTTTTTGCCCATCCGCGGATGGGCGGTGATATCAATGTCCTTGAAGTCCACTTCACAGGGCGGTACGTCCACCTGGATGTACCCGCCGGCCTTGAAGTTTAGATTTTCTCCTTCCGGCAGTTTGACTACAAACTCCTTGATAAACGAGGCCACGTTGTAATTGGAGACGACTTCGCACTCCCACTTTTTGATGCCGAAAATCTCCGGCGGCACTTCGATTTTCAGGTCTTCCCGCACCTTGACCTGGCAGGCCAGCCGTTTGTGTTCTTTGACTTCGCGGCGGCTCAGGTGGTTGAGTTCGGTGGGCAACGGGTCCCCGCCGCCTTCTATCACCTTACACTCGCACATGGCACAGGTGCCCCCGCCGCCGCACGCGGAGGGCAGGAAAATTTTGTTGTTGGCCAGTGTAGTGAGCAACGAAGCCCCGGGCTCGACTTCCAGTGGATGCTCTTCATCGCCGTTGATGATGATTTTCACCTTGCCTTGGGGCATCAGTTTCTTGCGGGCATAGATCAGGCCCAGTACCAGAAAGAGCACCACGGCTGTAAATACCAGGATAGAAATGCCGATATTCTCGTACATCACAAACGTTTATTTTGAAGCCAGGAAGGCCGTGAAGTCAATTCCCGCCAGGCTCATAAAGGCCAGGCCCATCAATCCGGTCAGGATGAAGGCAATCCCCAGGCCGCGCAGCGGTGCGGGGATATTGGAGTATTTGATTTTTTCCCGGATGGCGGCAAAAGCCACGATAGCCAGGAACCAACCGAAACCGCCACCAAGGCCATAAGCGACAGACTCGGGCAGGTTGTATTCGCGGGAGATCATAAACAGGGAGCCGCCGAGGATGGCGCAGTTGACCGTAATCAGCGGCAGAAAGATACCGAGCGCATTGTATAGGGCTGGCGACACTTTTTCCACGACCATCTCCACCAGTTGGACCATAGAAGCGATCACCGCGATAAAGATGATAAATCGCAGGAAGGTCAAATCCATGTGAAACAGCCCGTTTTCGGACAAGAGATAGTGGTTGATCAGCCAGTTGATGGGTACGGTGATGCCCAGCACAAAGATGACGGCCATGCCCAGGCCCAGGGCTGTTTTGACGCTCTTGGATACGGCCAGGAAGGAGCACATGCCCAAGAAATAGGCAAGCACCATATTTTCAATGAAGGCCGACTTGACGAATATGTTGACTAATTCCATGACGGAAGTGTTTTAGCGTGACGATCAGGAGACATCCACCAGTTTTCGGTTATAGCTCCGCTGAATCCAGACGATGATGCCGATGATGAAGAGTGAGGATACCGGCAGGGCCAGCAGGCCGTTGTTGGTGTACCACGACATCCAGCCGTGGCTGGTGTCAATCAGGTATTGGACTGATTCATTGCTCTTGCCGATGATATTGAGCTGGATAGGGCTGCCGGCGAAGAGAGTGCCGCGACCAAACAACTCACGGACGATGCCGACGATAACCAAAATGATACCATAGCCGAGCGAGTTGCCGATACCATCCAAAAACGAGCGCCATGGCGAATTGCTCATCGCGAAGGCTTCGAGACGCCCCATCACGATGCAGTTGGTGATAATCAGGCCGATAAATACCGACAATTCCTTATAGATGGCGTAGTTATTGGCTTTTAGGGTCAGCTCCACGATGGTGACCAGTGTGGCGATGATGACCAGTTGGGCGATCATACGCACCTGGGAGGGAATATAGTTGCGGACCAGGGCGGTGATCAGGTTGGACAAGGCGATAACAAACATGACGGCCACAGCCATCACCACCGCTTTATACACCAAGGACGTAACCGCCAGGGCGGAGCAAATGCCCAGGATCTGCACCGTTATCGGGTTATTGTCATTGAGAGGATCAATGAGCAGCCGCCGTTCTTTGGGTCCAAAGAGTTTTGACTTTTGCTTGGTTGTAGTCATGATTTGGGCAGTTTGTTTTTAAGAAAAGCCTCGTACAGGCCAATGCCGTGCACCAACATATCAGACACCCCATCACTGGTCAGTGTGGCGCCGGTGATACCGTCCACTTCGTGAGCCGGGTCAGTGACTTTTTTCTTTACGTGAACCGATACCAAGCGGCCGGCGTCGTCAAATATCTTCTTGCCTATAAAGCGCTTACGAAAAGCGGGATTGTCTTTGATCTCGGCACCAAGGCCGGGCGTTTCGCCTTTGTGGTCAAAGGCGGCCCCCGCGATGGTATTGTAATCCGGCTTCAGGGCGATATAGCCCCAAATCTTGTCCCACAGGCCGTTGCCGTACACACTCAGGATGGTGATAGGCCCTTCTTTGGACTTATAGACATAGACCGGCAGGCGGCGGGCTTCGGCAGGCTTCTTAAACTCGGCCTCTATGGAGATATCATCCGCTTTCAGGTCTTTAAGTACTTCACCTTTGGTGTTGACTACGAACTGGTCCATCTGCGTGTGGAACAGATCCAACACTTCATCATCGGAGAACTGCGACAGCGGTTTGTCCAGATACGGCTCAATGGCTGTCAGGATGCCGCGCTTGGCAAAGACCTGCTCGTTTTTGCGGGCGGCCGGCTCCGTCGCATAAAACATCCCCGACAAGATCAAACCCGATATCAGAGTCAGGATGACCGTAAACTTGATGATATAACCCGTACTATGCACGTTTGAGTCGTTTTTTCATGTTGGCTTGCAAAACCGTGTAGTCAATCAACGGCGCAAACACATTCATCAACAAAATGGCCAGCATCCAACCTTCGGGATAAGCGGGATTGAATACGCGAATCAGCAGGCCGAAAAGGCCCACCAAAAAGCCGTATATCCATTTGCCCCTATTGGTCGAGGCGGCCGTGACCGGATCCGTTGCCATAAAAGCAATCGCAAACAAAAAGCTGCCCATGTACAGGTGATAGTACCAAGGCACGCGCATAAACGCCGTAGCCCCCCACGCATTGAATAGCAGGCCCATAAACACCAGGCCCAACAGACCGCCCAGCATAATCCGCCAGCTGGCGATCCGGGTCAACAACAGGAAGAGGGCCCCCAGTAAAATCAGGGGCTTGCAGGTCTCACCGACCGAGCCGGGAATCAAGCCCCACCACATCTGTTCCGTAGAAAATTTTTGTGTCACCTGGTCCCAGCCTTGTGTCGCCAGGGCCAGCGGTGTGGCGCCCGAATAACCATCCACACCCGCCACCCACACGGCATCGCCCGATATGGTTTGCGGGTAAGCAAAGAAAACGATCACACGCGCCAGCAGCGCAATATTGACCACGTTCATCCCCGTGCCGCCGAAAGCTTCCTTGCCGAAGATCACGGCCAGCGCTACGGCAACGGCTAAAATCCACAGCGGCACCGTCGGCGGCATGATCAACGGGATGAGTGCACCGGTCACCAGGTAACCTTCTTCGATGGCATGACCCTTCTTGGACGCAAAATAAAACTCAATGCCCAAGCCGACTACCATCGCCACAATGTACATCGGCAAGACGCGGAGCGCGCCATAGAGCAGCTTGGCGCCCACCGCTTCTGTCGGGTCTGAGTATTGGCCGAGCGCCAGATAGTGCTGATGCCCCACATTGTACATACCAAAAAGGTACAGCGGCACCAGGGCCAGCACCACCATTATCATGGTACGCTTCAGGTCCACATGGTCATGCACATGCGATGCCTGTCCGGCCCGGTGATTGGGTACAAAAAGGAACGTGAAAAAGCCATCGTACAGCGTATGCAACAACGGACGCTTTTTCTTGTCCGGCTCCAGTTTCTTAAAAAAATCAACAAGCCCCATGTATTACTTTCTTTTGAGTGACAACGGCTGCTATTCGGACATCATCTCCGACAGCCCTTGCCGCAGTATCTGTTGCAGCGGTTGTTTTGAAGTACAGGCAAACTCACACAACGCTATATCCTCTTCGCTCAACTCATGGATGCCTAATGCCTCCATTCGCTCATAGTCCGCCACCAGGATGGCCTTCATCAGATGTTGGGGAAACAGATCCATCGGCAGCATGCGCTCGTACTCACCTGTCATGACAAAGGCGCGTTTTTCGCCATGCGTATTGGCGTCAATGTCCATCGGCTTGCCGGACGGAAACAAGCCCTCTTTGTAGGTATAGGAGACGGTGGGCACTTTGCGGGACGGCAGCAGCCAACCGAACATTTCGTAGTAGTCGCCTTCGTCAATGACGGAAATCTGATCGTCAAAATAATTGAGAAATTCATCCTCTGTCTTGCGTTCACCGGTCAGCACATCACCGGAGATGACGCGCACATCGTGTGCCGGCGAATAACCCAACAATTCGCCGATATGGGCGCCCTGGAAGGTCCTGACATAGCGGGGACTTGCTTCGCGATTGCCGCCAATGGCGACGATACGCGTTGCGTCAAACTTCCCCTCGGTAAATAAGGTGCCAATCGTAATCACCTCCTGGACGCCCAGCGTCCAAACCACGTCTTCCCCCCCGCGTATGGGTGCGATATGGTGTATGTGGATACCCACATTGCCGGCGGGATGGAAGCCGCTGAAATAATGCTTCTTTACGCCTTTGGCATTGGCAAAAGCGGGGTGAATATCCTTCCGCCCGTCTAGGCCGAGATGGACACTGCCCGAGGTGAGCCGGGCCAGAATGTCCAAGCCCTTTTGGAAGGCTGCCTCGCGACCTTCGACGAGTTTGGCTCCATCGGGCGCCAACGGGGCGGTATCAAAGGTCGAAATAAAAATATCCCGTGGTACCTTGTCAAAATCGGGGATGACATCATAAGGCCGCTGATTGATCATCGGCCAGACGCCGGCTTCCGCCAAGAACGCGACCAGGCGGGCGCGTTCGGCGGTCTCGGGTACGACATCCAGGGCACGGTAGTGCTGGGTCTCATCCGCCCGGATCACGACTTCGGAGATGGAGCGTTTGGCTCCCCGGAGTATCTCTTCGACCGTACCGCTGACCGGACTGACAAATTTGATATCAGGCCTGTCTCTGTCAAAAAACAACACATCTCCCGCTTGCACCTGATCTCCTACAGCCACCGTCAGTTTCGGGATTGGAAAGATATAGCGGAAGTTTTTCGGCTGGATGGCAAAGCGCGTCACCTTGACATCTTGGACATCGCCCGCGGGCGCCCCCTTAATGGGAATATCATAGCCCTTTTTCAAGACGATGACATCTTTCAAGTCCTTTTTTACCGGCGGTCTTTTTCGCATCAGGAAGGAAAGCACATACAGCAAGCTCATCAATGCCAGCAGACCCAGGATGATATAGCTCAAGGTGGGAAAAATAAGTCCGAAAACCGGGGTCAGGGTCATGGGAAGATGGATGCTCAAAAAAGCAGGAATCATCTCATCGTGATTTACTTTCGAATCGCCGGCAAAGGTAGGTTGCTTCCAACCTAAAACAAAGTTTTTTTGCCGAAAAAAACCGCCCTTTTAACGGCTGGGACAGGCTTTTGTTCTTGCCCGTTCCGGCACTGACTTATTGCCCGGGAAATGCATTGATAATCAGTGGTTTACAGGATGGAAAATATTCGAATCATCCGACGGGGAGAAGTCGTTTTTGGCCTCTCGGTGGGCGGCCGTCCGGCTGGCGGCCCGTTCGGGGCAGTTTTCCCGTTTTTCAGACTGGAAGATGGGCGATTTTTCCTGGCGGGAAGGGCATAAACAAGGGCCTCCGCTACCGGCTGCACGGGCCGACGGGGACGGGACGCAGAGACGCGAAGCATCGTGTCTCTGCGTCCCGCCGAATCCACGCGTGCCCGAAGGGTACGCAAACTATTTGATCACGGACTTACTGGACTTATCCCAAGCGATTCAGGCCGGCCTTAGCCTTGGCGTGGAGGGATGTCTTGTACTGGCGGGGATTCATTTTCAAAACGCGCTTAAAAAAGCGGCGCGCCTGGGCCTTATTGCCGTTTTTTTCGTAAATCAACCCAATCTGCAAGGCTGCATTGCAGGGATAGTAGGATCCGGTCTTATCCTGAAAGTGCAAGACGTCCAGATAGCGCAGGATGGCTTCTGTATCATGCCCCAGTTTTTGGCTCAGCCGGGCGGAGCGATACAAAAATTCCAATTGGTATTCTTGCGGGAAGTCGCTTTGTTTGAACTGAGCCAGGAGGCCGTGGGCGCGTTTGTAATATCCACCGTCAAAGAGCATGCGCGCTTGTAGCAATCGGATGTCAGGCGTTTGGCCCGAAATCGCGTCTTTGTAGGCGGCATCATCGCCTTCCTGATCGCGCGTACCTTCCGTTTTGCACCGCGCCATATAGGTATGGTATCCGGCCAGATCACCGTGAACCAGGGCATTCCATGCCAATTTTTGGTAGGCTTCTTTCACATAAGACTGGCCATGCTGCAGACGCAGAAAGGTCTTGAAATCCGCTTCGGCGCGTGCATCGAGGCGATATAGCTTGGTCAGCCCTTTCATAAAATACAGGTAGGGTAACTCAAAAAAGCCATCACCGTGGGGGGCCAGATTCAGGATGCGCTCGGCTTCAGCCGAACGCCCGGCATGCAAGGCAATGTTGGCTTGCACAAAGCAGGCCAGGGGATTGTCCGCCGGGTCCAGCGTACTACCCGAAATGACCTGCCACGCCTGGTCCTTTTGGTTGGTCAGATACAGGAGCATAAAGGCATAGAGGATTTCGGTTTCTTCTTTGAAGATGAAATCCCGGTGTATTTGCGCATAAGCGAGTACTTCTTCGATCTCGCGGCGTCCCTGCCGGATGGAGCCATCCATATTGCCGATAAGCTTGACCCCCCAGCGATATTTGTCTGGCACGGCGCCGACCACGGCATGGAGGATGCCGAGGCTCTTTTTGTTTCCCATAAAACCGGGAAACTTGCGCTCGTTTTCTTTCAACAAGCGGTAGGCTTCGCTGACTTCATTGAAGGCGCTCAAATACTGTCCCGCTTTGATGCGGAGCAAGGCCCAATGCAAATTGATCTCGGCCTGTGCATACAAGTAGTAAGGCGAATTGGGGTCCCCGGATCGGATGTGGCGCAAGCGGCGCTTTTTATTTGCTTCCAGCCGTTTGAACAGTGCTTTGTCCTCGGTAATAAATAGGCGGAAGAAGTCCACGTAATCTTCGATATGATAGACGATCATGTTGTCCGGTTCCACCAATTTTAAGCGGTCCAATCTGCCGGAGGCTTCGTCTAATCGCAGCCGGAGCACGGAGCTGTAGGCGTCCCGTGCGCGAACGGTGTAAGCAAAGTAGGTTTTGCCGCCGCGAGCCGGCGGCAAAAGTGTCATCAAAGAAAAAAAGATAAAAAAGATGTGTCGTCCCATACCGGTTGTTTGGCGCAGCACAGTGCCCCGGGCAAAGCTAAGCGTTTTGCCCCAAAGCAGCAAATGCCACGGGTTAGAAAAAATGGTAACTGTTTAGGTGCTCCTGTTTTTGTACTAAAAACAGGAGCGCCAAATAGTCACGAAAAAACAACGGTAGTCTCTCCTGAAAAGCGACAGTTTTGCACGTGGGAAGGACACGTGCTACTGGCGGAAAAGGGAAGAAGCCGAGAAGGGATGATTAAGCCTCTTCGGTCTGGGCAGCTCCCACCATTTCGGGATCTACCAAGACACGGCCGCAGTGCTCACAAGCAATGATTTTTTTGGCCATGGTCAGCTCCAACTGCACCTGTGCGGGCACTTTGTTGAAGCACCCCCCGCAGGCATCGCGCGTCACGGTCACAACGGCCAAGCCATTGCGGGATTTGGCGCGGATGCGCAGGTAGCTGGCCAAAAGGCGCTCTTCGATATTCTTTTTGGCTTTTTCGGAAGCCTTGAGCAGTTTTTTTTCTTCTTTTTCGGTTTTAGCGATAATCTTGTCCAATTCGGTGCGCTTGATTTCCAGGTCCACTTTCTTTTGTTTGAGCTCTTCTTCAAACTTTTTTAGCGCTTCTTTCTTGGCATCCAAGCGTTTTTTGGCTTCGCCGATGCGCTTTTCGTACAGCTTGATATTTAATTCTTGGTCTTCGATCTCCTTCATCAAGGCGCGATATTCGCGGTCATTGCGCACTTCGTCCAACTGTTTTTTATATTTCATCATCAGAGACTCGGCATCCTTGATGGACCCACGATAGCCGGAAATTTCCTGTTCAATTTCGTTAATGGAGCTTTTGACGCGCTCAATGCGCTTATCCATACCGACCAGTTCGTCTTCCAGGTCCTTGACTTCTATGGGGAGCTCCCCGCGCAGGACTTTGATTTTGTCCAGCTCAGAGTCTATCATCTGAAGCTCATAAAGCGCTTTTAGCTTGTCTTCGACAGTCAACTCTTTTTTTGCCATCAGGTGAAATATTTTATGGGATTGGTATATGTCTCTGCCAAACGAACTGCAAAGTTAGGGAATTTTTGGGATAAAAACCGGTGCAATAGCTGTGTGGTAAATTGCTCACTCTCATAATGGCCGATATCGGCAATCAAGATGCGTCCGTCGGCATCAAAGAATTCGTGATACTTAAAGTCTCCGGTCACGAAGGCGTCGGCGCCGGCGCGGATGGCATCGGGCAGCAGGAAGCTGCCGGCTCCGCCGCAAAAGGCCACCTTCCGGACGGGCTGCTCCAACAGGCGGGTATGGCGGATGCAGTCCACCGCAAAGGTGGACTTGAGTTTTTGTAAGAAGTCTTTTCCGGCCAGTGCTTCCGGCAGGTAACCAATCATACCGGCCCCAATATCCGGCCGGTCCGGTTGCTTGGGACGCAGGATCTCCAATTCTTGCAAGCCGAGCCGCTCCCCGATCATGGCATTGACGCCTTCGGATATATTGTCCAGATTGGTATGGATGGCATACACGGCGATGCCTTTCCGGATGGCAGCCAGGACGGTGCGTTCGACATAGTTGGAACCGGTCAACCGCTTCAGCCCGCGGAAGATGAGCGGGTGGTGGGCGACGATGAGATTCAAACCTTTCGTCGCCGCTTCGGCGACAATCTCTTCCGTTACATCGAGCGTGATGAGACAGCCTGTACAGGGTGCCGTGACGTTGCCAATGAGCAGGCCGGCGTTGTCGTAGTCTTCTTGCCAGGCCAGGGGCGCCAGGTCTTCGAGATAGGCCGCTATGTCTCCGATGGTTATCATATCCGCAAAGATACGTAACTGTTGTGGGTGCCCGCTGTTTTTGCGCTAAAAACAGGAGCACCTAAGCAGTTATACTCGTTACAAACAGGTTTGGGACTTGGGAATATCGAACACCGATTAACGAATGAAGATTATAGAAGTAGGTGTTTCTACAGGCAGGGCCACTTCGACAAACTCATTGTAAACGTTGAGCGAATGTAGAAGTCAGTGTGGCATTGGGCTGCGCGGGATACATTCTAAAATCGTCAGCCCGACGGCGCATCTGCGCGGGATTCATTCTTAAATCTCAAATCGGTGTTCCTGGCTTCGACAAGCTCAGCCCAAGTGTTCGATATTCAATCGTCCCAAAACAAATCGCTTGGAGTATACAAAGATACGAGCGTGTTATTCTTTATTGCGGTTCAGGATCTTTTGTTCAATGGATGTGGTAGAATAGCCGTGTACGAAAGGCAGTGACCGTACTTCGCCGCCGGCGGCACGCACGAGATCGGCCCCGACAATGTCTTCGACGGGCCAGTCGCCGCCCTTGACCAACAGGTCGGGTTGTACGAGGCGGATCAATTCCAGCGGTGTATCTTCTTCAAACACCACGACGGCATCCACAAAAATCAGGGAGGCCAGCAGATGGTAGCGCGTCTTGTCATCCTGGATGGGACGGTGGGGTCCTTTGAGCCGTCGGACAGATTCTTTGGAATTGACACCGACGATGAGCACATCGCCCAGGGCACGTGCGCGCGCCAAATAGTGCAGATGGCCGTAATGAATCAGGTCAAAGCAGCCGTTGGTGAAGACGACTTTTTTGCCTGCCTGTCGCCAGCGGGCGCGGCGGGCGGCCAGCTCATCCGGGGTCAGGATTTTATTTTTTGCTATTTGGTCGAGCACGGCGTCAAACTTTGGCAGGTAATGGTCGGTAACCCCGGTTGACAAAGGGCATCAATAGCAGGGCAGCCAGCCCAAAAATAATGATTCCGAAGATCTGGATCGTAAAGAAGATGATGTTGGCAAATGAAAAGGCATCGCCGCCGTCAATACCAAACAGGGACAGGCCGGCCACGACCATAGCGTGGTAAGTTCCCATCCCACCGGGCGATGGAATAATCATGCCCAGGCTGGCAAAGACGAATACCAGCAGGCCGGCGCCCGGTCCCAGGTGGCTTGTCGGTGGGAAGGCAAAAAAGCAAAGGTAGGTCATCGAGTAATATAGCCCCCATATCAAGAATGAGTACAACAAAAACAGGGGGACGTTTTGCACTTGCGCCACTGTTTTGATACCATCGGCAAATCCACGCAGAATGCGATCCAGTCTCTGATAAACGGCCGTGTGTCGCAATCGCTCCCGCCGGCGGTAAATTCCATACAGGATGCCTGCTCCGATTGCCAGGGAGACCCAAAAGACCGGATTCCGGATGAGCTTTTGGCCCGGTATCCGGGCGTGCGCGGACAGATAGTCCGCCAGGGTATGGAACTGAAGCATCAAAGCCAAGCCAAAGACAATCAGGAACGAGAGCATGTCAATCGCGCGATCCACCATGATGGTGCCCACGGCTTGCTCTACCGGTATGCTTTCGTATCTGGACAGGGTGGTAGCGCGGATAAATTCGCCCATCCGGGGCAGTCCCAGATTCGCAAAATACCCGATGACGATGGCCAAAAAGGCATTGATGAATCGCGGCCGGTAACCCAGCGGGCGAAGCAGCATATTCCAGCGGGCGGCCCGGAAGATATTGGATAGAGAAAACAAAAAGACAATTAAGGCCAG
>Ga0256832_1002761_pt1 | contig 11995 bp, 10 predicted proteins | sample 134614metaG_FD_190534 | JGI IMG/M metagenome (GOLD analysis project Ga0256832, IMG submission 190534) | Hydrothermal vent microbial communities from Lau Basin, Pacific Ocean - 134-614 | ecosystem: Environmental > Aquatic > Marine > Hydrothermal vents | place: Pacific Ocean: Lau Basin | collected... | reverse complement strand
GATTCTATTAATGAATTTTCAAAATTTTTCCATTGGGCAAATAGCTCGGGGTTTTTATTCTTGTTTTTATAAACATTATCAATATAATCGGCTAAGGCATTGTCGTCAAAAACGCCTTGTTGGTTAGTGAATACTTGTTTGATACTAGGGTTGTTGACGATTAACTCTCTCAATCGATCTTGCCCCACTTTGATACCCAATTGGTCATATTGATTGTTTAAAACGGCTTCGTTAATCATTTGATTCCAAACCGATTTAACCGCTTGCATCTGTGAGATTCTCGGATTTTGTTTTTGTAATAACGCTACTCTTTTTTGAAAATCGGATCGGACTATTTTTCGTCCATCTACTTCACCTATTATATTTACATTTCCTTTTCCCAAAGAAGAAGAGTTTTTGATCAATCCTTGAATTACAAAAGCAAATAGTGCTAAGGCTATAATTCCGATTAAAACTCCCGATTTCTTTTGAATTTCTCCTAATATTGCCATTTTTTACAAATTTATTTTAATACAATTTTACATTAGTTTGCGAAAATACGAACTATTATGAAAAAAAGAAAATTTTTTAAAAGATTATTTTTTAGGAGTAGATTCAACCGGCAAATACAACTTTAACCGGAACAAATCTAAAATCTGCATAAAATCCGGTCACTTCGATACATCCCGTCCCAACGAAAGTCGGGACGGGACACTCAGTGACCTCTGCTATCGTATTCTCTTTTCCTCAAATTACAAGCAGTCATATTTTTTGAAGAAATAAATATCCATTAAAGTAAATAGTAATCTGTGAAGCAGAAAAAATCCTCAATTCCTCATTTCCTCAAAATGTAAGCAGTTATATCCTTTGAAGCAATAACTATTCAATAATGTAAAAAGCAATTAATTAAACAGAAGAATTCATCACTTCATCACTTCATCAAGTCCTCAAAAATAAAAATACTAAATTTGCAGTAGCAAAATAATAAGTATGCGAATAGATATCATTAGTGCCGTGCCGCAACTTTTAGAGAGTTTTTTAAGTTATAGCATTGTCCAACGCGCCAAAGATAAGGGTGTTGTTGAGATTTTCGTTCATGACGTTCACAATTACGGCAAAGGAAACTATAAGCAAATTGACGATTATCAATATGGTGGCGGTGCCGGAATGGTGTTGATGGTTGAGCCGTTGGACAAGTTGATTTCAAAATTAAAATCGGAACGGGATTATGATGACATTATTTTTATGACTCCAGATGCGCCGGTTTTAACACAAACTTTGGTTAATGATTTGTCTTTAAAACATAATTTGATGATACTAGCCGGACATTACAAAGGTGTTGATCAACGTTTAAGAGACTTACATATTACCCGTGAAATATCTATTGGCGATTATGTGTTGTCCGGTGGCGAATTGCCGGCTGCGGTTTTGGCTGATGCTGTTATACGATTGATTCCCGGTGCCATGTCCGATGAAACTTCCGCACTGACCGATTCGTTTCAAAATGATTTGTTAGCCCCACCGGTTTATACGCGCCCGCCGGAATATAAAGGCATGAAAGTGCCTGATGTTTTGCTGTCGGGCAATCATCAAAAAATATCAGAATGGCGGGAACAACAAGCGGAAGAGATTACTAAAAAGATTCGCCCTGATTTGTTAGATAACCATTCATTGTAAAATAAAGGTTGAACCAACAGTAACGATATGGGCATGAAATTGATTGCTGCGTTGGTAATAATGGTAATTCAAACTTAATTTTTTCAGTCCGAAGATGCCGAAAATTTTGGTGTCTAAGAACACATCGGTGTATTTGATGCCAAAGCCGAATTGATTAGCCGAAAAGGGTGATAAATCATAGTCGGACGTGTAATATTTAAAAGTGGATAAAGCCGTTTCATAAGGATAAAAATATTTGGCTGCAGTTTGGTTGTAATATCTGTATGACGGATATAAGGTGAATTTTTCCGATATTTTGACGGGTAATTCCAAGTTGAGGGTATGCGATTGAATATTCCAATCGTCAAAATAATAACGGTAGTAGCTGCGTAACACCAAGTATTCGTTAATATAGTAATTTAAGCGAACACCAACCGGTGTTTTTAAACGGGAATGTGGTAAACGTTCTATGTCATCTGCCAGTTGAAAGACACCGTTATTTTTCTTTGGGTCTGTATAATTAGGAATATCGGATTTTTCTCCGATATAATAATTGGGGCGGTCTTTAAAATAAACCCGTTGCATAGGGCTGGATAACCAGCCTTTTTGGAAGATGATGTCTCCAAAAATGGAAATTTGTAAGTTTTTAGACAAAATTTGTGAGAATGAAATGCTTGCAGAATAAGAATTACGGGCTTTATTGTCCACCAAATCCGTAGATTTTGGATGCCAAGTGTTGGGCCCTAGTTTGTTGGTTGCTTGACCGTATTGGTCATAAATTTTAACACCGCTGAAAAAATCTTGATACAACCTGCCACCGGTTTTCTTAAAAATATGTATCTCAGTAGGATAGCGGGGATTCCAAGTATCCAAAAAAATGTTTGTTGACAAACTCAATTGTGTATTTTTTTGATTAAAAAGTTTGACAATACTGCCGCCAAATCCAAAAGACCGGTAGTCAAATTCATGCGACACACTGATATGTCCGCTACTGACAGTGTTGCGGTCATCAGATGAATGCTCGTATGAAAAATTACCATTTAACCAGACATCTTGCTTAGAGGCGCCGGATGAAATAATCCAAGGCGAACCGAATAATTTAGAATTATTTTCGGAAGTGTTCCCCGGTCTATCATCATCATCTCCTTCATCATCGTCATCATCTGAACTGGAAGCGCCACTATCTTCCCGGCTACTGGAAGCACCCGTATCAAAAGGATTGAGATTACTGGAAGAAGCGGATGTGTAATAAGAAATAGTGCCGTCAAAATGCAAAACATTATCGGCATTAACCGGAATGGCAATACTGATGTCAGTCGCAAAATCATTTAATGATTCTCGTCCGATGCCACCGGTAACAGCGGCATGATTGCCTTCTTGGGTATAATAACTACCCAAAATATCCAGCTCCGTGGCATCTAATACCCGTTTTTTGTAATGTGTTTTTTTGCTTGTTTTTTTTACAGATAAACTATCGAGTTGTTGGGCTTGTATATTTATAAAAAATAAGCTTAATATTATGGTTAAATGCTTCATTGTTAGTGTTTTTATTTATCCTACTAGGTTTCCAAAACCTAGTAGGTCTTTCCTGTTTCTAAAACCTGATCAGTAGTGGATCTCCCGACCCCGATTTGCTAATGTTTTGCGCTTTCTTATTCTAGTGAGTCTTGCTGATCTGCTAGTACTGATTTTTTGCTAGTTTTAAGACCTAGTAGGTTTGGGTAACCTGCTAGGTCTATTTGCTTGTTTGTTTGTTAGCTATTTTATTTATTTTGCCTAGACCTATCAGGTTTTTGTAAACCTAACAGGTCTTGTTAATTACAACCGCAACCACCACCGGTTTTGCCACCGCTGGCACCCGAAGCTGCTTCACGATAAACGTGAAAAGTTGAGACAAACTTACCGTCTTTGCGCTGGCTTAAAGTCATATCAGGGTCGTTTAAGTTGATTTTTTGATAAGGCTTTACCACCGTACAAGAACTTAATAAACCGGATGCTAAGATGTTAATTATCAATAGCTTTTTCATGGATTTTATTTTTATATTTTTTAGTCAAATACTTTTTAATGTGAATACCTTTTGAAGTATGGATTTTATCTTGGTCGTCAACAATCACGCATTCTACGCCGGGCAATTGGTTGATGCGGTCTAAGCCAATTTCAGTTCCCATAACGAAAATCGATGTTGCCAAAGCATCGGCAAGTTCGGCACTGGGGGCAAAAACCGTTGCGCTGATAATACCCGATGCCGGATAACCGGTGCGCGGGTCAATGATGTGGGTATAACGTTTGCCGTTAAAGATGACATATTTTTCATAATTGCCGGAAGTGACTACGGCTTCGTCCGTTAAAGGAAAAGTGGCAAAAACCGTATTTTTATGCAGCGGATTGGTAATGCCGATTTGCCATTTTTGTCCGTTGGGTTGCGTTCCCCAAGTGTTCATATCGCCGGATGCATTGATAATACCGGCTTTAACGCCTTTGCTGATGAGTAATTGCTTAGCTTTGTCGGCAGAATAACCTTTTCCGATAGCGCCAAACCCGATTTTCATACCTTTTAATTTTAAAAAGACAGTTTGGTTTTTCGGGTCCAGGATAATATTTTGATAGCCGACTTTGGCAACAGATTTTTTAATGGCTTCGGGGCTTGGCAACTGTTTCATACTGCCGTCAAAGTGCCAAATTCTGTCCATAGAGGCGTAAGAAATATCAAATGCGCCGTCAGTTATTTCGGATATTTTTTTGGCACGACTGATCAAATCAAACAATTCGCGACTGACTTTAATGGGTTTGATCCCGGCATTGCGGTTTATTGCCGAAGTTTCCGAATTTGGATCCCAAGAGGAAATAATTTTTTCAATCCGGCGGATTTCATTGACGGCTAAATCGATGTATTGATTGCCTTGTTTTTGATTGTCAGCTACTACAACAATTTCGTAACGGCTACCCATCAATTTTAACACCCGCTTATAGATTTGTTGGGCTTGTAGAGTATAGCCGAAAATAAAAAAGCTTGTTAAAAAAACAATTTTTTGCTTCATTGCCGGTTGGTTTGTTCTTTAATCCAATTGATATAAAATTGGGGCGATTTATGTCGTAAATAGCCGGTGCGTCCTAATACATTGCCCTGAGCATCTAAAACAAGCACCGTAGGAAAAATGCCTTCGGGATTGTATTGGGCCGCCAAGGCATCGTTGTGTTGTTGTTGAGCTTCCGGTAACCGGTTTTTCTTGCGTCTGGGAAAATCGGCTTTGAGCAATACGAGATGCTCTTTGGCAAAATTTTGAAATTCAGATGAACTCAATATGTTGCGTTCCAATTTTTTACAAGGTGCGCACCAGTCAGAGCCTTCAAACACCAAGATAATAGGTTTATGCTCGTTTTGGGCTAATTTTTTAGCTTCTTCAATATTGGTAAGCCAATTTTGGGCTGATACAGAGCCAGTTAGGATGAATGCAAGGATTATAATTAAATTTTTCATGATATTATTTTTGTTGTATGATAATCTAAATGAATTGATGTATTATTTGTTACCACTTATTACGTTAACCTTAATGGTTTACTTTTAGTTTTTATGAGTTAGGTTTACGTTTTAATAGTCAAGTCCGGGGTATGATACCCCAAACCTGACATTTATGAACACTAAACAACACACTTTTTAGTCATCATTATCATTGTCGTTATCATTGTCGTTATCATTGTCGTTATCATTGTCGTTATCGCCGCCATTGTCATCATCAATGTTGCCATCGCCATCTGCATCGTCATCGTCTGCATCATCTACCCCGTCATTATCTGAGTCTGTGTCTAAATAATCCGGAGTACCATCGTTATCAGCGTCACTGTCTGTTACATTTCCGTCACCGTCATAATCTTCATCGGCAGTCGGCACACCGTCTCCATCGTCGTCGGTATCATTGACGTTCGGATAGCCATCATTGTCGGTATCGTCATTGGTTACATCACCGTCATTGTTTACGTCTTCGTCTTGGTCGGATACGGAATCGTTGTCGTCGTCGTCATCGGCATAGTTAGGAATACCGTCACCATCGCTGTCGTGGCTGTCAATGGTTGTTTCCAATTCCGCTTCATTGTTTATAGAAGATGAGCTGCGTGAAGCGGTTTGGTCATCGATATTAAAGGGATAGTTTATAGCTTTAATATAGGATGTTTCGGTAATGCCGGTAACGATATCGAGTAATTCCGATGAACTGTTTACGGTAACCGTAACATCATTGTTATAGGTTAAAGTTATAGGATAAATAAAGGTAAAACCGAAGTCTTGCAGCATATTTCTGTCCAAACTTTGGGCGTCCGGTTGGTTGATTAGACTCATTTTGGTATGGTTGTTATCCATAACTTTTTTGATAGCCAAGTCTAAGCCGTTGTCTTTGTCATTTGTTTCGGTTTCTTCTTTGGTGCAGGCAGTTAAACTGATAAATGCCAAAAGAACAAGAATTGATAGTTTGTTAAAATTTCTCATAATGTTTCTGTTTAAATTTTTCATAATGTTTGATTTTTTAGGTTTATAATTATTTTAAAAATTTGCTTTTTGAAGCACTTCACTAATAAGACGAATGACTCGGTGAAAAACCCTACCCTGTTTTGTATTTATTTTTTTATTTTTTTCAATGTTTAGTTTTTTCAATGTTTAGAACGGGATAGGTCTTTGACCAAAGTTTTCAACTCATTAATTTCTTTTTGTTGCTGTTCAATGATTTGTTGCTGCTCCTGAATAGCTTTTACCAGTGGCACTACAAACTCCGCGTATCGCAAGCCGTAGTGGTCATTGTCATTTTTGGGTGTATCTACGCCACTGAAATCATAGCCGAGACTTTGGGCGGCTTGTTCTACTTCTTGTGCGATAAAGCCGGTTTGTAATATAGCGGCTTTTTGTCGTTCGTCACTTTTTAGGCGCAGGCTGTCCGGAGTTTTATTAAACTTGGCTATGGCATCCATATCCAAGTGATAGGTAACCGGGCGTAGTTTTTTGATAAATGCTAATCCCGGCACATTCTCTTGTACATCTGTTTTAAAGCGGGCATCCGACACGTTGGTCCAGTTTGCATAACCGCCTATACTGGTAACAACACTGTTGCCGAGCCGTATTTGATTGCTTGCCGAAATAGCTGTATTAGATCCTAATGCCGTTGAATTATAGTAATTTCCATAATAAAAAGCTTTATATCCAAGAGCAGTATTATTATACCCTGTAATGTTGGAACTAAGAGCATAAACTCCGTTGGCGGTATTGTTATTACCCGTGTAGTTGTAAGCAAGTGCCTGATATCCGTTGGCAGTATTATTATATCCTACCCTGTTGTCATGAAGTGCATTAGATCCGTTAGCGGTATTGAAACTTCCTGTGGTGTTGTAAATAAGAGCATAACATCCTGTAGCAGTATTGTCAATTCCTGTGTGGTTGGAAGAAAGAGCATTAGATCCGCTAGCGGTATTAAAATTTCCGGTGGTGTTGGAAGCAAGTGTATTGGATCCGTTGGCAGTATTGAAATTTCCAGTGGTGTTTAAATAAAGTGATCCCGCTCCATTAGCAGTATTGTGAGCCCCTGTGGTATTGGAAGAAAGTGTTAAAGCTCCGTTGGCGGTATTACTATATCCTGTGGTGTTGGAAGTAAGTGCTTGATAGCCAACTCCGGTATTATAATTGTTAGAGCCATCGTCATTTTGTCCGGCACCTACCCCGAGAAAAACACTAAATCCGGTATAACGCCCGTCGGTCAAATCATCTATTTTCTTAGCACCGCTTGCTGCTATCCAACTGCTTCCGTTCCAATAGTAAAAGCCCGGTGTCGCATCTGTTTGATAAATCATCAAGCCGGTAGCAGGTAAGCTTATGGCATTGCGTTGTGCTTGGGTCATACGGGGTATTAAGATACCCTTATTCGTACTCTTTATGTCAAGCATAGCAGAATTGTCGGGATTAGTGCCATCCGTGTTTATTGCTACTTGTGATAACAAATTAGTTATAACAAAAACGCAAAGGATTGTTGCTAAAATATGCTTTTTCGTTTTCATAATATAGTAATGTTTGATTTATAGGTTATTTTCTTATTATAAATTTTGCTTTTTGAAGCACTTTACCAATAAGACGAATGACTTACAAAAAAACCTACCTTTCTTTCTCTCTGATTTTTTTATACACCTTTCTTTTTACATTACAATTCCTTTATTTTAGGCATTTTGAAGTTGAAAATATTTTTTGTTTTTTATAAAAAATATGTAGATTTGCTTTTTGTGTAACAAATATTTCTTATGTTAAAGAAGTTAAAAAATATCTGCAATCCTACTGTTTTTGATGAGATTTTTAAAACCTATGTTAAGGATTTAAAGCAGTTTTTGTATTTTAAATTTAAAGACCGCACTAAGACCGACGATGTTTTGCAGGATACTTTTGTAAAGTTGTGGACAAATTGTGATAAAGTTGATTATAATAAAGTTAAAAGTTACCTGTTTACGGTTGCCAATCATTTGTTTTTGGATATCAAGCGACATGAGAAAACCATTCAAAATCATGAAAACAATTTTGTTAATTACAATCAAACGGAATCACCGGAATTTTTGTTGATTGAAAAGGAATATTATGAAAAATTTCAGAAAATATTAAATGCTTTACCTGAGCGGCAAAGAGAAGTATTTGTATTAAATCGTATTGAAAAGAAAAAATATAAAGAAATAGCCGGCATTTTGGGTATTTCTATAAAAACAGTCGAAAAACATATGCACAATGCCTTGGTATATATGAAAGAACAATTGGGTAGAAAAATTTAGGGTAGGGTTTTAAAAAAAATATACGTTACATTAATGTATAAATAAATTGCCATGACACAAAAATACCATGATACATATTATTTAGCCGATTGGTTATCCGGTAAAATATCCGATGACGAATTAAAAAAACTAGTGTCAGAAACTGAATTTCAAGAATATATGAAGATTAGAGAAGCATCGGATTTGATGCACTATTTTGAAAAAACAGATCTATCGATTCCGGAAAACATACGGCAAACTTATCCGAAAAAACATACGACCAAACGCCCAATTTCCCGTCAGCGCCTTTGGATAGGTATTGCGGCATCGTTATTATTGTTGTTCGGGCTTTACAGAGCTTTAACATTCAATACCGATGTGTTGATAAAAACAGGCGTTGGTGAGACTAAACAAGTTGCTTTGTTAGATGGTTCGGAAGTGATTTTAAATGCTAATTCCGTCTTATCTTATTCCAAAAGTGAATGGGATGATCAGCGCGAGGTTTATTTGAAAGGCGAAGCATTTTTTAAAGTAAAAAAAGGCAGTGATTTTGTGGTTAAAACCGATCAAGGTCAAGTCAAAGTTTTAGGCACACAGTTTGACGTGAAAGCTTTGTCCGGTTTGTTTCAAGTGGTATGCTTTACCGGAAAAGTTTGGGTGAAATCATCAAAAATAGACGCCGTTTTAACCCCCGGAAAGGCTGTTCGGCAATCTGACGGTTTGGTGCAACATTGGGAGTTGCGAAATCTACAACCCGATTGGTTGTCCGGCGAAAGCAGCTATCAAGATACGGCATTGAAGTATGTTTTGCTAGACCTTGAAAATCAATATAATATCCATTTTGATAGAACCGGAATAGATGAAAATGTTAAATTTACCGGCGGTTTCCCGCATCATAATCTGCAAAAGGCATTGGCGGCTGTATTTAAAACTTTGGGGATTAAATATGTTGTTAAAAATCAAAACGTTATATTGTCTAAATAAAATATGAAGTATTTTGGGTTATTGTTGGTGATTTTATGGGGACAAACTTTGTCAGCACAAACAACTGACACTTTATCATTACATCTTAATTATAATCAAAAGCAAGCCGCTTGGGTTTTGCATCAGTTAGAACAACAATTTCAGGTTAAATTTTCCTACCCCACAGATTTGTTAAAAAACAAAACCGTAACTTTACAAGAACAATATAATTCGTTAGATGCGGTTTTGTTGGATTTGTCTTTGGAGCTAAACCTTGATTTTCAAAAATTGGATAAGCGTTATATTTATGTGGTTCCAAGCCAATCAAAGCCGCTCAAAGAGGTATGGGTAACCGGATATTTAGGAAAAAGTATTTTAAAATCGGATGATGCATCCTTTGAAATCAGTTCCAAAAATTGGCATTTATTACCCGGACTGACAGAACCGGATATTTTAGAAGGCATCCAGAGTTTGCCTGGTGTGGTGAGTTTGGACGAGACGGCTACGCAATTTTCGGTAAGAGGCGGTACTGCGGACCAAAACCGGATTATTTGGGATGGGATTAATATTTATCACGGTGGGCATTTGTTCGGATTGGTTTCGGTTTTTAATCCCAATATTCCGCATCGCATTACTTTTATTGATAAAGGCACACCGGTTACGTTTGGAGAACGTGTGTCGAGTATTATCAATATTCAAACTTCGGATAAAATTGCAGATAAATCACATATTGAATTAGGCTTAAACGGTATTTCTGCCGATGCGATTCTCAAATTTCCGGTGATTAAAAACCAATTGGATTTTCAAGCTTCGTTTAGACGGTCTTACGAAGATATTTTTGAAACAGAGACTTTTAGGTTATATGAGAATAAAGCATTTCAGAATACTAAAATTCAACATGAGTTTTTTATGTTTAAGGATTATAATTTTAAAATCAATTATAAGCTCAACAACCATAATAATCTGCATTTGAGCATGATTCATATCGATAATGATTTGGAACATACTTACCGCCAAGACAATACGACTTTAAACGATTTATTGGATACCGAAAATCAAGGATTTAGTATAAATTTGCAGTCTGTTTTTAAACAATCTAAATGGCATAATGCGTTCAGTTTTTCCGGTTACCGCTTAGATTATATGTCCAAGACAGCCCCCGATACGGGAAATGCATCTGTTTTTACCAAAAATAACCGGATTAAAGATGTTAACTTTTTGTCAGATTATCAACTGAAAACGAAACGGAGTCAATCGTGGAATTTTGGTTATCAACTGGCATACAAAGCTGTGAATTTTGTTTTTAAAGAGCGCCATAACAATTCTTTGTTTAATTTAGACAATGATGATAGAACGCTTTATACCAATGCTTTATTTGTGGCTTTTCATCGTAAAAATTATCATAACTGGGATTTTTATGCCGGTTTGCGGGCAAACTATTATTTGCCGGTGAAGCGCTTTAAGTTGGAACCTCGTTTGATTGTCAACAGAAAGCTTAATCAATATCTTAAATTGCAAATGACCGGTGAAATCAAGCATCAGGTTATCAGCCAAATCAATGAAACGGTTTTGAGTGATTTGGGTTTGGAACGAAAAGTTTGGCGTTTAGTCGATTTTGATAAATTTCCGATTATTTCGGCTAAACAAGTTAGTTTGGGTGGCATTTTTCAACGAAAAAACTGGTTAGTTGACTTCGATTTTTACTACAAGTATACCGGTGGAATTTCTACTTTATCATTGGGCTTTCTCAATCCGGTTGACAATAGTTTTCATGTAGGTGTTCGTAGTGCTTTCGGTTTAGATTTATTTGTTCGTAAAAACATTAATACCAAACTAAAAACATGGTTGAGTTACAGTTATATGGATGTTAAAGAGCAATATGACGGCTTGAACGATGGGGTAGCGTTTCCGGCACATACGGGTATTAGTCATGTGTTGTCACTATCTACAAGCTATCATTATAAAAAAATAGAACTGGCAGCTGCTTGGAAAATTCATTCGGGCAAAGCTTTTACGGAGTTGGAAACGGAAAACTATGCCGATCAAAGCATCAGTTATTTTGAATCAATAAATTCTGATAGGCTGCCGGTTTATCATCGTATGGATATTTCGGGTGTTTATAAATTTAAGGTATCAAAACAAATAAAAGGCAAAGTCGGAATCTCAATAAAAAATGTTTATAACCGGAAGAGTTTAATCCATATTGAATATTCCGGTAATAATCAGCCCAATGATCCGGTTCAAATCAGAAAATATTATGCCATTGGGTTGATACCGAATTTTGTGTTTCGTTTGAAATGGTAAACTTCTCATTATATTGTCGGCATATTTCGGGTATTAAAAAAGCTAAATAACATAATATCAGTTATTTAGCTTTGTAAGGTTGTGCGCACGACAGGACTTGAACCTGCACGGCCTAAACGGCCACCAGCCCCTCAAGCTGGCGTGTCTACCAATTCCACCACGTGCGCGCGTAGCGTAGAAACAAAAAAAGTTAAGCGTAGTGCCTAACTTAATTAGATATGTGACCCGGCTGAGGCTCGAACTCAGGACCCTCTCCTTAAAAGGGAGATGCTCTACCTACTGAGCTACCGGGTCGGAATTATTATTTCAAAAAAAAGTGACCTGGCT
>Ga0256832_1002760_pt1 | contig 11995 bp, 2 predicted proteins | sample 134614metaG_FD_190534 | JGI IMG/M metagenome (GOLD analysis project Ga0256832, IMG submission 190534) | Hydrothermal vent microbial communities from Lau Basin, Pacific Ocean - 134-614 | ecosystem: Environmental > Aquatic > Marine > Hydrothermal vents | place: Pacific Ocean: Lau Basin | collected... | reverse complement strand
CCAACCACGTGGGTTATGACTCCGACTTCCATCTCTCCGTAAACTTCGGAGGAGCCCTCGGAGATACCTCCTGGATTGATGAGAACACCGTGCCTACCATCTCCTTTCAGAATCCCTACGACCCCTTTGCTCCCTATATGGAGGACATTCTGGTCGTACCTACCACGGGCGACCTGATTGTAGAAGTACAGGGCGCTTACACCGTACAAGCCAAAATGGCTGAACTGGGCCTCAACGATGTCTTCGCGTCGGAAACCTGGATAGACGACTACTCTGCACAGGCCAACACCCGTAACGACGGCTTCGACGGCCTCTTCCCCCTGCCCTATGGCCCTGAGCTGAATGCCATAGGTGATACCGTCATCGTAGCTTCTCCCTGGCACTGGTGGAATCCCGCCGACTGGGTAGGCCAGTACTGCGCCCTCCTCATGCCTCCGGACGATCCCGATCTGGCTACTTACTCAGCCCTCGGCGATCCCAGCATGACGCCCGAACGCGGCCAGGCCTATACCGACACGCTGATCGCTTACTTCGCTCCCCGCGCCTGCCTCGCGCTCGACTTGGGCTGCGATCTCAGCGATTACATCATCACCAACACCAAAGGCGATTTCCTCCAAAAAGACGCAGTAGGACTGAACATCAGCCCCAACCCCGCTACGAATGAGGCGGTTTTCAGCACCTTCCGCAACTTCCCCATGCAAGACGTACTGCTGTACGATGCACAGGGTCGCCTGGTGAACAACTGGTTTGAAATCAACGACAACCACTTCACCCTCAAGCGCGGCGAAATGCCCGCAGGCATGTACATCGCCCGCATCCGCTTTGAAGAAGGTACCGTGGCTGCTAAGGTGATTTTTAAATAAATAAAAAAGGCGCCTCGCAATGCGAGGCGCCTTTTTTATTTAACGAACTAATTGCACATCTCCCTCGAACAGCTCTACCCTGCCGTCTTTAAACTCAATTTCGGCATACCAGGTAAAGACTGCCGGATTGAGCGGCTGCCCCCGGAAAGTGCCATCCCAACCATAGGCGGGGTTATTGGGATCGAAGTTGTGATACTCGAAGACCGTCTCACCCCAACGGTTGAAAACCAGGAAGTTGCGCACCTTCTCCACCTGATTGGGCCCGGCAAAGATCATAAAGAGATCGTTGTTGCCATCGCCATTGGGAGAGAAAGCATTGGGCACGTAAATAGCCGCCTGCTTATCCACTACCACGAGCACTTTGGCATCGGCCTCACAGCCATCTTTGGTCCGAATGGTTACGAAGTAATAGGTCGTCTCATCCGGCTGGGCAGAGGGGTTGAGGCAATCCGTACAACTCAGGCCATCGGTGGGTGACCAGATGATTTCTTCGATATCGTCGGGTGCAATGTTGGTAATGGCATTCAGGATGGTCGTCTCTCCATAGCTGGTGAGTACATACGCTTCCAAATCCACCAGAACTTCTAAGCCTTCGGGAATGAAAGCCACATCATCCAAAGGGCAGTCATTGGCATCCATGACCACCAGATCATAGGCCCCCGGCTCGAGATTGTTAAAGACGGGACTGGAAGAGAAGCTCTGCCCGTTGTCCACGGAATAGAGGTAAGGCGGCGCTCCTCCAATGACCGTTTGGAAGACGATGCTTCCCGTCTGGCCGGCACAGCCCGGGTCATCGGTTTCAAAATCGAAGGCCTGCGGCATGTTTTCCGTTACAGTCAGCGCATCCGTGGATGTACAGCCGTTGAGCAGGTTTGTCACGGTAACTTCATACAAGCCCGGTGCATTGATCAGCGGGTCCTGCTCATCAGCGCCGTTGAGGATATTGCCCCCCGTCGTCGTCCAGCTGTAAGCCAGAGGGATGCCCTGTACATTAGCCTGTGCATTTAAATTGACTTGCGTCAAATGGCAGTTCAGCTCGAGGTCGGGGCCGGCTTCGGCGCCCGGCTCGGTTGTGTCTTCCTGTACCTGCACCTGGGCTGTTTCCACGCAGCCGTTCAAATCGTTTTCCACTTCTAGTATGTAAGTGCCGGGGGCATTGACGATGGGTGCCTGCGGATCGCTCAAATCGTAAAACTGCCCGTCGGGCGTGCTCCACAACCAGGAGAAATTGGCTCCGGCATCCGTGCCGGCAGGATTTAAAGCAACGGTTTCCACAGCGCAGGTGATGGGGTCGGCTTCCGCCAAAACCACCACAGGCGGCGTGGTATTTTCACTCACAACTACCACATCTGCAGAAGTGCAATGGTTGTCCTCGTTGGTAACCGTCAGTTGGTAACTGCCGGCTTCATTTACCTGGGGCGTCAGCGTGTTTTCTCCTGAAACCAGGCCACTGCCCGACCAGAGGTAAGTGAAGTTGGCGCCGGAGGAAGAACCCGCACCATTCAGGCTGACAACGGCATTGTCGCAGGTAATTTCTGCGGCATTGCCGGCTTCGGCTACAGGCGGTGTAATGTCCTGGAAGACCTGTACCTGAGCCGTTTCCTCGCAGCCGTTGTTTTCATTGGTTACCAATACTTCATACGTTCCCGGAGCAGCTATGAGGGGCTGCGGCTGATCGGCTCCGGAGACAATCTGGCCATCTGCCGTCGTCCAGGCGTAGCTAAAGGTGGCGCCGGCAGGCCCGGAGACGATGACGGAAAGCGGCGTTTGCTCTACTGCACAATTCAGCTCTTCGGGTTCTTCCGTACTGAGTATGGGTGGCTGCAAATCCTCACCCACACTTACAGAGGCCGTTTGCGTACAGCCGTTTTCTGCATTATAAACTTCGAGGATATAAGTACCCGTCTGGTCCACTATGGGATTGAGGGAAGTAGCTCCGGAGACGATGTTGCCATCCGTCGTCATCCACTGGTAGCTGTAGTTGGCGCCCTGGTCAGAGCCGGAGCCATCGAGAGGCACAGCCGTATTGGTGCAGGTGATGAGTTGGGGCGCAGCTGCCTGTGCCTCGGGAGCAACGGTATTTTCTTCGACTTCCACCTGGATGCTTTCCTCGCAGCCGTTATCGGTATTCAGCACCGTCAATTCGTAAATGCCCGGGGCATCTACGGAAAGCGCCAGGGAGTTGGCTCCGGAGACGATGTTGCCACCACTCACGACCTGCCAGCTGTACTGGTAATTGGGCCCTTGGGAAGAGGGCGAGGCATCTATGGTTACCTGGGTTTGAGCGCAGGTGAGGTCTTCCGGCTCCATAGCTGCTGCCACGGGTTGGTTGGCATCCTCTTCAACGAGCACCTGATCGCCGGCCTCGCAGTCGTTTTCCTGATTGACGACAATCAATTCATAAGTGCCCGGGGCGTCAATCACCGGCGTGAGGGTATTGGCACCGGAAACGATGTTGCCATCGGCCGTTACCCATTGATAGCTGTATTGCGGGCCGGAATCGGAGGCCGTACCGTCTAAGCTCACCTGCGGGGTGTTACAATCCAGGACGAAGCCCTGCCCTGCTTCTGCGACGGGAGGTGTGGTGTTTTGCTGTACGCTGACACCAAAGGTATCCACGCAGTGATTGTCCTGATTGATGACCTCCAGCATGTAGTGCCCGGGCTCGTCTATCAGAGGCATGGGCGTATCCTCGCCGGAGACGATGTTGCCATCGCCGGAAGTCCATTGATAAATGATGTTGGGCCCTGAGGAGGAAGCCGTGCCATCGAGCGTCAATTCGGGTGTGCCACAGGTAATCATGCCCGGCGGCTGAATCATGGCTACAGGCGGAGTGATGTCCTGATTGACGACGACCTGCATGCTTGAAGTACAGCCGTTGGCCGTGTTGAGAATCTCCAGTTCATAAGTCCCCGGAGCATCCACGAGCGGCGTAGGCGTGTCCTCACCCGAGAGGATGTTCCCATTTGGCGAAAGCCAGGAATACACAAAATTCGGCCCTGAATCGGAGGCTGTGGCATCTATGGTGAGTTGCTCCGTGGCGCAGTCCAACACTTCCGGATTGGCAATGGATATTTGGGGCGGCTGCACGTCTTCACTGACCAGCACGGAATCCATGGAGACGCATTGGTTGTCGGTGTTTTGCAGCTCGAGATAATAGACCCCCGGAGCATCTACAAGAGGTGTAGGCGTATCGGCACCGGAGACGATGTTTCCGTTTGGCGAAAGCCAGGAATACACAAAATTTGACCCTGAGCCGGAAGCGCCCGCATCAATGGCAATCTGCTCTGTAACGCAGGTCAACACCTCCGGATTGGCGATGGATATTTGCGGGGGTTGTACATCCTGCGTAACCTCAACGGTGGTGCTGTCAACACAGCCGTTGACCGTATTGGAGACGTAAAGGGTATAGCTGCCCGGCGCATTGACCAAGGCAAAAAGACTGTTTGCACCCGAGAGGATGTTCCCGTCGGAGGTGGTCCAGTTGTATTCGAAATTGGCTCCCGTGCTGGAGCCTGCACCGGTGATGGTAACTTCTGAGAAGCCGCAATTGAGTTCCTGGGGCACATCGGCCTCGGCCTGCGGCGTTTCGGCATCGCTATTGACGACAACTGTGGTTGTTGTCTGGCAACCGTTGTCGGTATTGGTGAGCAAAACGACATAAGTACCTGCTTCATTGATAACGGGCGTGGAGGTATTGCTGCCCGAAACGATGTTGCCGTCCACGGTACTCCACTCAAAGGTAAACTGCGGGCCGGAAGAAGAGCCCGAGGCATCCAATTGCATGGAGGGATTGAGGCAACTCAGCAAAGGCGGATCGGCAACTGTCAAAACGGGATAGTTTTGATCTTCCTGCACTGTGATCTGGCCGGTGCTTTCGCAGCCGTTGGCCGTATCCGTGATGGTCAGTTCGTAAGTACCGCCTTCGTCTATGACGGGATTGGGCGTATCGGCACCGGAGACGATGTTGCCGTCGGAGGTCGTCCAGGCATACACAAAATTGGGGCCCGTACTGGAGCCACCGGCATCCAACTGTATAGAAGGATTGTAGCAGGAGACCACCTCTGGCGGAGCAAGTGTGATGGTGGGGAAAACGCTGACATCAGTAACGAGCACTTCATCGGTAGCCGTACAGCCGTTGTCGGTATTCAGCACCGTCAGGATGTAGGTACCTTCGGCATCTACCGTAGGCGTGGGTGTATCGCCGCCGGAGACGATGTTGCCATCGGCGGTCGTCCAGGCATAGGTATAAGTGCCCGGTGCTGAGGGGTCTCCCAGCACGCTTGTAGGCGTCATGCAGTCTATGTTGGCATCGCTTCCGGCATTGGCAGGGGGGGCGATGCTGACATCAGTAACGAGCACTTCATCGGTAGCCGTACAGCCGTTGTCGGTATTCAGCACCGTCAGGATGTAGGTACCTTCGGCATCTACCGTAGGCGTGGGTGTATCGTCGCCGGAGACGATGTTGCCATCGGCGGTCGTCCAGGTATAGGTGATGTTAGGGCCTGCCGAAGAGGCTGTGCCATCGAGGGATATCGAGGGCTGGAAGCAGTTGATTTCGAGGGAGGGGCCGGCATTGGCGACGGGCAGAGTGGTGTTGGCATCAACCAAGACGGAGGAGGCCGCGAAACAACCGTTGGCCATATCGGTTACAGTCAGCTCATAGCTGCCGGGGGCATCCACCTGAATGACGGGCTGGTCGGCGGCTCCTACGATATTGCCATCAGGTGTCGTCCATTGATAGGTGATGTCGGGCCCTGAGGAAGAGCCGCTGCCATCGAGGGTTACGATGGTCTGTGAGCAATCAATATTGCCGGAGGAAAAAATAGCGGCAATGGGCACACTGGTATCTCCCGGCACATACACCTCCATGCTTCCGGGGCAATTGTTGATATCGCTTACCTGCACGGTATAGGTACCCGAGGTAAGCCCCGAGACATCCTGGGTAGTATCGGCACTGCTCCACAGATAGGTATAATTGCCGGCGCCTCCGCTGACGGAGATGTCTATGCTGCCGCCTGTGGGGTTGGCACAGCTCACGCCCTGGATGCTATCTACGATAATGGCTATGCTGTCGGGCTGCCCGAGCGTAACCATCAGGTTGCTTTCGCAGCCAACGCTGTCTGTTACGGTTACGGTATAATCGCCGGCACCGAGATTGACGGGGTCCTCTGCCGTTGAGCCATTGGACCAGTTGAAAGTAAAGGGCGGAGAGGTGCCGGTAACGGTCAAGTCTATGGAGCCATCCTCGTAGTTATAGCAGGAGGGGTCTGTAGTAAGTGTATCCAGGAAAGTCTCCGAGCTTCCGATGACGGCTTCGCCCAGCCCTTCACCTACACAACCTTCGCTGATCACAGCCAGAATTTCATAAACACCCGGCTGTGAAGTGGTAAATGTATAGGGGGTACTGGTAATATCATTAAGGTTGTAGGGCCCAACACTGTCAATGGTATAGACAATATCCCAGGGCCCGGGGCCGGTAAAATCAACGGTTATGCCGGCTTCATCAGTAGAATCACAAAGGACATCCTGCCCGGAGATGGCAGCTTCCAAAGTATATACATCAATGTTTGCAAAAGCTGAATCCATCTGGCCACAAAAGTCTGTAACTGTGATGCTGACCTGCCCGTCTTCTGTGGGAAAATCTACGTAAAAAGGCCCTGTGGAGCCATTGCTCCATTGGTATTGATAAGGGAAGCCCACGGGAAAAGGCACCCCTCCGGAAACAGCGGGTTCCAATTGTACAGGCAAACCCGAGCAAACCGTTACATCGGGCAGAGAGACGTCCAATTCAGGCAGTTCTTCAATAATGATCTCTGCTTCGGAGGTAGCACAAGAGCATGGAAGATCCAGCGTAATGGTGATCGTCTCAGACCCTTCAATGATGAGATCGGAGATGACTGAAATGGGAATTTGGATGGAGTTCTGATAAGGCGGAATGACGATGGGGTTGGGAAGCGGCACGTAATCTACGCCGGGCGTAGCTGTACCGCCAATCGTAATGTCGAGGACAACAGGCTGCGAGATGTCTCCCTGGGTGCGTACAAACTCAAAAAAGCCCGTACCGCAATCTTCATAAATGACGTTGGTGCCTGTGGCAGGATTGATGGCCGTTACTTCCGCTTCCCCGCCGGCTACAAAGCTGTTGGCCCGGAAAAAGACGGCAGAGTCATAAACAGCATCGGAGCCGTCACCTACGGCCAGTTTGATATGGTATGTTTCGCAGGGAATGACATTGGCCGTGGCCGTTAGTACGGTAGTAAATCCGTCAAACTGGCAATCCTGGGTTCCCGGAGGGCCGGCAATGGGATGACTGGCACAGACTCCGCCCTGTACAAAGGGCTGATTGCTGATGTAATATGCAGGATTGGAAAGATGATTGACATTGTTGATTGTCACAGGAGTCGTTGTCCCGGGAATCAAAGCGATGTTCTCCGCATTGTTGGTAAAAGGCCCATTGATGCCCGGCCCGCTGAGAAAAAAGCCAAACACATCATTGTACTGACTGTTTACAAAATCGCAATACTCCTCGGAGGCAAAAACATAATCAAAAGTAACCTGGCTAATAGTGGGTGTGAAATCAAACTCTATGACAGCCGCATCAAAAACCACGATGCCCGATACCAAACCGGCCAGGTCTATATCTGTCCCGCCTCCTACACTGGCACCGGCGCCGGTTGTCGTATTCGGCCCTGTAGCTGTAGAAATTGGGCCGGAAGAAATGATCATGCCATCCTGAATACCTATGGAAGAAGCACCATTGGTGAAGGTGCCCCGTGCTATAGAAGAACCGCTATAGGTAATGTTAGACACCTCAAAACAACCACCCCCTATAAGAACATCCTCAATCAACTGCTGGGGAGAAAAGACCGTAGAAGTGGTGATGGGTGGAGGCATGGACTTATCCGGTGTGGGCACCTCCTTCGACTTGACGGAAACCACACCAATTCGCATAACCGACAACCAGACGTAGGGAGCGCAACCGCTCTTGAGATAGTCGCTGTAAATCAAAAGGCGCTGCCTGTCCTTTTTGGCTTTAAAATGGAGCGTAGCCTCCTGCGACTTTTTGCCCTTTAGGGCCAGCGTGGCCTCACAGCCTCCCGTACCCTCCTGAAGCACCGAGAGGTAGTACACGCGCCCGGGCTCAAGCCCCTGCAACTCAATTTCCGTAGCCGGCCCGGCCATTTCCAACAAATGACGCGAACCACTGTCATCCTGATTGAGTACAACCACCTGCGGTGGCTCTGTCTGCATTCGCCAGCCTCCTGAAGAGGCCTTGTCTGAAAAACCGAAAACACACGGCGTAAGTACCGCCACGATAAGGAGTAAATGTGTACGCATCTTAACTTGTTTTGCCAATTTAATAGTCCCCCTGAAACAATTAGAACTGCAGACTGAACAGCCCCTATAAAAAGCGCATCAAGCCCGAGATTGAGCTATACCACCTCAAACAGGGTATCCAAAAGCCACAAAGAGAAAAGGATTGACTGTCCTTTTTACACTTCCTGTTCTCTTTAAATCAAAGTTTTTAAGAGTTCTTCCTCCCTTGGCTTGTACATGCAATTTTCTGTAAAATTCATCCCCTGACGCCACAAATATAGCAAATACAAGACAATCCACACTTTATTCTCTCCCCTTTTTCAGGTAATTTTGCCAACTACCGACAGAAAACCGAACTATTCCGAATTTTCATTCGTATTAATAGGCGTATGATTTGGTATGAACAAATAACCCAAAACCGGTAAACTCCCATGAAACAATTCCCGTTGAAGCTCCCTTTGCTCCCCCTTATCGCATTATGGATTTCCTTTTTCATGCCCTCCGTGCAGGCTCAGGAACTGCAATTTGGCGTTAGCGCCGGCCTGGCCCACTATCAGGGAGACCTCTCGCCCGACCCGCTGTCCAACCCCATAGCGGCCGTGCTTGAATTTGGCCCGAGCTTGGGCGTATTTGGCCGCTGGCCGCAAAGCGGGCACTTCAATCTCCGCATCGGCCTGCAATATGGCCGGGTAACCGGTTCTGATGCCACTTCAAAGGACCCCGGGCGAACAGGGCGCAACCTCAGCTTCCAAAGCGACATCTTCGAGCTCTCCGCCATTGAAGAAATCAACCTGCGCAAATTTGGCGGTCGCTTTGGCCATAAGTTTACGCCTTACGGATTCATCGGCATAGCGGGCTTTTACTTCAACCCCAAGGCTCTGTATCAGGGGCAGCTATATGCCCTGCAGCCGCTCGGCACAGAAGGCCAGGGCATGCCCGGCTTCCCGGAGCGCTATGCGCTTACGCAATTGGCCATCCCCCTCGGAGGCGGGCTGAAATTCCAGGTAGGGCAATCAGGCGTACTCGCCTTGGAGATTGGGGGCCGCAAACTGTTTACCGACTATCTCGACGATGTGGGAGGCTCCTATGTGGATCTCAACGTACTCGCTGCCGGCAACGGCCAACTGGCTGCCGACCTCTCCAATCGCAGCGGAGAACTCACCGGAAAAGAGCCGACCAACTACCCCACTGGCACGCCGAGAGGCGGCCCCGCCAAAGACTGGTACTTTTTCTCCACCATCTCTTTCTCCTGGGAACTCGGCCGGCAAAACGGCAACGGTGGTCGCCAATTGGGCTGCCCGACTTTCTAAAATAAAAAAGGAAGGGCGCTCTGTCCTTCCCCTTTTTCTATCTCACCAAGACAAAGTCTCCGCTAAAAATCCTGATTCGCCCCTTGCGGTCCCGCAACTGCAAGACGTAAGCATACACACCGGCCTGCGCAGGCTGCCCCCTGAAAGTGCCATTCCACCCCTTTAGGCCCGAAGAGCCGTCTCCTTCCCACAAAAATACGCTCTCGCCCCAGCGATCAAAGATCTGCAAACTCAATAGCTGTGATTCGCTGCCTTGCGGCAAATAAACTTCAAACAAATCATTGTACCCATCGCCATTCGGACTGAAAGCGTTGGGGATGTACACCGGCTCTCGCTCATCTGTTACCACCAGCACGGAAGCCGAAGCCTCACAGCCCTCCTCGCTCACAGCCTGCACCTCATAGCGCGTCGTGTGAAAAGGCGTCGCTTCCGGCATCGCACAATCCGCACAACTCAAGCCCTCCGCAGGACTCCACTGCCAGCTTGCAGGAACACCGCCTGCCCAAGCCGGCTCTAACAAAACGCTCTCGCCATAGTGAATGTAATAAGCCTCTTCTGCAAAATGCAGCAAAAAGACAGGAGGCTCGACAAGCTGCACCTCCTCCTCAAGGCGACAGCCTTGTATATCTTCTGCCACGACCTCATACGCGCCCGGCTCCAGGCCCTCAAAGGAAGACTGAGATGAAAAACTCTGCCCTCCGTCTATGGAATACAGATAAGGCTCTAAACCGCCTTCCACTGCAAGCACGGCTATACTGCCAAGAGGCTGAGCACAATCGGGCTGCTGCACTTCCAGACTCATGCTCTGTGGCCACTGCTGAAAGACCTCTGCCGTATCGGAATTCACACAGCCATTGAGCTGGCTCTCCACAAAAAGGACATAGGTGCCCGCAGCTCCGGCCTCTGCCACGGCTGTGTCTTCGCCCGAAAGCAAAAGTCCATCCGTTGTTTCCCAGTGTATGTTGAGTTGATCATTGTACGCCACACTGCCCAACAGCCAGGCGCTCTCCTCATCACAAGACAAATACACATCCTCCCCCGCAAAGACCTCGGGGCTAATCGTATCTGCCCAAACCATAATGGTATCGGAAACCATGCACTGGTTGGACGAGTTTTCCAAAAAAACCACATAAGTGCCCGCCTCAAGCGCCAACACAGAGTCCCCAAACAAATCTCCCTCCAAAGCCCCCTCTTCCACCTGCCAATGCCAAAGCGCCAGGCTATCGGGCAAATCGGTATTTGCCGAAAGGCTCACAACAGGCTGCACACAGGTAATGGTGTCCGGCAACGCAAGCTCTAAGGAGGGCAAAGTCACATCAGACTCCACCGTTACACTTGCCCAGGAGGAGCAGCCGTTGCTCTGGTAAGTTACCTGCAAAAGATAACTGCCGGCAGCCACGGCCACGGCTTCGAACTGGTTGACCGGCCCTGAAAACGCCCCGCCGGCTGTAGTCCACAAATAACTTACATCTGTACCGCTTGAAGAGCCCGCAGCGCTGAGCGACACCTCGGGTTGATCGCAGGCAATGTTGCCTGAGGCCGAAGCCTGAGCCTCCGGGAAGGCTCTCCCCTCTTCAATCCAAATGCTGTCAACAGCCACACAGCCCGTTGCCAAATCCTGCACTTCCACCCAATACCAGCCCTCCCAATCCACACCGGCCACAGCCTCGTCCACAGCGCCGGTAAAGTGCCCCGTAACAGTGGTCCAGGAATAAGCCAGTGAATTACTGGCGCCCGTTACCCCCACCGCGATGTCGAGATAAGGCTCATAACAAGTGAGGGTGTCGGCTTCCGCCAAATCCAATACGGGAGGAGGAGGCGCAGGAGCTACGCTCAGGCTGTCTGTTGCCGTACAACCGTTTTCCACATCCTGCACCAACACGGCATACACACCTGCCGTATCCAACAAAATCTGCGGCCCGTCTGTAGCTCCGAGGATGTGGCCGTCGGACGTACTCCAGGCATAAGTCAGGGGATGCGTGCCGGCATCGGCAAAAACTTCGGCCAGCAGGTAGGACTCCGCACAGCTCAGGGTGTCGGCTTCCGCCAAATCCAGTATGGGCGCAGACATATCGCCCGACACCTGTAAAGTCGCTGTTGCCGAGCAGCCATTGACCAAATCCTCAACTTGCACTGCATACGAGCCGGACGCGTCAAACACTACAGAAACAGAATCTAAAAGAGGAAGCACATTCCCCTGCTCATCTGCCCACTGCAAGTTGAAGGGATGGCCTGAAAAAGTTTGCACTGCTACCTGCAGGGTATCTGCCGGCTGATAGCAACTTAACAGTAAAGAATCAACAAGCATCAACTGAGGGAGTGTTATATCTTCGACCACGGCTACCGTATCAAAAGCCGTACAGCCGTTTTGGTCGTCAGTGAATTGCAGGACGTAATCACCCGGAGCGGAAATCAGGGGCTGAGGGCTGTTTTCGCCGCTCACGATTTGCCCGTTGTCCGTAAACCAGTGGAAGCTGCCCTGTTCTGAAGCCGTGGCATCTA
>Ga0256832_1002759_pt1 | contig 12003 bp, 9 predicted proteins | sample 134614metaG_FD_190534 | JGI IMG/M metagenome (GOLD analysis project Ga0256832, IMG submission 190534) | Hydrothermal vent microbial communities from Lau Basin, Pacific Ocean - 134-614 | ecosystem: Environmental > Aquatic > Marine > Hydrothermal vents | place: Pacific Ocean: Lau Basin | collected... | reverse complement strand
GTCAGGAGGCACTGGGCCCGCTGGGTCTTGGGGAAGGCGATGACGTCCCGGATGCTCTCGGTACCGGCCAGGAGCATGATCATCCGGTCGAAGCCCATGGCGAAGCCGCCGTGCGGGGGCGCGCCATACTCCAGAGCTTCCAGGAGGAAGCCGAACTTCTCCTGCGCCTCTTCGTCGCTGATGCCCAGGAGCTTGAAGACCTCTCTCTGGATCTCGGGCTTGTGGATACGGATCGACCCTCCGCCCAGCTCGGTGCCGTTGAGGACCAGGTCGTAGGCGACTGACTTCAGATCCTCCACCTCGTCGTAGTCCAGCCCGCCTTTTTCGTTGAGCTTGGGCATGGTGAAGGGGTGGTGGAGGGCTTTGAGTTTGCCCTCTTCGACTTCGAACATGGGGAAATCGACGATCCAGACGAATTTGAACTCATCCTCGGGAACAATCTCCATCAGCTCTGCCAGGTAGAGGCGGAAGCGGCCCATATAGTCCAGGACCACCTTCTTCTCCCCGGCGCCGAAGAAGACCACGTCGCCCACCTGCAGCTCGCAGCGCTCGACGATCGCCTGCAGGTCCTCCTCGGTGAAGAACTTGGTCAGTGGTCCTTTGAGCCCCTCTTCCTTCATCTGGAAGTAGCCCAGCCCCTGGGCGCCGAACTTGCGGACATAATCTTCGAAGCCCTTCATCTGGCGCTTGGAGAAGATGTTGTCGCCGTTGGGGACTTTGAGGGCTTTGATGCGGTTCTTTTTGGGGGATCTGGCGATGGTGCTGAAGATCTCGTTGTCACAGCGCTCGAAGATGTCGATCACGTCCACCATCTCCAGGCCGAAACGCAGGTCGGGCTTGTCGGAGCCGTACTTCTCCATCGCTTCGTCGTAGGTCATGCGGGGGAATTGGGATGGGAGCTTCTCCCACTGGCCGCAGGCGGCCCAGATATCCCGGATCAGCCGCTCGGCCACCTCGATCACCTTCTCCTGGTCGCAGAAGCTCATCTCCACGTCGATCTGGGTGAATTCGGGCTGGCGGTCGGCCCGCAGGTCCTCGTCGCGGAAACATTTGGCGATCTGGAAATAGCGGTCGAAGCCGCTGATCATCAGCAGCTGCTTGAAGAGCTGGGGAGACTGGGGCAGGGCGTAGAACTCCCCGGGCCAGACCCGACTGGGGACCAGGTAGTCTCTGGCCCCTTCGGGGGTGGATTTGGTGAGCACCGGTGTCTCCACCTCCATGAAGCCCAGCTCCGCCAGGGAGTTGCGGGCGGCGATGGCCGCCTGGGAGCGGAGGCGGAAGATCTGATGCATCTTCGGCGTCCGCAGATCGAGATAGCGGTATTTGAGCCGGATCTCCTCGTTGACCTTCGCGTCGCCCAGGTCGAAGGGCATCGGCTTGGAGCTGTTCTCGATCTTCAGCTCGCTGACGACGATCTCCACCTTGCCGGTCTTGAGATTGGGGTTCTCCAGCCCTTCGCCCCGGGCTCTGACCTTGCCGGTGGCAATGAGGACATATTGATCACGCACCTGATCGGCGGTACGGTGGGCCGCTTCGCTGTCGGCAGGATCGCAGACGAGCTGGACGATCTCCTCCTTGTCCCGGAGGTCAATGAAGATGACCCCTCCGTGGTCGCGGCGGCTGGCGACCCAGCCGGCGACGGTCACTTCCTGACCGATGAGTTCTTCGGTGATTTCATCACAGTAATGGGTTCTCACAGTGTTTCCTGATGCTAAGAATTTGGCGCGATTATAGCGCAAAGGGGCTGAAAGGTGAGGGCGTGTCCCGCTCGATCAGAGCTCGGTCTCCATCGGGGGGATGGCCTCTTCCAGCTCCGGTTCGTCGCTGGGGCGCCCTTTGGGGAGGAGAAGATTGAGCAGGATTCCGGTAATGGCTCCCAGGCCGATCCCGCTGAAGGCCACCCCGCCGAAATCGAAACTCATCCCCCCGATGGCGAAGACCAGGATCAGGGAGACGATGATCATGTTGCGGGGTTCGCTGAGGTCGGTCCGGGCGTGGACCAGGGTGTTCATCCCCACCGAGGCGATGACGCCAAAAAGCAGCAGCAGGATCCCGCCCATAACCGGGACGGGGATGGTCTGGAGAAAACCTCCCAGCTTCCCGAAAAAGGCCAGGATGATGGCGAAGATCGCCGCCCAGGTCATGATGGCGGGGTTGAAGGCTCGGGTGATGGTGACGGCGCCGGTGACCTCGGAGTAGGTGGTATTGGGCGGCCCCCCGAGGAACGAAGCGGCACTGGTGGCCAGTCCGTCGCCCAGCAGGGTCTTGTGCAGGCCCGGCTTTTTCAGGTAGTCCTCGCCGGTGACCCGGGAGATGGCCAGCATATCGCCGATATGCTCCACCGCCGGGGCGATGGCGATGGGGAGGATGTAGAGGATCGCTTCCCAGTTGAGTTCGGGGGTGACGAAGGAGGGGACGGCGAAGAAAGGGGCTTTATGGATCGGACCGAAATCGACGATCCCGAAGAGCAGGGCGACGCCGTAGCCGACCGCCAGTCCGATGAGGATCGGCAGCAGTCGGATCATCCGCCGACCCAGCAGGGTCGCCAGGATCGTCGCGGCGAGGGTGATCATGGAGACGGTGATGGCGGTGCCGAAGGGGACGAGAACCGTCTTGCCGTCGCCGGTATGGCCGGTGGCCATATGGACCGCTACGGGCGCCAGGATCAGACCGATGGTCATGATGACCGGTCCGGTGACCACTGGCGGTAGGAGCTTGAGGATAAAATCACTCCCCCGCAGGCGGATCAGCAGGCTCAGCAGACCGTAGAAGAGTCCGGCAGCCACCAGACCGCTCAGCGTCCCGGCGATCCCCCACTTCTGCACGCCGTAGATGATGGGCGCGATGAAAGCGAAGGAGGAGGCGAGAAAGATGGGCGGAACTTTGGGCCGGGTGGTGAGCTGGAAGATCAGGGTCCCCAATCCGGCGGTGAAGAGGGCGACATTGGGATCGAGACCCGTGAGGATCGGCACCAGGACCAGGGCCCCGAAGGCGACGAAGAGGAACTGAAGGCCTACCAGAGCATCCCTCGCTCTGAAGCGGTAGTCGGTCGGATTCATCGGTACTCCTTGCAATCGATGGAAGAGGACTCGGTGGAGTCAAGCGGTGAAAAGGGACGTTCGGAGCATTTTATCACATACATTTTAAGGAAGAATCGGTGATAATCAATCCAATAATAGTTAGGAGGACCCCCCATGAAGAATCTCCATCTCATCGAACATCCGCTCATCCGACACAAGCTCTCGCTGCTGCGGGACAAGAGCACGCCCATGCACGAGTTCCGCCGGCTGCTGGACGATATCGGTCTGCTGATGACCTACGAAGTGACCCGGGAGCTGGAGTCGGTGCCGGTCGAGGTGGAAACCCCGGTGGGCACGGCGGAGTGCAACCGTCTGGCCAAACCGCCGGTCCTGGTGACGATCCTGCGGGCGGGGATCGGAATGCTGGGCTCCTTTATGCAGATGCTGCCGGAGAGTCCGGTGGGGTTCCTGGGAATGCAGCGCAACGAAGAGACCCTACAGCCCGAGAGCTACTACTCCAAGATCCCCTCTGCCGCACGGACCCATCCGGTGATCCTGATCGATCCCATGCTGGCGACAGGAGGCTCTGCATCCGCGGCGGTGGCCCATCTGGAGTCCCACGGAGTGAGGGAGATCGTTTTTGTCTGTCTGGTGGCGGCGCCCGAGGGGGTCCAGGCCCTCAACCGCTCCCATCCCGATCTGCAGATCTACGCCGCGGCCCTGGATGACCGGCTCAACGAGCACGGCTATATCGTCCCGGGACTGGGCGATGCGGGAGACCGGGTCTTCGGCACCGGAGCGGACGACATCCGGTAGTGCGACTACTCCCAGGAGAAAGTTTTCGCAGGTCAGAAAAGAATTTCCGGGTCGTTGGCCTCTGCCACACTTAATTTATAGATATCCTTGATTTGTCCGATGTGTATAGGTTCTTCCCGTGCTTCCTGCTTCCGGGAACCGGATTCACTCCTATCCCGAAGGAGCTGAAAGGATTGAACGTAAAGCGATTCTCACATTTTTGATACAATCACGTAGATCAACTTCCGCAGGATTTGTCATGAACAGTTACTATCGGGTCTTCGGCACACTTTTTCTGCTCTACGCGCTGGGGTGGAGCATCGCCCAGAGTTTTTGATGCAGGGGATGCTAATGTCCAAAGCGGTTCGACTCAACGGCAAAAAGATCAAACGTTTCGCGCGACGTCCCTGGCTGCTCTATCTTTTCCTGCTTCCGCTCTTTTTTTCCGTCGCCGCCTCCCTTTTCGAGGCGGAATACGGTCGCTTTCTCGTAAAACTGGGTCTTTTTGCGCTTTTTGCGGGAAGTGTGACGCTGATCGACAGAGGTTTGAGCGAAGGTCACAGGTATGAGGAAGCGGTCATCTGCAAAGCCCCTTTTCCTTACAAAAGTGTCGGCGCACTCACTCTGGGAATCACAGTTTTCCTGCTGGCGTTTCTCGTGGACGGGGCAGGGGTTTTCCGGAGCCTCTTTCTCGCTGTCTTGACGAGTGCCGGGGTTCTGCTCAATTACGGTCTTGATCCCCGGCGGGACAAACTCCCCCGAAACAGCGGCGTCGAACCCGAACTGCTGCTGAAAAGCCTGAACGAGGCGGAAGCGACACTGGCAGAGATCGTCGAAGCCAAAGAAGAGATCCGTGACCCGAGCCTGGAACAGGCGCTGGATCACGCCGTGGCCAACGCCCGGGAGATTCTCGACACCCTCAAGGCCGATCCCAGGGATATCCGTGTCGCCAGGAAATTCCTCGTCGTCTATCTGGAGGGGATCAGAACGGTCATCAGGCAGTACAACGATCTCGACAGCACGCTGATCGACGAAAGTATCCGGACGCGTCTCCTCTCATTGCTGGAGGATGCGAAGCTGCGCTTCGAAAAGGAACTCGAACGCCTGCGGTCGAACGATCTTTTCGATCTGGATGTCCAGATCGATGCGCTCAAAGAGCAGTTGAAACATTAAAATCAAAAGAAGGAGAACGATACCTATGGAAAGCAAGATCAAAGAGCAGGTCGAACAGCGCATCGAAGCAAAAGATCCTACGCCGCCGGCTCCGCTGCCCGAAGAGCAGAGCGAGGTGGAGCAGGCGATGCGGGAGCTCGATCCCAAAGATCGCAACTCGGTCATCTACTTCGGCTCCTCGGCACAGGCGAAACTCGACGAGATCTCCAACCGGATGCTGGAGGGAGTGAAAAACCAGGAGACCGGAGCGGCCGGGGAGGTACTCAACAATATGGTTGCGGCGATCCGCGGCTTCGATATCGACGCCCTCGATCCCAACCAGAAGCTGAGCTGGTGGCAGAAACTTTTCGGCCATGCCCAGCCCCTGGCGACCTTCATTCAGAAGTATGAAGAGGTCCGCAATCAGATCGATGTGATCGCCAACGAGTTGGAGCGGCACAAAGCGCAGCTGATGAGCGACGTTATCGCACTGGACAAGCTTTACGACGCCAACCTGGACTATTTCCGAAAACTCGAGCTCTACATCGCTGCGGGGGAGCAGAAGCTCAAAGAGCTGGATGAACAGACGATTCCCGAATATGAAAAGAGAGCCGAAGGCCAGGAGATGCTCGCGATTCAGGAGCTCAAGGAGATCCGCGCCTTCCGGGACGATCTCGAACGCCGGGTGCACGATCTGCGCCTCTCGCGGCAGGTGGCCATGCAGGCGCTGCCGAGCATCCGCCTGATCCAGGAGAACGACAAATCGCTGATCAACAAGATCAGTTCCACCCTGGTCAATACCGTCCCTCTCTGGCGCAACCAGCTGGCACAGACCATTACGATCTTCCGCAGCCACGATGCGGCCAAGTCCATCAAGGAAGCCTCGGATCTGACCAACGAACTGCTGGAGCGCAATGCCGAAGGGCTGCGGGAAGCCAACGCCGAGGTGCGCCGGCAGATGGAGCGGGGGATCTTCGATATCGAGAGCATCAAAAAGGCCAACCAGACCCTCATCGACACGCTCAACGATTCGCTGCGCATTGCCGAAGAGGGCAAAAAGGCCCGCGCCGCCGCTGTGGTGGAGCTGCAGAAGACCGAGCAGGAGCTCAAAGAGGCGCTGATGGCGGTCAAGGCGAAACGGGAGGCTCCCGCCCTGGAGCGTGGAACGGAAAGTGCCGAGACCAAAGCAATTGAGCGGAAGGAGGGGTAGATGGGGCTCTTCGACTGGATTACCGGCCAGTTTATCGATGTCATCGCCTGGACGGACGATAGCCATGATACCATGGTGTGGCGTTTCCCGAGAGAGGGGAACGAGATCAAATACGGTGCCAAACTGATCGTCCGGGAAGGGCAGACGGCTGTCTTTGTCAACGAAGGGGAGATCGCCGATATCCTGGGGCCGGGGACCTACGAGCTGGAGACCGGGAACCTGCCTGTCCTGACCACGATGCAGCACTGGGACCACGGCTTCAAATCGCCGTTCAAAGCGGAGGTCTATTTTCTCAACATGACCCGTTTTACGGATCTGAAATGGGGCACGCGCAATCCGATTACGGTGCGGGATCCCGAGTTCGCGATGGTCCGGCTGCGGGCTTTCGGGAGCTACGAAATCCGTATCGAGGATCCCCGGACTTTCATGCAGGAGATCGTAGGAACCGACGGCCACTTCACTCTCGATGAGATTCAGAGCCAGCTGGCCAACCTGATCGTCTCCAAACTGGCGGTGGTACTGGGGCAGGATCGCACGCCAGCCCTGGATCTCGCGGCGAACTACGAGGCTTTCGGACGTTTCATCACCGAGGGGATCGCCCCGGCTTTCAGGGAGTACGGTCTGAAGCTGGAGCGGATACTGGTGGAAAACATTTCACTGCCCGAAGCGGTGGAGAAGGCGATCGACACCCGCAGCAGCCGGGCTGCTGCCGGCAATCTGGACGAGCACCTCAAATACCGGGGTGCCGAAGCCCTGGACAAAGGCGGAAGTCTGAGCGATATGGCCGGAATGGGTGTAGGTTTTGCCATGGCGCAGGAGATGGCCCGGGGATTTGGCCCGAGCGGCCAAAATGATGCTGCCACGCCGCCGCCCCCTCCGCCTCCACAGGAAAAGCTCTACTATGTTTCCAACAACGGCGACAGCGAGGGCCCCTATCCTCTGGAGCAGTTGCGAGAGATGGTCGGGCAGGGGCGTCTGATGCCGGGCAGCTATCTCTGGAGCGAAGGTTTCGACGGATGGAAAGCGGCCAAAGCGGTACTGCCCCAGCTCTTTGATACTGCGACACCGCCTCCGCCGCCTCCGCCTCGGCATAGCTAGGGTCTATGCACGTCAAAGCCGAGGTTTTTCCCTGTCCGGGCTGCGGCAGCGCGACGCGCTATGCACCGGGGACAGAAAATCTGCATTGTGACTACTGCGGCAGCGATCAGCCGATCGACGTTCCGCCTCTCACGACTGAGGTGAAGCGGGAGCTCGCTTCCTGCCTTGTCCAGGCGCAGAGCTGCCATCCCAGAGAGATCGAAAAGGTGCTGGACTGCCCCGGCTGCGGTGCCGATGTCAGCTTCGAGCCTCTGACCATCGGTGAACCCTGCCCCTACTGCAGGACCCCTTTGCTCAGCGAACCGGGCAACCCTCTCCCGCCCAGTGCCGTGCTTCCTTTCGTTATCGACCACAAAGCAGCGCAAAAGATCTTCAGAAAATGGATCGGAAACCTCTGGTTCGCCCCCGGAGCTCTGAGCCGACTGGTCGATACGGAAAAGGCCCTGGAGGGCCTCTATCTGCCGTTCTGGATCTTCGATGCCGAGACCCGATCCTATTATGAAGGGGAGCGCGGGGATGCCTACTACGTGACCGTGGAGAGGATCCGTACGATCAACGGACGGGAGGTACCGGTGCAGGAGCAGGAGCGGCGTATCCGATGGACTCCGGTTTCGGGGGCGACGTCGCGATCTTTCCGTGATCTGCCGATTGCCGCTACCGATGCACTGCCTTCCGGGCTCCTCTCCGGGCTTCAGCCCTGGGCGAGCGGCCGGATGCAGGGTTTCGATCTACGCTGGTTGAGCGGCTTCAGCAGCTACGAATACAGCCGCCCTCTGGAGGTGGGTTATCAGGAGGCGCGATCGATCATGGAATCGGTGATCCGCAACGATGTCCTTCGAAGCATCGGCGGAGACGAACAGCGTGTCTACGGCATCGATATCCGCTACGATGAGGAGCGATTCGCCGTGCCGCTCTTTCCGATATGGCGCAGCGCTTTCCGTTACGGGGGCCGCGAGTACACCATCGCCATCAACGCCGTCAGCGGCCAGATCGTGGGTGAACGCCCCTACAGCTATTGGAAGATTTTTTTCCTCGTCGTGACGATCCTCATGATCCTGGGAACAGCAGCCTGGCTCTATCAGCGATATGGAGGGTATTAGCCCTTTGGCAACGGTCTGAGATCGGTGAATGTTTCTGTCACACAGGTAGTTGCTGCATCGGGTCGTTACAAAGATCTCTCTTGCGTACACGACAGGAGAGGGAAGTGTCAACCTGTCAGTTAACGTTCTTCCTATAAATATCCTCGATCTGTTGGGCGCTCATAGCCCCCAGCTGCATATGGACCACCGCTCCCTTTTTGTCTGTGAAGATGATCAGGGGGACAGAGCCCTGCCAGCCTGCTGCCTGGGCGATGAAGCGGGCGAAGGGCATTGCCTGGGCGGTGTCGACCAGGTGGATTCCCTGAAGTTTCAGCTCCTCCTGAAAGGCTTTGAGCTGATCGGGTTTGAGCCCTTTGAGCTCGAAAGCGACCACCTCAAGGTCGGGGAGTTTCGGTTTGAGTTTACTTAGAAGCTGCAACTCGTTGCGGCAGGGGGTGCCGGTGTGAATGAAGAACATGGCGAAAACTGCTTTGCCCTTGAAATCGGGGTAGTTGAGCCCATTGGAACGGGGAAGGATCTGAAAGCTTTGCCCTTCGGCATCGGTGAAGGTGAACCGAATGGACTGGGATTTGGCAGGAGCGGAGGTATTTGCATCCGCTCCTGCGGCGAAGAGAGAACTTGCACCTACGATAAACCCTGCTATCAAAAGGTAACGAACGATCGAGAACATATATACTCCTTACTATTCAAAATATCTTCTTACTTCCAAATCTCTCATCCAATATTGAAGATCAGCTCTCCAGCTCTTCCAGCCAGGCAGCAAACTGTGCATCGCTGGGCATCCGCCAGTCGGCCCGGGGGCTGAGACTGATGGTTCCCACTTTGGGACCGTCGGGCATGCAGGAGCGTTTGAACTGCTGGGTGAAGAAGCGGCGCAGGAAGAGTGCCAGCCAACGCCGGATGGTTGCTTCGTCATACTTTTCTCCAAAAGCCAGGGTTGCCAGGGCCAGGATCTTGGCCGGTTCGGCGCCGTATTTGACGAAGTGGTAGAGAAAAAAGTCGTGCAGTTCGTAGGGGCCGACGATCTCTTCGGTCTTCTGGGTGATTTTTCCCTCTTTGGCCGGAAGCAGCTCGGGGCTGACGGGAGTGGCCAGGATGTCGTGGAGGACCCCGCTCAGCTCGGGATGGCTCCGGGCGTAATACTCCACCAGGTAGCGGATCAGGGTCTTGGGGATGCCGGCGTTGAGGCCGTACATGCTCATATGATCCCCGTTGTAGGTGCTGAATCCCAGGGCGATCTCGCTCAGGTCCCCGGTACCGACGACGAGGCCTCTTTCTTTGTTGGCCAGGTTCATCAGAATCTGGGTACGGGTCCTGGCCTGGATATTTTCGTAGGTGACGTCGTGGAGATCGGGATCGTGGCCGATGGCCTCCATCTCCAGGGTGGCCAGATCCCGGATGGGGATCTCCCGCAACTCCACGCCCAGGGCTTCGCAAAGCGCCACGGCATTGCGGTGGGTGCGGCCGCTGGTGCCGAAGCCCGGCATGGTCACCGCCAGAATCCCCGCCGGATCCCACCCGGCGATTTTGAAGGCCCGCCAGGTCGCCAGCAGCGCCAGGGTCGAATCGAGTCCTCCCGAGATCCCCAACACCGCCCGCTGAACGCGGGCCTGCTCCATGCGCCGGATCAGGGCGTGGGCCTGGATGGCCGTGATCTCCTCGCAGCGCTCCTGCCGCTGTGCCGGATTGCCGGGGACAAAGGGGTGGGGATCGATGAAACGCTCAATGGTGCCGGGGCGGGGGAGAGAACCTGTCGGGATCCGGCGCACCTTTTTGCGCCGGGCGTCGGCGTAGGAGGTTTCGGCCAGCCGCAGGCCTCTGAGCTTTTGCAGGTCAACATCGGCAGTGACAAGCTGAGGCTGAGCACTGAAGCGCTCCCCTCGACTCAGTAGGCTGCCGTACTCGGCGATCATGGCATCCCCTCCGTAGACGGTATCGGTGCTGCTCTCTCCCACGCCGGAGGAGGCGTAGGCGTAGGCGCAGATCAATCGGGCGCTCTGGGTGCGGACCAGTTCGGCGCGATACTGGGCCTTGCCGACCAGCTCGTTGCTGGCGCTGAGATTGAGGATCAGGTTGGCGCCGTTGCTCGCCATATGGTTGCTGGGGGGCGTGACGGCCCAGAGGTCTTCGCAGATCTCCACCCCCAGGAGCAGATCCTCTCCCTCGTCAAAGAGCAGGTCTACACCGAAAGGCACTGCTTTTCCGAGGAATTCCACGCTCTCGTTGACGATATGACGCCCGCTGTTGAACTGGCGCTTTTCGTAAAACTCCCGCTTGTTGGGCAGATAGCTTTTGGGGACGATGCCCAGGATCTCTCCCCGCCGGATTACCGCGGCGCAGTTGTAGAGCCGGTCGGCGACGGGCAGGGCGATACCCACGGCATAGAGGGTCTCGATCTCCCGGCCGGTTTCCAGCAACAAGGCCAGGGCTTTGTTCTGGGCCGTCAGAAGACGCTGCTGATAGAAAAGGTCCGAGACGCTGTAGCCGGTGAGTCCCAGTTCGGGAAAGACCACGGCGGCGACCTCCTGTTCGGCGGCTTGGCGCAGGAGCTTCAGTGTCTCCTCGGCGTTACGTTTCGGGTCGGCCAGATGCAGGGGAGGTACCGCTGCAGCGATCCGGATAAATCCGAACATAGCAATCCTTTGGAGGGTGATAGAGTGATTTTATCATATAATCCCACCATGGAATCTCCCGAAATCATTTCCGTCACGGATCTGGAATCCCCCGAACTTCTTCCCTACCGCACGCTGCGGGGGAATCTCTTCGACCGGGACGGCAGCTTCGTGGCCGACTCGCCGCGGGTCGTGGGTCAGCTCCTGGGGAGCGGTCTGCACTTCAAAAGCCTGCTCTGCACGCCCGAGTATCTGGCAGCCGAACGTGCACGGATCGAGGCGGCGGGAGTGCCAAGGGTTTTTGTGGGCGAACGGAGGCTTCTGGAAGGGATCGTGGGGCATCGGATCCACCACAACGTCATGGCGCATCTGCTCCGCCCGCCCAACGTCCCTCTGGAGCAGCTGCCCGATCAGGTACTGATGCTTGGACGGCTCAACAATATGGAGAATGTGGGCGCCATCGCCCGCTCCGCCGCGGCCCTGGGAGTACGGGGATATGCGGTACCGGCCAACGGCCCCCATCCCTACGGCCGCCGGGCGATCCGGGTGAGCACCGGTCACATCACCCGGCTGGCGACCCATATCTACGAGGATCCCCTGGAGACGATCCGGGCCTTCAAAGCGCGGGGATACCGGATCCTGGCCGCTGAAGTGACAGAGGAAGCGGTCCCGCTGGCGGATTTCTCTCCGGTGCCCCCAAAGTGGGTGCTGATCCTGGGGAACGAAGAGGAAGGGGTACCTGAGGAGATCCTGAAGGAGGCCGATACGGTGCTGCAGATCGAGATGGAGCCGGATGTCAGGAGTTTCAATGTGGCGATGGCGGCGTCGATTCTGATGTATACGCTAAAGAGAAACTAGTAACAACAAGCAACTGTGTTCTCTGAAAACAACCGGTTTCACTCGATAGCTCTGGCAGTCACGAACATGAGAAGCGTCAGTGAAGGACAACTGCTTGTCCTTCACCGCTTCGGAACCGTAGCGGTCGGAGCGTAGCGAAGCCGCGAAGGAGCGCCCGT
>Ga0256832_1002758_pt1 | contig 12004 bp, 5 predicted proteins | sample 134614metaG_FD_190534 | JGI IMG/M metagenome (GOLD analysis project Ga0256832, IMG submission 190534) | Hydrothermal vent microbial communities from Lau Basin, Pacific Ocean - 134-614 | ecosystem: Environmental > Aquatic > Marine > Hydrothermal vents | place: Pacific Ocean: Lau Basin | collected... | reverse complement strand
GAGAGAAGAACCCCAATGTCGCGGGTCTTCTCCAAGACGACCATGTAGAGAATGCCCGCGATACACGCTCCCGCGACGGCGATGATGCAGGCGAGAACGATGAGCATCGCGAGTTTCTCGAACTTCAACGCCGCGGCGAGATTCTTCATGCGGTCCTGCCATGTCCACACGCGCAAGGCCAGGAATCCTCGGCCGTGCTTCTCGAGGATCTCGGCTTTGACCTTTTCGGCCAAAGTCGGATCGGTGAGGCGCACGCGGACCTCGTCGCAGGCGCCTTCATTCGGGCCTCGCAACCACTCCTTCAGGTCCTGAATGTGGCAAAACGCGATCCCGGAGTCGTACTCGAATCGCCCGGATTCGAAACATCCCGTCACGTGGAAACGACGTTGCACGATCTTGACTTCACTGGGGTCCACGTCGTCGGGCGGCAACTCCGCACTCATGAGGGTGACGGTATCCCCGACGCCAACGTCCAATCGGTCCGCCAAGCGCGACCCCAGAACGATGCCCAACTCGGGCTCGCTGTCCGCGCCTTCCTGTTTCCAGAGGAAGGGCGTTTTCAAGAGGCGATCCGGCATGCGCAGCCTGAGGGTCGCCGTCCCATCGCCGACCTCGATGTTTCTGACGGATTCGATCATCTCTCTGAAAGGAATCACGTCGTTGACCCGGTCCGGATCCACACCGAAGACCTGGACGAATTTCTGCCGCTTGTCGCGGGTGATCCACGGCTTCGGTGCACGGGTGACGATGCCGGCCATCCTCAGAACGATCCGGGGCTCCATCGCGACGATGGGCCCGCCTTCCTCGCGGGTCCAGGGGCGGAGCATCTCCTGTACCCTTCGAAAGTGATCCTCGCTTCGGACGAGATCGTCCCGGCGGAGACGAACGCTCAAGTGCCCATCGACCTTGTAGATGGATTGACGGATGCGCTTTTGGAATCCGTCCATCACGCTTCCGACGACGAACATGGCCATCACGCCGAAAGCGATGGCGATGATCGACACGTAGGCGATGCGACGCCGAAGGAGGTATCGGAGGGCCAGAGCCAGCTTGTACATCGGTTCTCCGCGGAAGTCTCGCTCGCCGTGCCGCCGCACGGAGGCGAAGCGGAACCGGCCGAGCGGAGGACGGTAAGGAGAGAAGCGGGCGGGGTCAAGCGGCCGGAAGGTACGACGCCACGAGGATGTTCAGTTCTTCTTGCGGGAGCGGCGACGGTCCTGGTAGGGAAACAGATCATACCAGAGTCGCATATCCTCCTCCTCGTGGGTCCAGATCTCGGGCGGGCGACGGCTGCCATCGGCCCGTGGAACTCCGGGACCACGGTTCCCAAGGCTCCTGTGGATGTCCTCGATCACAAGGAAACGGTGGTGGAGGGCGGCCAGGAGGTTCCAGTCCGGAGAGCCTCCCAAGTCGTCGATCTCGACCTGCAGCCTCGCCTCCAGCAGCGCCCGTGACGTGTCCTCGTCGCGCTCCAGGAGATCCAAAAGATCGCGGCAGAGGGCGAGGGTCGCCTTCTTCTCCTTCCGCCAGGCGAGAATGCGGGATGCCAAGTCACGGAAGGTCTGCGGAGCCCGCAGGGCGAGGATCGTGAGAGCCGTCGCCTTCAGACCATCGAACCGGGTCTTGCGAATCAAGGTAGGCAGCGCAAAAACCGTGGTCTGTGAACGGCGCGCGGAGGCCAGGAGAGCGGCCCGCGCGACATCCTCCTTCTCCACGGCAAGAAGAGTCCGAACTCCTTTCTCCGCCGCTTCGCCTCCGTGGCGGCCCAACGCGAGTGCGATGACGGCGAGCACTTCCGAACGTGGCTCGCCTCGGGGTCCCAACCGGGCCAACAGAGCAGCCACGGCATCCTCTCCCGGCGCCTCCCCCAAGGCCAATGCCGCCAAGGCTCGCCGTCGGGAGCGAGGATGACGCAACTCCGCCCTCAGACGCTTGAGCGTCCCGGGCATCGTCGCGGGAGTGAGGGCAAGTCCAATCAAAGCCGCCTCTCCCACCTTCTTGTCGGAGTCGCGGAGCCGGTGGACCAGCTCCTGCTCGGCGAGAGGACCGCCGGCGTCGGCCAGCCCCAGGCACGCCGCCAGGCGAAGACTCTCCTTGGAACTCTTCAACCCCATGCGCAGGATCGAAACGGCCCCGCTTCCTCCGATGCGGCCCGCGGCAAGCAGGATCGCGGCCCGCGTCCGGCGGTCCTTCTCGCGGCGAAATGAGGCCTGGAGCTGGGGCAGGGCTTCCTCGGCACCCAAGCGACCCAGGGCGTACAGGACCGCACGGCGGGGACGGTCCCTGCGCGTTGTCCGATAGAGAGCCAGCAGGGGTGCGACGTCCCGGGCGTCGCCGAGGATGCCAAGCGTCATGACTAGGTGAGCGAGGGCCGGAGACGGGGACTTGGCGCCCCGTTTCGAAAACAACCGTTCGCGAAGAACCGACGCTGTCCGCGCATCGCCCATCCTCTGAAGAGCGAGAGCCGCCTGGCGCGCCTCCTCGGCGTTGGGACCGACGACTTTGCGCTCGAGGAAATCGAGGGCGGGGGCCCCCATCTCGACCAACGCCCTGCGGAGCCGCTGGCGATCCTCTTTCGATCCTATCTGGATCGCCCTCCACAGCCGCTTCAGCTCCCGTCTTTGGCTCTCGGTCGGTGCGAGTCGGGTCGAGCCCAGGAAGGCCGAAAACTCATCCCCGCCCGACTGGGCACGTCCGAGCACGGTCATGAGACACAAAGCGAGAATCGCGAGCCGACGGTCCATAACCCCAGTATAACGCTTCCGCCGAGGCGGCGAACTCAGGCAGGGAGGCTTCAGCCTTCCCTGGACGCCTCAACCCTACGCAATCCCATGGCGGCTAAAGCCGCCGGTCCAAGACACGATGCCGCGGCGTGGGTGGAAAGCAGGAGCTCATCAATCCAGAAGGCAAAGACGACGGGGACGTCGTCAATCCAGAAGAAAAGGCGCTACGTGCCCAGCGAGGGCTCTGGCCTTCCCGTAACCCACCACCGGGAAAATGGGATCATGCCCCCGGCCCCAGGCTATAATCCCGCCCACCGGTTCCGATGGATGGAGGTGACGACGCGTGAAGACGAACGAGGATTCTCGATGAACGACAAGAGTCGGAAGCTGTTCCTCGTCGACGGGTCGGCCCTCGCCTATCGCTCCCATTTCGGCTTCATTCGCACGCCACTCATCAACTCCAAGGGGATGAACACCGGTGCGATCATGGGCTACGCTCGAACTCTTCTGCGACTGATTCGGGAAGAACACCCCACCCACATGGCCGTGGCTTTCGACACTCCGGAACCCACATTTCGACACGAGATGTACCCCCCCTACAAGGCCACGCGAGAGAAGATGCCCGAAGAGATGGTGGGGCAACTTCCGTGGATGAAGAAGATCACCGAAGCCTTGGCCATTCCGGTCCTCGAGCTACCGGGGTGGGAGGCCGACGACGTCATCGGAACACTGGCGAAGAAGGCGGAGGAGGAGGGGTTCGAGGTCCGCATCGTGACGGGCGACAAGGACTTCATGCAGATCGTCTCTCCCCGAGTCGTTCTCCACGACATTCTGAAGCAGGGAAGCGATCTCATCGTCGTCGATCCCGCGAAGGTGAAGGAGAAGTTCGGAGTTCCTCCCGAGAAAGTCATCGACGTCCTGGCCCTGATGGGCGACAGTTCCGACAACGTCCCCGGAGTGAAGGGCGTGGGGCCGAAGACAGCATTGAAACTCATCGACGCCTACGGAAGCGTGGAGGGGGTTCTCGAGGCCGCTCCGTCGATCCCTCAAAAGAAACTTCGAGAGAACCTCATCCACGACGCCGACATGGCGCGCCTCAGCAAGGACCTGGTCACGATCCGCTTGGACTGTCCCATCGACGCCGACCCGAAGGACCTCAAGCTCGGGGAGCCGGACCGTGAGACGCTCGACGGGATCTTCAAGGAATTGGAATTCCGGTCCCTCAGGCAGGAGTTGAGCGCACCCACGAAAACGGTGGAAAAGCACTACGAGATCGTGAAGGACAAAAAGGAGCTCCAATCGCTGATTTCCAAGTTGCGCAAAGCCGGCAACTTCGTCGTGGACACGGAAACGACGTCGCTCAACCCCCTCGACGCCGAGCTTGTCGGTTTCTCGTTCAGCATCAAGGAAGGGGAAGCCTTCTACGTGCCCCTCAACGCCGAGCCGCCGGTTCTCCCGGACGATGGCGTGGGAACTCATCCGATCGTGAAGGCCCTCGCCCCCCTGCTGGGGGATCCCTGCATCGGCAAGGTGGCCCAGAACATCAAGTACGATGCATCGGTCATCGCGACGGCGGGCGTTCAGATGCGCGGCATCTGGTTCGACACGATGATCGCCAGCTATCTGCTGGACCCCATGTCCCGCTCCCATGACCTCGACAGCCTGTCTCTTCGCCATTTCGACTACACGAAAGTGAAGACATCGGAGCTGATCGGTTCTGGGAAGGATCAGATCACGATGGATCAGGTGCCCGTCGACGTGGTTGGCGAATACGCCGCCGAGGACGCTGATTTCACCTTCCGTCTGCAGCAGCTCTTCGCGCGCCGGCTCGAGGAGGAGGATCTGAGGAATCTCTTCGATCGCATCGAAATGCCGCTCGTTCCGATCCTCGTCGCGATGGAGCGGGCGGGCATCCGCCTGGACGTGGGCGCGTTGAGGACGTTGCAGTCCGAATTGGAGTCTCAGCTCAGGGGGGTGGAACAAGAGATCTACGCCTTGGCCGGTGAGACGTTCAAGATCAACTCACCGAAACAGCTCTCCGAGATCCTCTTTGAGAAGCTCGAACTGCACAAGAAACTCGGCACGCGTGTCCGCAAGACGAAGACGGGCTACTCGACGGGACAGGAGGTCCTCGAAGCCATGACAGGCCATCCCCTGCCCGCCAAGGTCCTGGAGTATCGCTCACTCTCGAAACTGCTCTCGACCTACGTCATCTCCCTGCCGAAGCTGGTTCGCCCCTCGACGGGTCGCATCCACACCAGCTACAACCAAGCCGTCGCGGCCACGGGACGTTTGTCCAGCAGCGACCCCAACCTCCAGAACATCCCCATCCGATCCGAACTGGGACGGCGCGTTCGCTCCGCGTTCGTGGCGTCCGCCGCGGACTGGAAGCTCGTCTCCGCCGACTACTCGCAAGTGGAATTGCGCATCTTGGCCCACATCTGCAAGGAGGAGGCCATGCTGGAGGCCTTCGCTCGGGGCGCCGACATTCATCGGGAAACCGCCGCACGGGTTTTTGGTGTTCCAGCCGAATCGGTCGACCCCGACATGCGCTCGAAGGCAAAGAGCATCAACTTCGGAATCATCTATGGCATGGGGCCCCAACGCCTGGCACGGGAGACCGAGATGACCGTGGACCAAGCCAAGGAGTTCATCGACCGGTACTTCGAGAACTTCCCAAAGGTCAAGGACTACATCGAGGCCATGCACGCGAAGGCGCGTGAAGAAGGTTTCGTCACGACCCTCTTCGGTCGCAAGCGTCCGATCCCCGAGATCCTCTCCCCCAACGGCGCCATCCGGTCCAATGCGGAAAACGTCGCGGTGAACACGCCCATTCAGGGAACGGGCGCCGACATCATCAAACTGGCCATGATCGAGGTCGACCGTTGGATGCGCGCCGCACGATGCCGCGGCCTGATGATCCTACAGGTGCACGATGAGTTGATTTTCGACGTTCCCGACGCGGAGGTGCCCCTGTTCCAAGAGAGGATCCCCGCCATCATGAGCGGGGTCGTGCGACTCGACGTCCCGCTCGTCGTCGACGTGGGCGTCGGCCGGAATTGGACCGAAGCTCACTGAACCGAGACGGCCCTTTTTTTCGTCAGCATGTAGAGGGCGGCCCCCGCGGCAAACGCAAAGACCCCGACGAACTGGGACGTGGAGAGGGGCCCCACGTATCCTCGATCCTCGTCGCCCCGGAAGAACTCCAGGGCAAAACGGGTTGCGGCATAAAGCATGATGAAGACCGACACGACCTGTCCGTCGAATCGTCTGCGGTGCCAGAGCCATCGGAGAATGAAGAACATCACGAGTGCGTTCAGACTCAGGTACAGCTGAGTCGGATGAAGCCACTGTCCGGCCAGCGCGCAGAGATTCCCGTTGTCCTTGGGAATCTCGATGCCGAAGAAGTCGCCGGGTTGGGTCCGCGTTGGAAACCGGATGGCAAGCGGAAAACTCTCGGAGACCGGCTTCCCGTAGTCGTCCCCGACGAGGAGACATCCAATCCGACCGATGGACTGACCGATGGCGGCGGCCACCGCGTAGATGTCGAGCACCTTGAGAATCGGAAGACCGGCCCGACGGCTGTACCAGGGCACGGCGATGAACGCCCCGATGAAGGACCCGTAGAACACCATTCCCCCTCGTTGAAGAGCGAAGGCCCTGAGGGGATGGCCGGCGAATTCGTCCCAATTCGTCAACACATAGAAGGCCCGGGCGCCAACGACCATCGCCAAGGTGAAGACGACGAAGAGGTTGCCCATTTTCTCCTCGTCCAGCCCCGACTTGCGAGCCAGACGCAGCGCGACCCAATTGCCGGCGAGAAGAGCGAGGACGACCATCAGACCGAAGCCGCGAATGGGGATCTCGTGGGCTCCGAAGATCTCGAACGGCAAGGGGATGCGGAAGATGACGGGAAGCATGGGGGCGGAGTGTAGCACTCCGCGGTCACGTCTCAACGGCGGGAGCCTCTCAGCGCGCGCCGGTTGCCGCTGTCCGGGTCCATCCCTATAGTGACCGAGGAGGGGACGCGACGCCCCTCGCCACTTTCCAAACCCACGAAACACGACGGGACGGCCATGGGCAATTCGAACCCCAATCCGGCCGGAAATCGCGGGCGCTTGAGCCTCCTCGCATGCGATTCCGGCCGAGCGTTCGCGAATCTGGTGCGAGAGCACCTCTCCCGGGTTCTTTCCGCGGAAACACGCCAGCCGACGAACGGGCTCCTCCGCGAGTCGGAAGAGATCAAGTTCGCCAATGGCGAGATCAAGACCGTCATCGGGGACAACATCCGCGGCGACGACGTCTACGTCATCCAATGCATGGACGACCCGTTCGCCGAACGGTCCGTCAACGACAACCTGATGGCCCTGGTCACGGCCCTGCATGCCGCCCGCCAGTCAGATGCGGAGCGCATCACGGCGGTGATTCCCCAGTTCCCGTACGCGAGACAAGAGCGTAAGAAAACCCGCGAGGGCATCACCGCCAGTGTCGTCTGCCGGCTCCTCGAAGATGCGGGAGCCGATCGCGTCATCACTCTCGACATTCACGCCGAAGCCATCATGGGATTCTTCAGATTCTGCACGATGGAGAACCTCCACGCCTCGACGGTCATCCTCGACTATTTTCGAGACAACTTCCCCGTCGACAACCTGGTCGTGGTCTCCCCGGACGTGGGAGGAGCCGATCGGGCGCGTCACTACACCAACCGCCTGGGCTGTCCCCTGGCCATCGTTCATAAGGCAAGGGATTACTCGAAGATCAGTGTGATCGAGAGCATGCGGCTGGTCGGTGACGTCCGAGGCAAGGACGTGCTCATGCCGGACGACATGATCGCCACCGGAGGAACTCTGCTTCGGGCGGCGTCCCTTTTGAAGGAAGAAGGGGCCAATAGGGTCTATTTGGCGTGTTCGCTGCCGTTTTTCAACGGGGGCGCCGTGGAACTTTTCGATCAGGGCCGGGAAAACGGCACATTTGACGCCCTCATCGGGACCGACGCCGTCACGCGCGGGCCAGAATTCTCGGCGGATCACGCGTGGTACCACGAGGTGTCCGTAGCGCCCCTCTTCGCGAAAGTGATCTTCAATATCAATCGGAAGCGGTCGGTGAGCGCCCTTCTGAAGTGACGAGGGGCCCCGGGGTTGGAGTGAGTCCACAAAAACGCTGAATCATCCCCCCAACCCCCGTGTTATGATTTTGAGCGATTCGAGCCGACCTGATCCGGCCCCGATTCGTACAGAATATGAACAACGGACGGTCCATCTCGTCCGATCCAGCCCGGAGAATCGACTTCCATGCGCAAAGTCTTCATTCTTTTGCCACTCGCCTTTCTCGCCTGCGCCCTGCTTTTCCCCTCCACCGCCCGGGCCCAGACCCCGGAGAAGGAGCTCGAGAAGAAGCTGGACGCCATCGACATCACCGACCCGGACGCCCTCTTCGAGGTCGCGGACTGGGCCATGAGGAACAAGAAGAGCTCCCGCGTCCGCAAGGAAGGGCGCAAACTCATGAAGGAAGTCCTGGAGCTGGACCCGGATCACGAGGACGCCCGAAAGGCCCTCGGATTCGTCCAATTCGAGGACCGCTGGGTCACCAAGAAGCAGTACAAGAAACTCACGAAAGAGGCCCGGAAGGCGGAGATGAAGGAGAAGGGCTACGTGCCCTACAAGGGCGGATGGATCAAGAAGACCCAAAAGCGCAAATGGAATCGCCGCTGGAAGAAGGATGAGGACGATATCTGGCGCTCCTTCGAGGAAATCCAAAAGGCCAAGGGGCTCGTCCTCTACAAGGGGGCTTGGCTGAAAATCGGCAAGAAGGATCGGGAGCGGATGGATTTCCACCGCAAGATGACGGGCGAGGACATCCTCGTCGTCAGCACCCCCCATTTCCGCCTCCACATGGGCATCAAGCCGAAGCTCGTCGAGCAGTACATGGAGAAAGTGGAGGAGGTCTACGACTGGTACGTGGAGGCCTTCGAGGTTCCCCAACCGCCCGAAGCCTCGCTCTGGCCGGGCCAGGTGGACATCTGGCACTTCGAGACGGTGCAGGAGTTCCAGGACTGGGTCACCACCTATTCGGAGGAGTACAAGTTCGACGATGATGACAAGAGGGACTTCCGGGAGCACCCCGCCGGCTACCTCATTACCTCGAAGAAGCTGATCACGATCGTCGCCAAGCGGGCCGAGGACATCGAGAACCCGATGATCCACCAGACGGGCAGCATGTTGCTCTGGTGGCACACCCGCAGCCGCGGACGAGCCGCGGCCTGGGTATCCGAAGCCTTCGGTCACCTGGCCGAGGACCTGCTCAGCACCGACAAGGTCAGCCGCGTCAACTGCAGCACGAATAGTCGCTATGCGAACGCGGGTGACGTGGTGAAGAAGGCGTTCAACACGAAAGACGGGCGCCCGACGTGTCGCAGCCTCATCAAAGCGGGCGATGAGCTTTCACTCCTCGAGCTGTCGAAGCTTCCCCTCAACTCCCTCAACGGCGAGAATCTCGCCCAGGGCTTCAGCATCATCGACTGGCTCTACCAAGAACACCGGGACAAGCTCGCGAACATGCTCAGAGTCATGACGCAGTGGATGCCTCCCGCCCCCAACTCGACGACCGAATCGGCCGGGCAACAGATCATCCGCCTCGCGGTCGAAAAGGGTTTCGGCACCTCTCTCAAGGAGTTCGAGAAACAGTGGCGAACCTGGGTGCTCAAGAAGTATCGCTGAACCAGGGAATTCGGGGGGGAACGCGACCCGCCGCTCCGCCCTCCCTCCCCTGAGCACCCTCGTGAATCGATTTCCGCCGCGGTCCTTTCCGGGATCGCGGCGGTTCGCGTTCGAGGCCTTCAGCGTCGCGGCAGAAGCAGGACGGCATTCAGGAACATGCGGCTGAGGCCGTGCCAGAAACTCCGGAAGTTGGGGTCGTTGGCGAAGAGAACGATCTGCCCCTGCACGCTCGCATAGGCCCGTCCCCGAAGCGCTCTTTCTTTCTTCTCAGGGATGTAGCCCGCCAAAGGGGGCGCGTCGGCGAACCGTGCCACCGGAATGCCTGCACCACTCGGGTCGAAGCTGAGGGTGCCGTCCAGAAACGCCGCCACTTCTCGGGGATACCCGAAGGCGAGCGGATGGGACGGATCCAGGCGTACCCGGAAGATGGACCCCGGCGTCGACTCTCGCCTGCGGCGCTCTTCTCTCTCCTCGATGCTCAAGACCCGGCCTGCCGCGGACTTTTTCTTCTCCGCGCCGCCGGTGGTGATCGCCGTGACCCCGCCCCCCTCCTTGGAGAGCCGACGAGACGATCTCCCAAGTGCGATGACGGCGCCGCCATCCCGCGCGAAGTCCTTGATCTTGTTCTTCTGAGCATCGTCCAAGCGGAAGAATCCCTCGGGGAAGACCAGTGCGGTGTAATCCTCGAGATCCAGCCGCCCCAGATCCTCGACGGCGAAGACCGAATAGGGCACACCGTAGAGTTCGTCCAACAGGAAGCGCGTGGCACCGAAGGACGTGGGAGAGATTCCCGGACCTCCCATGAGCGCCACCCGCGGACGCCTCAGGCGCAAGAATCGCTGGGAGCCGAGATCGATCCCTTTTTCGGTCATCCCGGTGCGAGCAGGGATCACCCGCGCACCCGTTTCCGCTGCGAGGTCGCGGAGTACGGGTTCCAATTCCACGTCGTTCCCGCCGCGAGGAATGAAGAGCGTCCCTCGCTTCCACTTCTTCCCGTCGAGAGTGAATGGCTTGGTCGCCACACGGACCTTGATGTCGCGGACGAGCAGCTTAATCGCCATGCGAACGCCGCTCATCCGCTCCCAACTCACGAGCCAACCGAAGGTGCTGTCGCCTTCGGCGAGGCTTCCCTCGGAGCGGGTCGCTTCCACCACCGGCTCCGCGGGCGCGGTGATGTCCTCTCCCGTCCAGTAGGCTTCCGCCCCGAAGGCAAAGGGCAAACTCCAGGCCGCCACGTCATAGAAGTAGAGTTCCTTGATCGTGGTTTTCGGCTCGAGGAGGGTCTTGATGAGCCTCTTCGTCGGTTGGGCCAGGGAGATGAGATAGGTGCCCTTGGGGAATCGCTTTGATTCGAAGGCCTTGCCGTAGTAATCGTGAACGTCCCGGACTTCGAAGTCCTCCGTCGCTTGCCGGATCTCGACCTCCTGAGCTCGCAAGAGATCGACGAGCCTCGCGGAATGCTCCAGGTCATCGCCCGCCACGAGAATGAACTCTCGAAGCGGCCCTCCCTTGCCCTCTTCGACCGCGGACGCGCGGAAACGCTGGTAGTCCAGCAGAAGATCCGCCCGATGCGCCACCGCCGTTCCGATCGTCGACATGGACGCGGTGAAATGGTGGTTCATGCGATCCGCGAGCGAAAGGAGGGTGTCATCCTTCCTGCGGTAGACGATGCCAGCTCGACTATGCCCAGCCTGCTCGTACGTCATCCCGATAGCGCCGTGGAGAGACGGCCAGGAGTCCCCGTACCCGGGGTAGAAAAGGTCGAAGGACTCCGCCGTGTAATAGTCCCACCCCCGCTTGTCGAACGCGGCGGCATTGCCTCGGCCGAAAATCTCTCCCCACTTCACCGTGTAGTGGGGAAAATTCTGATTGACGGGACGATCCGCCGGGAAGAAGAAATAGCTGCTCTCCGCCCCCATCTCGTGGAAGTCCACATGGACCTGGGGATGCCAGGCGACGAAATGGGGGATGCGGCTGCGCGTTTCGATCTGGCTCATGAACGCCCAATCGCGGTTGAGATCGAAGAAGTAGTGATTGAACCGACCACCGGGCCATGGTTCGTCGTGCTCGAAGGACTGGGGATTGGGGTCACCCTGTCGGCCGACGACGCTGTTGAACCAGTTCACATAACGATCCCGACCATCGGGATTCACGCAGGGATCGATGATGACGACCGCCTGATCGAGCAGTTTGTTCGTGGTCTCGTCGTCCTTGGACGCCAACTCCCAAAGGGTCTTCATGGCCGCCTCGGTGGAGGATGTCTCATTGCCGTGCACGTTGTACGAGAGCCACACGAACACGGGCAGGTCCTCGATCAAGGATTCCGGCGTCTCCCCCGGCTTCAGCCGTCTGGGGTCGGCCAGCCTCGCCATGCGCGCCTTCAGCTCTCCAAGGCGCTCCTGGTTCGCCTTCGAAGTGACGAAGACGAGAAGAAGGTCCCTGAGCTCGGTGGTGCGGCCATAGCGCTCCACGCGAACGCGATCCGAGGACGCAGCCAGTCGGTCGATCCATCCCACGACCCGGGCATGAGGCGTGTACCGCTCCCCCAAGGCGTAGCCCAGGTAT
>Ga0256832_1002757_pt1 | contig 12004 bp, 12 predicted proteins | sample 134614metaG_FD_190534 | JGI IMG/M metagenome (GOLD analysis project Ga0256832, IMG submission 190534) | Hydrothermal vent microbial communities from Lau Basin, Pacific Ocean - 134-614 | ecosystem: Environmental > Aquatic > Marine > Hydrothermal vents | place: Pacific Ocean: Lau Basin | collected... | reverse complement strand
CTGTTTTTTAGGGGAACACCTGTTTCTGATCTATGGCTGTATTTTGCTGCTCTGTTTATTCTGGGATCAGTTCTGTATCTTTTTGGATTTAGAAAGATAGGTAAACTGTTTTGATAGAAGGCTTATTCCAAATATAAAATCTTAAGAAATAATCTATGTTTTTAAATTAGTTCTCTTTAGTTGTGCTATAATTAAGCAAAAATTATCAGGGATGAAAAATGGGGAAAAACAGAGGTTTTACTCTGCTTGAGCTGTTAGTTGTTATAGTGATTTTATCCCTTATTGCAGCTCTCGTAATTCCAAGAATAACAGGAAGAGTAGACGAAGCAAAAGTAGAAACAACAAGAGTTCAGTTAAAAGAACTTAAAAGAGCCCTTGAGATGTATAAACTGGATAACGGTATATATCCAACAACAGAGCAGGGATTAAAAGCATTAGTTGAAAAGCCAAAAATACCACCAGAACCAAAAAAGTGGAAAAAGTATCTTGATAGTCTTCCAAGAGATGCATGGGGGAATGATTTTGTCTATATATCCCCGGCAGAGAAACATCCATTTGAGTTGAAATCAAAGGGTCCAGATGGAGAATTAGGAACTGATGATGATATATCTGTCTGGGATCAAAACTAATTCCGGTTTTACACTGCTCGAAGTTATTGTTGCCATTACCATATTCGCAATAGCTTTCACAGTTTTGATAAAGATACAGTTCCATCATATAACAGACATTCAAAAGCAGATAGAAAGGCTGGAGGCACTAAAGTATTTTAAGATAAGAAATTTAAAAATCCCCGGTGAGATTACAACCGATGATAGGTTTAAGATAAGGCAGGAAACCAGAACAATAGATTTTGGAATAAAACAGACGACTTACACTGTTTTTGATAAACAAAACCGTCCCGTTCTGGAAATAAAGACTTATGAGAAATAAAGGATTTACACTTCTTGAACTTCTGCTTGTTGTAACGATTCTTCTTTTGGTCTTTTCTGTCATTGGATCAGTATTTATATCTGAACTGAAAGGAAATATACGGCTCAAGGGAAAAATAAACCGCTACATTGAATATCTGTCTGTTAAAAATCAACTTACAAAACAGTTTTTTTCAAAAATAGAAAAAAGAAAGACCAATTTTAAGCTTGGTAGCGATGGTCTTTCTTTTTATACCTTGTATCCAATCTTTTTTCCTGGAGCTGTAAGAGCTGAATACAAAATCGAGAAGACGGAAAATAACAGATATAGGCTTATTTATCAGGAATTTCCATTTATCGATGAAAATTTAGGGGGAGAGGGCTTAAAAAAAATGACGATGGGAACATTTGATAAGATAACATTTACCGTAATTAATAATGGAAAAGAGTTTAAAAATTATTCTGACCGGAAGTTTCCACAGACTATAAAGATAAATATGGATGATGAATATTTTTATGTAACAGATGGAAGTATAAAATGATACTTATTGTTGTTTTTCTTTTAATTTCTGCTTTTGCTTCTGTGGTTGTGAATTTTTCAGAAGATAAGTTTGTTTTTGATAGCTATGTATCTAACGAGATACAGACAGAAAAAATAATATTTGTATCTTCTTCTATATCCCAGGCATTAGAAGAGTTTTTAGATCAAGACGATAAAACTGTTGATTATTTAGGAGAATTCTGGGCTCAGCCTTTACCGTTTAATCTCGATGATGTAGCTGTAACGGTGGAAATAGCAGATCAGGAGAGATATCTCAACCCTAATTTTTTGGTAGATGGAAAAAGAATAAATCAGAAATATATGGAGATATTTGAGAGGTTGTTTAATATTCTTGAGATAAACGACCAAATATTATTCAATATTATAGACTGGATAGATCCTGACGATAAAAGTAACGGTGGTGAAGAAGAATATCCCAATTACCTCGCAAAAAATTCAAAATTAGATACCCTGGAAGAGCTTTATTTAATTAAAGGCGTATCAATGAAAATTTTTAACGGTACTGTTGTAAATGGGGTTTTCAGACCTGGATTAAAAGCTATTTTATCTCCCTATTCAAACGGCAAGGTAAATATAAATACTGCTTCAAAATGGGTTCTGATGGCTCTGGACAGGGATATTGATGAATCAATAGCGAATTCTATCATAGCCTATCGCCAGAAAAAACCTTTTAAAAGGATTGATGATCTGATAAATGTTGATGGGATGAGTTCAGATATCCTTTACAGGATCAAACCTTTCACTACTGTGAAAAGTGAGAATTTTCTTGCTAATGTAGAGATAAAAATTGGCGGTAGGGAGTATAAACTTGTTGTATTATTAAAAAGAAAAAATAAAACGAAAACTATATGGAAAAAGATTTATTGAGGAACAATTGATTATAAAGGGAATAGATTTAGGCTTGTCTGTATGGATTTTTGGCGAGGTTAATCCTTTAAAGAAAGAGGCTAAACTGCTTAAAAAAGAGCCTAAAAACTACAAAAAAATTTACGGATTCCCTGCTTCAAAATCAACTTTTAGAAAGTACTCTTTTCCATTCAAAGATAAAAATAAGATAGCTAAAGCGGTGAAAACCCAGATTCAATTAGACATGCCTCTTGGTTTAGATGAAATAGAATATGCTTATTGTATAAACCAATCAAAAGGAAAATCAGAAGTTTTCTGTGTAATCGCAAGAAAAGAGGATATAAGTAAAATAAAAGATGCTGATCTAATAGATAGTGAAATATTTTCTCTGCTTAGGGTAGCAAAATACTATGGAATAAAAAACGGAGATATACTGCATTTTTCAGACGGATATATCTTATATCTGAGAATTGAAGATGAATTTATACAGGAAGTCAGAGTTTTGTCCTCAATTCTTGAAATAGATGAAAATGCATACCTTTCTGGAAAAATTCCAGATAATTTAAAGGGATATAAGGTTCTAAAAAATCCAGAAAAAAATCCTCTCTTTAACGTTGCTTTTGGTTGCGTTCTTAGAGGTATAGATGATACAGGAATTGATTTTTTACATAAAACAGAAGAAAAAACAACAGAAATACTTATAAAAGGTGCTGTTTACCTACTTATTTCCATTATTTTGATTAATATAGCCCTGTATATAAACCTCTTTTTATTAGAAAAACAGCTAAAAAATGTGATAGAAGAAGAAAAAAAACTCTTTGTGAGAGGCTTTAACTATACAGGAGAAATTTTTGATCCTATTGAACAGGCTAAAGGAAAGCTAAAAGCGATAAAGAAAAATTTCTCAACATCTACAGATGCTGTTGACATACTTGCATATATATCCAAGGAAAAAAAATCTTTTATGGACATCAGAATATACAGAATAAATGTATCACAAAATAGATTTTTATTACAAGGTTTTGCTGACAACATAAAGAGTGTTGAGGATTTTAAAAACCAGTTATCCAAAAAATATTCGGCGTCCATTGAAGAAACTATATCAACACCTAACGGAAAGATAAGATTCAGCATTTCAGGGGAAATACGTTGAAAAGATTGCATCTTTTTATCGAGTCTTTGGAAGAAAGGGAAAAATACATATTTATAGTAGGAATTTATGCTTTTATCATTATTGTTGGGATTTTTTTCATTACATTCGAAATGCTTCCAAAAATTGATAAATTAGAAAAAAGGTTAGAAAAAGAAATTAATAATTATGTCCAGATTCAAGAGGTAATTCATGAATACAAAATATATAAACCATTAGCAAAACCTGAACTATCCCTTTCAGAAATTGAAGAAATAGCAAGAAAAATAAATATAAAATCCAACATGATTTCTATAAAACCATATCAACAAGGAAAATTCATTGAAGTATCGTTTGAAAAACTTTCTGGGCAACAAATTTACAGATTTTTAAGAAAAATAAAAGAAAATGGATATATAGCTGAGTATATAGATATAAATGATCCTAAAGGAAATGGTAAGTATACAATGCGTATAATTTTAGGGACACAATGATGAAAAGGTTTTTTATATATACATTTATATTCATTACAGCTTTCCTAATTACTTTTGTTATGACTTTTCCTATAGGAAATCTCACTGCATATTTATTATCTAAATACGGATTTTATTACAGCAAAATAGAAGGGAACCTTTTTCATGTAACAATAAATAATCTTGAAAAAGGAAATATATTAATAAAGAAGGTTGAAATGAAAAATTATATATATAAACAAAAAATTTCAATCAATGAAAGCCTACAAATCTATCTCTATCCGCTGTCCAAAGCTGCGGATTTAATTTGTTTTTCTTTTGAAATATCAGCCGTGCAGGAAAAACCACAAGTTTATGGTAAACTTACCGGAAAATATAAATTAAATTTAAAAAATAATAAAGTAATTATTATAAGTGGGGAAGGAAATTTAAAAGAATTTAAAACTGTTTTCTTTCCGATATATTTATATGAGATAAAACATAAGTTAGAACCTAATATAGAAAAGAATTCAGTTTATGCAGATATAACAGGAAAAGATTTAAACGGAAAATTCAACGGAATTTTGTTTCTGCCTGTTAATATAAAAGATGGATATATAAAGGGTAAATTTTCAGGTAAGTTTATGAATTTGGGCATTAACGAGGATATTTATATACAATTTAACAGGTATATAATAGATGGTGAAAGTAAAATTAAATTCTGAAAAATTATTTTTTAGCACCCTAATTGCTTCAGCGGGAATGTCAGCAGCTATTGTATTAAATAGTCTCTTGCAGTATAGATATTTTTCTTTACCTCATGTAAAATATGAAGAGAAAACTTACTATCACTTAAAGCCAAAAAATAAAGGCTATTCTTCAATTAAATACCTTTTTCTGACCGATAAATCTTCTAATGTTTCTAAACGAAATTCTCCAGTATCTACAGTATCTAACATATCAGGCATAAAATTAATGGGGATAATTGGCTCTAAAGATGGAAAGATAGCTCTTTTCCGAAAAAATGAAAACATTCTCTTTCTAAAAGAAGGAGATAAATTGGCAGGTTTTACACTGAAAAAAGTAAATAAATTCTCTGTAATTTTAGAAAAAGATGGGAAAAAAATAGAACTTTCTATTGAGCTAAAAAGCAACGGATTTTCCACACAGAAAATAACAAAAACAACGATACAAAAAAATAAAACAAAAAACATTCCTGTGAGATATAAAGGTGATACTATACAGGTGGATAAGAGATTTATAGAAGAGAAAACAGCAGATATAGGAGCTATTTTGAAAGATATAATGATTGTACCTGTTGTAAAAAATGATGAAACAGTAGGGTATAGATTTAAGTATATTAAGCCAGGTAGTATATTATATAAGCTTGGTTTAAGGTCAGGTGATATGGTTGTCAGTATAAACGATATGCCTGTGAAAACAGCTGAAGATGCGTTTAAGTTATATAACATGCTTCGTAATGAAAGTAATATAAAAGTTGTCGTGGAGAGAAATAATCAAAGGAAGGTCCTAAACTATGAGATCAGGTAAAAAGATATTTGCCATATTTGTTGTTATTTTCTTATTAATTTCAAATGTTATAACTGCACAAGAAAGTGATTTCCAAAAACTGTTAAAACAGGCTGAGGAGTTTAAAAAAACGGGAAAAGTTTACTTTAATTTTGAAAAAATCGACCTGAGATTATTTACATATTTTATTTCAGGTTTGACCGGAAAAAATATAGTGTTAGGAACAGATGTTAAAGGAGGCGTATCTCTTATTTTTCCTGAACCTGTATCAATAGAAGAGGCATGGAATATTTACACTTCTGTTTTAAAAACCAGAAATTATATTTTAGTAGATAAAGGAAATTATTACGAAGTAGTTTCTTCTGGACTATACAGAAACAATACACCACCTGTAAGAACAAAACCTGAAGATTCAGAAGACATGATTACTTATGTCTATAAATTTAAGCATGCAGATGTTACGCAAGTAGCTACAGTTTTAAGGGGATTAAAATCACCAAGGGGTATTATACTTACCTATAATCCAGCTAATATTGTTGTAATTACAGATTCACAAGCCAATATTAAAAATTTGAAAAACGTGATTTCTATGATAGATACTCCCAGCGGTGACGCTCAAATTAAGGTTTTTAAATTACGATATACTGATTCTACAGAAATTACAATGGCTTTGGGAATTATTTTTTCTGATTATGCAAAGAGAGGAATTCAGGTTAAAACTTATAACATAAAGTCTCAGAATGCAATTGTCATAAGAGCCCCTGCAGAAATTTTTGATAAAATTAAATTGCTTGTATCAGAATTAGACCAACCCGCAACTAATGTCATTAGCCGGAAATTTGAAATTGTATATCTGAAAAATTCAAGGGCTGAAGAAGTTTCTAATGTACTTAACAAACTCCTTGAAAATATTCAATTAATTTCATACAAAGAAGAAAAAGGTAAAAAAGCTAAAAAATCTGTTAATAGAGTTTCCCTATCAAAAACACAGGATAAACCAAAAGTCGTTGCAGATAAATTTTCTAATTCACTTATTATTTATGGAAATGAAAATGAAATTAGTGCAATAAAAGATCTGGTAACCAAATTAGATAAAAAGAAAAAACAAGTTCTTGTAACGGCACTTATAACAGAAGTTTCGGAACAAGCTTTAAGGGAAATTGGAGTAAGATGGCAAATTTTTGGCAGTCATGGAGGGGCAGCATTTAGAGGCGGCATATCCCAGGAAGGATTTTATAATTTATTTGGGTCATCAAATTTTTTGGCTGGCGTTCTTTCTACATCAGGTCAAAATGTGGAGATTGCAGGTAATACACTCTTTTTTCCTGATCTTCTTTTTCTGTTTTCCTTACTTGAAAGGGGAACAGGGTTTAATATTGTGTCTTCACCTAAATTGCTAACTATGGACAATATGGAGGCTTCAATAAATGTTTCCCAAGTTACACCTTTTGCACAGAGTGTTAAATTTGATGTTAATGGAAATCCAATTATTAATTATGACTATAAAGAAGTAGGACTTATACTAAAAGTTACACCTCATATATCAGATGATAATATTGTGATGGACATTCATCAGGAAGTTAATGAGGTTATAGGTTTTGAAAAACCGCAAATAGGACAACTTAGTTATGTTGTGCCTATAACATCAAAAAGAGAGTTAAACACAACAATAACAGTTACCAACGGAAAAACAATAGTTCTTGGGGGACTCGTATCTAAAAAAACAATCAAAACAATGGAAGGAGTACCTTTATTATCATCAATACCAATTATAGGAAATGCCTTTAAATATAAGTCAGATGATATGAGTAAAACAAACCTGTTTATATTTCTAACACCTTACATAATAAAAACTCCAGAAGATCTTGCCAAAATAACAGAAGAACATAAAAAACTCAGCGAAAAGCTCTTGAAAAAAACCAACAAAAAAGAAAAACCAAAAGAAGATATTGATAAAAACAAGAACATAGATACATTTCAGGAATATAGAGAAAAATATTTTGGAGGATAAATTTGGTTTTCAAAGATATAACGATAGACTTTTTAAGAGAAAATCAGATAATACCACTGGATAAAAATAAAATATATATAACAAAAAAAACACCATTTTACGCCATAGAAGATATTAGATTTCTTACAGGAAACTCACCGGAAACATTTCTTATATCAGAAGATGAATTTAATGAAAAATTAGAGGAATACATATCTAACTTAGAAAACAAGATAGAAGAACAGGAACTACAAGAAGAAACCTTTTTTGAAGATCTTTTAACAGGATCAGATGTTCCTTTAATTCAACTAATTAACTCCCTAATCCTTAAAGCAATTAGAGCCAATGCCAGTGATATTCATTTTGAACCTTTTTCTGATAAGGTTGTAGTTAGGTTTAGAATGGATGGAGTCTTACATGAAATAACAACTATTCCATTGAACACTTATCCACAGGTTGTGTCCCGTATAAAGATTATATCAAAGCTTAATGTAGCTGAAAAAAGACTTCCACAAGACGGTAGAATAAAAGTAAAAATTGGAGAAAAAAAGTTAGATATGCGGGTTTCCACTCTGCCTACAGTGTTTGGTGAGAGGATAGTTATAAGGCTTTTAGACAAATCAAACAAACTCCTTTACCTTGATGAACTGGGATTTTCTTCTGAAGATCTTAAGAAATACAGGAGGATAATAAAAAAACCTTACGGACTTGTTTTGATAACTGGTCCGACAGGTTCAGGTAAGTCAACAACCCTTTATGCTTCTCTTCTGGAACTAAAAACACCTCGCAAAAATATAATAACAATAGAAGATCCTGTAGAATACCAGATAGACGGCATAAGTCAGATACAGGTTAATCCAAAGATAAATCTAACATTTGCAAATGGACTAAGAAGTATTCTCAGACAAGACCCTGACATTATCATGATTGGTGAGATTAGAGATTTAGAGACAGCTGAAATAGCTATACATGCCTCAATGACAGGACACCTTGTTTTATCAACACTTCATACAAATGATGCACCTTCGGCTGTAGCAAGACTTGTCGATATGGGAGTTGAACCATTTTTGATAGCTTCATCACTTGAAGGAGTAATAGCCCAAAGGCTTGTAAGAACGATCTGTAAAAACTGTAAAAAAGAGTATTCTCCTTCAGAAACAGAGGTACAAGAAATAGAAAGATATATAGGAAAATCTATGGAAATAAAAAAACTATATAAAGGTGAAGGATGTCAGGAATGTCTTGGAACTGGATACAAAGGAAGAACAGCTGTTTATGAAATTATGGAAGTTAATGAAGAATTAAGAACTATAATATCTAAAAATCCTGAGACCGTTACCATAAGAGAAAAAGCCATTTCCAATGGCTTGAAAACACTTTTAGAAGACGGTATTATGAAAATTCTAAATGGTAAAACAACATTAGAAGAAGTTCTTCAAATTACTCAGGTATAAAAGATGCCTTTTTACAGATACAAGGCTTATAATCAAGAAGGAAAAGAGGTTTCAGCTGTAATAGAGGCTGTTTCTATATCTCACTTAAAAAAAATTCTAACTTTAAAAGGTCTTATACCTTATGAAATAGAAGAAATATCTTCTATAAAAAAAACAAAAAGGTCATTTTTTCAAATAGAAATTTTTCTCCAAAAAAAAGTATCAAAAGAAGAACTTGCTCTTCTGCTTTATGAAATAGGAATTCTCTTAGAAAGAAATGTTCACATTACACAGATATTTGATATCTTGTCAAAACAAATAGAAAACCCTGTATTAAAGGATGCTTTACTTTCTGCTAAGGAATATGTTCAACAAGGAAGTAGTATAGCAGATGCCTTTGATAAAACAGCCATATTCCCAAAATTCTTAATAGAAATGATTAGAGCAGGAGAAACTTCTGGTGCATTAGATACAGTATTCTTATCAGCCTCGGAATTTATAGAGAAACAAGAAGAGTTTAAGAGAAAGATAGTCAATGCATTAATTTACCCAATTGTTGTTATTATAGTCGCATTTATTTCTGTGGTGATAATAATGAACTTTGTCGTTCCAACTATAACAAAGATATACACCCAGTTTGGAAAAGAACTTCCCACACTTACAAAAATAGTTGTTCATATTTCCAGCATAACATCATTATTTATTAAAATATCACCATTAATACTTATCTTTGGGATTTTAAGTTATAAAAAATTAGTAACAAGAGAAATAGTAGACAAACTAAAACTTAAACTTCCATTTTTCAGAAAAGTCCATCTCTATACAATCTACCTAACGTGGAGTAATACATTGTCTTTTTTATTGAAAGGAGGGCTCACCCTTGACAAAGCTATCAAAATTGCCAATGAGACCATCAATAATGTAGTGTTAAAAAAACAGTTTAATACTGTTGCAGATGAGATAACAAAGGGAAAATCACTTTCCGATTTATTAAATAAATACAGTCTTTTTCCTGAAAATAGCATTCAGCTTATTAAAATAGGAGAAGAAACAGGTCAGCTTGAAAATATGTTGGGGGTTATATCACAAATCTACAGAAAACAGACAGACAGATTGTTAACAATATTCTTAAGCTATCTTGAACCTGCAGTTTTAATACTGCTTTCTATCGTTATCGGTTTTTTTGTATTCGCAACACTTCTGCCGATATTCAGTTTAAGTGTTAAATGATTTTAAAACTAAAATTAATTAAACTTTCTTTTTCTTTAAATTTCTTTTTCTTTAAAAAATTGATGATTAAAGTGTTTGACTAATATGTAATTTTCTCGTTTAATAAAAAGTACTAATAACAAAGCTTAATAAAAATTATTAAAAATATACAATTATATGGGCTTAGAGAAAGGAGGTTTCCAAAATGAGAAAAAGCTTGTTTAGCTGTGTTCTGTCAATTTCTGCCGCATCATTAATTGCTTCCTGTGGTGGAGGTGGTGGCGGTGGTACAACTACTTCAACACTACAGGGTCAGTTTGTAGATGCACCTGTCGCAGGGTTAGAATATTCTACATCTTCAGGAATTACGGGTGTAACTGATGCCGACGGTTATTTTTCTTACAGAGAAGGCGATACAGTAACTTTTAAGATTGGAAAAATCACCTTAGGTGATGCAAAGGCAGACAAAGTAGTAACTCCTTCAACTCTTTTTGCTGATGAGCTTGCAAATGGAAATTTAAACTTAACTACACTTCAAGACAAAGTAAAACAAGTAGTTGCTTTACTTCTATTATTGGACAATAACCCAAATGATGATAAGATAGAAATTCCTGAAGAAATAAAATCCAAGCTGGATAACATAGATGTGGAAATAGACTTTGAAAAAGACGATCTAACTAATGCAAATGTAAAAGTTGATTTAGACGACGATGGACAGGAAGAAGATTTAGGTCAAGAAATTGTAAATAAGGAAACAGAAGCAGAAAAGCATTATTCAGGAACTTTATACTCTATGTTGGGAGAATCTTTAAAAAAGTTGAATGGTAAAAAAATTCATTTTGAAAAACATGTCGGGGATTCTGTAAAAATAGATTGTTATTCCTGTACACTGTCTTATGATGAAAATAACCCTGATACATTTTCTTTTAGCTGTGATAACGGAGACAGTGATACACCAAGTATAATAAAAGATACAACAGATGGTAGTGTTTATCTAGAGGAAGGTGATGGAAATAGAAATTTACTAATTTCTGTTTCTGATGATAAAATCTGCTTTATCCCTTATGATCTCCAAAACGGGTATACCTGTATAGTAGAAGGTTCTTCTCCAAATAGTTGTAAGTACGATGTTAAAGATTATACCCACTTAATCTCAGGTAAAGTTGAAGGTGTTGAAATAGATGATAAAACAAAAATAAGAATAGTTCCTTCAAACCACTGGGTAGAAGGTGATTATAATGGTATAGTTTGCGATTTAAACGACGCTGGCACAACAATAGGATTGTTTGGTGAAAGATGTGTATTGTATGCAGATGAAAATGATTTTAATTCTTCAAATGAGTGTCAGGTTATAGTATTTGAAGATGAGAACTACAACTGGAGATTTGATAAAGAAGAAGATGACAAAGTTAAGCTTAACACAACAATAAACTGTGCACAGATAAAAGATATAATTTTAAAACCATAAGCCACATTAGATGATACCGATTTTAGAATATGGGAAAAGGTTCAGTCCTGTAATTAATAAAATATTTTTATAGGGCTATTATAGCCCTCTTTTAATGCCTGTTTTAAAACTTCTCTCATAAAAATACAAAAATACATTTATTGACTACCTTTTATCAATCCTGTAAACTTATGACTGATGAGTCAGTCAACAAGAGATAAGCTTATTATATCGGCTATAAAGGTCTTCTCTGAAAAAGGTTTCTACAACACTAAGGTTTCTGACATCGTTCAGGAAGCCGGTGTTGCACAGGGAACATTTTATATCTACTTCAAAAGCAAAGAGGAGATATTTTTACGGATCGTTCAGCTTATAATTTCTAACATGGTAGGAATAATTGATAAATATTCTGATGTGGAGGATAAGCCCTCAAGAACTATAAAGCTGTTTGCAAGGGACATATTCAAAATAATGTACGAATACAAAGAGATCGCTTAT
>Ga0256832_1002756_pt1 | contig 12009 bp, 9 predicted proteins | sample 134614metaG_FD_190534 | JGI IMG/M metagenome (GOLD analysis project Ga0256832, IMG submission 190534) | Hydrothermal vent microbial communities from Lau Basin, Pacific Ocean - 134-614 | ecosystem: Environmental > Aquatic > Marine > Hydrothermal vents | place: Pacific Ocean: Lau Basin | collected... | reverse complement strand
TTGCGAAGGCGTTTGTTTACTGTTAATGGGAGAGCTGGTGCTTTCCCTCTCATAATTTTTGTTTTTTGGTTATTCTCTTTAAACGTTTTAATATTGGATTTATTTTGTTCTTGGCGCACTAGTTTTTATGATAAAGATAATACTTTATTGTGCGTAATTATTTAAAAATACAATGGGTTTAGTTTTGTTTTTTTTGCCCAAATGCGTTTAATGTACTACTGATAAAGATTATTAAGTGTCGATATTGGATAATTTTAGTTTGTCCTAAAGATTTTTTTTGGAAAATGCGGAATAAATTTATATTTGTTCCGTATATAGGAAAGTTACCTGCAAGGTAACAAAACTCAGTAGAATTAGGAATGAATTTTTATTTTGTCCCATTTTTTTACTATTTTTGGGACAAATTTATAAATAATGACTGTATCAAAAAAAATTGAAAATATTTTTAGTAAGTCAAAACAAGGAAAATTATTTTTTGTTTCAGACTTTTTAGAATATGGTAACTATGATAATGTTAGAAAAACACTTCAAAGATTAGTAAAAAAAGGTGTATTAATTCGAATATCAAAAGGAATTTATTATTATCCTAAAATTGATAAAATATTAGGAATACTATATCCGACAGCAGAAGAAATTGCAAAATCTATAGCTAAAAGAGATAAAGCAAAAATAATTCCTACAGGTGTTTATGCACAACATTTACTTGGATTATCAACACAAATTCCAATGAATGTTGTTTATCTGACTGACGGTTCGGCACGGAAAATTAAAATTGGCAATCAAACTATCGTATTTAAAAAAACCAGTCCTAAAAATTTATATTTTGAGAGTAAATTAAGTAGTTTAATTATTCAATCATTAAAATCCTTAAAAAAAGATAATGTAAATGAAACCATAAAACAAAAACTTATCGATATTATAAAACAATCGGAAGAAGTAGAAAACATAAAAAAAGATATGATGAATGCACCGATATGGATACAGAAAATAATGTTAGAAATTTTATTAAAACTATCAAATGAATTGGCTTAAATTACCTATACAAAAACAGCAAGAACTGTTTAGACAATTGAGTTTTAAGACAGGCATCCAACCACAAGCAATTGAAAAAGATGCTTGGGTAACGCTTGTCTTACGACTTATATTTAATGCTGAGATTTCTAAACAATTAGTGTTTAAAGGTGGAACTTCATTAAGTAAAGCACACAAATTAATCAAAAGATTTTCAGAAGATATTGACCTTGCCGTGAACCGTGAATACCTTGGATTTGCAGGTGAATTAACCAAAGGACAAATCAGAAAATTACGAAGAAAATCGCACGATTTTGTTTCTTCTGAAATGCTTGATTTTTTAAGAAAAGAGTTTAATGATTACGGTATTGATAATCAACTATTTAATATTGAGGTAAAAAATACAAAAATATCTGACCAAGACCCTGAAATCATAGAAATTGAATACAAATCTGTTTTTAATGAATTGCCATATATTAAACAAAAAGTATTGATTGAAATTGGTGCTCGTTCGTTATTAGAACCGACAGATGATAAAGAGATAAAATCAATAATTTCAGAATATTATCCAAATAATTCTTTTGATGATAAATCATTTATTGTAAAAACAATATCTCCGGAAAAAACATTTTTAGAAAAATTGATTTTATTACACGAAGAATTTACCAAACCTGACGATAAAATTCGTTATCATAGAATGTCAAGACATTTATACGATATAGGAGAAATAATATCAACAGAATACGGTATTAGGGCGTTAAAAAACACCAAACTGTTTGATGAAATAATTGCTCACAGAAAAATATTTACACCAATTAAAACGGTCAATTATTCTGAGTTACAAATTGATAAATTGAATATTATACCACCAAAAAATTTCCTAAAAAAATATGAAGATGATTATTTGGAAATGCAAGAAAATATGATTTATGGAGATAGCATGGCTTTTAAATCATTGATAGAGAAAGTAATAACAAAGAAACCCAGCAGATAACAAGCGATGATGAAAGCAGGCTTGCTATCGCTGCGCCCGCTTCATATCGCAAGACCGTCAGACTGCGAAAAACCTAAAAATAGAAATTAATAATTGCTGAATATCAAATAATTAGGGGGTAAAATAATAGTAAAATTGGGGTTAATGCACAGACTCCCGTTGTAGCTCATTAAAAAAACGAATACAGCTCAAAAACTTGAATTATTGAGCCGAATTAATTATTTTTGTGAGCTAAATGGATGATATGGAAATAGAAAACTTAATATTGGAATTTTTAAAACAAAACTCTGGGACTTCTTCTTAAGAATTTCAACTTTTCATTATTAACGGAAATTTTTCTTGCAACAAAAATATTAACTGAAGATGAATTAAATCTGTTAACCGGGATACAAAAAGAGTTCGAGAAAAACATCAAAACGCCCAACGCCTCATATACTGAACCGTTATTTATATTTTATTAAAGAACCTTACAAATAGTTGTTTTTATGGAGAAACTAAGTAAATATAATTTCCTTGTGCATAAAGGTTTTTATTTTGCCTTGGGTTTCTACAAGTAATCTTCCACTTTCATCTACTCCTGTTATTTTGCCAGAGAATGGCTTTGGGGGTTCATTATTCGTAGCAGGTAATTCAAAGTCGCTCTGAATATTAAGTTTATAGAGATTTTCTAAATATTCTTTTTTTATTTCTGCATATTGACTTTTTCTGAGTTTGTTGTAAAAATAATTCAAATTGATGATTAGTTCTTCTAAAACATCTTTTAAATCAAATTCTTTGTTTTCTATTTTTGCCAATGATGTTGCGATATTTTCTAATTTATAAAATTGATCTTGGTTGATATTCAAACCTATGCCTACGATTGAGTTTTTGATTTTTCTTCCTGACAATATATTTTTAGTCAATATTCCCGCAACTTTTTTCCCGGATAGAAATATATCATTTGGCCATTTAATCTTAATATCTGCTGATGTGTATTTTTTTATTGTATTCAGTATTCCCAAACTTATTATCATACTCAGGTAAAACTGTTTTTCAACATCCAAATAATCAGGCTGGAGAATTATTGATAGCAATAAGTTTTTATTTTTCTCACTAATCCATAGATTTTTTCCTTGCCCTTTGCCATTTGTTTGAAAATATGTCAAAACAATAGTGCCGTCTATCTGTTTACTTTGAGACAATAGATTGTAAGCATATTCGTTTGTAGAGCTGATTTCCTTTAATACTATAAGCTTAGAGCCAATATTATTCATTAAAATACTTCTTTTATAGTTAAAAAATAAATAGCTTTGCATTCCTAAATCAAAAATACATAAAATTTGACAAATAAAGCATCTTTAAAATTAAAACAAACAGATCCTGATTTTTTTATTGACTTGATTATCGATAGTATTCAGGACATTAAAGGTAAGAATATTTTACAATTGGATTTGAGAGGAGTACAAGGCGCTCCTGCAGATTTTTTTATAATTTGTGAAGGAGATTCAACGGTTCAAGTATCGTCAATTGCCAATAATGTTTACAAAAGGATGAAAAACGAAACAGGTCAAATGCCGATCAGTTATGAAGGGAAAGATCACTCTAAGTGGGTTTTAATCGACTATTTTGATATAGTTGTCCATGTTTTTTATCCAGAGACAAGAGAATTTTATAATTTAGAGGCTCTTTGGAATGATGCAAAGTTCAAAAAATACGAAGACTTATAGTCTTTCAATTAATTCAAAAAATCATATGAGTACAAATAATAATATACCGAAAAATAATAAACAGGAAAAAAACAAACAGGAAAAAAACAAGAATCCGTTTAATCCCAAAGATCCGAAAAATGTTAAGGCAAATACATTCTGGGTATATGGATTGATAATACTTGGGCTAATGGCTATTCAGTTGTTTTTATATCCTAGCGACAATTCTCGAGAAACTACTTTTTTTAAGTTTATAGAGATGGTTCGCAATAATGATGTGAAAAAAGTTGAGGTAATCAATAAGTCTATCGCAAATGTATATATCAAAAAAGATAAAAGAAATAAATATAAGGAATTAAAAGACAGAAAAAAGGATATTTTTGGACCGGATTTTAGTTTTCAGATTGGAGATATGAGAACTTTTGATCAAGAGATGATGAAATTGAAGAAAGAAGGTTACGAAATTGATCCCGTACTCAAGACCAAACAAGATTGGGTCGGACCTATTCTCAATTGGTTATTACCTATTATTATATTGATAGGATTGTGGATGTTTTTGATGCGTAGGATGGGAGCAGGCGGAGGACCAGGCTCACAGATTTTCAATATAGGTAAATCCAGAGCTGCTTTGTTTGATAAAAATGCTAAAGTCAACATTTCTTTTAAGGATGTTGCGGGATTGAAGGAAGCAAAGCAAGAGGTTATGGAAGTCGTTGATTTTCTTAAAAATCCCAAAAAATATACGAATCTCGGAGGTAAAATACCCAAAGGAGTGCTTTTGGTTGGAGCTCCCGGTACAGGGAAAACCCTTTTGGCTAAGGCAGTAGCCGGAGAAGCAAATGTACCGTTTTTCTCTATTTCAGGTTCGGATTTTGTCGAGATGTTTGTAGGAGTTGGAGCATCCAGAGTGAGAGATTTGTTTAAACAAGCTAGAGAGAAAGCTCCCTGTATAGTGTTTATAGATGAGATTGATGCTATCGGTAGGTCACGAAGTAAAGGTGCTATCCAAGGTGGAAATGACGAACGGGAGAATACATTGAATCAACTTTTAGTTGAAATGGACGGTTTTAAGACTGATGCGGGAGTGATATTGATGGCTGCCACCAATAGACCGGATGTATTGGATCCGGCTCTACTAAGACCGGGAAGATTTGATAGACAAATAGGAATAGATTTGCCGGATTTGAAAGAAAGGAAAGCTATTTTTGAAGTTCACCTCAAAGACATAAAATCGTGTGAGGAGGTAAATACCAATTATCTTGCAGAGATGACTCCGGGATTTGCCGGAGCGGATATAGCCAATGTATGTAATGAAGCAGCTTTGGTAGCCGCAAGAGGCGATAAGAAATGTGTTGAGATGGAAGACTTTAATTATGCCCTTGATAGAGTTATAGGTGGCATGGAAAAAAGAAATAAATTCATTCCTCCAAAGGAAAAAAGGACTATAGCTTATCACGAAGCAGGTCATGCTATCTGTGGTTGGTTCTTAGAAAATGCGTCCCCATTGATTAAAGTTACAATAATTCCTCGTGGAATGGGGACACTTGGATATGCTCAATATCTTCCTAAAGAAGAATATATAGTTAAAAAAGAACAGTTACTGGATAGAATGTGTATGACCTTGGGAGGTAGAGCTGCTGAAAAAAATACATTTGATAAAATTTCCACTGGTGCCCAAAATGACCTTGATCAAGTGACGCAAATGGCTTATAGTATGATTACCGTGTATGGTATGGACGAAAAAATCGGAAACGTGTCCTTTCATGCAATGTCTAAGGACAGCTTCCATAAACCATACAGTGAAAAAACAGCATCTATGATTGATGAACGTGTGAGGGAATTAATCGATACTCAATTTGAACGAGCTAAAGCCTTGTTAAAAGAGAAAAGCAAAGAGCTGGAACTTTTGGCAGAAAGATTATTGGAAAAAGAAGTATTGATTAAAAGCGATGTGGAATCTTTGATTGGCAAAAGACCTTTTCCTATTCCTGCACATGAATATCACGAAGAAGAGTAAAAGAATTTTATCAAAAATCAAATGAGTAAAACTCACTTGGTAGCGAAAAAAAACTTTGTACCTGAACAGGAGTAGTCCCATTTACAAGAAGCGAGGTCAGAGACGCTCGCTTATCAGGTAGAAGATTATATGACACAGAATATCAAATGCTGAACAGGGATTGGAGATTTTAGAAGTTTTATGAAATACAACTACTGCGACAAATAAATTTGAAATATGTGTTATTTTTGTTTTGATTTTAGGAATATTTTATAGACTTTATTATTTTTAATAGGACTTTTGTTTTTTTATAAATAAAAATTGCACTATTACTCATATTTTTTTTGTAATTTTGGCTCATGCAAGAGGTTACTTTAAAATTAAATAGCTTAAAGTTAATAGTTTTAGAGCTCTTGCGTGCATTTAAAAGTATAAAAGAAGAGAATAAATCTTTAAAAAAAACAGTTGTATTTCTTGAAGAAAAAGTTAAAAAACTTGAAAGAGTAAATAATTTGGAAAAAACAACTTCTGATTTAAAGATTAAAGTGGGGGAAACAATTAATGATATAGAAGATGTGATTAGATTATTGAGCTGATTTTACAAATGGCTGTACAAAATATTAAAATAATGATTGCCGGACGAACTTATCCGGTTAGAGCAGAGGATGATGAAGTCGATGCCATTAAAGAAATTGAAAAAAAAATAAATAGGAAAATTAACGAGTATGCCAGGATTTATGAAACTGAAAATAAGACTGATATAATTACGTTAATTTTATTAAATTGCTCATTGGAGAACTATAATATAAAAAAGCATAAGGGCAAAGATAGTGATATTTTGAATTTAATTTCTGAAATCGAAAGCTCAATAGACAAAGTATTATAATCACTTCTGAATTTTTAAATTTAATCTATACATACATTCCCCATTTTGGATTTTGTTTTATACTTCAATATAGTACATTCGTTTTGTTTGTGCTGAATTATTAACAAAAACTAAAAAATATGGAAATAGGAATTGGACTTATAATAGGTGTTTTAATCGGAGCTGTAGTCGGTTATTTCGTCATGTCAATGATGTTTAAAAAGATGAATTCGGCTAAAATTGAAGATGCTAACAGAAAAGCTGATTTGACAATTCAAGAAGCTAAATTAACGGCACAACGCACAATAGATAATGCCGAAGCAAAAGCGGAAAAGATAATTTCAACTGCTGAAAATAAACACGAAAAAATTAAACTGCAAAAAATCAATGAGGCAAAGGAAAAATTTAATTCTTTGAAATCCAATTTTGATAAGTATAAAGCAAATCAAACAATTGACCTTAAGGAAAGGGAACTTGAAGTGGTTACAAAAGAAAAAGATTTTGATTTGAAACTTAAAGAATTTAAAGGTGAAAAAGAAGCTTTTGAAAGTGAAAGAGCAGAGATAAAAGCTGTGCGGGAAAACTTGAATAAGCAGTTGAAAATTATAAGTAAGAAAAAAGAGGAACTCGAAAATGCCAATGAAAGAATAATAAACGAATTATCAAATATAGCTAAATTAAGTGAGTCTGAGGCAAAAGAACAATTGATGGTAGCCGTTAAAGCAAAAGCGGAAACCGATGCGATGTCTATTGAAAAAGACATTATTTCAGAAGCAAAACAAAATGCAAACAAACAAGCAAAGAAAATCGTGATTCAAACGATTCAAAGAATGGTTGCAGAATATACAATCGAAAATACAGTTTCTGTATTTAATTTGGATTCAGATGATATAAAAGGACAGATTATCGGTAGGGAAGGAAGAAATATCAGAGCTTTGGAAGCAGCCACAGGTGCGGAAATCGTAGTTGATGATACTCCGGAAGTAATAGTGATTTCGAGTTTTGATCCTATCAGAAGAGAGATAGCGAGATTGTCTTTGAAGAGATTGGTAGCTGATGGTAGAATGCATCCTGCCAGAATAGAGGAAGTCGTTGCCAAAATCAAAAAAGAACTTGACGAAAGAATTGTAGAAATAGGGGAAAGAACGATAATTGATTTGGATATTCACGGTCTAAATCCTTATCTGGTGAAGATGATAGGAAGGATGAGATTTAGATCATCATATGGCCAAAACTTACTAAAACACTCAATAGAAACAGCTAAATTGAGTGCAATGATGGCAGCCGAACTGGGAATGACTCCTAAACAGGTGAAAATGGCAAAAAGAGCAGGACTATTGCATGATATAGGAAAAGTAGTAGAGGAAGAATCCGAATTGTCACATGCATTGCACGGTATGAAATTGGCTGAAAAATACAACGAACATCCTGTTGTGGTCAATGCCATAGGAGCACATCACGATGAGGTAGAAATGAATAATATTATTTCGCCTATCATTCAGGCTTGTGATGCGGCATCAGGTGCGAGACCCGGTGCAAGACGTGAGATTTTAGAAGGTTATTTGAAGAGAATAAAAGAGATGGAAGATCTCGCAATAGAATATGAAGGTGTGCAAAAAGCATATGCTATGCAAGCAGGAAGAGAACTTAGAGTAATAGTCGAAAGTGAAAAAGTCAATGATCAATTCGCTGAAGATCTATCATTCAAGATATCACAAAAGATTCAGGATGAAATGCAATATCCCGGTCAGGTAAAAGTGATTGTAATTAGAGAGAAAAGAGCAGTTTCGTTTGCAAGATAAAGTTTTTTTTTATTACTTTTGCAATTCCGTTTTTTTTGACGGATTCATATACGCTAAGCCCTGGTGCTGGAACTGGTAGACAGGCATGGTTGAGGGCCATGTGTCCGTATGGGCGTGCGGGTTCGACTCCCGCTCAGGGCACTGATTGCCAAAAGAGCCAAACCTGATTTAAGGCTGGCTCTTTTTTATACCAATTTAACTTTAAGTTGTCGTAAAAATATTATAGAATTAATTTTTCAAGATTGAGTTAAAAAACACAGGCATAGCCCTAGCTATGGCGAGTATTTTTAACGAAAATATTGGGAAATTAAAATGTAATATATGCGTCATTTTAGAGTTAAATTGGTATTATTATTATGATTTTATGAAAGTATGTATAGCTGAAAAACCAAGTGTTGCAAGAGAAATAGCTCAAGTTATCGGAGCTAATAAGAAACACGATGGGTATTTTGAAGGCAATGGATATCAAGTTACCTATACTTTCGGGCATTTCTGCACCTTATATCAACCCGACGACTATAAAGCACATTGGAAGAGATGGGATTTGGACAATCTCCCAATGCTTCCGGAGCGATTTGAGACCAAACTTATGTCAAATTCCGGGGTAAAAAAACAGTTTGGTATAATAAAAAAACTTCTGTCAAAAGCCGAATTGGTAATAAATTGCGGTGATGCGGGTCAAGAAGGAGAATTGATTCAAAGATGGGTTTTGAAAGAAGCAAAATACAAGGGCGAAGTGCAAAGGCTCTGGATATCATCCCTGACAAAAGAGGCTGTCAAGGAAGGATTTAATAATCTCAAACCTGCTTCAGATTATGACAATCTTTACTATGCCGGTAGTTCCAGGGCTATCGGAGATTGGCTTTTGGGTATGAATGCGACCAGACTTTATACATTGAAATACGGCGGATACAAACAGGTACTTTCTATTGGGAGAGTGCAAACTCCCACCTTGGCTATTTTGGTAAAAAGATATCATGAGATTCAAAATTTTAAACCTCAAAAATACTGGGAATTACAAACTCACTATCGTGAAATAGCATTCAATTGCGAAAAAGGCAAATTTAAACATCAAGAGGAAGGGAAAGAATTGCTTGACAAAGTAAAAGGCAAACCGTTTACAATATTGAAAGTCGATAAGAAAAAAGCTAAGGAATATGCGCCTAAACTTTTTGATTTAACCGGATTACAAGTTTATTGCAATAAAAGATTTGGTTATACTGCCGACAATACTTTGAAACTTGTACAGAAGCTGTACGAACAAAAATTAGTAACATACCCAAGGGTCGATACGACTTATCTGCCCACTGATGTATATCCCAAAATAAAGGGCGTTTTGGCTAAACTCAGCAATTATTCCGAGTTTACAGCACCTTTATTGGCAAAGACTATCAGAAAATCTAAAAGGGTTTTTGATGATAAAAAAATAACAGATCACCATGCTATTATTCCTACCGGAATGCAAAAATCATTGCCAAGTTACGAACAAAATGTATATGATGCCATTACCAGGAGGTTTATTGCAGCATTTTATCCTGAGTGCATTGTGTCCAAAACCACTGTCATAGGTGCAGTAGAAGAAGTCCGATTCAAAGCATCCGGAAAAGAAATAATCGAAGTTGAGTGGAGGGTTTTGTATCCAAAACAAAAGAAATCCGATGACAATGGTGAAAAGATACTTCCCAATTTTGAAGTAGGAGAATCAGGTCCTCATAAACCTTCTCTTTTGGAAAAAGAAACCAAGCCTCCTAAAAATTATACCGAAGCTTCATTGCTTAGGGCAATGGAAACAGCAGGTAAGCAGGTCGATGATGAAGAATTGAGGGATTTGATGAAAGAGAATGGAATCGGGAGACCTTCGACCAGGGCAAATATCATCGAGACACTATTCAAAAGAAAATATATCACCCGTCAGCGTAAACTGCTGTTGCCAACTCCCACAGGAATAGAACTGATTGGAATAATCGAAAATAAATTGCTAAAATCCGCTGAATTGACAGGGATTTGGGAGAAGCAATTAAGAGATATTTCTCTAGGTAAATACAAGGCACAACAGTTTATTTATGATATGAAAAAAATGGTTGATGATTTGGTCACGGAGGTCAGACTTTCCAAATCAAAATTCAAATCTTCATATTCTCAAAGCTCAAAAAAGCCTAAAAAACATAGGACAAAAACTGCAAGACAAAAAAGTATTCCCGGGCATATATGTCCAAAATGCAAAAGCGGTAAATTGATCAAGGGGAAAACAGCATATGGCTGTTCTCGCTGGAAAGAAGGTTGCGACTTCAAGTTGCCATTTGTGTTTGCATCAAAAAAAATATCGGATAATCAATACATCAGATTGTTGACCAAGGGCTCAACAGTCAATCTTAAAGGTTTTAAACAAGGTGATAGAACTATTGAAGCCCTTGTTAGATTTGATGACAATTGGAATCTTGTACTAGAGCCAAAAATCAAAGCTATTTCTGAGAATAATACGAAAACTCAAGAAAATTCTGACAAAATACCTTGCCCAAAATGCAAAAAAGGAAATATCATCAGGGGAAAAACCGCCTATGGCTGCTCCAGGTGGAAAGAGGGTTGTGATTTTAGATTTGACTATTCTACTATCAAGCAAATTGCAAATGGCAAAAAACTTACCAAAGATTTAGTAATTCAGATACTGAATTCAAAATGACATTGAGAGTTGTTACATTACCCTCTATTCTTCGTATAAAGAAAAAAAACGCCTATGTTAGCTTGATAGCTAGCAGTAAATATAAAAAAAAGCTGAATAAAGAATTATTATAATTTAATGAATTTTTCCTTTAGAATTCCTTTAGTAGTAGCAATACTCACTCTATATTCACCTGCTGGATAATTTTTCACATTAAAACTAAGTTCATTTCTTCCATAAGTGAAAATATGGGTTCTTTTATGGGCTATTTCACCTAGATTGTTAATTATCTTAACTTCTACTTTTTCTTTGATATTTGAGTCAATAACTAAGTTAATAATGTTTTGTGTAGGATTTGGATATAATGAAATAACTGATAAAAATGAAGACATTAATGGTTTTGTAATAAATGCATTTTCTGTTTGAGTATATTCACAGCCAGTTTTTAATTTTACACGATGAGAAATTGTTTTATTTCCAGATGTTTTATAAAAAACATTATAACTATTTGTTTTTTCATTTTTTGAAACAATTGCATCAAATCCAAAATCCCATTCATCTATTTCAATACCATTGGAATAATTTGATAATGGGTCAAAAATAGTTAGTTCATCGGTTTCCGGATTTTGTTTAATGCTAAAAGTATGATTTTTCATACCTAATTTTGCTGATCCAGTCCAATTAATTGAATATCCTTTGTTGGGATAAAAGTTGTTTACCCATAACAAATAATATTCCCCCGAATTTACTTTTACATGTTTTAGAAAATTATCATCATTTGCCGTGCAGCCTGGATTTTCGATTTGGTCTGTTGATGAACTTCGTAATCCCATTTTTCCTAAACATTTATCATCATTGGTATCTCCATCTTTTATGTTTCTTCCTGATAGCATAACTCTTAATATTATTTTGTTTTTCTCAACAGCATTAATATTATCGATTTTATATAGGATAAAATCAAGATCATTATTGTTTGTTATTGGAGTTATATTAAAAG
>Ga0256832_1002755_pt1 | contig 12010 bp, 12 predicted proteins | sample 134614metaG_FD_190534 | JGI IMG/M metagenome (GOLD analysis project Ga0256832, IMG submission 190534) | Hydrothermal vent microbial communities from Lau Basin, Pacific Ocean - 134-614 | ecosystem: Environmental > Aquatic > Marine > Hydrothermal vents | place: Pacific Ocean: Lau Basin | collected... | reverse complement strand
TAGAAACATACCCACTCTTTACAGCCTGAACATCGCTCATTTGACCCTCTGTTTCTCTCCACTCATGGTTAACCAAACCTATCCAAAAGTACTCTTGACCTCTTGGGTTAAAGTGGGAGTCTGCGTCATTTGTGTAGACTCGGCTTCCTGTTTTGGTTATTTTAAAACCTTTTGACTCACTTGGGGTAAGAGCAGGAACATTTACATTTAAAAACTTTCTTGGACCAAGAGGAAAAGAGCCATTAAAGATTTTTTCAACTAAAGTTACTACTGTTTGGGTAGCTAGTCTGTAGTCAAACCCCTCTTTCTCTCTCATATCATCAGAAAAATCTTGAGAGACAGCAATGGCAGGAACACCTTGTAGTACAGCCTCCATTGCTCCACTAGCTGTTCCTGAGTAGGTGATGTCCTCACCCATATTTGCACCAATGTTTATGCCTGAAATAACTAAGTCAGGGTAGTCATCTTTATAGATTTTATGTAGAGCTAAAAAGACACAGTCCGTTGGTGTTCCATCATCTAGTTTATAAAAATTGGGTTTTAGTTCTACAAATCTTAGAGGTTTGGTAAGTGTAAGTGAGTGTCCACAAGCCGATTTTTCTAAAGTTGGGGCAACTGTGATTACTTCTGCTATAGGTTTTAGAGACTCAACCAAAGCTAAAAGAGCAGGGGAGTCGAAGCCGTCGTCATTTGTTATTAGGATTTTTTTCATGAGGAATAGTATTCTATTTTAGATTAAAGTTAACCATCAACAATTATTTTACTGTAATTTGTATATTTGGAGTAAAGGTGTAGTTTCTTTGAAGGTAGGTTGAGGCGTAAATACCTAAGCTATCATCGTTTTCTAGTACGTTTCCTATGCCTATTATTTTCATTTTGGTTTTTCTAATAGTTTATATCAACAGCTTAAGTTCGTTTCTTCACTAGGGAAAAGAACTTCGAAATAAAGTAAAAAAGCCCTAAAAATACAATTCCATATAATATTGAGTTTGGAATATTTTTTAGCAGATAGTTAAAAAGTGAATTAAGATTGCCTTTATAGGTTGTCTTGCTTAAGTTAGCATAAAACCCAACACGCTTCATAAACTTTGCCTCTCCTAACTTTTTTAATCCCTTTAAGCCATCTTCTCCATAGGTTGAAGCATGAATAAAACTTTTAGTTGATACATTGGGCATAGCAGTAGCATAGTGTAAGGCTCTGTTGTTGGTAGCTAGTAGCAGAACAGGACTCTTTTTTCCAAAACGTGAAGAGAAGTTTGCTAAGGCTTTAAGCTCTTTACTATTTTTACTTATTTTTAAAAGATTTAGTGTTTGATTTAGACCAACTTTATTATAGAGTTTAGAGATAGGTTGAAGTAGGGTGTTTACCTTATCTAATGATTTTGTCTCTTTAGCTACCTTGGCATACCTTATAATCTTCTCTTGTAACCAAAGAGGTATTTTGTTTACCTTTTTACCATACTTTAAAACAGAGATAGAGGTTTTAACAGGGGCTGTTGCTCCTGCACTATATACCGTTGTTGCTGTAGCCAAAAGTCCTAAGGAAGAGAGAGCAACAATGAGATTGTCTACCTCTTTTCCGTTGGCATAGTTTGCTCCTTGAATTGATAGGTCACGAATATCACCAATAACTAAGAAGTCAGAAGCAATAGCAGAGATACGTCCAATATCTTCATCGCTCTCTCCCTTTACAATACCCTCTATAAACTTTTCAGTCTTATATTCAGAGGAGTCACGTTTCTTTTGAATAAGCTTTAGTAGTAGTTGTGCCTTTGGGTTCTCTTTAACATAAGGCTCATTCATAAAGAAAGAGAGATACTCCTCTGCTTCGGCATACCTCTCCTCTACAACAAGCTTTTCTGTATGGGGAATAGGGTCAATATGGACTAGAGTGCTATAGTCAAACACTTTTCGCTCTTGGAGTATAAGTAGCGAACCTATAGTTAAGAGCAGTATAAAAACAGGCGTAAATAGTTTAAGCATTTAAGCCTCCTAAAAAAGAGAAAATGGTTTAGATGAAAATCTCATCTAAAATTGTATTGACATAATCATTAGCCTTAAATCTTATGAGGTCATCAGGCTGTTCACCTGTTCCTATAAAATAGATAGGCATCTTAAGCTCATGTGCAATAGATAAAACAGAACCACCTTTTGCAGTTCCGTCTAACTTAGTAATTATTATACCATCTATTCCTATCATTTCGTTAAAGATTTTAGCTTGATTGATGCTAGAGCTACCTTGAGTACCGTCTAAAATGAGCATTTTTCGGTGTGGAGCTTCGGGCATTGCTTTATTTGCAATACGAACCATCTTTTTTAGCTCTTCTGCTAGATTGGTCTGTGTGTGTAGTCTTCCTGCTGTATCTATAAGTACATGGTCAATATTTTTTGCTTTTGCAGAGGCAATGGTATCAAAGACAACAGCAGATGGGTCATGACCTTGTCTAGTTGATACAATAGGAACATCGAGTCTCTTTGCCCAACGTGTTAGTTGTTCTATTGCAGCTGCACGGAATGTATCGGCCGCACCTAAGAGTACTGTTTTATCCTCTTTTTTAAGATGACGAGCTAATTTTGCAATAGTTGTTGTTTTTCCTGCACCATTTACACCAATAATCATCTCAACAAAAGGAGAAACTTCTAAATTATCTTTCCAATCTACCTTATATTGAAAGACAGAAATAAGAGCATTATAGGCTTGAATTCTGGTAATTGTTTTTGGTAAATCCTCTAACAACTTTTCAATAAGTTCATAGTTGACATCAGCTTCAAGAAGAATCTCTTCAAACTCATCTTGTGTAATCTTACTCTTCTTCTCAACAGCTACTTCCTTGATAGCATTATTGGTTTTTGTAAAAACTTTTTTTAGTATATTAAACATTTTTGACCTTATTTTAATTTATGTTTTTTAAGAGCTTGTTTTATGTCACTCTCTATCATCTCTTCAGGCATCATACCTTCGTAATGTGTAAAATATTTTCCCTTGACAAAAAGAATCATTAAGGGTAGAGGAGACTCTTTAGAGAGACCTAGTTTTGGGGTAATAAAATCTGCAAACTTAAGATTCTCTTTCTCTCCTGTTGCAATAAAAAATCTTACCTTCTGTGCAATAATAAATTTTTTTAACTTCTCATCAGATATATCATCATGAACCAGAGTTGAGAGAATAAAAAGATGCTTTTTAAATTTTTTTTGTAAACTACTTAGGTGTGGAATCTGTCCTCGACAAGGTGGACACCATGTTGCAAAAAAGGCAATCATTACAATAGGTTGCTTAATATTTGAAAAGTGGTAAATATCATCTTTTATCTCTAATGTTGTTGAGTGATTATCTAAATCATGAAAAAGAAACTTATACTCTTTGGGGATACTTTTTGGAGTAGAAGTCTTTTTTGGGACTACTTTTTGAATAATCTTGTTTGGTTCATCTTGAATAGTCATCTTTTTTTCATCAGATTTTATGTGATTTGAATCTTTGTTATTATCACATGAGACAAAAAGAGAAGTGATTAATAATAAATATAATGTTTTTTTCATTCTAAGATAGGGTCTTTTCTAAGTAATTTTTAGGGATTATATCAAAAAAATATAAAGCAGATGATATGGATAAAACAACTTTTAGAAAAATGTGTATAGAAAGAGCAAAACGTAGAAAGAAAGTTAATAGTTATAAGCATAATAAATTAATAAATAAGAGACTTTACTCATATATTCAAAAAATAAAAGCTCACTCTATAATGCTGTATATTCCATTAAGAATAGAGATTAATATTAGTGATTTAATTAAGCAATTAAGAAAAGAGAAGAAAGTAGTTTTAATACCGTTTATGGAAGGTGAAAGCTTTAGCTTGGTAAAATACAGACTGCCTTTAAAGAAAAAACAATTTGGTGTAAAAGAACCCAAGAATTCAAATAGATATAAGCATAAAATAGATTTAGCAATAGTCCCTATAATTGGGACAGATAGAACTTTACGAAGGGTGGGATTTGGTAAAGGATTCTATGATAGATTTTTTGAAAAAAATGGCCAAAAAATTAGTAAGATTTTATTTGTAGGTCGAGAATATTGTGTTTCATCTGAGATTATTACAGATGAGCATGATGTTAAGGGAGATTTTTATATAACACCTAAAAATAGTGTTTTTGAAAGAAAATTAAGGATTTAAGGCTCCTTAGAAGGAGAAAAAATGACTGAACATATATTACTATTTATACTTGCGACTCTTTTTGGGATAGGTATGACCTATCTTTTAATGAAAAATGCTAACAAAAAGCAGTTTCACCATTTAGAGAGTGAAGCAAAAGCAAAAGCATCAGCTATTGAGTATGAGGCTGAACACTTATTACATGAAGCCGAAGTTAAGATAAAAGAAGAAGCGGTCTCTTTAGATAAAAAATTTCAAGATAAAGAGTTAGAGTTAATTAAGCAAAAAACAGAACTAGATTTAGAGCGAAAATCGTTACGAAAAAAAGAGAAAGAGCTTTTTAAAATTCGAAAAAACTTAGAGAAAAAAGAGAAAGTTTTAGAGTCACTAGAGGAGCAAAAACACTCTGAGATTGAAAAGACTATTCAACTTCTTGAAAAGAGTGCCTCTATGACAAAAGATGAAGCAAAAAAATATCTTTTAGATGAACTTCGTGATGAGTCAAAATTAGAGTTTGCTTTAACAATGAAACGTTATGAAAAAGAGGCTCATGCTGAGGCAAAGAGAAGAGCAGACTATATTTTAGCTCAGGCAGTTACCCGTTATTCAGGAGAATTTGCAGGTGAACGTCTTATGAATATTATTAATCTACCAAGTGATGAACATAAGGGTCGGATTATTGGTAAAGAGGGACGTAATATTAAGAGCTTAGAGCAACTTTTAGGGGTAGATATTATTATTGATGAGACTCCTGGAGTTATTATTGTAAGTAATTTTAACCTTTATCGAAGAGCAATTGCTACAAAAACTATTGAACTTTTGGTTGCTGATGGGCGTATTCACCCTGGACGAATTGAGGAGGTTCATGCTAAAGTTGAAGCTGAGTTTGAGCAGAAAATTTTAGAAGATGGTGAAAATATTGTAGTAGAGTTAGGACTTCTTCCTATGAGCGAAGAGCTGATGCGACTTATTGGTCGTTTGCGTTATCGTGCAAGTTATGGTCAAAATGCCTTAGCTCACTCTTTAGAGGTTGCAAAATTAGCAGCGATTATGGCAGCAGAGATGGATGGAGATGAGAAGTTAGCATTAAGAGCAGGGCTTCTTCATGATATTGGTAAAGCACTTACTCAAGAGACAGGTGGGAATCATGTAGATTTAGGGGTAGAGGTTTGTCAAAGAAATGGTGAACACCCAACAGTCATCAATGCTATCTATGCTCACCATGGACATGAGGAGCCAGATGGTGTTGAGTCTGCTGCTGTTTGTGCTGCAGATGTTCTTAGTGCAACAAGACCAGGGGCGAGAAGAGAGGTTCTTGAGAGTTTTGTTAAACGTGTAAAAGATATAGAAGAGATAGCACTTTCAAAAAAGGGTGTAATAGACGCTTATGCTATCAATGCAGGTAGAGAGATACGTGTTTTTGTTGATGCAGGTAAAATTAATGATGCCAATGTCTATCTTTTATCTAAAGAGATTGCTAAAGAGATAGAGAATAAGGTACAATACCCTGGTGAAATTAAAGTAAATGTTATTCGTGAAAAACGCGAAATTCAATATGCAAGGTAAGATAATGGCAGTAGATAACTGTAGTAGAATAAAAGCACATATGAGAATGGAAGAGCGTTATGAGACGCTCAGTTTAGTTTTTGAAAATGATGAAAACTTAACAAATGAAATCTTTATAGCAATAGATATAGTAAAAGAGAAAACAGGAATGACTCCTTTTATCTTTGAAAAAATTTCTAAAGATAGAGAAGATTTACATGCTGTTGTGATAGAGTTTCATGATGATATTCATAGAGTAGGTGGAGGTTTTTTTACAGAACTTCTTAAAGAGTTAAAAATAGATAAATGTGAGAAAGATATATGAAAAAAAAACTACTATTAGCACTAATGAGTGTTGGATTTCTTCTATTAAGTGGATGTAACTCAAAAGAGAGTAAAACTGTCTCAACAACGCAGGTAACGAAAGCTCTATCTAATACTACTACTGAGAATAATAAAACTGATGAAATTGTTGTTCTAAAAACAAACCAAGGAGATATTACCCTTAAAATGTTTCCCAAAGTTGCTCCATTAGCAGTTGAAAATTTTGTAACTCATGCAAAAGAGGGCTATTATGATGGGCTTATTTTTCACCGTGTAATTAAAGGTTTTATGATTCAAGGTGGTGACCCAACAGGTACAGGACGAGGGGGTGAATCTATTTGGCATAAAGAGTTTGTTAATGAGTATGCACCTAATGTTACTTTTGATAGACCATTTCTTTTAGCCATGGCAAATCATGGACCAAATACTAATGGAAGTCAATTTTTTATTACAACAGTTCCTACAGAGTTTTTAAATGGTGGATATACTATTTTTGGAGAGGTAATTTCTGGAAAAGATGTTGTTCAAAAAATTGAAAATACAAAAACAGGTAGAGCTGATAGACCAGTTAATAAACAGACTATTTTAAAGGCTATTGTTAAATAAGAATGCAAAAAATTGATTTAGATAAGTTGCGTCAAGAGCGTTTACGTTGTCTTGAATGGAAAAATATAAAACCTCTTTGGGAAGCGATTGAGTCACTTCCCACTTCTGAAAATACCAAAGTTATTCTTGGTGATACCGTTGAAATGCTTCCTGATAATTTAACTGATAAAGATGAAAAATATATTTATGATAGTGCTAAATTGATGCATCCTTGGAGAAAAGGACCTTTTCAGGTCTCTAAAACATTTATTGATAGTGAGTGGAAAAGTAACTTAAAGTATAATTTACTTCGTCCTCACTTTAATCTAAAAGATAAAATTGTAGGGGATATAGGGTGTAATAATGGCTACTATCTATTTAGAATGATGGAAGAGAATCCTAAGCGACTTGTTGGGTTTGACCCTGCTGCCATAACCTATTGTCAATTTCACTTTTTAAATCATTTTATACAGAGTGATATTAAATATGAACTTTTAGGTGTAGAGCATGTAGAGTACTATGAACATAAGTTTGATGTCCTATTTTGTCTAGGAGTACTCTACCACAGAGCAGACCCTATTGGAATGTTAAAATCACTCTTTAAAGGTTTAAATGTCGGAGGTGAGCTTATTTTAGATACTTTTATGATAGATGGTGAAGAGGAGGTCTGTCTAACACCTCGTGACCGATACTCAAAAATGGCAAATATCTATTTTATCCCTACTGTTAATGCTCTAAAAAATTGGTGTTATAGAGCTGGTTTTGAAGAGTTAGAGGTTTTAAATATTGTTAAAACAGAACCTGATGAGCAGAGACGAACAGAGTGGATTAATACACAATCATTAAGTGATTTCTTAGACAAAGAGAACCAAAATAGAACAGTTGAAGGATATCCTGCACCCAAAAGGGTCTATTTAAAGGCAAAAAGATTAAAAAAATAGACTAAAATGCAAAAAAAACATCAAAAGCTTCAAAAATAAGGTATAATTAAACAAATATAAGTCTTTTAGATAGATATTTGAAACTTACAAAATAATATTATTATATTGTTAAAAAAATATTTTATTTTCAAATGAGTTTAATTTGATATAACTATTTTTTAATAAAAAAGATATAGGATAGAGATGAGAATATTAACCATTGGGTTTGATGATGAATTCATTAAAGAATTAGAATTTGAACTGGAGAAATATTTTATCTGTATAGTTGATTCGGCAAAGGATTTGTATGATGCAACCAACTTTACAGACTTTCGACATTATGAGTTAATCATTATTGTGGATGAGGGTGAAAAATATACTTTAGAAAAATATAGCAATGAGGTTAAGAAGAAGAAGAGAGAGACTAAAATTATTGTTGTAACTTCTAATGAAAAAAATCAAGTAGGACTTTTTTCTTTAGGTGTCGATGATGTGATAGTTAACTTTATAGACTCTCCTGAAGTAATCGCTGTTCGAGTTTTATCAAATATGAGAAAACTTTTTGGAACACAGATAGATGTTGGCAAATTAGTAATTGATATTGCTAATAAAAAGATTGAGTATGATGATAAAATTGTTTCATTAAATGGAAAAACTTTTGATATTCTTGCCTATTTAGCACTACGTGAAGATAGAGTCTTCTCTAAAGATGAGATTATTAATGCACTTTGGGAAGAGCCAGAGTATGTCAGTGACAATACAGTTGAAGTAGCAATTAATCAAATTAGAAAACGATTAAAAAGTATCTTAGGATTTCAAGTTATACATACAGTTCGACGTAGAGGATATAAATTTTCTTATGAAAAAACAAATAACTCCTAAGAGTTATTTTTAACATATTCTCTCCAAATTGGCATTCCTTTTTGCTCTTTTTTCAAAGTTGTAGAGACTCCATGACCTGGATAGAGAGTAAAATTTTTTTCTATTTGCATGGCTTTATCTAAACTATTAACCATCGCTTCTCCTGAAGAGAATGGGAAGTCCCATCTGCCTATAGATTGGTCAAAAATAAAATCACCCGAAAACCAAACATCTTCTATCTCAATAATTGAATTTCCAGGAGTATGTCCTGGAAAGTGTCTATAGTATACGCTGATATTATCTATATTAAGTTCCTCATCTCCATTGACTAAATAGTCAGCTTGACTAGGAGGAACATTTTGACCAAGTGGACACTTTGTTAACATGAACTCATCCTCTTTTTGAATATAGAGAGGAACTTTTAATTTATCTTTTAATTCAGAGTTTGACCAAACATGGTCATAGTGTCCATGTGTATTTAAAATAGCAATAGGGTTTTTAGTGTTGTTGAGTACCCACTGGGTTGCACCTATCCCTGGGTCAATAATTAAATCTTTGTTATCTATAGTAACAATATAACAGTTGGTTTGGGTTACTCCCATTGGTTGCATCTTAATTTCCATCATAGTAGCCTTTAGGTAAAAAATAGTGTATAATCTCGTCATGAATTTATATAAAGTGTTAGAAGAAGCCATTGTAAGTGACTCCGTCTCTATAAAAGAGAAGTTGACAAGAGAATGTTTGGAGTATTGTAGCCAAAATGAATTGATAGATGCCCAAAACTTTACTCCTCTAGAGTTCAAAACTCCATCTTATGCAAAGAGATGTAAAATCGTGAAACCATATCAGTTGGTTACACGAAAAGGTTTTGATACACCTAAAGGTTTAGCCTCTTTAGTACATGCGATTGCTCATATTGAGTATTCAGCTATTGATTTAGCACTCGATGCTGTCTATCGTTATCCTGAAATGAATCAACGCTATAAAATTGATTGGTTAGAGGTTGCAATAGATGAAATTAGACACTATTTAATGCTTGAATCACTGCTTATAGAGTTAGGGTTTAAGTATGGAGATTTTTCTGTACATAGTGGTCTGTTTGACGCATCTGTAGAGACCTCAAAAAATCTTTTAGATAGAATGGCAATTGTTCCAAGATATTATGAAGCAAGTGGGCTAGATGTTACTCCACAAATCTTAAAAAAATTGGAAAATAAAAGAAAAATTCCTACAGTTAAGTATTTAATTGATATTTTACATATTATTTATGAGGAAGAGATTGTGCATGTTCAAAAGGGTGACTATTGGTTTAAGTATTTATGTAAAGTAAAAGGTAAAGAGTCTCAAATCTATTTTGATATTTTAAAACGTTATAAACTTTTAGAAAAACATCGACCTCATGTTAATGTTACTGCACGAAAAGAGGCAGGTTTCTCTTGTTTAGAGATAAAAAAACTAGGAAAAATAGAGTGTGAAGAGTGATTCTTCTTTAAAAATTATAAAAAAAATAAGATAATTAGATGAAAACACAAAAAAACATGATAAAATACATTATGTTTAACATGTTATTTAATATAAATTTAGTATAATAAATAGAATAAAACTAACAAAAAGTGAATAAAATGCAAAATACAGTAGAATTTTTTAAACCATCAATCCAAGAAAATACAAAAAAATATATAGATGATGTTTTGACTTTTTCTGACAATAGAAAAGTAGAAAAGCTGGAGAGCTCTTTTAAAAACTTTATTGGGTGTGAAAACGCTCTGGCTACAACAAGTGGAACATCAGCTTTACATTTAGCAATGTGTGCTTTAGACTTTAAAAGGGGAGATAAAGTCATATGTAGTATTAATGTTTTTCCTTCTGTTCCTGAGACAGTACGTCATTTCGATGCTGAACCTATCTTTGTGGATATTGAAGGGGAGCATTATACGATTGAACTAGGAAAGTTAGAAGAGGCACTGAAAAAAAACAGGAGTAAAAAACTTAAAGCAATAATTGTTAATCACATGGCAGGATATGTTATGGATTTAGAGGCAGTTTATGCTCTAGCTAGTGAGTATAATGTAAAAGTTATTGAAGATGCTTCTAATGCAATGGGGGCAACATATAAGGGGAGCTATATTGGAAATACAGGGGCAGATATAACAGTATTTTCCTTTGCACCACATCTTTGTAACTCTACAGTTAATGGAGGTATCTTAGTCTGTAAAGATAAATCTGTTGATGAAAAAGCAAGACTATTAGGTTTCCATGGAATGCAAAATAGACATTGTGATATTTTTGGTTCTGTAAATTATATTTATGATGTAGTTGATATTGGATGGAAATATGACCTTAGTCAATTAGAAGCAGCATTCTGTCTAGCAGAGTTTGAGGCACTGGAAACAATGATTCAAAGACGTCAAGAGATTGCAAAAATATATAATGAGCAACTTGCTGGAGTTAATCATGTTAGTTTACCTAAATTGAGTGATGATAGTGTAGTAACTCAGTACATTGTTGAGATTGATAAAAATCGTGACCATTTTGTAAATGAGTTAAAAAAAGAGGGTGTTAATATCTCTGTACACTATATGCCATTGCATTTAACTGAATATTATAAACAAAAATACTCAATGAAAGTATTTGATTACTCTGTAGCGTTAGGAGCATTTCAACGTGTTATGTCTCTTCCTATCTATCCTTCAATGACTGATGCTGAAGTTATGCAAGTTTGTGAAGCAGTTAAAAAAGTGGCAGATGCACATATTTAATGTTTAGTTTGAATTTAGTCTCTTTTTTTGAGAGACTCTTCTTTAAGCCTAATCTTTGTGATTGGGTTATTATTTTTCTTCTTTCTCCACTATCTCTTTTTTATGCCACTTTAATGCTCTTTAGACGACTTTTAACCCCTAAAAAAGCTTATAATATTCCTATTATTAGTATAGGTAACTTAACTGTTGGTGGTAGTGGAAAAACACCATTTGTTATTACTTTAGCTAAAAGGTATCAAAATGTTTTTATTGTCTCACGAGGGTATGGTCGAAAGAGCAGAGGTTTAATTAATGTAAGTATAAGAGGAGAGATTTTAACTGATGTAAAGAGTTCAGGAGATGAGCCAATGTTGATGGCAAAATCTCTACCAAATGCTTCTGTTATTGTCTCTGAAAATCGTCATATTGCTATTGGAAAAGCTATAGAAAAAGGTGCAGAAGTCATCATTTTAGATGATGGGTTCAATAGAGTAGATATTAAAAAGTATGAAATTTTACTTTTTCCTCAAACTATTAAAAACTATATGCCTTTTCCTTCAGGTCCTTTTCGTGAGTTTTTCTTTATGAAAAGCTTTGCAGATTTATCTCTTTATGAAGAGAGAGATTTTAAAAGAGTGGTTACAGTAGAAAATATTACTAAAAAGATGCTCTTAGCAACTGCAATCTCAAATCCACATCGTTTAAAACCTTTTTTACCCAAAGGTATAGTAGGAGAGTATTATCTTGAAGACCATGCTTTTTTTAATGAAAATGAGTTAAAAAAGAGGATGCTAGAGGTAGGTGCTACCTCTCTTTTAGTTACTCAAAAAGATGAAGTTAAAATGCAAGGGTTTAAGTTACCTCTTTCGGTGATGCAGTTAGAATTAGAGAT
>Ga0256832_1002754_pt1 | contig 12014 bp, 14 predicted proteins | sample 134614metaG_FD_190534 | JGI IMG/M metagenome (GOLD analysis project Ga0256832, IMG submission 190534) | Hydrothermal vent microbial communities from Lau Basin, Pacific Ocean - 134-614 | ecosystem: Environmental > Aquatic > Marine > Hydrothermal vents | place: Pacific Ocean: Lau Basin | collected... | reverse complement strand
TGGATCTTTTCCAAGATCGATACCTTCTGTTTTCTTAAATTCAGAAATAAGGTACTTTACAATTTCCTGATCGATGTCACGTCCACCCATGTGCGCATCTCCATCAGTTGATTGTACTTCTACAACATCATCTCCTACTTCAAGTACACTAATGTCGAATGTTCCTCCACCAAAGTCGTATACAACAATCTTCTCATCTTTCTTTTTATTAAATCCATATGCAAGAGCTGCTGCAGTTGGTTCATTGATGATTCGCTTTACATCAAGTCCTGCAATTTTTCCTGCATCTTTAGTTGCTTTACGTTGCGCATCATTAAAGTATGCTGGAACGGTAATAACAGCTTCAGTTATTTTTTCTCCTAATTTTTCTTCTGCATCTGTTTTAAGTTTTGAGAGAATCATTGCTGAAATCTCTTCAGGGCGGTAGTCCTTATCACCTAGATGAACAAGAACACCTCCATCTTCACCTTTTTTAATTTCAAAAGGAACAATGTCCTTATCTTTCTGTACGACTTCATCATCGTAGTTGTGACCGATAAAACGCTTAATTCCGTAAACAGTATTTTTAGAATTGGTTATTGCCTGTCGTTTAGCAATTTGCCCAACAAGACGTTCACCATTTTTTGATATAGCCACAACAGATGGTGTTGTTCGGTTTCCTTCTGCGTTTTCGATTATTGTAGGTTCACCTGCTTGTGTTACAGCCATTGCTGAGTTTGTTGTCCCAAGATCAATTCCAAGTATTTTTGACATATTTTATATATTTGTTAATTATTTATAATCTTTATATTACTCCTCTTTCTTATCTTTACCACCCTTTTCTTCCTGCGTTTCAGCATATTGCCCGATAGTTACACGTGCTGGTCTAAGTAGTTCTTCACCACTATCCGTTTTTCTTATAAAACCATTTTGTATAACCGTTATGACTTTATGATCCAGTTTAGGATCTTCTACTTTGATGATCTCAATTGCCTCATGTAGTTCTGGATTAAAGTATTCTTCTTGAGGATTGAGTTCACTTACATTGTATGATTCGAGTATATTATGCAGTTGTGCATGTATACTTTCTATCCCTTTTCTCCAGTTATCATCAACTGCTCCCCATACTTTTTTATCACTCATTGCCATATGGAAACTATCTGCAAGTGGCAATAAGGATTGTATAAATTTATTCTCAGAGCGGGTTTTTTCACGTTTGCTATTTTCTTCCAAAGCTTTCTTGCTGTTTAAATACTCCGCTTTCATTCTCTGAAGATTTTCTAGATGCTCTTTCTTTTCCTGTTCGCATTTCTTGAGCTTCTCACGAATTTTTTTATTTTTCTTATCTTCAGCAACTTCTATTTCTTCAAGTTCAGGTTCGATAGGATTATCTTCTCCAGTTAGTTCAATATCGTCCTGAACGTTCTGCGTATCCTTTTCTTTCATTTCAATAGAAGGTTAATTACTAAATATACGTTCACACAATCAAATTTGCCTCTTTTCAAATTTGTAGAATTACACCAAAGGCAAACCGATAAAAGTATTATACACTCATTTTTTAAATGAGTAAAGAGAAACAAGTCTTTTATTTTCAACATTTTGTACAAATACAAGAAATGTGGTCTACTGTGGATAGTGCTTGTTCGATTGATATAATTAAAATACCACCTTAGAGATAAGGTGGGATGTTTAGAAAGAAATTTATTTCTTTCAACACTGCCAATCATTGAAATACTATCGCAAGATACATATTTCAAGTCTTGGGCAGGTAAGCTATACGCCAAGAAGAAAATACAGAAACATTTACTTGTTTCTCGCTCCGGAGGTAGTGCACTATAGTACTTGTACTGTATGCATATGAAGGAGTTAAGTATATATTTGATTGAGATAGCTTACAGCAAAAATCACCCATTTTATGGGTGATTTTTGTATTTATATTTATTGCTGTAAAAAAATATTTGTAGCTTAACGCTTTGACCACTGTGGTGATTTTCGTGCTTTTTTCAGACCAAATTTCTTTCGCTCAACAGACCGCGGATCTCGCTTAAGGAAGCCAAGTGGTTTTAATATTGATCGACGATCTTCTTTTTCTTTCACAAGTGCACGTGCAATACCAAGTTTGATTGCATCAGATTGAGCCGATAGACCACTACCTGAAACCTTGACTGTAATGGTATAATCACCTACTCCTGCTTCTTTTGTTTCAAGGACAGAAAGTATATTTTTATCAAAAGCTTCATTTTGGAAATAATCAGAAAGAGATTTACCATTGATGGTAATAGTTGTTTCTTTTGCTGGTGTTAGACGAACTCGTGCAGTTGCAGTTTTTCGACGACCAATTCCTTCTATGTATTTTTCAGTGCTCATAATATCTATTCAGTTATAATTAGATTTTTCATCATTACTGCCTGAAGCTTGTTTCGTGGAAGCATACCTTTAATTGTTCGTCGAATAGGCTCCTCTATCCCTCTTCGTTGTGCTAAATGTTCAAAAGTTTCATCTTTTTGTCCTCCTGGATATCCAGAATATGTCTGGTATATCTCCTCTTTTTTCTTTGCTGACATATCAAGCTTGCTCGCATTGATGATAGTGACTTTTACTGGAGCAACGAGGTGTTTTGTAAAGTCAGGCTGATCTTTACCCAGAAGGTATGTTGCAGCTTCAGTAGCAACAACTCCAAGTCTTTTTCCGTTTGCGTCTATTGTGTATTCTCGTGTTTCCATAGGCATTATTCTACGTATTCTATTATTGCTTCATCACGACCTGCAGGAGTTCGTCCCAGCTTGATAATCCTTGTGTATCCTCCTTCTCGTGATGCAAATTTTGGTGCAATAACATCAAACAATTTTGAAATTGTTTCATTTTGAGGTTCACCAAGAGCAGATGCTGCTTGCCGACGAGCAGCTATTGTACCCTTTTTTCCATAAGTAACAAGTCTTTCAGCAAAAGGCTTAAGCTCTTTTGCTTTAGCGGCTGTTGTCTTGATTTTTTCGTCTCTGATGAGTGATATAGCAAGACCCCGCAGTAAAGCAGTTCGCTGTGAGCGGACTCGTCCTAGTGTTCTGTTTTTGTTTCCGTGTCGCATATTACTTTACTTATTCACCTAATTTAACACCCATTTTTTCCAATAGATTTTCAATTTCTTCTACCCCTTTAGGTCCAATTCCTTCAAGCGCTAGAATATCATCTTTTTTCTTTTTAACAAGTCCCCCAACGGTTCGAATTGCAGCTTCTTCAAGTGCAGTTAGTGTTCGTGGAGATAAATCAAGAGTTTCTATACGTGTTTTTAGAATATCTGGATCTATTTCAGCATCTTTCTCTTTTTCTCCTTCAGCTTCCTCTTCTTTCGGTAGAGAAACTGATTCTTGATCTGAATCTTGGAATCCGATGATTGATTTTAGCTGATGTATCATTATTTCGATAGATTGCTCTAAGGCTTCTTTTGGAGTCATGGTACCGTCTGTCTCAATCATAATTCTTAATCGATTGTAGTCAGTTCGGTCACCCACACGCATGTTTTCAACTTCATAATTTGCTCGCCTAATTGGGGTAAATACTGCATCTAAAGCAATTGTACCAATATCCATCTTATCTTTACTATGAATTTCTCGAGTTACATAACCAAGTCCTTTTTCAACAGTAAACTCTATTTCAAGTTCTCCTGTCTTAGAAGTAATTTCTGCAATTTTTTGTTCTGGAGAAAGAATTTCTACTTGTGTTGGAGCATCTATATCTTTTGCAGTTACAATCCCAGCACCTTTTTTCTTTAGTGAAATGGTTACTGGTTCGTCACTATGTAGAGCAAGGCGGATTCGTTTAATATTAAGCAGTATTGTAATCACATCTTCTTTTATTCCAGATAGCGTATCGAATTCGTGTGCAGCACCATTTATTTTAACTTGTGTGATTGCAGCACCTGGTAAAGAAGACAGAATGATACGACGTAAAGAGTTACCAAGGGTGTGACCATAACCTGGGAAAAGTCCGTCAATTTCATATGTACCACGAAAATCTTCTTCTGATACAATTCGTGGTTTTGATGGTAGAGCTATGTTTGTTTTAAGCATATTTTTTTCTTAAATAAGTGTGACTAATGAACTTTAATTTATCGACTGTAGTATTCAAGTACTTGCGCTGGGTCGAACAGAACTTCGGTAGGTTGATACGTAGGCATTGCTGAAACTTTTCCTTCTAATTTTTTTAAATCAAATGAAAGCCATGCTGGTACTGACGCATCTTCGTGCGTATCAACTAAGGTAACAAAAAGTTGGGTATTTTTACTACCTTCACGAACGCTAATGGTATCCCCTTCTCGTACTTTATGTGAAGGAATTGTGATTTTTCTTCCATTTACAAGAATGTGTCCGTGAGAAACGATTTGTCGAGCAAAACGACGTGTTTTAGCAAGACCTAATCGATATACCACATTATCTAAACGAGATTCTAGGCGGGTCATTAGTATGGCAATCGGCTGATTACTTTTTTCAATTGCTTCATTTACATAACGTCGAAGTTGTTTCTCTGTGATTCCGTAGGTGAAACGCATTTTCTGCTTTTCGATAAGTTGACGTTTGTAGTCACTCATCTGCCCTGGTCTTCGTTGTTTCATGCGACCACCACGTTCTTTTGAAAGTTCGAATTTGGCTGTTTGTGTCTTCTCAAAAATTGGTGCTCCCAATCGTTTTGCAATTTTATATTTAGGTCCTATTTTCATATGCTTATCATTATTACATTACACTCGGCGAGCTTTCTTTGGCCGTGGTCCGTTATGTGGAACTGGTGTTTTATCTGTTATTTTTGTTATTGAAATCCCCTTCCCTGCAAATGCGCGTAATGCAGATTCACGTCCAGGTCCCACTCCCTTAATTACAACTTCTGCATCTTTCATACCCATCTGAGTAGCCTTTTCACCAATAATTTCACCAACTTTTGCCGCTGCAAATGGTGTACTTTTTCGTGACCCTTTAAAACCTAAAGCTCCACAACTTGCTGACATAACTGCGCCACCTTTTGTGTCACAAAGTGTTAGCAATGTATTGTTAAATGTAGCAAGAATATTTAGACGCCCACTTGCTAGTTTTCTTTTAGGAATCCGATTTAAAGCACGAGATGTTCCCGCAATATCAGATCCTCCACCCTTTTTTATGATTCTTTTCTTACCCATAGGAAATCATTAATAATTACAAATAATTTATTTTTAAGTTTTTTCCAACTTACGCTTACCAGATCCCATAGTTTTCTTAGGACCTTTAAGGGTTCTTGCATTTGTTTTTGTACGTTGTCCTCGACATGGAAGACGTTTTGAGTGACGGCTACCTCGGTAGGAATCAATATCCTTTAGACGTTTTATATTCGCTGATACTGTACGTTTTAGTTCTCCTTCAATTGGAAAACTTTCTATTTTTTCACGAATAGCATTCTCTTGTTCTGTTGAGAGTTCTGTTGGTTTTGTGAACTCTTTTATACCCAATTCATCAAGAATAGCTTGCGCTCTTGCACGACCTATGCCATGAATAGCAGTTAAGCCGTACTCTAAGTGTTTATTATCGGGAATTGTAATACCTGCAATACGCATATAATTTTTTAAATCTAGAATTAACCTTGTCGTTGTTTATGACGTGGTTTCATTTTATTAATAACGTACACACGACCTCGTCTTCGAACGATTTTGTCGTCTGGACTCATTTTTTTTACTGATGATCGAACTTTCATATTTATAGACGTTTAATTATCCTACCTTTTCCGCCATATGGTTCAGGGACTATTGCAACTCTGTCCCCCACAAGAACTCGAATTCGGAATCTTCTCATTTTACCAGCAAGGTATGCTATTTGAGATTCATCGCTACCATCAATTAAGACACGAAAAAGCGCATTTGGAAGCGCTTCCTCCACTGTTCCGTATAAGAGATTTTCTTGTGACTGATCCATCGAACGTGCGTGATTCTAACAAAAAGAAACTTAAACGTCAACTACTTTTTAACAGTAACTGTATATAAAGAGTAATTATTTTTTCCCAATAACTTCAGTAATTGTAATGTCGTCTATTTTTAATGGGAACTTTGTTTTCCAAAATGGTCGTATGACAGCCTCCGCTTTTTCTATTGCAGGATAGGCACCAAGTACAGAAGGTAGCGCTGTTTTGTTTTTATTTACTAAATCAGCTTTTAATTTTGCTGCATCATATTCCCATACAATCTGTGGTCGACCTGCAAGTTTAAATGATAGTTTTTCTTTGGTACTTATGTCTGAGGTAGATGTAGTTGCTGATGAGTAGGCAAAGTGTAAAGTTTTATAATCAGTAATACGTACTTCTTCTCCTTCATAACCAGGTACTGTTGCCTGAGCTATATGCTCTGCGAATTCATTTTCTTTAAATAATGGTATACGCATTGTTACTTTTTCTTTTATTGTTGCGAGATTTTCTCCGTATTCTACCGATGGAAGTGACTCGTATGTGAAGGTAACCGCATCTTTAAAGAGAACAAAGTTTGCTGGTTTTTCAGAGTCTATACGCTCCAGTAATGAATTTCGCAATTCCATTTGAAGTGCTTGTTTTGCTGTTTGCAGTTCTTTTTCATCAATGATAAATTTATTCCCGTTAAATCCACCAGCGAATGCTTCTACTGATTCTGCATAAACATTTTTATATTCTGGTTCGCCTTTAAATCCAGGAATGGTAAATTTTGAAGGAGGAAGATTATACTCTTCACCAACATCATCAGCAAAGACTTCTGCAGTAACAACACCAGGAACTATTTCACCATTTTCATCCTTTGTATACCCGGGAATTACTGCAGAATCCTTGATTCTAAAAATAAGACCATTTGATTCAAAACGTGTATTCGTTACTAATCGTATCGGTTTTTTTTGATGTTTATTATAAATGAAGATTATTCCCTTTGCCTGTGTTTTTACCTCCTCTTTGCCTGTAGCTGACACTTGCCTTTCTCCTTCGGCTTCAAGTGACATAATCTCAAACGCAAGTTCTTCAGGTTGCGGGTTAGCAACTGCTTCAAAAACAGCGTTTACATTAGGTTCACGATATTTTGGATACACAGTCACCTCAGCACCACCGGTAAGTATACTTGCAATAATTCCACCACCCACAACGACAAAAAATATAATCAATGCGTACAGTAATGTTTTCTTCTTTTTCTTGTTCCCGTCTATTATTGGAATACTTACATCTTCTACATCATCAATTTTTGCACCAGCAGTTTTCTGCGTTTCGTTCTTGATGTTTATTGAGGAACTCCCCTCTTTTTTAGATTTAGGTGGTTTAGGTCCCCTATTTTTTCTAGGTTGTGTTGGTTGTATGTCTTGAAGATTCCATTTTTGTGTCATATGTATAAGTATACAAGGTATTTATGATAATACATATACATGTGTGGATTTGTTACCCATTTTCTTTTAATGATGACGGCTTTATGAAATTGTTCTGTGAAAATAAGCTGTAGATAATAAAATAGCAGTATCTGATGTGTTGATATCATTAAACAATTCTGAAGTTATTAAATGTATTTCACAGTCTTGGTTTGCTGCTTTTTTCATAGCTGCCTCTATTTGTCTTTTGAAGAAGTTCTCTGTTGCTTGGTCACAATGCAAGAAAATAGTCTGAGGTACTGCAAGTGTGTCACCCGTTCGTTTGAATAATTCTGCAACTTTATCTTGATATGCTTCTAATATACAATTTAATTCCTCTTTTTTTGCTTCAGTTAATTTTGCCTCGATAAAGTGTTCACCACCTCTGATATAGGTAAGTACTTCTTCTTTTGGAATATTACACAGTGCAGCAATTTCTCTGATAATACTGTATGTGCCAAAAGCATTATTTGTAACTTGAGTTAAGGCCTTTTCTCTGACTATACCTATTTCTGTTGCTTCGCTTGTAATATCAATAAGACAAAATTCAGATATGTTTGGTTCCTTCTCTCTTATTATTTGGTAAAAAATATACATGAATGAATGTATAGTAAGTTTTGCCCTGGGAAGCATTTTGTTAATAGAGTCTTCTAATGTAGAGAGTATTTTTTTATAGGTCATTGCGACCATGTGCGTCACACAAACATTTTTAGATTGTACATTCTCTAATTTAGTCATTGGGTATCCATTTACGGTGATATGTATAGTTGCACTGTCTATTATTTCTAATTCAGTATTTTGTAGTATTTCATTTTGACTCATTTTCTTATGAACATCTCTTTCTGCTGTTTTTGACAGCTGCCCAATTAATTTTTGATTAACCTCAAATGGCTTTTCATCATTAAGTACAATGGTCTTTGTCGCAATATAGTTCCAAGGAGCAGAAATAGTTGTCTGTATATGAGTTATGGGTATTTTTGGATGGAGTTTATGTAACTTTTTTAATCCTTCTTGAAGTTGCAAGAAAACAGTAATAATTGATGTTTGAATTTCTTCAAGAGGAGCTGTTACAGATGTTATGTCTTTTATGAGTATATATTCTCGTTTTGTCCAAATAATTTCAGGATCTTTTTCTTCAGGATCAGAAATAACAATAGTAGCTGCAACACTCCCAGAACCTATATCGATAATAAGTCCGCAAGTATATTCATTAGATTTTGAGTGAAGACCAAACATTCCAATAAGTATACCAAGTACTTTGGATACTTATATATGAGTTATGCAATTGAAGTGGATATTTATTCAGGAATAAGCACTGCTTTAATGCGCCGTACCCCAGCAGAAGATGAGCTCTCCTTTTTAATTTTGAATTGACCTTTAATTTCTGAAATATTTTTTACATGAGGCCCGCCACAGAGCTCACGGGAAACTACTGTACCGTCATTTCGTTTCATTGTATATACTTTTACTTCATTAGGGTACCTATCCCAAAAGCTCCCTTCTATTGTTGGGTCGTTTTGTGCAATCTCTTTACTAAGAACTTCAATAAATACATCTCCTCCGTTTTGAACAACATCATTTACAAATGATTCAATTTTATCGAGCGTCTCTTTATCGATTTTTTCAGGGTGCGTAAAATCAAAACGTAATCGTTCCCCGGTAATATTGCTCCCTGCTTGGTGTACATGTTCTCCAAGATACTTTCTTAGACCAGCAAGTAGTAGGTGTGTTAATGTATGGTATTGCACAACAGCGTCTGACTGATCTGCTAATCCTCCTTTAAATTTTTGTTCTGCACCAGCTCTTGATTTTGATTGGTGTTTTTTCATTTCTTCATCAAAAGTTTTTTTATCAATAGTTATGTTTCTTTCTTGTGCCAGTTCTTCAGTCAGCTCATAAGGAAAACCATACGTAGTAAATAGAATAAATGCATCATGTCCACTTATGGTGTTTTTTTGAACAATCTTCTCAAATTCCCTCATTCCTTTACTGAGTGTTTTTCTAAACTGATTCTCTTCTTCTGCAATTGTTGCAATAATCTGCTCTTGGTTTTCTGATAGGTTGTGATAATGCTCTTTATAGGTGTTTATAACGCTTTTTGCGAGATTCTTGAGTTCTCCTGTAGGTATGTTGAGAATATCAGCAAAACGTACTGCACGTCGCAATAGACGGCGTACAAAATAACCTTGTTCGGTACTACTTGGTGGAACCCCATCTCCAATCATAAAAACTGCTCCGCGTATATGATCGGTTATGATACGAAATGCCCTCTTCTCATCTTCATATTTTTTTCCAGATAGTTTTTCTACTTGTTGAACTGTGTTCCAAAGTAAATCAATTTTAAATACGTCGCCTTGATTGTTTACTGCTGCAGTTATGCGTTCAAGTCCACCACCAAAATCTACATTTTGCTTTGGTAGTTTTTGAAAAGAACCATCTTCCGCTTTGATGTATTCCATAAAAACAGAGTTTCCAATTTCCAAAAACCGACCACAGTCACATGCAGGATGACAATGTTCCCCATATTTTGGATTATGTTTCGTACCAAAATCATAAAACATTTCGCTATCACCTCCTCCGATTTCTCCAATCGGCATATTTCCAGGAATACCGGCTCGACTCCACCAATTTTCTTTAGCATCATAGTAAAATATACGTTCGTTTTCTTTTATTCCTCGCTTTGAAGCTTGTTGGGATGATCCCATATCTGCTATGTTGTTTGAAATGTTTCTCTGCTTGAATATATTTTGCCAAAGTGATGCAGTAAGAGTATCTTGAGGGAGCTTAAGGTCCTCATCACCTCTAAATGCGGTAACATAAAAGTTTTCTGGATTAAGACCAATTTCATCAAAAAGAAACTCGCTTATTATCTTTAACTGTTCTTCTTTAAAATAGTCGCCAAGCGACCAGTTTCCAAGCATCTCAAAAAAGGTAGTATGGCGATTGTCACCTACGTCTTCAATATCTTCCGCCCGGAAACATTTTTGTGAGTCAGCAATACGTGTTCCTTTAGGATGTTCTTCACCTAAAAGATAAGGAACCATTGGTTGCATACCACTACCGGTAAAAAGTGTAGTAGGGTCATTTTCAGGAATTAGTGCAGAGGATGGAACAATTTCGTGTCCATTTTTTTTCATAAACTCCAAATATTTCTCTCGGATATCATTTCCAGAAACCATTATAATTAAAATTATCCCAAATAATACCCTTAAATATATCAAAAATCGTCACAAAAGCGAGTTTTAAATACCTATTAATTGTGACAATATAACTGCAGCTTCTTCTCTACAATTTTCGTGTATAGAGCAGTCAAAAAATGGAGTTTCAAATCCGTAAAACATTACTTCCATTGCATATCCAACAAGTATGAGTATTAATCCTATAACTGTAATCCACATTTCTGTACGGAATGTCCTAATTACTTTTGCATCATTTTATGTTCATGGGCAATTTGACTGTGAGCTTTCAAAACAGCAACAGCCAGCAGTACTTTTCCTAGCATTCCAAATGTCAGTCCCCAAAAAAGTAAATTCATATACTTATTAGTATTACACAGCTTATTAAATTTAAAAAATAGATATAAACAAAATATAAAAGATTATAGTGATTGAATTTCATCCTTTACTTCTTTAATTGGACCAGCTCCGCTGATGGTGAGCATATTGGGTTGTAGATATTTTTCCAAAGTTTGATTCACTTCTTTCTTACTTACCTGAAGGAGCCGTTTTTTGTGTGCCTCCATTTGTTCGACGGTAAAGCCATTACAAAGATAGCTGTGAAATATATTAGCACTTCGTATAAGGGAATCATTAAGGAGTATTTGCTGTGTTAAAAGAATATTTTGAAAGTGTTTATGTTCATCTTCTGTAATACCTTCTTTGTGAATTTTTCTCACTTCTTTTAATGTTGCTTGAAGACCTTGTTTAGCTTTTTCAGGCATGAAAAAGGTTGTAATACGATAGTATCCATTTTCATTTTTACCTACAGTCTCTAAAAGTGCATAAATTCCATAGGTAAGACCTTCTTTTTCCCGCACCGTACTCATGAGTCGACCTGAAAAGCTTCCGCACTTTCCAAGTACATCAAGACCAAACACAAATGGTAAATATTCTTCATCATTCAGAGTTAATGCAACCGGCGCACCAATAGCAAACTCAATATTTTGCTTACTTGGCATATGGTGAAGTAGTGTTTGCTTTTTAATTGGTTTAATGCCATGTTTTCTTTTAATGATTTCATACTCGTCTTGTTTTTTACATTTGTTGACAGTTTGAAGCATATTGTCACAAGCTTTTTGGTTTGCAGCTAAGGTAATTGTCCAATGACTACCTGTCATCTTTTTATGCAATTTTCTTAAATCTGAGCTGTGTATAGATTGAAGTTTAGTAATAATTTTATCTGGAGAATAGCTATACCTTCTGTCTGTGCTTTTAAAAAGAGCATTTTTAAAGTGTTCTACTGTTAGTAAGACAGCATCTTCTTTATGTTCTATATATTCATTTTTAACCTGTTTTTTTATCCGCCTAAGCTCAAGTGGGTCAAATCTCGGTTCGCGTATCATTATTTCAAATAATGTTAAAAACTTTGGAAGATTTTCTTGCTGTGCTTGGATAGTTATTGTTAGGTAACTGTTTTTTATCGAAATGTTCATTGATGCACCAAGAAGCTTGA
>Ga0256832_1002753_pt1 | contig 12014 bp, 12 predicted proteins | sample 134614metaG_FD_190534 | JGI IMG/M metagenome (GOLD analysis project Ga0256832, IMG submission 190534) | Hydrothermal vent microbial communities from Lau Basin, Pacific Ocean - 134-614 | ecosystem: Environmental > Aquatic > Marine > Hydrothermal vents | place: Pacific Ocean: Lau Basin | collected... | reverse complement strand
GTTAAATAAAAATCCTTTTCCAGCCAGACGACTCCATTTAAATTTTCTAATTCTTTAATTCCTGCTGATTCCCATTGTGTGGGTAATTGCATGGTTGGTGCTTGCGCAAAATCATTATTTTTCCAAATAAAAGTATTTCTCTTTTTGCCCAAATCTTCGGAGGAGAATTTAGAAATCCAGGCATCGAATTTTGTTTTGGTTTGAGCCTTTTTTTTCTCTAGGTCTTTGGTGGTGAGTTGTGCAATTTGTTTTTCATAGTTGGGCATTCCTGTAAAGGCATCGGGGCTCATCCAAGTTTCTATGACGGTGCCGCCATAATTATCATTAATTAGGCCGATAGGTATTTTTAATTCTTGGTGTAATTTTCTTCCGAAAAAATAGCCGACGGCAGAGAATTGCTTAGCGGTTTCCGGTGTGCAGGCTTGCCAACTGCCTTCTATCAAATCCTTGACGGGTTTTGGTGCTATTTTATGAGGGACTTCAAACAATCGTATATCCGGATAATTGGCTTTTTGGACTTCTTCTTCTCCGTTTTTGGCGGCTTCTAAAAACCATTCCATATTGGATTGTCCGCCGCATAACCAGACATCGCCAAAGGTGATATTTCTTAGGGCTATTTTTTCGCTAACTCCTTGAATTAGAATGCCATAGCGCTTGCCGGCGGGATGGGGCGGGAGTGTGAATTCCCACTTTCCATGGGCTGCAGTGGTGTGGTAAGTTTGACCGTCAAAAATCATTTTTATGTGTTCTCCTTCTTTAGCCCACCCCCAAACCGGAATTTTTACATCTCTTTGCAAGACCATATTATCCGAGAAGATTTTGGCGGCAGACAATTGACTGAACCCAAGCTGTGCCAAGAGTAGAAACGCAAAGGAGAAAAGTATGTTTTTCATGGTCTCTTAATTTTAATTATTGGAGCAGTGATTTTAGGAAGTAGTCCTTGTTGGCCATCTTTTTATTTTGGTTTTCCCAATTGGCATAAAACCGGAATTTGACCGGTGTGTTTTCTTTTAATTTTAAGACAATCGCGTAGGAGCTTGTAATGTCTGCGTCCTTATCCGGTAAGTCCAGGGTTTTGACAAAATCCGATTTATTGACCCGGATGGCCATTCCCAGGTAAGTGTCTTTTTCTGCTTGTTTGGCATGAGTCGCAAAAATCAAATGTTGAGAATCCGGCTCTAAGGTATAGAGCGTGTCGCTGTGTAAATTTACAATTCCGGTAACCAATTCTTCATCTCCTTCCAGCCCTTTGACGGTGACCGTACTTTCGTAAAAAGGAACGCCGGCATAGATGGAAATTTGGTGATTGATTTGATAGTTGTGATTATCAATCTTGAAGTTATGGTGGTTTAAATTAAAAATAGCTCTTAGCGGGCCGTTGGCGACTAATTCAAAACTACTTTTTTCGGGGTTGCCGATTCTATAAATTTGGTCTCCCTTTTTTAGCGCAATGGCTCCGGCACCCAGCGAAGAACCTACATGCAAAATGTCCATGCCCCAAGTATCCAGTTCGTGATAATTTTGTCCATCAATTCCGGCTTTCGCCAAACTCAAATCCGGTATTTGCTTACCATAAATATCAATGGCATTTCGTTGGTCGTAATAATTTCTAAATCCTACGACATCATTTTCCCAAGCCGGGCCTTCCATTTGGTAGAGTTCGGAAGCCTTTACGGTGTCTAAGGGCCTGACTCTGAGCGCATTATAGCACTTTTTGTGGGGTGGTTTGATTTCTGCAAAGGTGACTGCTACCTTGGGTGAATAGGAGGGGGCGGACTCTGCGGGTTGGATTTGGAAGGACTTGGATTCATTGGCTTTGAAGTCGGAAAGGAAGAATATTTCATCCCATTTTCCGTCTTTATCAAAGTCATCCAACTGATAAGGAATTTCTTTTCCATTATCAAAAATCTTAAATGCCTTAGGCAGATTTTTAATTTGTTCTGCTTTTATGGCAATCGGCTTATTGAGCACATCCTTCGTTTGGTCGTTTCGGATAGTAATGGTTTCCAACTCTGTTTTTTTGGCTTCTTTGCAAGAGAACAGAGCCATGACCGGTATGATTAGTATTAAAAATTTCTGCATCATTAAAAATTTTACTTGATTCGAAAATCGGTTGTTGTGGTTTCTTTTGTCTCTAAGAGATTTGGTTATTTTTTAGTGAAGTTAGATTTTATGTGCCCGTTTCTTTTTTTGCGAAAGCTAGGACATCAAAAGCTAAATTTTCGTGAGTTTATCACTACCTAAAAAATTAATCTTCCCCCGCATGACTTCCCAAAGTAGCCAGAATTCCCCCATCGACATACAGCACATGACCATTGACAAAATCGGATGCTTTTGACGCAAGGAAAATAGCGGCGCCCTGCAATTCTTCCGGATTTCCCCACCGTCTTGCCGGCGTGCGCTTCACAATAAAATCATTAAAAGGATGACCATCCACCCGGATAGGAGCGGTCTGATCGGTTGCAAAATATCCGGGGCCGAGTGCATTGGCTTGGATGCCCAGTTTCGCCCATTCATCTGCCATTTCCTTGGTCAACATTTTGAGCCCTCCCTTGGCGGCGGCATAGGCACTCACCGTATTTCGAGAGACTTCGCTCATCATGGAACACATATTAATAATCTTGCCGGTCGCTTTTCGCGCAAGCATTCTTTTGACCACATTTTTGGCCATAATAAAAGGCCCAACTAAGTCAATATCAACGACTTGCCGAAAATCTTCTACCTTCATCTCCAAGATGGGTACCCGCTGAATGATGGCCGCATTGTTGACCAAAATGTCCACCGGCGCAACTTCTTTTTCCATTAAGTCCAAGGCGGCAATCACCTGCTCTTCCTTCGTCACATCAAATACATAGGTGGCAACTTGGACTCCCTGACGGGCATATTCTTTTTTGGCCGCATCCAGTCTTTCTTGGCTTCTGCCATTGACAATAATTTGTGCGCCGGCTTTCGCCAAACCTATGGCTATCGCCATGCCCAATCCGTGAGATGCTCCGGTAACTAAGGCTGTTTTTCCTGAAAGATTAAATAATTCTAAACTCATTTTTTTTGTTTTTTTTTTGAAGTTGAAGGAGTTGAGAAAGTTGATTCACTTGTCCTACGGACTTCGTTAGTTGAATCGCTTCGCTAGTTTATGCTACCGCCCGATACGTGCCAACAAAACGTGCGCCCGTATGCTCAACTTTTTCAACTAACGAGCCCTAGCGAGTGAATCAACTTTTTCAACTAACGCAGCGACTCAACTATTTTAACTTCATCATTTATTTTTTCTTTGCGGTTCGCTGTAAAGCATTTATCATTCTTCCCAATTCTTCGATGTCAGGACGAATATTAGCAAGTTCGGAAGCAGGAAGAAAATCTAAGTCAACAGATAGGATTAGTTGATTTAGAATTTCAATTAAGCTGCCATAAGATATTTCATAAAATCTGGCTTGTTCTTTTTTACTCCATCTACAGCTTCCTTCAGCCAAGTTACTGCTGACGGATACCGCTGCTCTTCTAAGTTGCGAAATCAATCCATATCGTTCATCTTTTGGATAATCAGCTGTTATCAAGTAAATTGCTTTGACAAATTTTCTCGATTTTTGCCATACGGTTAAGTTTTCAAATGCGAAAGTCATAATATGTTTGGTTTTTGTGAAAAAAAATTATTGTTAAAAGAAAGTGGCAGTAGTTGAGAAAGTTGATTCACTTGTCCTACGGACTTCGTTAGTTGATTCACTCGCTTCGCTTCGTTAGTTGAATCGCTTCGCTAGTTGATTCACTCGTCCTACGGACTTCGTTAGTTGATTCGCTTCGCTAGTTGATGCTACCGCCCGATACGTGCCAACAAAACGTGCTCCGGTATGTTCAACTTCTTCAACTAACGAGCCTTGGCGAGTGAATCAACTTTTTCAACTAACGAGCCTTAGCGAGTGAATCAACTTTTTCAACTAACGAGCCTTAGCGAGTGAATCAACTTTTTCAACTAACGAGCCTTGGCGAGTGAATCAACTTTATCAACCAGCGCAGCGACTCAACTCCACCCCTTCACCGAGCCACCCGACCCGACCCATCCCCACTCATCAATTTCTCCACTTCCTCAACGGTAACCAAATTAAAATCACCAAATATAGTATGTTTCAGACACGATGCCGCAACCGCAAAATTCAAGGCATCCTGATCATTGTCATAAGTCTTTAATCCATAAATCAATCCGCCCATAAATGAATCTCCACCCCCTACACGATCCACGATATGCGTAATCTCGTAAGTGGGTGCCTGGAATAATTTTTGACCATCGTATAATACCCCGGACCATGAATTATGGTTGGCACTTTTCGAGCCGCGTAGCGTGATAATTATTTTTTTGGCACGGGGAAATTTAGTCATAAGTTGTTGAGCCACAGAGCGATAGGCTTCGCCGGAGACTTGGCCTTGCGTCACATCGACGCCTTCGGGATGAATCCCAAACACCTTGTGCGCATCTTCTTCATTGCCCAAAATAATGTCGCAACCGGCCACTAATTCGGGCATCACTTCGGCCGGTGTTTTGCCCCATTTCCAAAGTTTCTTTCTGTAATTCAAATCTGTGGAAACGGTCATCCCCATTTTGTTGGCCATCTGAATCGCCTCGAGACAAACATCCGCTGCGCCCTCCGAAATGGCCGGAGTAATTCCCGTCCAATGAAACCAATCCGCTCCTTCAAAAACTTTTGCCCAGTCAACCATCCCTTTTTTAATAGTAGAAATCGCCGAATGGGCTCGATCATATACTACTTTGCTGCCCCGCGATACCGCTCCGGTCTCCAAAAAATAAATTCCCAAACGCTCTCCACCCCAAATAATATTGGACGTATTAACTCCATGTTTTTTTAATTCCTTTTCGCACCAATTTCCAATATCATTTTGCGGAAGCCGGGTCACATAGTCCACCGGAATGCCATAATTGGCCAAAGATACAGCTACATTCGCCTCGCCTCCACCAAAGGTAGATGTCAATTGCCCACTTTGCTGAAAACGTAAATAACCGGGTGCGGCTAAGCGCAACATGATTTCTCCGAAGGTAACTACTTTTTTCATATTTTTTTTTAGTTGATTCGCTTCGCTAGTTGATTCACTTGTCCTTCGGACTTTGTTAGTTGATTCACTCGCTTCGCTTCGTTAGTTGATTCGCTTCGCTAGTTGATTCACTTGTCCTTCGGACTTTGTTAGTTGATTCACTCGCTTCGCTTCGTTAGTTGATTCGCTTCGCTAGTTTATGCTACCGCCCGGTACATGCGAATAAAGCTTACGTCTATATGTGTAGCTTCTTCAACTAGCGAGCGACTCAACTTTTTCAACTAACGAGCCCAAGCGAGTGAATCAACTTTTTCAACTAACGAGCCTTGGCGAGTGAATCAACTTCTTCAACTAGCGAAGCGAATCAACTTTTTCAACTTCCTCAACTCCCAAAACCAAAAACCACCCCAAACCATCAAGCTAACCCCAAAATCCCAAAAACCAACCACCAAAAAACTCAACGCAACTCCGAAATCTTAACCCCATCCATATCCCCATAATCCAAATTCTCTCCGGCCATACCCCAAATAAAAATATAATTGGACGTACCCGCACCCGCATGGATTGACCACGACGGCGAGATGACCGCTTCATTATTTTGCAACCAAATATGCCTAGTCTCCTGGGGCTGCCCCATGAAGTGAGCGACCGCTTGACCCTTTGGTACTTCGAAATAAAAATAGACTTCCATACGGCGATTATGAGAGTGTGCCGGCATGGTGTTCCAGACGCTGCCTTCTTTGAGTTCGGTCATGCCCATTTGCAATTGGCAGGTCTTGACGATAGAATGCACCAAGAGTTTATTTATCTGTCTGTCGTTAGAAGTTTTTAGGGAACCTAGGTGGACAATATCAGCATCTTTTAAGGTAATTAATTTTGTCGGATAGGTTGTATGTGCGTTGGTAGAATTAAAATAAAAAAGCGCCGGTTTAGATTTATTATTACTTTTAAAAATGATTTTTTTTGCACCGCGTCCGATGTAGAGTGCTTCTTTATATTTCATTTTATAGGTCTTTCCATCGACGACGACGGAGCCGGAATTTCCGACATTAATAATACCTATTTCTCTTCTTTCGAGAAAAAAATCAGCTTTTAATTCTTCAAAAGGTTTTAGCGTAAGCTGCCTGCTTGTCGGCACTGCACCACCGGTAATAAAACGGTCATACAGCGAATAAACCATATTGATTTCTCCTTTTTTCATTAAGTTGGAGATTAGGAATTCCTTTCTAAGTCGTTGAGTATCATAGGATTTGACATCATCGGGATGGGAAGCGTAGCGAAGCGTGTAGTGTTGAGACATTAGTCTGAAAGTTTTTGATTACGTAAGGAAGACCTTCGGACAATGAGCTTCGGGTCTAGGATTATAGTTCGTGGAATAAAGACATCGCTGGCCATTTCTTCAAAAAATACTTTTGCAGAATATTTGCCGATTTCTTTTCCGTGTTGGTCAACGGTCGAAAGTTCGGGGCCGGTCAATTTAGTAAAACCTTCATTACTAAAACCGACAATACCGACTTCTTCCGGGACTTTTATTCGTTCTTCTTTTAAGTACAATAAGGCGCCTAGTGCGGAGTAGTCGCTTGCGCTAAAAATAGCATCCGGCGGGTTCTTGTACTTCATTAATTTTTTCGTAATATTATAGCCGGCTTCCCGGGTCAGATTATGTGTAATAATCAGACGCTCCTCAACCGGCAGCCCGGCATCACGGAGCGCATCCAAATAGCCTTCTTTTCTCTCCTTATATAAAGGTAGGTTGCTGGGGCCGCACAAATGGGCAATGCGTTGGTAGCCCATTTCAATCAAATGTTTGACGGCTTTGTACGCACCGGCTTTGTCATTATTCACAATTTTTATGGACTTTTCGTGCTCCGGTGCCCGGTCAAAGAAAATCAACGGAATCCCCAATTGCGAAATCTTATTAAAAGGGGCATAGTCCGTCGTATCAAAACCGAGAGAAACCAAAACGCCCGCCACACCGCTACTGATTAGCGTATTGATGTGTTGGATTTCTTTCTCGACTTTATTATCGGATTGGCAGATGATGACATTGAATCCATTTTGGAAGGCCACGTCTTCAATCCCGGAGATAACATTAGCAAAAAAGTCACGGTTAATCATGGGTACAATGACTCCGATGGTTTTACTTTTACCGGCACGCAGGCTGGATGCCACCGAGTTGACTCGATAATTTCTTTTTTTCGCCAGTTCCTTCACTTTTTTGGTCATCGTCTTGCTGATACCGGGGTGATCATGCAAGGCTCTTGAAATCGTGGATGGCGTGGTGTCCAGCTCTTTGGCCAGGTCTTGTATAGTAACTCTCTTTCCCATTTGAAGGCTCAAATTTATGAAATGATTATAATATATGCAAACGATTGTTGAAAAAATTGCATACTTTCTGTAAGTTTACACAAAAAGAAGTTTTTTTGCATACTTTTGGGTAGTTTTAACAGAGAATAGGGAAGAAAAGCAGCTTTTTTTGGTGGATTATTGGAAAATTATTTTTAATTTCGACTTTTATTTTACGGAAGTGGTTCGTTTTAGGGGCTATTTCCTGCAAACGTTTGTATTGGCTTATGGCTCAGTTTAAAAGGATTGAAGTAATTAACGCCATTTATGCGACTCAATTGATTCCGGTTTTTTACCACTCGGATTTGGAGGTCAGTCGCCGGGTTGTTGATGCTTGTTATAAAGGTGGGGTTCGGGTGTTTGAATTCACCAATCGGGGGGATTTTGCCCATGAAGTGTTTGGGGAATTGATCAAATATGTGCACAACAAATACGACGATATGATTTTGGGTGTCGGCTCGGTGATTGATGCGGGGACGGCGGCTTTGTATATGCAGTTGGGTGCTAATTTTGTGGTGTCTCCGATATTGGTGGAAGAAATGGCCAAGGTCTGCAATCGTCGCAAAGTGCTTTGGGCACCGGGCTGCGGTACGCTTTCGGAAATATCAAAAGCCGAAGAATGGGGCGCTGAAATTGTTAAAATCTTCCCGGGGGCGGCGGTGGGCGGCCCTGCTTTCGCAAAAGCCATTAAAGGGCCTTCTCCTTGGACTAGCCTGATGCCGACGGGTGGGGTTTCGCCTACGCAGGAAAATTTGAAAGCTTGGTTTGATGCCGGAGTGAGTGCGGTGGGGATGGGCTCTAAATTGCTGCCCAAGGATTGGATTGCTCAAAAAAAATACGATGCCATTTCCGAAAGGGTTCACGAAGCCATGGCATTGATTAAAAAGCTGACCGCATGAAAATATTTCACAAATATAAGGCCTTTTTATTTTTAATTTTACCGGTTCTTCTGCTTGCGCAATGTGTTGATAATCAGCATCATAAGGAGCTAAAACTAGCGCATGGATTACCGGTTGGGCATCCGGTTTCTAAGGCGATGGAATTTTTGGCTATGCGCTGCAAAGAAATCTCCAATGGCGAATTGACCATTAAAATATATCCAAGTGGCCAACTCGGATCGGAGCAGCAGAATGTAGAATTATTACAATTGGGAAGTTTGGCGATGACCAAGGTCTCGGCGGCCGTATTGGAAGGTTTTTCGGAAGATTATAAGGCCTTGGGATTGCCTTATATTTTTAGAGATAAAAAACATTATTTTGATGTTTGCGACAGCGATATCGGCAAAGATATATTATTGAGTACTAAGGATAAATGGCTTCGCGGTTTGTGTTTTTTTGATGCGGGCAGTCGAAGTTTTTATGCCACCAAAAAACAGATTAAGACACCCGATGACTTGAAGGGAATGAAAATCAGGGTCATGAAAAGTAAGACCGCAATGAAAATGGTCGAAGCTTTGGGCGGGTCTCCTACACCGTTATCTTGGGGAGAATTGTACACCGCCTTGCAGAGTGGAGTCGTGGATGGGGCGGAAAACAATCCCCCGACTTTTTATAATTCTCATCATTTTGAAGTGTGTAAATACTATAGCTTGGACGAGCATGCTTCGATTCCGGATGTGTTGATTATGAGTCAATGGGTGTGGGATCAGCTTTCGCCAAAAGAGCAAGGATATTTGCAACAGGCTGTAAATGAGACAGTTATCAAGCAAAGAGCGCTATGGGCTGCCGCTGAAGAAGAAGCCTTGGGTGAATTAAAAAAGGCCGGGGTTCATATTTTTAAGCCGGACAAGACCTTATTTAGTGAGAAGGTCGGCCCCATGTACGAATCTTACCAATCGCAGCCGGTCGTCTATGATTACATCACTCGAATTAAAAATTTAAAGTAATGGGCACACTCCGAAAATCCGTGAATCGCAGTCTGGAAAAAATACTCATTTTCTTAATGGGGATTTTGGTTTTGGATGTTTTGTGGCAAGTGTTTAGCCGCTACATCATGAGTTCGCCGAGTTCGTTTACGGATGAGATGGCGGGTTTCTTGCTGATTTGGGTGGGCTTATTGGGGGCGGCCTATGTTTCCGGAAGGAATGAGCATTTGGCCATAGATTTATTCATTCAAAAATCAAATCCCAATCGACAAAAATGGCTTCACCGGCTCATCTCCTTGCTGATTATTTTCTTTGCGGTGACGGTATTGATTATTGGCGGAAGCTGGTTGGCTTATACTCGATTTGCGCTCCATGTCCGTTCTGCTGCTTTAAACTTGCCATTGGGTTATGTCTATTTGGTTTTGCCGCTCAGTGGATTTTTAATATTATTTTTTAGCGTAAGCGACCTGTTGACCCAAGACTAGGCGCTTCACTTATCAACAAAAAACAAATGGCCACAGGAATTATCATACTTATCGTCACTTTTTTTCTGCTACTTTTCATTGGCGTGCCCATTGCGTATAGTATTGGGATTTCGGGCATTTTGACCATGTTGGTTTCTATCGCCACGGTGCCTGCATTTGCGACTTATGCGCAACGGATGGCGAGCGGATTGGATAGTTTTTCTTTGTTGGCGATACCGTTTTTTATCCTTGCGGGAAATATTATGAATAAGGGGGGGATTGCGCTGCGGCTGGTGGAATTAGCCAAAGTAATGGTCGGGAAAACAACCGGTGGATTGGCCTTTGTCAACGTCTTTTCCAATATGCTTTTTGGTGCCATTTCAGGGTCTGCGGCTGCCTCTGCTTCGGCCATTGGCAGCATCATGGGGCCGGAGATGAAAAAGGAAGGATATGATGAGAATTTTAGTGCCGCTGTCAATATTACTTCTTCGACCACAGGATTGTCGATTCCGCCTTCTAACGTATTGATTGTCTATTCGTTAGCTAGTGGCGGGGTGTCGATTAGTGCCTTGTTTATAGCGGGATATATACCGGGGATTTTGACCGGATTGGTGATTATGTTGATGGCGATGTCGATGCTGATTTATCGCCAAAAAGGCCTGTCGGCGGCATTATTTAATTTGCTGAAAATCTTGGGCGTTTTCGTGCTTTTAGGGGCGGTCTTTTATGGGATTAATACATACCTGCCGGCCGGTTTGCGCAAGTGGATGAATGTGGGGGCTTTACTCGCTATTCTCTTGGGGATGACCTATATCAACCGCGATAGAGCGAAAGATGCTTTGCATAAATTTTGGCGGGCGGTGCCGAGTTTGATGATGTTGGTATTAGTCATTGGTGGGATTGTTGCCGGCTATTTTACGGCTACGGAGGCATCGGCCATAGCGGTGTTGTATGCGTTGGTTTTGGCCTTGATTTATAAGGAGATGAATTTTAGGGATTTGCCGGATGTGCTTTTGCAATCTGTCAAGACGACTGCGATAGTGCTATTTTTAGTGAGTACGAGTATTGGGCTTTCTTGGATTATGGCTTACGAGAATATTCCCCAAACGGTGAGTGCCGCCTTATTGCATATTAGCGACAATCCATTTGTAATATTAATCATCATCAATATTATTTTGTTGGTAGTGGGTACGTTTATGGATATGACACCGGCCATCTTAATTTTTACGCCTATTTTCTTGCCGATTGTCACTCAGCAATTAGGTATTAGTCCCATTCATTTTGGGATTATGTTGATTATGAATTTGAGTATTGGACTTTGCACGCCGCCGGTTGGTTCTGTACTATTTATCGGTTGCAGCGTCGCCAATGTAAAGATAGAAAAGGTCATCAAGCCGCTTATCCCTATTTTTGTGGCGATGATTATTGTGTTATTGCTGGTGACTTATATTCCGGAATTGAGCTTGTGGTTGCCTAGGTTGGTGGGGGCTATCTAGCGACTTTCCTTTGACTGCTCCGAAAAGTTGGGGGTGGTGGTTTGTTCTGGAGTCTGCACAATTTTATTTGGTTTTCTTGATAATTTTCCGAAAGTTTTAAACTTTTGGAGCGGCTGCGGTATGTGACGGCTCGACGATAGGAGAGCTGGCATCATCATCACTTGTTGGGAAGAGTTTTATTATGCTTATCAATCGCTCTATTAAATATTTCCAAATCTTTTTTACTTGCCCAAGCAAAATTAATTGGTTGAAAACGGGTTATCTCCCCATTTTCTTTTATTACTGTAATAAATCCTTTGTTTAACAGGGGGATAAAGTGATGACTAAACTCAAATATTACCTTATCCTTCGGTTTTATATAAAAGTATCTTAACTTGTTCTTTTTAAGAATGGCATATCGCAAATCAGGCTTATACAATCCAATTGTCATTCCATTTCCATCTTGGAGCACTTCAAAAAGCACTGGCTTTTGTACATAATTGAATAACAGCAAAGTAATTAGTAAAGGTATTAATATAGATTGGACAGCTCTCTTAAAGTCAGGAGATATGATTTCAGGTTTCAATATTGCAAATATTGAAAAAATCATAATTAGCAAAATCACTCGCCTTCCGATTAAGTAATTTTGAAACCATTTTCTGTTTGTAAGTATAATTCCTCCCATAATAAAAGCTGCGGAGAGAACGGCTGCGATATGCAGCGGACTCCCTTTGTGTTGCGCCTGCGGCAAGTGAGTCTGCTGTCATCATCGCTTGTTAGCGACTTTATTTCTTTAAGTCAATTTACACTATTCTTTCATTTTTA